>Ga0179593_1639128_pt1 | contig 15212 bp, 25 predicted proteins | sample CZODoug2_1_08_16_FD_185931 | JGI IMG/M metagenome (GOLD analysis project Ga0179593, IMG submission 185931) | Vadose zone soil fungal communities from Angelo Coast Range Reserve, California, USA - CZODoug2_1_08_16fungal (PacBio error correction) | ecosystem: Environmental > Terrestrial > Soil >... | reverse complement strand
CGTGGCGGAATGAATTTGGCGTCAGCACTTCCGAGTGTCATTTTCGCTTTTCTTGTTTTCGCGACCCCCGAAGTAATCCCCAGCCTCGTCTTTTCTCGACCTTCCCTCTGTTTTAGATTTTTTTTTCCAGTCTCTCATAACCCTCTAGGTCTGCCCCTTCCCCGTGTAATTTGCATCGACAGAATCAAGTCCCTTTTCTCTTTTCTTGGCGAATTTCAGTACAATCTCTCCCCGATCCCTTCACCCCTTCCCTTCCCCCGTTCTGCTATCTCCGTTCCTGACGCCTCTTCCCCCCCCCCCCCACCTTTTCATACGAAGCCTGTGCAATACCCTCGTTGAGGGATTCTTGTTCCCTTTTACGCTGGACGCCATTGTTACCCCCTATGTTTTTCTTTTACCGGTGCTACGCCCCCTAGTCCCCTGCCTACCCACGCGTCCCCCCTTTCCGGAACTTCCTGCGTTGTCCCCCGACTAACGTGACCGGGGGAGCTGCGCAGGCAGTTTTTCCTCTTGCCGACGTTTCTATTTAGAGTTCATGCGAAAGCGCTGCCCTGTTTCCCTCCCTCTCCCCCTTGACGTCTCTGAGGAACATCGTTTTTTCCACGTTTGCGTTTTTTTTCTTCATACCCATGTGAAAAGGACCCGAAAAATGAACTTGACAAACTTTCCACGAGAGGGGTGGCGGAGTTCATGGCGTAGACCCGGCTGTATTGCTGGATCGACCCCCCCTTTTCTTTCCCGACTCTTCCTTCACAAGAGAGTGTACACCCTAGTTTTGTATTCCGCGGTCCTTTGCCCGGGACTCGTTCCCTTTACCCTTTTTCGCAGGATACCGCACGCACCACACTAAGGTCGTTTCCCTACAGAGGGACCTTCCCCGTTAAGACTTTTTCCCGTTGATTTTTCCTTACGATCCGATTCGCGCCTTCTTCGCAGTGTCCCCTTCCCCAAGGACAGACCATCGATGTTCCCTTTTTGCCGCGTTCCACCACTTCGTCGAACCCCGATCAATCCAATAGACCCGCTCTCCTCCCCCCCCATTCCAGACTGATGTGAAGGAATTTCTGGCGTTTGTCCTTCCATTGCTCCTCACATTTTGGATAAGATAACTGAGTCGATGCTCCCTCGCGCTTTCACTCTTTACCCCCTCACGGGACCGTGCCCTCACCTCTTTTTGGAAGGGTTTGTAGGTTTGCAGCGTTTTTTGCCGTTTTGTTTTTTTTTTTTTTTCTCTTTCTGAGGGGCGGTGGTGTTTTTTTTGGGTTTGGTTTGGTTTGGGGTGTTGTGGGTTGGGTTTTTTTGTGGTTTTGCGGTGCTTCGGCAGATTCGTTGCGCTTCGCACCTTTCCTTTTCCCCTATTCCCTTAGAAGCTGCACCACCTGTCGTATCCGACCTGATGTCCCCCCCCCCCCCCCCCCTTTTTCTCCTTTCCCCACCCCCCCTGATGCGCTGTCCGCGCGATTTTCGCATTTGAAGATTCGCTAGTGGAAAGCCCACTGGTAGAGGCGCATGCGTTCGTTGCGGTCTATCACCTGGAGGGTCATTCGTGGCTTGGAGTTCGCCCGTCCGGACGAGTGCGAGAAAATATGGCACGAGAAGCCAACCTCACACAAAAAACCCATCCCTAAAACCGCCAAAAAGAAAAAAACGGAAAAAAGAATCGAAAGTAGCAAACTCGCCCAAACCGAAACGGTGAAGCAAACCACAAGAAAGACAGAACCCGGCGAGAGGCAACAAAAAGGAGTACTCCGACCCGAAGAAAAGAGATCGAGCGACAAATCGGCCCCAGCAACGTAAACCCGAAAAATCAATTGAACAACCCGATCAAAAAAACACCCAAACAAAAAGGAACGACAGTAACACCCCGAACGAAAAACCACGTTATCCCCCGAACAAGACCAGAAAAACAAACAAACCCCAGGACAACATCCCTCCAGCCTCCCCCACACCCCAACCCCCACCCAACCCCCACCCCCCACACCCCCCCTCCCGTCCCCCATTCCCCTACGTGACGTCCCCCGAACCTCACCGCGGTATTGCAAGGCTCGCCTCCCTACCTGCTTTTTGCTGACATAACGGGACGGAAAACTTCCCTTTTCTTTTCCCCGCCGCTGGCGTTGTCGTGATCGATCTCCAACTTCGTGGGTCGAACAACTCCGTCCAGTTCCCTGTCGGCCGCGAGCTCTCGCACAATGGCTTTTTCCTTCCTCTTATCTTCCCCCAGCGACCAATTTGGGCCTTTGTCGGTGTTTTTTTTTTCTCACGCCTTTTTCCACGACCAATTTGTCCTTTCCGTTTAAACAATCAAGTTTGGGAAGCAGGCCCCACTTCTTTCCTGCTTCCCAGCAGGGGACTATTTTTTTCTTCCTCCGTTGTGTTGATAGGTGCCCCCCCTTCCTTTTGATCCTCGACCCGTGTCTCCTCCCCCCCTGGTACACTTTTAAAGCAGTCCTCCTAGCCTCCTGCCTGACACACCCCTCCCCCCCCCCCTTGCACCCCTTGCTTTCCCAATGTGTCGGCCCGAATTTTGGTCTCCTGTTTTGTTATTCCTTTTCTCACACACCACTCAAGCAGATTGTCGATGGCAGTTCGATTTTTTTTCCGTCCCCGACCCAACATGGTTTTTCCCGGGATGTCAGAACGAAAGTTCGTCCCCAACTTCCTCCCCTCGTTCCTGGAGTGAATCTTGGTTCAAGTATTTTTCTTTTATAGCCGCCCTTTTGTTTTTTTTTTTCCCCCAGGTCTTTGGGCGTGGCGTCTTTACTACTGCCTTCCTTTTTTGGGGTGCGTCTGTCCTGAGGGAGTTCAGCATGTACCCCCCGTTGACCCCCCCCTTTGTCGTTATCACATATTTCCGTCACCCGGAACAAAAGAGTTCCTGCCAACTTGCGCCCCATGCTCATGGCGATTCCCCTGCAAGTTTTTCAGCGCGTGCCTCACGTCTCCTGTGCCTCAGTCCCCCCTGCGTGTCCATCGGTCGTACTTTACGCCTTCCCGTTCCGTTTGCGACCAACACGGGTTGACCGCGGACGGGCGAATAGCCTCTTTCTGCCTCCACCTGATTTCGTCTTTCTTCCCCGTGTGTGTCACCCCAATTCCCCTGGAAACTGTATCGGCTATCCCCCCTTTTCTTTTTCCCCGCCGTTTCACCCATGAACCTGCAGCGCAGGCTTTTTCTTTTTCCTCCAGTCTTCTGTTCGATTGAGCTAGGTCACCTCGGTGGGTCCGTTTTCGCCCACCGGTCCCATCGGTTCGGGGGGGGGTTTCTTCTGTTTCCCTAAGTCATCGGCTTGCGTCTAAAGCCATACACCCTTCGTTTTCCGTCCTCCCCCCCTCTTTATAACCTGCCTTTTGTTTTTTGTCCCCCCTCGCTGACCACATGTGCCGGGGGGGGACACCTCGGGGGTTTTTTTTTCCCTGCCGGGGCTGCGGGATGGAATCACGGGTTTGCCCCCTTGGTAAAGTTGTGATAAATCGGGCTTCCCGGACACTCAAATGTCGGTATCTCCAGCCACCCCCCCCCCTTTGCCCCCTCCCCCTACAGTTTGCTTCGGGTTGTTTGGGGGGGGGGAGCCATCTGTCTCTTGTTCTCCTTTGGTTTCCTTGCCCTATAGCCTGACCCTCCCTTTTTCCTTTGCTTTTTTTTGCCCCGGTTTTTCCCCTGTTGCATTGGGCCGCGTCTCCCTTTCGATTTGTCGCCCCTCCGCTGATATAGGCCACCGGCACATTCCCGCTGTGCTCTTTTTCCTCGTCCCTCCTCCTCGACGTTGCAGGTCCTTGTTACAGACCTGGGTTTCCCGTGTGGCTGTTATCCCCAGGCTTTCTTTATAATAGACTTCCAAGTACCGGCCTGTTCCCTCTTCACGTTTTTTCCTCTCTTGGTTTTTATGGACCCGCCTTCACCCCCATGCCATGAGCGTCTTGTGCTTTTGTCATGTCCCCCTCAAAAAACTGGAAAGGTCGTCTTCCGGTTCCGCCCTCTGGTATCGTTTGGACCACACTCTGCCTGGGCCGGGGGCCTTTATCTTCTGTTGGTGCAAACGTAATTGCTGAAGTCTTTTTTCCCTCCTCGCTACTGAAAACCCGCTTTTCCCCTCCTGAAAGTCTTAATTTTTTGCGACCCCCGGATTTACCATCGACATCCTGGCGTGGAATTTTTCCTTCCTCCCCAACCCCCCCCCCCCCGGCCGCCACTATTGGCCTGAGGTTTCCCCCTTCTGGTTCGCTACTCAAGTTCCACACCCTTTTTATCTTCTCGTCAAGTGCGATTGTAGTAGATTCTTCCTTTTTTTTTTTTCACCGGGCGGTCGCTTCATGGGCCGTTGCCCCTGGTCTTGCTCAGACGCTGTGGGAAGCCAAGGAAGCCGTCCTTTCTCCTTTCGTCATCCCCACTTGAATGTCTGCTGCGTGATTTTCGCAGTGCCTGCGCTTCCCCCAGGGACCCCTTGCGAATCCCTTTCCCACTCTTGTCGATCGCCTCCACGACATTCTTTCCCTCTCCTGAGTTGATGTTTTTTTTTCAATTTTTTAGTGGTCGTTACTTTCACACTTTGTCACTGTCTTTTCTTTCCTTTCCCTCCCCCCTTTCCTGAAGGGTCTACCTCACCATTTAACCCGTGATCCGGTACCCCGGAGTCCTCTGGTTCCGCCAACTCAAGAACCTCTCCTTCCCCTTTTTTTTTTTGTGGGCTACTTAGGTTATTACCAGGCCGTCGTGTGTATCCCCCTTTGAAACGCTGCCGGCCCTCGAACTTTTTTTTTTTTTTGACCCCCTTTGACCTCCCTCTTTGATATAGCCAGCGGTGAATAAGGCTTCTTCTCTAAACCCTTCATTTCAAGCGCGGTGCGTGGTGAACCCTGTCCCCGTTTAAGTTGCTGGTTTTTTTTCCTCCCCCTGCCCCAAATGCAATAGAGGAGCCTCCGGCCGGCTCTGATTTCCTTCTCCCCCCGTCAATCTTGTTTTAAACGCAGGCCATCCGATTAACGGCCGTCTTGACCCTGTCCCGTCTTTTTAAACGGCGATAATCCCTACACCCGACCCCCCCCTCGTCTATCTCCCGCCCCCAGGGAGTTCGATGGTTTTCCAGCTGCGGGGGCATTCCTTCTTTCCTGATGGTTCCCCCCAATACCGTTCCGGCCCTTTTTTTTGCTCAAGGCCTCTCTTTTCCTCCCGTCCCTAAAGTCTTATGAACTTTCAGGGCTCGCAATTTGCTTCCCTCGAAAACAAGCCCCTTCGCCCGCTGATCTTAACCGGTGACCTTGTTGTGTTTTTTTTGTATTTAGGTCCCCGTTTCTAGCTGATCCTCTTCCTTGCCCGATGGCTTTTTTCTCTTGACCCCCCCCCCCATTCGTTTCGAAAACACTGGAACGAGTACTCCTTTTTTTCCATGCACTTTCTGCGAAGTACCCCCTGCTCCTCTTTTTCTGGCTTTCCTTTTCCCCACCTCGTTTATAAACAACCCTTCTCTTTCCTTACCGTCTTGTTGTTGTTTGAGCTTCCCTTTTTTTGCCCTCTTGTTTCCCCCCCCATCGATGATAGTGTTTCCCTCCGAATCTTGCGTTTCTCCTTTTTTTTCCCGAGTTCTGTTTTGGACTTTTGTCCCGTTCTGGTTTATGGGGTCCAAACGTGTTCGCGATTTCCCCCGTTTTCTCCTTCCAAGCGGATCGGAGTTTTTTTCCCGTCCCGTATCTCCTTCTTGCGAATCTTATTTGCGAATATTCCCCCCCCCCCTGACCATTCAGGCAAAGTCAGGTGTTAGTATGCATCGCGGTCTTGCTTTTTTTCGTTTTTCCTTTTGTTTTCAACTGGGCCCTGGTCTAGACGAGGTTCTCCCCTTCCTTTGCGGGTCATTCTTCCTTTGGAAAGCAACTACATCCCGTTGCAAGTGGGTTCTTTTTTTTCGCACCCTCCTCCTTCTTCTTGCAGTGGCCTACGCAGACCCCCTCGAAATCTTCACGACCCCTCGGCCTTTTTTTTTTGGCGTGGTTAGGTAACACTTCTTCGACTGCGTGCCAAGCGTCGGCCGCTTTAATTTCCTCTTTGCCTTTATCGCCACTTTGCACAAACAATTCTTCCTTCTTCGTGATTCTTGCTCAGGGGCCATTTTTATTTGCAGTGGGTCGGGTTGACCGAGTCCCGGTCCTTTCTCCTGTTTTTCGTTCACCACGACCTGGTTTTTTTTTGTTTTTGATTCTTTCCTCCAGATGGCCCTTCCCTTCCCCCCCAGTTTAGAAGGCTTCTTAGTCCGAGAGTTCACTTTTAAGTGTGGATTTTAGTCCCGTAACCTTGGTGTTCTCCGATCGCTTTTCAAACAGTCTCATTCCCCCCCATCATATACCGGTTTGCCTTTCGTTTTTTGGATTTTTTCAACCCTTATCGTGTGCCTATGTGTTCCACGGCTTTTTTCCTCCTTTTTAACTGCGCGGGCAGGTCACCAAGAGTCCACCTACCATGTCGTCCCTTCCTCCACTTTCTTATTTTTCTATGTGCGGAATACGAGTCCATTCCACACCCTTTCTCCCCCTTTCCTGGTTTTTTCCGCGTGGACATTTTAGGACGTGACCCTTTCTGCTTTTCCCCGACCCGATTTTGGCCTCTGGATCTTTTGTCGGCACGTTTCTGCCCTTTTTTTTTCCCCCCCCCACCCAAGTTTTTTTTTTTTTTTCCTCATCGGAGGTTTGCCTCCGGTGCCATCCTGAGGGCATCCTTCTCCCCCGGGTCATGATCAACATCAACTGCCTGAATTCTCCCCAAAAACCGTCAACTCCCGGCTTTCGGGTTTTTGAAACTTCCCACTTACCTTTCCTGATGGTCTACTGCTGGTGTGCGGTGAGTTTTGTTTTTTTTCCTTTTTTTTCTCTTTACCTTTACGGGTAGTAGTTGGGCGTTTTTTACGAGGTCTCCCCCCCCCGTGCTCTCTTGCGGAGGGATTTTTCCCGGGTTTCGATTTGTGTTCAGCGCCTTGCTGACTTTTTTGCCCCCCCCTCCGTGATCTTCAAGGAACCTGCTTTTCTTTTTTTGCCCCCTCTTCTCCTGACCACTGCTTTTTTTTTTTTTCTTCCGTGATAATACAGTTTTTCTCGCCGGCAAGTCGTCTTACAAGGGATTCCCTCCCCTAATTTTGGTTTAATATCCCCTCGGGTGAACGCTACGCTGGTGTAACGACGTTGTTCTTTCCTTTTCTCATTACTCCTGCTGTCCCCCTCTTCAAAAAAGGAAACTGCCTTCATTGAAGCTAAGGAATCTTGCTCTTTTTTCTTTCTTGATGTCCTATGAGAACAAAATGTGCCTGTTGGAGGCCAACTTTTTCTGGGTCTTTTTTTTTCCTAGACTGGTTTTTCGCGGCCTTTCACCCCGGGGCCAACACCCCCCCTCCCCATTTTTTTTTTTTGAGGTTAATTCCCCGTCAAAGTTCTCGGTCCTTCCTTTTGCCCCCCTGCCCCCTGCCGTCTCGGCTTGTGAGACTTGCGGGCATGTTTTGAGTCTACCTTTCGGCCTCCTCTTTTCCCCCTCCCCCCCTTTGAGTGTTGATTACACCTGTGGTTTGATTAAAAATTTTCTCCTTTTTTTCTCTTCCCTTTCCTACAAATGTTGTAGAGTCCGGCCTCCCCCCCAGGTCCCAGTGCAATCCGGGGCAAGGGCTTCACGACCCCTGTGTTTTTTCATTCCCGGCTATCCCTCTTTTTTTTCGATTTCTGTGTCCCCCCCCCTTGCCTCCCATCGATGGAAGGGGGCTCAACTTTTTTCCCTTGGTGGCCCCCTTTGGTATCAGACTGGGCCCAGCGCTTTCAAAATACAAGACTCTTAGTTCCTTTTTTCCCTGTTTTTTTCTTTTGAAGCTGTAAGACATGTGATTTCCGCCGCCTCACCAATTAGGCGTCATCTTGGACGATCCGGGTTTTGTAGGGCGATCCTTGATTTCTTTTTCCTGTTTCGCGGACGGGTACCCCCGTTTTCCAACCCCCCCCCCTCGAACTTGTCCCTCACTTCATTTCTGTCCTGGCATCTCAAGACGGCTTTTTTTTCCCCCCCTTCCCCTTCTGCAGTGGCGATTCGCTTCTTCATGTTGGTCGTTTGCTGGAATCTTTTGTGTTTACTTTTTGAGTGTTTCTTTTTTTTTCCTCCTCGGACTTCCCGTCGGGATTGTTTCCCTCCCCCCCCCCCCACGAAACATCGGAGTAGGTGTCCCGGTGCTTTCTGTGTCCTGCGGTCGTCTTCCCCACCGTTTTTACTTGCCCCCAATTTGGGACGACGCCCCGTGAACGTTTTCCTTTTTTCCTTTCCCGTTTTTTATCATTTACATATTTGGGGACAAGGGCGCCGCTTTGATACCTCCTCCCCCCTCATCCTCCCTTTCGCTTAGAGTGGTCAGCTTTAAACGAGCCCCACAAACTCTTTTCCCCTCTCCATTTTTTTTTTTCGTGCTCCTCTTTTTGTTCTTGTGGCGTGAATTTTTTCCCAGTTACCAGGCTGTGCGTTCAAACACCCTTTTTCCCCCTTTTTTTTACTGAACGGTAAGGGTCGGGTCCCCCCCACTTTCCCCCCTATTAAACTACTGTTGTTGTGGGTTTTTTCCTTATGCCCCCCCTCCTCCTTTTAGTTCTCACTTTAACCCCCCCTTCACCCCCATATGGGAACGTGGTCGGGACTCCAGCTGAAAATTTTCTTCCCACACCCTTGTCACAACTTAACCCTTCCGAAAAAAAGGGAGACGGCCGGTCCCTTTCTTTTTGGTCTATTTTTTTTTTATTTTTACCCCCCTCGAAGTGGTATTAGCGCCACTGTCCTGGTAGTCAGTTTATGTAGTCCAAAAAGGTTCTGTTTTTTTTTAGCTTTTTACCTTTTTCCGTACATGGCTAGGAATCCTTGTTCACGGTTATTTCTTTCGCGGCATGTTAGTCTTGGGATTGCGTTGGCTTCCTGACCCCTTGTTGTTTTTCCCCTTTTGAAATGAAAAGAGCGGAGTAATGGTTCTTTGACGACCCCCCCTCCCCCCCCCCCTGGTCATGGATTCACAGCATTTACCCGTCCGCCTTTTCCAATTCGTGCGGTCTCCATTGCGATTTTTTCTTCCCTTCCAGTCGAGTTGTTTGCACCATCGTACCCCTTTCTCCCCCCTTTTTTTCATTCCCAGTACCAGTCATATACTGTTTGTTTTTTTTTTTAATTGTTGCAAGGGGACCCTTGAAAATGTCCTCCCACGGGTAGTAGTCGCCCTCTCGGCCCCCTTCTTTTTTTCTCTTTTTTTTTTGGAGTTGCGGGTTTGGATTCAAACTGCCTCTTCCCGGTCCCCTCTGATTTCTCATTGTATTGACCTTCCACTTCCCGCATTCCTGTTTAGCCAGGGCTTTTTGTAGTTTAGGGGCTGGGTTTTTTCCGCTTTTTTCGGTATCCCTTTGAAGCAGTCTGACTTTTCATGTTTTTGTGCACGTTCCACGATTTCCCTTTCCAACTTGGACCTGGTAAGTTCCCCTCTTTCCCCTGGTTTCTTTTATAGAAACCGTTTCCAAAAATTGTTCCCGTCTCCCCCTTTTTGCCCCCCTATTCCTTCTGGTTGTCGGCTTCCGACCACAATGTTATTTCCTGGAAAGGACAACTTGATTCTTGGTCCGGTTCCCCCGTTAATTTACACAGTTTTTTGGCAGTTTTGGGGTAGGACAACGGCGGGCCGTTCCTTTTCCCCCCCATCCCACATTATTTCTCCGCCAACTGCGCCGCCGAGCATAGTGTTGCTTTTCTTCTTTTCACCTCTGGTTCTTAACGACAAAACTTGCTTTGTGAAGCCATTGTTCCCCCTCCTTTCCCCCTTTGTTTGGCAAGGGCCGTCCCCCCCCCGTCGTCCGTCTTCCCTTTTCATTTTGCTTCTCTTTGAGCAACTTTTTTTCCCCATCGTTGCATTCGACACTGTTTCCCCAGCGCATGTCGTCCCCTTGGAACTTTTCAACGGGTTTGTGGGCTGCAGCTAAGCTTCCTTCTAGACCTTACTTTTTTTGTTTTTCAAGTCGTTCGCGTTCAGGGTTCTCCTCCTTCCCCCCCCCCCCTCCTCAGATCCCGGCTTTTTGAAGTTTCCAGTTTTGACTTGTCTACCCCCCCTCCCACTGGTCCTTCGGTGTTATCCATGTTCACGAGTGTTCCCCTCTCTTTTTCCTTCCACGAAGGTCCTGTCTTATTTCCTGATCTCCGTTGGTTTTGTTCCCCCCCCTCCCACCAAGTGACCCAGCTTTTTTGTAATTCGGTTCTTGATTCTTCCCCTTTTCCCCCCCCCCCCGTTTCACGGCGCTTCGTGTCCTCTTTTGGAAGGCTTTTTTGTGTGCCACTTCAAGCCGCGACCTTCCCCGGGAAGTTCTTTGCCTCCTGTTTTTCCAAGAGGACATTTTTTCCCCTTTCCGGCCTTCTTTACTGCGGAATTTACCGGTGAAGGTTTTTGTCCCAACGTCCTCTTTCTTTCTCCCGATGTCGTTGTATGATCTTCTGTTGTTTTCTCTCCTTTTTTTCCTTTTCCCGATTTTCCCCCCCCCCCCGGGTTTCCCCTCCCAGTGAGACAGCTTGAAAAATCCTCCCATCGTCTTTGCATCCATCCTTGTGGTTGCCCCCACTGTTCTTCCGGTTCCCCCCCTTCCTGTTGCGATCGCAGAATCTCCTCCCCCCAGGGTTCTTGTCCCGCCCTCGAGTCCCTTGAGGTTTTTTTTTTCCGACTTTTTTTTTTTTTGTTTCATGCCCTGGCGATTCTGCAAGAACTCCCTTTTTCTCGGCGAGTGGAAGTATGTCTACTTCATTACCCCCTTTCCCGGTCGTGCTTTTTTCCGGAGCCTGTCCAACCCTGGCCTGCCCATGTATTTCCGCTTTGTGCCCCCCCTTCGGAGGTTACCTCCCCAACTTAACTTCCTTTTTCCCCTCATCTGTCAGCCACTATAGGGGGTGGCCGCTTCCCTCCTCTTTTTTCGGCGATCCCCACCCCGAGCCTTGCCTCTCCCCCAACTCGCTTTTTGAACGTTTTTCTTCCCCTCCCCCTTTTTTCCCACTTGCTTTCGTCTTTTTTGCTGAGGGCGGATAGGGTCTCTGCGAAGTCAAGCAGTTCTTTTGTGAACACACTCCCTTTTCCAGGTGTCCCCCGGTTGCTATTTAGCCGCCTGCCCCTAGATTGCTTCCGCCTCCTTTCTGATTGACGACGAACCCCGTCCCAATCTTGGTTTTCCAGTTTTTTCCTTCCCCCTTAACCCCCTCCTATCCTGGCATACATTCTCCTGCGTCCCTTCCTTGGCAGCAACCTTCAACTGTAAACCCCCCCTGACGACCTCCCCCTTGCGTTGACCTTTCCTCCTTTTTCGTGGGTATCTTTTAGTATTTCCCTTCTTCCCCAAGTTCGAAGGCTCCCCCCTTCAACGAACTTTTCGTTTTTGGTCTGTCCGGCCTTTTGCGCCGGAATCCCCCTTTACCTGTTTAGTTTCCCCCTTTTCTTTCTAATGGCTTCTGCGTTTGAAGACGCCGAGCGTCGTTAATCGTTTTTTTCCCTTCCCCCCCTTTTTCTGTTTTCCCCTGCCTGTATTCTCAATGTGGTTTTCCTCTTTCTTGATCCCGGATACCTTTCCACATGGGGTTTTCCCGGCTTGCATTTTTTAATACAACCGTGATGTCGGCCACAACTCTTGGTTACCTGCTTCCTCCCCTTAAGTTCGTCGCCTTTCCCAATTTTTATCGCGCCTGATTCCTTTCTGGTTTCATGCGCGTCCCCCAGCGATGTTCCCCCCCCTTTTTCCCCCCCAACCCTCTTTTTTCATCCGCCTCTTGTTTTTTTACTCGATGATGTTTTGGTCTTCCCCTTTAGTGGCAGGGTTCCTCTAGGTAAGTGGTTTACACGAGTTCTTCGTGCCGGGCGTATTTTGTACGGAGACTGCCTGTTCAAGTGTCGACCTCACGTTTCTTCTGGTCAATTTTAGATTCCGTTGTGAGATTTCCGGATTTTCCCTCCCTTCTCGTCCCCCTTTCTCATCCACACGGAACGCCGTCCTGTTCCTTCAGTCCCTCCATTTCCTCGCTCTTCGCCGATTTTGATTTGCGAAACTGGCCTGTTTTTTCCCGGCTTTTTTTTGTGCAGTATCCGGCTCCTCGCTTCGTGACCCCTTCCCCCCCTTTTTTGAAACTTTTCCAATCGACCCTTCTTGCTGTCACTGTTCCACAACGACTAACTGACAGTTTCTTTTGACCTTACTCGTTATTTTTCTCTATCGTTTTTTTTTTTTTGTTACAGTGGATTCTCTTGGACATTTTTCCCGCTTCCCTCTTTCTGGGCATGTTCTAGGCGTAGGACAACCACCCTTCTTGCCGTTTGTTTTCGCCTATCTCGTTTTTTCTTGAGCCCATGTTTTTTTTTGTGTCTTTTGACTTTCATTCCCCTGGCTTGTCGTGGCGTTCACCCGACCTTGGCTTTCCTTTTGGCCCCTTCTCTTCATCCCCCCCTGTTTTTCCTCTTGTTGCTCCCCATTGGCGTTTGCTCATCCACGCGAGTTTTTTTGTTTCAGTTTTCCCTTTTTTTTCTCTTGACACTTTGCTTTCCCTTTCCTTTCCTATTGTAATCTCTCATTTTGGTCTGATTATACCTGTTCTCCCCCTTACTCGTGTTCTTTTCTTTTTTTTACTATGTTGCCCCCCCGGCTTGTCCGGGTAATGTCTTCAAGTTTTTTTTGCTTCCTTCACTGACCCCCCGCAAAGACCTGTCCCCCGCTCAGAACTTTCGTTCTTTCTTAATGGTTCCCTGACTCCTTTCTTTGTTCCTTCCCCGTCTCGCAAAAATTCCCCTTCTAGAGTTTTTTTTTTTTTTCCCCCCCCTCCCGTTGGATGGACGTCTTTGGCAACGTACCCGACGGGGCCATGTTTCTTTTCTTGGAATTGAAATCCTCTCTTCCCTTTTGGTCTTTTTTTTTTGCTCACAGTCTCGCCCCTGTTTTCCTTTTTCAAATTTCCCATTGGTCGGGACATTGCTAAAACGGTCCTCTAAAAATCTAAAACTGCGGCCGACCTTTTTCCTGGTTTCAAACTTAACCTTTCCCTTTTCTAGGTTTCATTGGTCTCCTCGGGGATTTTCTTATTTTTTTCCCTTTTACTGAACCCCTTCTTTCTTAGAGTTGGTGGACTCCCAGTTAAACGCTCTTTCGTTTCTTTCTCGCGCGTTCTTATGTTATGGATTTTTTCCCTTTTCTATTACCCCCTCTTTCGGTGTCCTTTGCCTGAGATCCAAGGTTCTTTTGTTCTTTTTTCTTCCTCCGACCAATATCGATGATCCTTTTTTTCATCCTGACTTCCACTCTAGGGAAGCTAAGGGTTTTGCATACGAAATACCGGCTACATCCGGTTCGAGTTCCCCCCCCTTTCTCCTTCCCCAACATGTTCCTTCGGTATTTCCCCCTTCTCTTACTCCTTCTTTCCTTCCCCTTCTTTGCCCTCTTGAATGGACACTTTTGATGCTGGTGTTTATTGTTATCTGCGCATTCTTTTTTTTTTGTATGCCCAGGCTTGAAGGTTTTTTTTTTTTTTTTCCTTCGACTCCCCTCCTTTTCGCGGCCCAGGGACCAGCACGGTCTTTTCCGGGCTTCTTCACTTGCCGTTTTTTTGTCGGCGACATATGAGAGAGCCCCCTCCTTTTTTTCGGTTTTTCTTTTCGGAGTTTCCATTCTGGGGTGGGCGGTTTCCTGTCCATTCGGCCGGCTTTTCTTCCCCCTCCCCTTTTTTTTTCTCCCCTTTTTTGATTTACCCTGTCTAGGCCCTTTTGCCGAATACATGTGCCTATCTTGACGCAACTTTGCAGGTCGTTTTTTTTTCCACTTTTTTTTTTCTGCTGTCCTTTTTCAGGTGTGCTACCTCTCTCACACCCCTTCTCCCCGGATCTGGACGGACCATTGGTTTGTCGACGTGGCACTTTCGTTGTTTTTTCCCTACGTTCACCTTCCGAAATAATTTTTTTTTTTTGATCACCCCCCCCCCCCTTCCGTTTCTTTCTGGTGAGACCGTTTGCAGTTTTCCTCTTTATCCCTAGGTTTATCCATCTCGCTCACTCAGCCTTGTTTCACGTCCCCCTTCCCCTTTTTTTGTCCGGTAGGAGAATTCGGAGAATTTTCGTCACATTGCCCAGCGTCCTTTACAACGTCCGGGTTTTTTAAACGGTCGACATCCCTGATGTCCTCCTTTCCCGCTTTTAAAGCTGTTAGTGGTTCGCAGGGTGTTTTAATTCTTTAATTCAGTAGTCATGGTCCCTTTTGGCCTGTGCGTTTTTGAATTCTTTTCTTAGAGTCCCTTTCCCGTTCTTTGAAGTTCAATCCAAGGACTCCTAGGTTTCTTTCTTGGTTTTACAGGCGATTGCTCGATAATCAACCTTAAGGGGACCCCTGATGTTTTCCCCACTCTCCACCTTTAAGGACGTGGCTGTTCGTTCTCACACTCCCCCCTTTTTGTATTTTTTGATTTTGAAAATTGGCTGGGCGCGCGAAATTCCCCTCAGCTACGATTTTTTTTTTCTGACAGCCAGCACCTTGGCCGCCATTGGTTTTTCCGTTTTCCCTTTGGTTTTTGTGTAAGCTCCTTTTTTCCCCACCCTCCCTTTTTTCCCGTTTACTCCCCAGGTGTTTCTTTGACCCCCTGGCTTTTCGAGGAATTTCATGACCCCCCCCCCCCTTCTCTCTCTTTTCCCTCCTTTCCCCCCTTTTTGTTGTGTTGATCCTCTTTCTTCCTTCCCTTTCACCCTTTCACAGCACCTGTTTACCTTGTTGAACGTTTTGGACGACCTTTTTGCCCTTCCTTTTTTTTTCACCTTCCAGGCATTCCATTCCCCCATGTCGCATTGGATCTCGATCCCGACTCGCCATTCTTGATGAGGGTCCTTTTACGGGACTGCCCTTTTTTTTTCTTCCTTTTTTTCTTTTCCCCAACTCGTGTATGACGCCTTTCAGGCCCCCCTTTCAGATTCGGGTCAGGCCATCTTGTTTTTCCCCTTGTTTCTTCTTTTTTTTCGTAGGGCCTAGTTGCGTTTCCCCCCTTGCCTCCCTTTCATTTTTGTTTTTTTTTTCTGTTTTGTTTTCCTCCTTCCTGCCATTTTTCGCGTGACCTAAAACCTTCCCATTCCTTGACCCCCCCTCCTTTTTTAAACGCTATAGCGTCGTGGCCCCATGTCATTTGCTTTCCACCTGCTTTTTCCAGCTCATTTTTTCCCTGTGCCTAGTGG
>Ga0179593_1603887_pt1 | contig 15212 bp, 20 predicted proteins | sample CZODoug2_1_08_16_FD_185931 | JGI IMG/M metagenome (GOLD analysis project Ga0179593, IMG submission 185931) | Vadose zone soil fungal communities from Angelo Coast Range Reserve, California, USA - CZODoug2_1_08_16fungal (PacBio error correction) | ecosystem: Environmental > Terrestrial > Soil >... | reverse complement strand
TCCACAGAAGTCTGACGGTTACCTTTATGAATAGGACTGCTTCCTGCGCGAATTTTTTTTAGCTGGCCCTGTCTCTTTTACCGAATAGACCCTCGTGATAGAGGCGCGGCAACGCTCGGATGACTTCTTTCTGCCTTGTTTCGCCGACTTTTCTGGACTAAGTAACCCCGTTGCAGACTCGGCCGTGTGGAGCTGCCCCGCCCTCCGAACCCGCTGCTCTTCCCTCCTTCCTTTGCCTCCTCCCCCGGATCCGCCTTTTGTGAAAAGATGGCACTTCTTTCGCTCTGTGCCGTCGTTTCTTCCAAGCGTTCCGGCCCCCATGAGCCTGGGACAGTCGCCCTTTTCAGCAGGACCGTGGTCCCCCCTGAGTTGGTAAGCACAACCTTTCATCTCTTTCTTCCATCCGGTCACATCTTCCTGGTGTGTTCATAGATGTTTTTTACTTTCAGACAGATGAGACCCAGCCCGATTTTTGACGACCGTTTACCTCTTAATGACTCCCCCTTCCTGGCCTTTCAGGCTTGAAAAGATTCCAACCCTATCATCGGAAGCGCGGCTCTTGGATGCCCCCAGCACCCTTGTCACAGAAGCTGCTTTTTCTCTTACTTCACAGGTTTTCCGCCTTTTTTCTCCTTTTCGAAGATGACCACATTAGCTTCTTGTTTCACCGTTTCTTCCAGCACACCGAGCTCGATAAAGAAGAGGCCCTCGCAGTCCCTTTTTCTCCTTCTGCGTTTTTTTCCATGCCTATTCTCTAGAAATTTCCCTTTCTTCTCGGTTCAGAAGATATGCTCCAAGAAGAATCAGGCCGATGTCCAAAAGGGTAAGAGAAAGTCTTTTTCAGTAAAGAAGGAAAGTCCCCCCTTTTTCTTTCTCCTCTTGACATCTTACCATAGAGCCTCTTCCTTTCCCTGGAAGTCCATCTTTTCCTTAAACCACCCCAAGGGGGGGGGGGGGGAAATCCTCCCCCAGACTTTCTCCATCGACCCCTTTTGCCCCCCCCGGCGACAACAGTAAGCAGGTCCCACCTCGACTGCCCCCCCACAGCACACCCTCTCCCCAAAAAGAGAGTTCCTGTTTTGCCCTTGGACCCCTCCTTAGGCATTCCTCATCCACTCACCCACACGACCTTGTCCCTCCCCCCTTGTTTCTCTGGGACCTTCCCCCGGACCCTTTTCGATGTTTCCTCATCTTTCAGATCGACGCAACCCTGAGCAAGGTTTTCCGGGCGAACGGTTTTTTTGGGAGATTTTTGGGAGCCTTTTTTTGGTTCTCTTTTTTTTCTGTTCTATCTGGATTCATTCCTCCTTTTTGCCAGGAAGCTTTTTTCTGAATTATGCTGCTGGAGGCGCGCCCTAACAGAAGGGCGCGCCTCCCCGGGTAGACCCAAGAACTTTCGCACTCCCACGTTGTACCCTTGAAAGAGGAGCTTCATTTTCAAACGTCTCTGAGGGAGATAAGTTCCCCTTAAATCCCTCCTTTTACGATTTTTCGGGCTTTCCTTTTTCTTCTTCGATCATTTCCTCTCCGATACGGACGCCTAGAGGTACTCTTGGGGAAGGCCCTCCGAGCTTGCTTCCTTTTTGGATCTCAGGAGCAGGACTTTCCCTCCCAAAGGCCCTGCCTGGGAAGGTACAGGGGGCTGCTTTTAAGGCACCTTTTTCAGTTTAGAAACCCCCCGCGGGGCTTGTTGTAGCCGGCTCCACCTGCTCTCATAGCGGTCTCCTGATATAAGCGAATGGTTAGGTAGGGATACCTCTTTCCTTCAGATTTACCTTCCGAAGTCTTCGGAGGTGGTTTGTCCAAGGTCTTCGAGATCGCCTTCCCTTTGCTTCGCCTCTCCCATTAGGAACCTTTGATCGGCGCAGCTCGCTGACCGTGGTCAGAAAACACCTTCCGGTCTTAACCGTCTTTTCGCTCCTGACTTGGGCGAAAGCAAAAGCCGACCTGCGCCGGACCATCCTTCTTAGAAATGATCTGGTCTCCTTTTGAAGTCTTCTCCCCTTTTCTTTTTTTTCCACCAGGGGTGTTGAAGTCTAAGTAAGACAACGGTACCGGGTTACACGGCGGGGCCGGGGTTCCCAAGTAATTCTTGTCCTCTTTACGTCTCCCCCTTCAAATGTCCCCCCGCGGAAATTTTTTACGCGTCTTCTCCGCCGCTTTTAGGGAGGGTGCAAGAGAGGACCAGTCCCCCCCTTCCCCCAGCCCGTTCCCATTTCTCCTCGGGGAAGGAAAAGCACTTATGTACCTTTCCTTCGCACTTTGGTAAAGATTTCCCCTCCCCCCTCGTTCCTGGGGAATTGGTCTGCTGCCCATGGCTGGTTCGGGGTCTGTCTTACCTGTAGGCTTTCCTGGTGACCTTTCCTCGTATTTCCCCGTCCCTTTTTTTTTTTTTTTTCAGCAAGGCTTTCTTCCCCTCCCCCCTATGACCTTCAGAGACCCAAAAAACCAGGTCAAAACCCCCAGCCTCCCCAACTTTCGACAACTTTTCCCCTCCCCGGCCTTTTTTGCTTCGTTTTCTTCTCTCCACCGACGGCCTCTTCCTGTGGGATATTGAGTCATGTTCCCAGGTCGTTTCCCAAAAGCCCGAAGTAAAGGGGAAGGAGAACCCAAGTGCCGGCTCCGATTTTTATCAGAGGTCCTTTGTAGCGACCCGCTTCTTAGTCGATGTTTTCTCGGTTTTGTGAGGCTGGTGATTATGTTTGTTTTTCTTAGCTTCCATTCTTCCGTTGTTTCATGTAATGATGCCGCAATCATGGAAGTTGCACCCCGATCGAGTTCGATCTTTCCTTAGCAATGCTCTAGACGTTGCTCTACTCCCCCCCTACTGAGTCTCCCCTGCCCTTTAACATGGTTCCCTCTTGAATTATCGGAGTGCTCAGGGCGAGATTTAACCGGCTCCAGCTGACCCGTTCGAAGAGACCCCCCCGCTGGTTTGGACCCCGTCTGGACCCTGTGCAATGAGCTCCTTCTCGTGATTTCGAGACGCAGGTGTCTTCCCCCGACGTCACGTTTCCCCAAGAACAGTGCGGTTTTTCTCTCTTTTGGCGAACTTCCCGGGTTTCCTCCCTTTTCGCCTCCGCGATTTGCTGGATCCCGGAACCCCCCTCAGGCTTCCTTGTGCCCCGGCGACTTTTACTTCCTGAGTTTTTTTCTGGACTGATCTGGGCACCAGCTCCAGGTCCGCAGGACGTGGCCCCGCTCTTTGTCCCTCCCTGCGTAGGAAGAACTTTTTTTCTCCCCTTCCCGTTCTCTCTCTCCTTTTGTTGCTTTTTAGAGTTTGGTGATCGTCACCGAGCCGCCCCAGATGATGAAGCACCCTTTCCCCTCGCTGGCTTCACTTCTGCCTGGACCCTCTCTTAATGTAAACGCTAAGAACCCCCAAGACAAAGTCCAGCGCTTGCTTAGTTTTTCCTCCCCTCCTCCCTTCGATGTTTCATCAGCATCTTCTTCTCACAGGTCGCCGGGCCGCGCCGGGGAGTTTTTGCATCTCCCCCAACGGAGTTTTGGCGGTAAACGTGTCGTCCCCCCCCCTCCCTCTCCGCGCATTCCGAATAGTCAGTACTTTTCGCGCATTTTTTTTTTTTTTCTCCCAGAGTCGTCTCTGGTCTGCGTCGTCGAGACCTTTTTGCGAGCCGGTGACTTATCGAGATGAGAAACTACTCGTTTTCTTTCGCCTTCTTCTCCCCGGCGGTTTTTTTATAGCACATCTCCCCTCCCTTCCAGTCTTGCCGAACATCGCTCCCCAGAGGCGGTTTTGCGCCGTCCAGGTGGCCGGTCTCTTATGATAAAAACAGAATCTCCGTCCCTTCCGCCAAATGAGACACAGCTTCTTTAAAAGAGAATTTCGCCCATCCCCCCCCAATTAGTCGGAGCCCTTCCCCCCCTGCGGTCGTTCTTCCTCCTTCCGACGCGCAACAAGAACCGTCGTCACGCCCTTTAATTCGGGCTGGTCTGTCTCCCTCACAGGCTAAAGATCACCCCCTTCGCCTTTTCCCCTTTCTCTTTCCCTCCGTTCCCTCCCCCGGGTGTTTTTTTTTTTTGTTGGGACCGCTGTGTTGCAGATGGTTGGTTTTTTGATTTTTTTTGGGCTCTGGATCTTTTTCTTTCTGCCTCCTGACTTCTTTTTGCGCACGTCCCCCTTCCCTTTCTCTTCCTGCCGAAAGTTTCTCAATCCAAGCAACAGGATGGCAAGACTCCCTTCAACAGGACCCTCTATGAGAAGCTGACCTCTTAATTTCTTCCTTCCGCTGCCCGGTCATGAAAGTGTTCCATGCACCCTGTGTCCCCCTTGCCGTTACTTTTTTCTGTTTGTAGGATTTGAGGATCCTGATAGGTTCGCATATTTCCTATCGTTCCATTTTTTCCCTCGTTAAGAGAGTGGGGACCTGGCCTTCTAGGCGAAGGAAACTTTCCTGGCCCTTTTCAACTCTTTTTCCTTTTTACCTTTTTTCTCCCACCTTTTTTTTTTCGCTTTTTTCTCCGTGTAGCCTTCACGGGTTTAGCGGATAGTAGCATTGGAAACACGGATAGGAAGTCTCTTTTGGGCCCTTGAACTCCCTCTCCGAGTAGCGAGGTTCTTCCCGGAGTGCGAGAGGTTGTCTTTAAACTAGATCTTCGCCCCTTTGATTTGTAGCCCCCCCCTTCCTCCTACTAATTTTGAGAGATATCCTCAGTCGATCCGGGAGCATCAGAGATTTTCAATACCCCTCCCCTTTCCCTCAAAATTACACCTTTTCCTCGGAAATAAAGAGGGACGACAGAATAAAGACCCTAGAAGGAATTCTTCTTTGGGTCTCCGCAGTCTCAGGATTTTCGGTGAAGTACCCTTCATCCCGGGTGACTATTACCCGGCTTACGGTCTTTATAAAAGGAGTTCCTGTTTACCTTACCCTTCAGGATTTCATGTCCGGCGCCCCCTTTGGACTTACAGCTTTTTTTCCCGCCGGCCCTTTTGTGAAGACGAGTTCTGCTAGTGACCCGGGCCAGCGCTTTACCGTATCTCCCCCCCTCTTCCGTAGAAGAATATTTTTTCCACCTTCCCCGGGAATTCCCTGGCCTGTGGACCCCGAAAGTCAGGGTTAGTTCTCTCGCTTGTTTTTTTTTCCGACTTTCGGGTGAGGATGAGGATTCTCACCGTTAGGGCTGCGAGACCCTTGATGCCTCCTTTCCACCCTCCTTTTCTCCAGAAAATTACCCCGGCGTTCCCCCCTTTTTCCAGCCATTACCGCGCACTATCTACCCAACCACGCGCCCCCCCAAAACCGCGCCCCCACCACTCCCCAACAATTTTCCACTGAATTGGGAGGTGCGTCGCTTCTGCCTTTGATGCTTACAGGAAGGCCACGGCTTGTGTCCCCTTCTTCCTTTCCCTCTTTTCCCCGCCCGACCAGGTACCTTTGCCGGCGAAAAGGTAGTTTTGCCAGTCCTTCGGCGTTACTTTTCCCCCTCACCTTGCGACTTCCATCTTATGACAAGTCTGCGTTGTTTTCTCTTGTTTGTTTTTTTGAATGAGATGTTTCTTTCCTTTGAGAGGGGCTTTCCGGTCCCCTCTTTAAGTCCTTTATTGCCACAGGACTCTTCCCCGAGCTTTTTTCGGAGAATTGTATTCAGTTATCTTCTGAACTGAGACAAGGTCAGAGAGGAAGTACCCCCCGTTCTTCCTTGATGGTTCCCCGCCTCTACTGCTTTCTTTCTCCCGGCGACCTTTTTTCGGTCTCCTTTCTCCCAAGATCTGATTCGGCCTAGGCGAAACGGCCCGGATGGACCCCGGTTGACTTTTGCCGTCTTCCTTTTTTGGGGTCTGGGACCCCCTACCAGTGCCCCTTCTTTTTTGTCTGAAGACTGTAATAAGCTGATCGGACCCCCGACTGTTTTTTTCCCTAGTTGACCTTCTCATTGAACAACCCTTTTTCTTTCCTACTGCCGTTCCGTGCCATTCTCTGTTATAAGCGCTTACTGAGCATGGGCCTTTCCCTCAGTGAGAAGCCCCTTCCCCCTTTCCCCGGCCTCGGTTTTTCTACATCTCGTGAATTCCACCCAAGCTCTATCTCCTCCCTTCCGTTGGTGGGTTTTTTCTGGTTTTTTCCTTGATTCCCTCCCCCGGATTCGATGTTTTTCCCCCCCAAGAGCTCCGTCAGGAGAAATGAGCAGACTGGAACAGGCTTGAGGACACCGCTAATCCCCCCCCCCCTCCGCTTCTTCGGACAGCAACGGGTTTTCCAAGCTCTTTTGAGATGTGGACCGGCCTCGCAGACTCGCCTTGATTCCCTGTCCCTAGCAGCGTTTTTCTCCTTGCCTAAGGCTCAACAAGGCGGGTCTGCGGTACCTCTGTCCATACACCTGAGAGAAGCTAAACTTCCCCTTGACCCTACCCGGGCGTTTTTTTCGACTCTATAAGGCTCCTTTCTGAGCCCGGACCTTTAGAGGCGGCGCCGGTGAGCCCTCGCTGAGACGCCGCTTCTGAGATGAAAGGTCCCGCAGGCGTTTTTTGGGACATTTTTTAGACCTTTTTCTGATCGCAGGCGAATCCGGCACCGCGAGGGGCTTGCGAGGATGGCCGGCAGCACATGATAAAAAAGCGCCCCTACGTTTCTTCTTTTGCCCCTGGCCCTACCGCGACGGCCCTTCCCCCAGGCCCCCCCAGCGTTTCCCGTTGTCCCTCGCTGGAAGTCGGCGCCGGTAGGGAACTCTGTCGTTTATTCCTCCTTCAGCCCTTACCGAACCCTTTTTTCTCTGTTTCCTAGGTCGTGAAATACCCCCGTGACTTTTTTTCCTTCATCAAGCTCATCGGATTACCCCTGAGACACGGGTTCCTCTGGAAAGGGGGTTTTTTGGGCTCTTGTTTTTTCTGCTTTTTTTTTGTTTTTAGCTTTGACATGGGTTGCGGGGTCCTTGGATGAACCGCCTGTTGAAGGACGATGTTAGCCTAGCCTTTTTGCGCGCTCCCTTTCGACCTCAGGTCTGCGCTCCCTTCTTTCTAGCCTCCCCTGTTTCTGCAACTTTCCCCCCCCCCTGACCGACGTTGCAGGACGAACAGTCGAATGGAGTGAGCTGCTTTTTTCCCGTGTAAATGCCCCGTACATTCTTCCGTCCTTATCTCTCCCTGGTGGATCCCGAAGCCCCTCCTACTGACCGGTTTCTCGTCTCAGGAGGTATTTTTTCCTACGCTTGAGTTTGGTCCCCTAGATCCTGCCGTCCTTTTTGCGAAGTCCCCTCTTACGCCTTAAGGTCCACCCCCGTCAAGCCTTTCGAAAGAGTACTTCTCGCTGGCCCCCCCCCCACCCCCCCCCCCCCCCCCAGTAGCCACGGGACCGGGGATGACGGGTGCATTCCAACGGGGACGGATAGCCTCTCTACTACGGAGTCTTTCTGGGCAGTTGGAACGCTTAAGGGCGAGAAAAGGAGGCGCGGGAGGTTACTTCCTTCCCCAGTAGTGGGTCTTTTTACTTACTCGGACTTTTCCTATCTTCCCCTCCTTTTTGTTTGTTGATAGTTTCCACGCCCCCGAGGGATAAGCGCTGATGCTTCTGAAAGTGTTCCCCACACCCCCCCCCCTGTCCCCCCGGTCGACCTCGTACCGCCTGTGAGTGCACGGACGGGGGCCCGCCACGCCGACGCCAAAGACCATAATTGAGCCCAGATAGCGGACCTCTTTTTCCCCGCCCTTCAAAACGGTAAAGTTGAATTTCCTTCCTCCTCCAGGTCTGGAAACCCCGAACCGGATTCCTCTTCCTTTCCCCGTTTTTTGAATAAGGAGGGCCGGTTTTTGACCTTGTTGTCGCCCCCCCCCCAAGGGCCCCACTATAGTCCCGCTTGCCAGTTTCCCCCCGCTCGTGCGAGGGCCCTATCTCTCCCCTCCCTTCGCGCTGAACGACCCCCGACCACAGTCGCGCCTAGGTGGCCCTGACCCCCTTAAGGTTCCCTTCCTTTTATGGGCCCTTTTCTCTGTCCCCCTCTTCCTCGCCGCTTGGTCGTGTGCGATGGCCCCTCGTCGGGTTGTTCGCTATACAACTTCTGCTCCTCTTCCCTTGGGCTGCGCCATCTTTTTTCGAGGAACATCGAGGCACCACGGGGGCCCGACTTCCAGTCGGTCCCACTCCAATTCCCCGAGCAGGCCCCCCCCCAGCAAACCCCCCCCAACCTCCCCACACCACCGGTTGCCATGACTCACCGGGGCGAAGGGGGCGTCGCTTTTGCCGATGATGTCACTTTTCAAGGGTTCTGTCTTCTTTCTCCTTTTTTCGACCCTTCCCCTTTCCCCGGCTAAAAGTCTTGCATACGGCTTGTTCGCTTTTGTTTCCTACCATTTCCCCTCCAATTCCAGAGGTTTGTTTTTATATTTTTCATGTTTTCCTTTCCTGGTCTCTGTGCCGGGTGTCTGATCTTTTTTCAGTTCGTTTTTTTTATATAATGCGACGGCAATCTGGCCGAACCGCTCGCTTGTTCTCTTGTCTGCGGATTCTTTTCTCAGCACGTCATTTTCAGCAGGGCGTCCCCCACCCCTAGCCTTCCCCCCTTCAGCCTCTTTTCGGTTCTCCCCGGCTCACTCCTATGACCGATCTGACTCGACCCACGAGCCTTCTATTCTCCACCCCGGATTTCGCAGCGTCTTGAGTGGGGTGGAGTCCGATCGCCGCTCTTTTGTGCCTTTTTTTGCCACTAGGTCCCCCCCCTCGAAGTTTTTCCTCCGTGAGAATTTTTTCGGCGTTCTCTTTCCTCGATTTCTGCCGTTGACCCCACTCTCGGAGGTGAACACCCATGGATGGCATAAGGCTGCTCTCCAGCTCCCTGCGTTCCTGAGTTTCCGGCCCTCTGGCCATTGCGTCAGGTGGCTTTTTTTAGTTTCCTCACCCCTTGGCGATCGTTTTTCGCCTCCGGTTTGATAACCCCCCCACTTCTCCTTTTCGCGTCTTTTGTTGCCCCCTGAACCCTGCGTACCAGCCCTGCCGTCCCCCAGTGTGTCCTTCCCCCCTCTTATTTCTCCATTTCTCATGGTCCCACGATGCGGCATCCTCGCCTCTTCTCCTGGCGTTGCCCCTGAAAACAGGGTTCACCTTCTTATGTGGAGTCCTCTCCCTTCCCCCTCCCCCACCCCATTTCCCCTGCCGGTGGCCGAGCATCTATGTTGTTTAGACAGGCAAGATACACTTCACAGTTCCCATGAACCCCTAGTATGCCAGAGCCCCGCCAGAATTCCGGACCCTGCCCAGTAAGAGCTTTTCTCCTTGCAGTCCTCCTTCTGTTGTAGGGTACGTTCTCTCTTTTCGTGAGTCCTTTTTGATAGCGATAGCCCGCCTCTTTACTTCCTCTTCCCACGGTCATTGCACTCTTGTGGCGTCCCTAGCGGACAGTCCTTGGCTCGGAGATACCCTCACATTTTGCGCTGTCACGCTGTGAGGTGGTAGGGACTACCATCTGTCATTTACCATTTCCTTTTTCCAAGAAGACTGCGAAAATTTGCCCAACAGAGAAAGGAACATGATTCCACAGATTCAACAGCACCCTTTCTCAACATTTCCCCTTTTGAAGTTTTTTCCCCATTATTATTTTTTACCAGATGTAGGTAGTTCAATAAGAAGTACGCCCCCAGAAATTGTAGCAGTTCCTGTTTTCATTAGGGATGGTACTTCTTTCGGTAACAATGCTTCCAGCCCGGTAATAATAACTTTCTCATCTCTACGAAACATCTCCCTGGTGTCTGAGAAAGGTGTTTTTTTGTTGAGAGATGAGTTGGGTGGTTTCTGTGGGTCGCTTTTTTTTGTGCTATTGCTTTAATGGCAGGGGGCGTTTGAAGTAAGAAGAGTTATTTAAGCTATTTCCTCCCCCCCCTCTTCTTTCGACCTCGCCTGCGATCCCCTTAGAGAAGACCTCCACTTTGTGACGCTGACCAACCTCCACAAGGAAAAGCTTCTCGAAGGGGACCTTGGAGGCGCATTTCCAATCCAGTTTTCCTTCCCGTGTCCGTTTCCTGCCCAGGGGTGGAGAAGTTTAAGGGATTGGGCGGATCAGGTCTACTGATTCTTTTAGCCCCCCTCTCCCCCCTGTTCAGTCAGCACGTTGCCGCCCTCTATTTGGACCCGGAAGAGTGGTTGAGCAGGTAACCACTAGTACTTCTGAAAAAGCCCTCTTTGTTATCCCCTTTGTCCGGCACTCTCCCGGACCTCTCCGGGTTACCCTTCAAGGGAAGAAGGATAGTACTCACGATAATAGTCCTGAAGGTTGTTTGGCTGCTCTGATCCAAAATTTTTTCTCCTCTTTCGGGGTTTTATGGAAACCGGTTCTATCGTCATTCTTCCTTTTCTCTTTTAATTTCCTGTTTGTTGTTTGTCTTATATCCTACAATCGGATCCTATCTAGAAAGTGGCATCCAAAAAAGCCTCCTGTAATTCCCCTTCCCGCCCCTTCCTTCCGGTGCTTCGCGGTTCCCTCCCTCCAGTTCCGACCCAGGCGCAGGATACGCGGGTCCCCCTTTCATCGTTTTCCCTTTTCCGGGTCCCTTCAGAACGGTTTGACGGGATACCGGTCGCCACGGTTCCTTATTAAAGGAAGCACCCCCTTGGGCCCCTTTTACCCTTACCCTCGTTAGGTACGTCTTGAGAACAAAAACGACGGAAGGGACCCTATCGGACTCCCTGGGAAACCCCCCCTCGACCCTCCTATTCGGACTCTTCGCGTGGCCGTGCTGCTTCCCTTTTCCTGACCACTCTGAAACGTGGACGAATAGCCGGACACGGTCATTGGTGCCTGGCATGGGCCAATGGTTTTGCGTGCCCTCCAGTCTCCGTAAGATCCCTTTTTGTTCGGTTTTGAGCTCCTGTTTGTCGCTCTACCCTTTCTCCCTACGGTTGCCGGTCTCCGCTCTAGCCTGGAGAAACTCGCGGCCGTCCCTTACTTCACCCGGTCGGCCCCCTTTATCCAGAGCCCCTCCCAACCCCTGCCCTCCCACCCCCCCTTCCAACAAACCATTGTCCAGCGTCACCTTGGCGAGTTGGTTTGCGTCGCGCTGAGCATTATGCTACGGCCAGTCGGCGGGCCTTTTATAGTGAGCCTTTTCTTCGAGTCCCCCCCCTTACTTACCTTTTCCGGCACAAGGCGTGTTGAAGTTAACTGGTCTTGAGATTCCACAGAAAGATTTCCTTTCCCCCAGTACTCGGCACCTAGTACTTTTTTGATAGGTGTGATTTGCCTTCGCTCTTCCTTTGGTGTTGTGGCGAACTGGGACGTCCCAGGAGTCCGCTTCGTGGGTTTGCTGAAGTTTTCATGGTTCCGTCCCACCCCCCCCCCCCCCCCCTTCGAACACCAGCTAACGGTCGCATTTTGCGCCATCTTGCTATTCCCCCCGGTTGTAAGCGCGGACGTACCTGTCTCTGTTCACCTGCGTCAGCCCTCTTCATGATAGGATGCTGCTTTTTTGACAACGAGTTGATCTCCCCTTCTACCTTGGAAAAGGCGCCCTCCTGAAACTCGAGGACTGATGTGGCCTTTTTTGATCGGCGCGTCTGGTGATGGGAAGTCCTTCCCCCTTCTTTTTGTTCCTTCCTTTCCCCTCTTGCTCGGACCCCGACCTGTTCTCCGAGCGTATCGGCCGAGGACCCCCTCCTCGGCGGTGACCCCCTGTTTGGCAGAAGAGGAGACCCCCAGCTTTTCTGCTGCGTTCTTCAGGTTTTTTTTTGAGCCCCCCAGTGAGCCTTTTTTTGTCCGAAGGAGTTTCAGATAGGGCTGGTTCGATATTTTGACGGATCCCCACCATCTCTCTCTTTTTCCCTTTCTGGTGGGTGATGGCACAGATTTTTTCCCCTCCTTGATGCCCCAGTGTGTGCCACCAAAATAGACTTGGACCACCCCCAAGTACTGCAAGTACTTTGTGTCCCAACCCCCCGATCCCCCTCCTCAGCAGGCGGCCCCACCAGCAGTGCGAAGGCGTATCTTCATCACCAGGGTTTTTCCCCCAGCCTCTGCTTTGGTCCCGCTCATACGCCCCTGAATTACGCTCCCTTCTTTTTAGCCGGCGCAAACACACAAGGAGTGGTTTGTAGTGACGTCGTCCCTGATGAGCTACTCACCTTTTTCCGCTCCCCTCCCTTTGCACCCCCCCCCCCCCCCCCCGTCACTTCCCTTCAGGTTGGGTCGAGTTTTCAGAGACAGGTCAGCTGTTCTGGTGTCCTATTTCGAGGCACGCCCCCCCCCCCCTCTCTTGTTGAACACTGTCGCCGCGCGTGGGGTACCAGTCCCGTGGCTCAGGTCGTAGCCCTCGACCGATTTTCCCTTCAACTCCTCTTGCTCTGTGCGCGAGGATGGCCGGCTCGTGCCATGAGAAAACCTTGACTTACTTTTTTCACGAACCTTGCCGGCCCTAGCAACCGGCCCGCAGGATAAAGATGCAGAAACGAGCCCCAGCGACGTTATCCCGTCGGCCTCTTTTACGTTCGGGACGCCTTTCCAACCGATGTCGCCGTAGTTTCTGGTGGTCGGATCGAAAGGGACTTTTCTCACGATCCCCTCCCTAGGGACGTACTTTCATCATCCAACTGGTCTGTCAAGTTGTGGTTTTTTTTTTTGTTTGGTGGGATGGTTGTTGGGAGATCATGGCTCTGGCTGGCAAGGGGGAAGGATGGTCCCCTCTTTTTTCCCGAATCCCCCCCTTCTCGATTCTGCTGTCGCGCGCCCCCCGGCGCCGCAGATTGGAGTCAGCAGCAAACCGACCAGGCTGCAGCGTCACCCTCTGGAATGGGAGCCGGATCTACTTTGTTTTTTTTTTTTTTTCTTTTTAGCACGGGAGTTTCCCGTGTCATGCCCGGTGATGCAAGGGGGTTTTTTTTTTTTTTTTCTGGCGCTTGCTGGGGTTTTGTCAATAGCTGCGTTCCGAGTTCAGTGAGGAAGAATAGCGTCGTTTGGGGACCGGGGCCCTCGTCCGGCAGGGCAATGTCCCTTCTTGCGGGTACCCCTCTCTGAAGGCCCTCCCTCCAGTCGGTACCGGGTGACCTTCCAGGCACCGGATGCAGTAGAACGCAAAGGGGGATGCCTTTAGGGAACCGGCACCTGGGTCCGGATAGGCCCTCCCGTTCTCATTCTCCCTTTTTTTGTTCTTTTCTGTCGGGCCTCGACCAGGCGGTAAGTCGGGCCCGGAAGGACTTCTTGGTTCTGTACTCGAGGGTAGGACTCCCCCTCCCCTTTCCCCCTCCTCCTCAGGTGTGTGAGGAGCGACCGAGGATACGTCGCGGACTTTCATTGTTTTCGCCTCCTACTTACCTCTTACCCTTTCTGCTCCCCTTCCTGCCCCCACCTTACCTACGATTCCAACGTCACCTTACATCTCTCTTCTTCCCTCTTCTCCCTTCTTTCCCTTCTTCCTGCCTCCCACTGCTTTCAACCCTCTCATGGTTTACCCCCCCATCCGCTCCCTCCGAGCTCCCCTTCTTTCAGCCCTCCCCTACCAGCTCCTCCCTTCTCCCCTTGTCCGTCCTCCCTCCCCCCTCCCCCTTCCCACTCCTCCCCTCTCCTATCTTCTCCCCACTCCCTTCCACTGCACATTCCCTCGCTTTTCCATTCTACTCTTCTTCCCTCGACCGTTTACCTGTCTTCACTCCTCTCTCCTCCCTCCCCTCCCTTTCCTTCCAACCTACCACCCCTCCCTTACATCCATTCAAATCCCCCTCTCTATCTCCCCATATTCGTCTCCCTCATCCCCCTCTCTCTTCCCCTTTCTACTTCCAAGTCCCTTATCAACCCTTGTCCCTCCCTGTTCATTTGCCTTCCTTTTCCTCTCCCTATCGAATCATCTTTCCCCCATCAGTCCTAAGTCGGAACCGCTTTTTTTTCCGGCCCGGACCTGGGGGGACGCCAGACTCCAGGAAACCCCCCCGTCTTTCATCCTTTTTTTTTTCTATAAGGTTACCCCGGTGCGTGATAAAAGGTGCTCCACGTGAAGGCCCAGCCCCTTTGAAGGATTACCCGGCAGTCCCTTTTACCGTGTCTTCCTGCGTGGCTTTTTTGGCCCGAGGTCCCTTCCGCAAACGAGGGGCCATGCGCAAAAAGGAAGCAGCTTACCAAACTCTTCTCGAGCTTCGATTTTTCTCTTCCGGTCCTTTTTCTTGATTTCTTCCTTCAGACCCACCCCACCAAGGAACACGTCGAAGACCTCTGAAAGGCTTACTTTTTGCACTTTATTTACCCGGGCCGGGGAGCCCCCGTAGAGTACAGTCATTTTCTCCCCCCGTTTTTCCGTTTTTTTCTTTAAAGATCGTTTTGGGTGCTGATGTTACACGTTCCCTCCTGTCCTTGCGTGTTTTTTTTTTCCTGTCCCAGATTTTCTCACACACTCGCATTTTCTTCTCCCCTTCGGACCCGGAAAGTCCTATACAGGCAGAACCCCCAACCCCCACAGCGGCAAAACCACCCCCCTCCGCCCCCCACTATTACCTTCCCTGGCCGGCTTTTTTTTTTTTTTTTTCGTGCGCGATGCCTGATGATGACCTACTGAGGCTTGACGGGGGATCTGAGCCTGTTCCGGCAGAAGACAAGCCGCAGTTCCCGGGCTTTTCTCCCCCCCTTTGTTTTTTTCTCTCCGGCTTCCCCGAAATCGGTTATCCTTTCCAGGTCGCCGACTTCCCTTGAAGCAGTAGATGTGGGTGATTGTTCTTTTTTCTTTTTTTCTTTAAGGTTTTTTTTTTTTCCGAATTTTGGGGTAAGATCGTTTGATCATGTTAATGCTTCTCCATCCTGGAACGGAAGACACCCCTGCTTTGTCTGCGTTTCTTTTTCTTTTTTCCCCCGTGTAAATGAGACCAAGACTGTCAGACGCGGACGTCCAAAGCCCCCGTGCTCTGTCCTGTTCAAAGCCCCCCTTCTTCTTTTTTAAGCGAGATATATTAGCCCTCATATGACCTACTCGTTTTGTCCCCCGGAATGATAGCTTCTTTATTTCCCTCTGCGCTTTTGAGGGAAATTTTGATGGCCTTTGTCTCCGTGAATCTTCCCTCCTCTCGGTGTGCTGGTCCAGTCCCCCCCGGTGACCACAAGAGAAGTTTTGCTTGCCTTTCTTTTTCACCTCCGTCTCCCCCGATTCTTATAGCGGGCAACATCTATAGGCGGTGAAAACGGTGTGGTCCTATGCCCGCGCTGCCGATTGTCTAGAGGGTAAGGACTGAGCCTCCGTCCTTTTCTTTTTCCCGTGGTTTTCCGACTTTCCTTCCGAATCTTTCCCGTGCCCC
>Ga0179593_1562836_pt1 | contig 15212 bp, 24 predicted proteins | sample CZODoug2_1_08_16_FD_185931 | JGI IMG/M metagenome (GOLD analysis project Ga0179593, IMG submission 185931) | Vadose zone soil fungal communities from Angelo Coast Range Reserve, California, USA - CZODoug2_1_08_16fungal (PacBio error correction) | ecosystem: Environmental > Terrestrial > Soil >... | reverse complement strand
AGGAAACTCACACCAAAAAACCCTTTTTGTCCAAGAAGGTGCTCTTGAACACCCTTTGCCTCTACCCATCGTTTGTTTCTAAGAACATTTAGCCTTTATTGGTTTTTTTCCCGATCCCTCCCCCCACCCCCTCCTGGCGAAGATTAACACCGGATCCCCCCTAGCATGACAAGTTTTATCAGAATAGCAACTCCATTAGGTGTGTTATGATTTTTTTTTTTCGCGAGGGATCTCATATTTCCCCCACTGTAGGAGAAAAGTTTTTTAATGTCACCTCCCTATCCCATATTCAAAGCCCTCGTTTCCCGGTCTGGCTCTCCGCCTTTCCCTCTTGCTGACCGGCGTCCCCCTCTGTGGCAATCACCACGCATTTTCACAAACCCTTCCCTCCTCCTCTACCTCTTGCCTTCGCGCCGCGGGGAGAAACCGTCTGAAACTATGAACGCTGCCTTTGACAACGATGAGCGGACCATAGTCTCAACTAGGTTCCGGTACCGTCCCCCTCTTCTTCCCCCCCCTTCATCCCAAACACCCCCCCCACAACCCCCCCAGAACAGTTTATTGCGCAATCGCCGCGTAGGTCTTCACCCTACAATATTGGCCCTTCACCATAAAAACCCCTCTTCTCTCCTTTCCGCCTCCTACTTTTCGCCTGTCCACATCCATCCCCCTTCTTCTTGAACTGACTACCCGTCGGAGTTCGGACGAAGTTTTGACTCCCCTCCCGGGACTCTACCGGCCTGACTAAGACAGATTCCCGTTGCGCCGCAGGCCCCGTCAAGCTGTCTCGTCGTTTTTTTTTTTTACCTGTGAAGATATTTTCTGGTTTATTTGTACCCCTCTCCCGCAGATTTGTTTGCTGGCCTGGACCAGGCGCGAAGTTGCCTCTGGTGAGTATACCTTTCGGGTAGGTTGACCCCTAGACGCGGTGTTCTTTGGACCCTTTCCCTTTTCGATTACGATCCAGGGATTCCCCTTTGATTAAGCTTTACGGCTCTGCCTTTTCCCTAGCCGATGAGGAGGACTAGTGGCTTTGACCAGTTACATAGCGACAGTGAATGGCGTTTTTCCCCGTGGTTGCACTGGACCCCGTGTATCTCTCTTTTTTCCTCTTAAAGCCCCTTGAGATTGGAAAAAGTCAAATCGCTTATCGAAGGACCCAGGAAACCCCTGAAACTGTTCCCCTATGTTCAACCCTTTTTTCCCCTTCCCAAGCTTTTGTTTTCTATTCCAACTCCTCTTTTACGCTTCATCCCAGCAAAGCGCCTTACTATCCTGTCCCCCCCTTTCCCACCAGAAGTCCCAAGATACACAAATTGCTGACCTGTATCGATGTCTCCAACGTCAAGCGCCAGCCGTCGCCCCTCTCTTGAAAAGCGCCGGTTTTCTGTATAAGCTTGTTCCCCCCCCCCCCCAAGTTCAGTGATAGGGCTGGTTTTTTTGCCTTTGACCTCTGACGAGACCCTCCGCCCTCCCCTTTTCTCTTCTCTTTTACCCCATAACTCCCCCGTCAGATGCACCGCGGGAAGTCAACCCCTTTCTGACCACTTAATTTCCATCTTTCCCCCTTCCCGGTTTCCCTCAATTTGTGCGTCCACCGGGGTATATATTCCGTGAACCCCGCCACAAAGCCACCCCCCAAGTTTTACAACCTGGTTTCTACCCAAATCCTTCAACTACAACTGAGCCTAGAAACTCGCTGGTGTCTCTCGCTCTTTCTCCTTTTCTTTGTTGGTGTTAAGAGTGATTTCCTTGAATTGAGTTTTCGTCCTTTTTTGCTCTTCTTTGCTTGAGGATTTAAGGGGCTTTCTTTTTTTTTTCTCGTTGGACCCGTAACACCGTGCGCCCCAAAGTATTATTCGTCCCATGGTAAGATGAATTCTAAAAGTGCGAAGGCCCCTTCCTTCCCGGCTAGATCCGTTTCTTTGCCAGGTTTTCTTTTTTCTCCCCTTTTGAACGGTTACTGCCGCCAAGGTAAATCACAAAACCCTTTCATCTTTTTCCCTTTTGCCATCCTTACGCTTATCCTCCGGTTTTCGAGAAGTTACCGCGCCTTCGGTTTTACCTTCCCCTCCGGACGTCAGCATGGTGCACTGGGCCTCATGAATCATGCAAGAGGAGAGGCGCAGCCGCCCCTTTGAGTCTCTCTTTTTGAGAGTTTTACCCCTCTTTTTCCGTCGCCCCATGCGAGACGTGAAGTTTCATGTTGAGATTTCTTTTTTCCTCCCTGCGACCAGGATTTTACTTTTTTTTTTTCTTTTTTGCATTGCTTTTTTCCTTTCTCCAAATGGCTCCCTGTGCCACCCCAAGGACCTTCAACCCCCTTCTCTTTTCATCTTCATCCAATCCCCCCGTTCTTCCCCCATCAAAGTGGCTTCCCCCCCGTGGCCGGATCCTTTTTCTATCAAACTTCTTCCCCTGTGAATGACTCGTAATCGTTGAAACACCTGGAATCACCTCGGGCTATCCTGTCCGCGATTCATTTACTTTTAATGCGTCCACCCCCCCACTTCCCCACTTAAGCACCCAACCCCCACCGATGATTTGCAGAGAACCCCTTCCCGAAGGAAGGTACCGACTGAGCTCGGTAAGCATCAGTTTGATCGGCAGGAGACTAGAGCCCACCCGGGCTAGTCCAAATTTCCTTGCGCCCCGCCCCGGGCTCGAGGTTCTAGCCCACGTTGCACTGGATCAGATATGGTAAGGGTTTTCACTTCTTTTTCTTTTGCCACAAGGCAGAGTACCCTTTTTGGGGAATTTAGCGCCGTTGTGAGTTGAATTTGAACTACGCTGCGCTTGCGCCCTTTCTTTGAGGTATTTGTTTTCCTCTGTATTGTCTTTTTGACAGCCGTAGGCCTGGCTGAGGTCCATTTCTTTTCCGCAAGATATTCTTGCAGGTTGTTTTTTTTATCGCAGGCGTCTAACACAGGTCGGGGGATCCCTGGTTCATGTTTTTTTTTTTTTCCCCACCAGTAGTTTTGGTGACGGCATTTGACTTCGGACGGTTACGCGGACATGCTGTGGAATTTTCTCGCGGTCGAGGCCGGACTTTAGTTTTTGCCCCCTCGAAGACGAGACGCATTTAGTTTAGCCCCGAGAACACGACGCGTCCGTTCGTTTCCGATTCGAGAACGGTGTCTTCGCTTCGGTACTTTTTACCAGGACTTTTTTTTTTATTGTTACCCCCAGGTGGACGTGCGGAGTTTTAACGATGGTTGGCGGGCTGTTTTTAGATCAATTTATTCCCCCATTTTTGCAGACCCTTCTTTCTTTGATCTTTCCTTTTTTTTCCCCCCCCCTAATAGGTGGCTCATCTCGGGAAAATCCTCCCTCCATGGAAAGAAAAACTTGTTCTTTGAACCGGCATCATCCCCCCCCCCCTCAGTTAAGCACCAAGCTTTTCTGCAGCATGGTTGTCAGAATCGAATAAAAATCCTGGCGCAGTGCTGAACTCCCTCCTCAGACGAAGTTTCTTGTCACTATTCCTAGTAGTGGTATGCCGGCGGTTTTTGAGCCCTCTCTTCCATGTTCCAGGGACGGACCCCCCCCTATCGGCCCTGATATATTCACAGGAGCAAACAGGCCTTCTTTTCTGACTTCATCCGCGCATCCCTTTTTTTACCCTATTGGGTTGTGCAACCACAGCGAACCACCGACCGCTCCCTTTCCCCTCCCCCCTCCCTCTTCCTTGAGCCCCAACCCGGCCTGCCGAATCATCTGTGCGGACCCCATGTTTCTTTTCCTGGAAGGGTTTCCGTTACTGGCTTCACCTCACCCCCCTTTTTTTTTTCCCTTTTTCCAAACCAACCTAATAAGAAAGACGCCCTTTGCGCGCTCTCACCCTTCAACCCTAGGGGCGCAAACTTCCCTCCCCCCCCACATTCTCTCCTTCGCCCTTTTTCCCCCTTTCCAACTGCGTATTCCCCATTCATCTATTTCCCTTTGGCTGCTATAACCCTAGTCGTCACGACGCGAATTTGGTAGCCGGGTCCATCGAACCCTCATGACTCTTGCTCCCTTCTTTGCCAGCAGGGCCAGTCAGCCGCGTTCGTCGCTGAGTTCACCTTATTCCCCCCCCTTAGACGGATTTGTCTTTTCCATGTTGTTTAGTTGCGTCCGTTTTTCCTTTCTTTTTGCTTTTGGCTAGTACCTGCGCGGACTACTAGTCCCTCCGATTTTGATTTGTGACCTTTGCCCCGGTTTGTCGGTACACGCTTCCATCGTCCTGAGGTATCATCCCCTGTTTTTGAAGTTTAAGGCACCTCTTTTTTTTTTGTTGCCCGCTTGATGGAGGAACTATTTGGCTTTGCAGTTGACCCCTCCCCGCTGACGTGTCCTTCTTTGGTACGTTGGCACTGGGCAGCCTTCTCGGTTCCCCCCACTCCCTGCCCTTGAAATTTCAATCGCTGATCCGCAAGAGTCCCCCCTCACAAAGCAAAATTGCTTCCATGGACCCCCACGTCACCCATTCATCCCCTACCGCGGTGCTAGGCCCGTTGCCCCGTTTGCCTCTTCCCCGTAGAATGGCGCTTCTCTCGCCCCTGCACCTAGGCTCCAGTCTTTCTTTGAAGTCCTCCCTGATCCAAATTGCTGACGTTTTTCGTGGTACAACACCTGAAGCCCCCCTCTGAAACCTTCTTTTTTCTTACAGACCTCTTGCTGTATGCGGGATTTCACAGTTCCGCCCCCTTTCCGGTTTGGAGTGACCTTTGCTGACGGGCCCCCCGTGCGTGACCCTCCCCATTTTTCTTAGCAAACCCTCCGCCGCCGAAGTGAGTCCCGGGCAGGCCCCTTTGCCCTCTCACTTTTCTGTGCTTTTGTCCATTTTCGTTTCTCATTTTGGTCCAAGGTTTCTCCTTTTCCAGTTGGAACCTGCCCCAGCCCAGGTCCAAATCCTTTTATACACCCTCTCCCCCGTACTCCCATCCCTCGAAACCCGTTTTTGTCTCTCTTACTCTCCTCCGTGTTGGTTCTTTGTTCTTGTCGTTTAGTCCCGCCGAGTTGCTGTATTTCTTCGTCCTTTTCGCTTGGGGACCAGTTTGGGCTTTGTTGCTCCCTTGCGGGCCGCGGACAAAGATAAACTCCCGTTCCCAAAATTCTAATGACCCCCGAAGATGGTCAACCCCCTCTTTTTCTCCAGGGCATGTGTGCCCGTGAGCCTCTTAGGCGGATGATTGTATCAACTTGCAAGGTGTCGGGGCAGGATGTGAACCTTCATGTGTGCAAGGTCACCACACAACCTTTTCTTGCTGTAAATTGACCCGGTCTATATCCGGAGCCCTTACGTGAAGTTTTCAGACAGGCTTCGGCTTCGGTGTTAAACCGAAGACGCGGCCCATTTGGTGACTCTTTTTTTTTCCCTTGCCCTCTGTTTAGGGCAGGAAGGCCCCCTTTGTTTTTGGGGTGCCCCTCTTTTACGCTTTGTGCTTTCAACTCATTTCTAGAGCGGTCTTTTGATGCATGCACTCCCCCATGTTGGCCCTTCTTTTCCTCGGCGACTTCCCCCGCATTTTGACTTTTGCGAATGTGCCTTTCTCCCTCGCCACGACCCTACCGGTCCTTCTCCCTTTCCACACCGCATTCACTTCGTATGTCATCTCAAATGTTTATTTTCCTCATTGAACCCGGGCTCCCCTTTCCTCCGTTAAGCTATCAAATGTTTGAGACGTCCGCTTACGATAATCGCCACCGGGCAGCGGTCCAACCTCGGCTAATAGAGTTCGCCTGACCTGTTAATAGCCGGTGAAAGTCAACATTTAGCCCGCCCCCCTACTCTTCGCGAGAGGAAACCTTTCTTTGAATTCTCTCGGTACCCTTCCTCCCCCTATCCTCTGGACGGCCCTGCAGTGCGCAACGGATTCGCTTCCCGTGCCTGTTTGCCGGATTCCCACTGAATGTATGACTATCTAACTTTTCTCCCCTTTGTTCCGGTTCTCCTCACCGGTGCAGGTATAAGGATAGTTGAATGGGAACAGGCTGGCCGTTTTTCAGCGGGAGAAAGAACTTGGTAGCCAATTTAGCCCATCGAGTGAGTTGAATTGACCCTCGCTGCCTGCTTGGTCTCCTCTTTTCTTATTGAGGTTTTTTCGTTTGATGTCAGCTTTTTTTAACCTTTCCTTGTCCCTTCAGTGAAGACATATGCCAGTGATCATGCCGGCTTTGTTTTTTGTTTTTCCCGGCGTGCCAGGCACAAGTTGCCCTTTTTTTCTCCAGGTGTTTGGTTCTATTTCCATGTTGAATGCCCACGCGTGGTTGAACTGATCGCACGGGGGACTCGCAGTCCGAATTTTCCTCGCTGTTGACGAGGGCGGGCTCGCACGTATTCCTTCTTTCGACGTGAGAGGCGGGACCGCAGAAACGACGCGACCGTTATGGCGAGAAACGGTCTTTACTTCGATTTTTTGTTCTTTTTTTTTTTTTTTTCCCATGATCGGTACCTTTTTTCCCCCTACGTTAATTTTTTGAGATGGGTCTCGGGCGCTGTTGCCCGAGTCCCTTTCTTTCTTTTTTACGGCGGACTTTTTGGTCTCTCTCTTTTGCTTCCCCCTCCCTATTGTTGTTTATTTTGACTTCCTTAAACTCCCTCCCCCATGGGAACCCCCAGGGTCCCTCAACCCCAGAGGCCACCCGTCCAACCCTTCTTCTTTCCTGAAGCCCTTTCTTCTCATGTCACAGCCACCGAATCCAATTTCTTTTGGCCCCTTAAGCTACCTTCCGTCGCGGACCCCGTTATCGCCCCCCCCCCCTTCCAAGCCTTATATGGTTTGGTTTCGGCCGCAGCCATTCTCCAGTCGTCGCTGCGTTCTTCGGGTTTGCACCTCCCTCGCCTTTCCTTTCCTGCCTGCAGTCCCCGCTTCGTTTCTCTTGTTTTTACCACTCTGGGTGCAGCACCCACCATTGGACAACCACCGCATACCTCATTTTTTTTCCTTCAGCCATCTGACGTAGACAACCCCCACAAATCCCCCCCTGAGGCGGTACCATTCTTCACCTGAATTTTCCTGGCCTAACCTTTTTCCTTTTCCCCCCCTCCTTCAAAACCCAACTCAAAGAAGTGCGCCCAGTGCTGTTCCCATAACCCAATTCTCGGCGCTTTCCAATTCCCCCGCGCCCCACAACGTCCCCTCTAGACTTACTTCTTTCCTCAAGATTGCCACGATTCCCTACAATTTGTCATGTCTCAAACGACGAGAAACGCACTCTAAATTTGGGAGCTAGCCCGATGCTCCAGAGCCTTTTTTTCCCTTTTTACCTCCAGACGTCAGTTGCGCCACATTGCCAGGGAAGTCCGCCTCGTCGCTTTTTCCAGCACGGAAGAATTCCTTCTTTATTGTCCGCTTCTTGGTAGCTTTCTCGCTTTTTGCAGCTCTGAGTATCCTTAATGTTTTTTGTACTATTAGCCGCCGATGTTTTTGTGTGCCACGGTTGTTCGATTATTCCATCGCCTAAGGTCATCTTTTTGATACTCTTTACGGGCCGGTTGTTGTGGGAACGCCTTTCTTTAGGCTGTGAAACTCCTGTTCTTTGAAGATGCCATACAGCACGAAGTTTTCCCTTGCGTGTACCTGGTTCATGGACTTCCGGTCCGTTCTTGTTCGCGTTTCCCCCACAATTTGGCTTTCGCGAACACGATACCAATTTTTATGCTTCCCCTTTTTTTCCCAAAAAAGTCCACATCAAACGTCCCATTCCCCTGAGCGCTTTTTTTGCACCCTCGTTTGCGCTTCCCCATTCCCCAAAGAGGTTTTTCCCTGCGACTATTGCTGTTTGCTTTCCAGGAAGTCCTCCAGATCCCCCCCCCATTGCTTCAGTTTCGATTTGTACAACCAGAAGTCCCCGCCCCGTCGCAGTTCTGAAGCCCCGCTTTACGCTCCCCCCCCCCCTCTTATGGAAATGCGAACTTCTTTTTTGAGGTTTTTATTCTTGAGGGTCACCCCTCCGGCGTGTCCCCCCTCCTTTCATTTTTATCTGAAACCTCTTTTCTAGAAGAGTAGGTCCCTTGCATTAGAACTTTGACGTTCCATCTTCCCCCCATTTCGATTTATGGTCCGCACTGTTCTATTTTTTCCCCGGAACCCTCATTGAAACCCAATTTTTGTCCCCCAAAATTTCATTCCCCTCCCATCTAGATGAATACCCCCTCGACCCTCCCCCCGTTTTTACTCTCTTTTCATAATCATAAGGTTCTTTTTTCGAGTTCCCCGAGTTTGCTCTTGACTCGTTTCTATGTGTCTTGAGGACTGTTTCCTTTTGATTCAAATGCGTTCCTCTTTTTCCCCAAAGCATTCCCCGCGGCCAATCGACTCGGAAAAAAAACAAAAAGTTTCGCCAAAGTGTGTTTTTTTCAATTCGTGCCTGGCCCTCAGTGGCATCTTCGCGGTTCTTTTTAGTTTTTAGAACAAATTGACCGATTTGCTTTCCCCCTCAGAAAAGGTTCCGCCCCCCCCCCCACAGCCATGTGTCACTTGTCCCGTTTCTTTTGACGCTTAACTCCGGCGCATTCGAAGCGCGAATGCTCTGCCTTCTTGTTGTACACTACCCGAAGCTTTTTTTTTCCCCATTGAGGACTCTGGCTCTTTTTTTTCCGGTGGCAGAGGAGTCCAGACTGAAGTCCGCCATTTTCCTTACCGTGGATGCCAGCGGGCAACCCCTTTTTTTTTTTTCCGATTCGATTGTCCGAGTGTGACGTTTCCCTTTTGAGTTCCCCTTTTCTTTTTTTTACTCCCCTTTTCTCTGAGACTAGCTTGGTTCCTCTTCCGCACGAGAGTACAGTGCCCACCACTGACCTTCCTTCACTTCTCCCCCGGTCTTTTCTTTTCCTTCCAAACCACTTTCTTTCCTCCTCATCTCCCCTCCTTTTTTTCGCCAACCTCTTCTACCCCTATTATCACCAAATGGCTGTATCTTGTTTCCTTCTATCTGAACGTGGCAGCTTTCCACCTTTACCCCTCGCGGCTAATCGTTCTATTCCATGTAATAGCCGACTCTGGTCCCCAGTAGTGCAGACCTCTCTCCCTCTTTTTCCGAGCAATGGAAGAATTTTTTCCAATAGACTCGTTCCGTCCCCCCCTCCCTGGCGCCAGGATCTTCTTCTGACGTTCGGATTTTTCGCAACCGGTTTTTTTTCTCCCCCCCCCACTTCGAGCGTTCGATATACAGTATACGTGCAATGGTTCACATAGATAAGCCATGTGTCCCGCCTGCCTCAAGGCGAACAGGTCTGAGATTTGAGAGTCGGGCCTTAGCCAGGTATGATGAACTACAGCTGGATTGGGCATTCTTATTTTTGGTCTTGGGTTTGATGACGTTGATGCTTGTCCCCTGTAGTAGTCCCGTCCACTCTTTTCTTTTTTCAGACTACAGATCTTTCATTCTTTTGTGGTTTCTCCCTTGTTCAGTCTGCCCCTTCCACACCCTTTTGAGAGGAGTTCTGCCTTTGTCCCATGCTTGCTCACAAGAGCCTCTTTTCGAAGTAACAGGGCCGTTCTCCCTAATTGAATGGGAACTCGAGCGGTTAGTCGGGGGCGGAGTTGCTCACGATCCACGCATCAGAAGAACCCATGTCTCTAGACGCGAAAAAAAAGGAAAAGGCGTTTTATCGTTGACGTTTTCTTTTTCGTAGTATTCGCCGTATTTCTTTTTAGCCTGGATTGCTCCCTTTCGCGGACAAAGGCTTCGAATTGATCTTCTTCCACGCTTGGGTGGAGGAGAGGGCAGAGAAACTTGTCCTTTCCATTTTATGGCGGATTAGCTATCTTTCCCACATTCACAAACACTTTGGTTTTTAGAGAGATCGGTAAAATCCGCAGTCCCAACTGTCTTACCCCCTGCTATTGAAACCCGCGCCAGAGCCAAACCTCTTTTATGTAAGAAGTCGCCCAGTCCTGTACCGAACCTACATAACCCCTTCATGCTAAGACCCGCGTAAGCAGAACTTTCTGCCTCTCACTCCCCTTCTTTGAGTCCTTTTTCTGAGTGTAGTCGTCTCTCACTTATTTTCGACCGGCGAGGGCGATACGCCCCCATGTCCCTAGAGTCCCTGCTGGCTTGAAAGTCTTTTTCTCGGTCTGCCTTCCCCCCCACCCTTTTGTGTTCCCGTTCACCCACCTCATGGGAAACCAACCATACATCCGGCCCTATGCTCCGCTCTGCCCGTTTAGGACTAAACCCGTGACCCCAAAAACGAGGGTTGAAAACCAACACACGCCCCCTTCACGACTTTTTTTTTCTATGGGTTGCCCTATTTTCCCCCTCGTAAGGTACTACCGGGCCTTTCACCCATTCAACTCACAACCCAAACCTCACTCAAGACACGATTGCTCCAATCGCCCCTCTGTATTTTTTCAATTAATCACGATACAATACCCAGCTTCACCCCAACTTTCTATCCTTCGCCTTCCGGTCCCCCCTCCCGCCCCCCCACCCACCACCCCTTTTTTGTTCACCATAAATCTACAAATGTGAAACACAGTCAGTTTAAAGCGCCGCGCTTAGTGTTTTCTTACCCTGTGTTTATCTGGACCGGCAATCAAGGAAATATTGAGCCATTGCCCGTAATTCGTCGCGCTGTACTGTATCCCCCCTTCTCCGGTCTTTAACCAGTCTCATCTGCGCTTTTATTCGAAAGTGCCCTGTTTTGTTAAGCGGCCATTAATTCTTCCTTAATAATATTACGCTGAGGTGAACCATGCCCCCTTTTTTTTTCTACTTCCTTCTCTAATGGACTTCCATTTTTTTTTTTTTTTTTTTTACTTTAAGTAGAGGTTCTTTCTGCGCCTTTTTTTTAGTGATATAGGAAAAAATAACCCGTGGCCTGTCCTCTTCCCCCACCGCTCCTTTTTTGGCTTGCGTTCTTGTGGAAATGGACGGCCGGTGATCTATTGTGAGCAATGTTTTATGAATGCCTTGTCAACAAGTCCCCCACTTGGGGGGCTTCTCTCCTCTAGAAGGACTTGAATTGTCACCTTTTGTTTGCCCCCTGTCCTTCATTTACACTTGTCCCCGGCCCCCCGTTCTCCTTTCCTCACCAGCGTCCCGACTTAGACCTTTCCTCTATGTAAACTATCAAGCTTTCAAGGACCCCTCCAGTCTCACCCACACATTTCTTCGTATTTTGTGCTAACCACCCCTCCCGCCCCAAGCCGTTTTATAAAGCATGGCGGAAGCGTCCAGCGGCCATGACTTTGACATGCCTTTGTGCCGTTGTGACCTCTTTTTTTCTTTACCCTCCGTCGTGGACACTCACCTGTCATTCCCTAGAAGATGCCTCCGTTTTCCTTACCTGCAGTCTCCCCCCCTTCCGTGATTTATCTTCCCCCCCCCCCTTTCCTGCTTTCGGTTGGTTTTTCTTTTCAAAAGAAATGAAGCACCCCACACACAAACTGGTCCACACCCCCCTTTTTCAAAAGCCATACTAGCGCATCCCCGACCTCGGATTGGTTTCATTTCTCTCTTTTAATCCCCTCCTCCTTTTTTTTTTTTTTGAGCCTGAAGTTCGCAGGGTTTTTCCGATTTGGCTTTTTTGGTTTTTTCTTACTGGGTTTTTGTTTCCGTGGGAACTCTACCCCTGTGTCTTCACAAAACCGAGTAAACTTCTATGGAAATCCCCCCGCGAAGGCAGGTTTGCTGCCTCTTCGAATTCGGAGGCTGGAGTTTTGCCCCACCAATGTCAATTCTTGCCCTCCTTGGTGTTTCTCCTTCCCTCACCTTCCCCCGCACCAACGTGGAATTTGACTTGGACTATTATCCGTCCTTTAGGACGTTGGACGGCTCGGCCGGTGTTGCCCTTTCGGCAGTCTTTCCTCCCCCCATTTGGTGGCATCTGATCTGGAAACTGTCGGTTTGCCAGTCTATGCGCCCCTGCTTCTCTTACTTTTTTTGCGCCCCCTTCAAATGAGGTTCTCCCCCCGCTGTTCGACATGCTGTCTGTTGAGGACCTTTTTTTTCTTTTTCCTTCCTTTATCGATCTTTCGCCTCAGTTTGCCCGTTTCCTCGCCGACCTCTCTTCCCCCTGACAAAACTTGGCACCCTGTGCCTCTTACACCCCTCCACTTTTTATTTTTCCTTCACTAACCGCTTTTTCCGGTTCCCCCAACCCGGGCCGGCGAAGTCAATACAATGGATCCCTGCTCCGTCCACATGGCTCTTTCACACTCACTCGCGGCTAATACTCAGCTCCCGCGAACTGTTTTTTCCTCCCTCCCCCTTTTCCATTCAGGTGCAGACCACTCCAACCGCGCGTCTCCTGGACCAATCAGATAAGTTTTGATCTTCTACCAGCGACGTCTATTACCCTGGTGTTTTTCCCAGCCCAAGTTTATTTGACTGTCGATATGGAGTTCTAGCTCCCACATTTCGGCTTTTCCCTCCGACCCGGTTACTCCCCCCAGTGTACTCCCTTCCGTGCGAGGAGGGGAAACTTTGAGCCCCGAAGTTAGTTCCCAACTTTTCGCCGCGTTGTCCTCGCGCCCCCTCTGTGATTCCTTTTTCCCCACTGACAGAGTGGTTTTTTGAGGAGGGTTTTTGTGAAGTATGTTGTCCAATTCCGTTATTGCCACCGGACCTCAGTTTCCCCTCCCCCTATGGTCCCAGCCCCCAGCTCACTTTATGCGTTTTTTTTTTTTTGCGGCAGCAGGAAGAGGGCCGATTGGCTTTCTGTTTCATTTTTTCCCCTCGTGGGTCCTTCCACCACCATGTTTTTTTACGCAGTGTTCCTATCTCCAGTTCCCCCAGCCTTCCTTGAAGCCCTTGACTGGTGGTCGTCCCCCCCCCCGTTTCCCCCCCCTGATCACTTTCTCTTACAGTTTTGGCTTTCCCGAACAAGGCGTTGATGGCTGATGAACCTTTTCCTTCTGTATTAGCTCGTCTCCCCCCCTTGATTTGTATCCTTTCTTTTACCCATGCGACTGCTGAAGGGTTGCGAGTGTATGGTTTTTACCAATTTCCCATTAAAATTTTTGACGGCTTGATTTTCCTTTATTTACTTTCTACTCCTTTCCCTTGTTTGTTTTTGTCTCGAGATCCTTCTTGGACTCTCCTTCCCTACAATTTGAAAAATGGACTCTTTGACCACTTTTTCCCGCACAACCCCCCTCGAAACACTTCATTTCTTGGATACTCCGTCGACCGCTTACTCTGGTTTTTCAAAGTAAATTCGGACCCCCCCCCAATATCGAGCTACTCCCCCGCTCCGAATTTCTGCCCGTTTGAACCATACTTTTCTTGTGTGCTGAGACTCTTCCCCCTTTTAGCCTCCGACCCTTTTTTTTCCAGTGAGCCCCTTCTCTCCCACCACTTTTTCCCCCAATCCCTGAAGTACCCACCCCGCATGGCTTCCTCATGTCCCTCTTTCGGTCCTGTCCCCCCTAGGTTTGCACTCCACCCTGCCTTTGTTGACAAAAGACTAAGTCCGCCACTTGTGCACTGTGCCCATTGTGTTTCTCCAAACCACCAAAGCCTTTCCCTAATGATTTGTTCTTCCCCCTTTTTCGTCCCCCCTTCCCATTGAAGGGTACGGCTCTTTTTTCCACATACATACCCAAACCCCAACCCCCACCACCACCCTCCTTGAAATATGCTCCCCCCCCGCGCAGTAGTCCTTTCCCCAATTTTTTTCCCCCATAAATAATGGAGTCCCAATTAAGTCCTTCCCAATTCTCCTCTTCCATTTTTGAGTTGCCCCCGCCACTCCCTGTTCCATTTCCCTCTTACCTTATTTTTTCCCGTTTGATTTCCTCCCCGTCAGGCAGTGAACGTCTCTCAATTGGGCTTTCTCCCGGGTCCAACTCCCGATCTCACCCCTTTCGCCGAATCACTGAGCCCAACTTGAGGGGCCGTCAGAGTGTTTTTTCGCTTCCCCCCCTGAGTATACGTCTGACATTTCTCGTTTCTTTTCCCGTTTCCTTTCCCGTTTGAGACCCACGTTGTTTTTTTTTTTTACTTGCAGTCTCTGTTCCGCCCTTGCGGCCTCTTCCCTTCAACATAGAGGTTATTTTAAAGTGCCCGTCCCCTGTTTCTTTCCTATTCGAATTTCCACTTTCCTTTTCATCATCTTTTTCTTTTTTTTCTTCAGTTTCGGCTACGGAACGCGGTCCTTTGACACGATTCTGGAGGAACAATCCTTGGCTTTTTTTTAGACCCATACCGCGAAGTTCATGGCTGTTCCCTTGGGTACCAACTGGCGTTTGCCTTCTCTTGTGAGGAAAGCCAATGACTCCTCCCAAACAGTACCTCTCTTAAGTCCCTAAGAACACACTCCAGAATTCCCCCCCTTTTTTTCATCACACCCTTTCTCATGCTACCTACCCTCTTTTTTCGATTTTCTTTTTCCCTCCCTCGTTAACAATACAGCAGGGCCCGCTTCCTGCTTCCCCCCCCCCTTCTGACACTTCCCCTCCACTTCCCATTCTTCCAATCCTCCGACCACACTGTCAGTCTGCTGTCTTTTTTTTCCCCACCGACGGGGTGGTTTTGTCGAACTTTCCGTTTCTACCCATCTTTCTCCCCCTAAGGTGTGACTGAGTATAAAGGACACGCGATTGGATTGACATGCTGGTTTTTGTGGTTGTTGCTGACCTTTCCCCCCCTTTTCTTTCCCCCCTTTCATTTTTCTCTCCCCCCATAGATCCTCCTCTCTCTCCATCCGGTCTTGCTGAGAATTTCAGGGAATTTTAAGACTTTGAATTCAAGGTGTCTTTTCCCCCCTTTGCTTACCAATCCACTTCTCCCAACTTTTCCCCCCCCCCTCAATCTTCCACAGCACTTCTCTGTTTTTTCAAGAAAATCGCTGTATTTTTTTCATTTTCCCCCCTCACGGTTGTTTTTTTTCTGAGAGTCTGACCCCCCTTCTCTTTTCTCTTTATTCGCTCGTACTTTGTCTTCTATTTGGTACCGTTTTTCTTGGGCTCATGGCGTGGTTTTGTCCCTCACCCCCCTTTGCGAAAAATTGCTAGATTGGACATCTGGTTTTCGAAAGGCGCGGAAGGTGCCTGCCGTCGGTCTCTTTCTTTCTGGCTTTTTTGTGTTGCTCGCAAAATGCCAAGGTCTGTCTTCCTGTTGTCCCTTAGACAACCCAGTTAATCCTCCCAAACCCCTCATGTTTTCCTTCCCCCCTTTCCATCAGTTTTTCTTTTATACCTCGGCTCTTTCGTGCTCGTTTCTCCGATTGGCCTTAGGTGTTGTTACTCGAAGTTAGCCAATTGTTCTCTGGGAGG
>Ga0179593_1509408_pt1 | contig 15212 bp, 24 predicted proteins | sample CZODoug2_1_08_16_FD_185931 | JGI IMG/M metagenome (GOLD analysis project Ga0179593, IMG submission 185931) | Vadose zone soil fungal communities from Angelo Coast Range Reserve, California, USA - CZODoug2_1_08_16fungal (PacBio error correction) | ecosystem: Environmental > Terrestrial > Soil >... | reverse complement strand
TCATTCTGGTGGAGTAGTTTTTTTGCGCCCTGTATTCGTGAAGACTTGATTATCTGCCGGTGTCCCCCGTTCTTTTCGGCTGTAGTTTTTGGTACTTCGCTTTTTATTCTCTCTTCCGTGTTGTGGTTGAAGCTTTCTCTCTTGTCCGTCCCGCTTCCTGAGGAATCCTCAAGGCTCCAGTCATGATCGGTTTTTTTGAGACTCCTGTCCCCTCCCCGTTATTTTTCGTACACCGGCTCGAGTATTACAGGATGTCTTTTTCGACCCTTGCGGCTTTCCCCGTGTCCTTTGGACCCTTTGAGCCCTTGGCCCCTTTGCGTCATCCCCGCCTGGTCCCGGCACCTCTTAGACACAACGTCCCAAGTGTTTTTCCAACGTCGACACACTTTTCTTCCCTAACGCTTTTACCCGCCCTGAACCTTTTCCACGGGAGTATCATTTTCGTGCGTACTTTTGAAAAGATCCTCTGTTCACTTTTTGCCGGTCCCCTTGATCCGAGACTCGGTTCTGCCTGTACCGCCCAGAACCCAAACGGTGGCCCCGAGAAACTGACCCCCTTTCGATTTTTCTTTAGCCCGCCCACTATAAGATAGATTCTTCCCTTAGCCCCCTTTATTGCGTGGTGCTATCTTACCCTTCCCCCCACGCGACCCCCCTGGAACCTCGAGTCTACGATTTTTCTAGATTTTTGTTAATTCTCCCTTTTTTATTGGGTTGCTCGCTCAGGCCCCCCACCCACAATCTGAGTGTAACCCCCTTCCCCTGACTTTTCTTTTCCTCATGATTGACCTGCTTGTTTCCTTCCTAGTACCTGTCATTGGTTGAAGTTCCGAAGCTCTCGTTGAACTTTTTCGAACATTCCCCTTCCCCTTTTAGCTCAGCAGCATGCGCGCGCATTTTGGCCAAACGTCCTTCTCCCAGACCCCTCCCTTTCTTCCTTTCGCGTCGGCGTCACCACCCTTTGTTCGGCAGACACAGCGCGTCTCGGCTTTCCTTAGAGGGCCCTTCTGAAAGTTTTGGGACTCCTAGCCGCGTTTTTTTTGATTTCGCTCTAAGTCCCGACTTCTCTGAAGTGATAGGGCTCTTTCGGCCTGTAGGGTGTTTTTTTTTTTCTTCGTCACGAACTCTGCGGAGCCCCTTCTTTCAGAAGTTTTTCTTTCCTTTTTCGGAACGCACGCTTTTTTGCTCCTCGGCTCTGTCTTTTTTTTCGCGAAGCCAGATCCATGCCCCTTTGCTCCAATTGTTTGCTTTGCTTACTCCCCCGTTTTTTTTTTTGCACAGGCCGAGTGAAATTGCTTTCGGTTGACCGCCGTTTTCAGAGTTCCCCTTTTTCCTTTTTGCCAACCTTACCCCCCCTTCCCAGGCATAGATACCGCAAGAGGAAATTAAGTTTTGTTGCCCTCTTCCCCTGTTCCAACTGGTCCCTCTTCGTTCAATTTGCCGAGTTCTCGTCACAACAGCACCGTTAAGCCCGGTTGGCGACTTTCTTCTGCAGCAGCAATCCAGCACTCTTGTCTCCTTCTTTTCCTCTCTTAGTAGTCTTTTTTTCTCCCCCCCGGTTTTTTTTGAGACCTACTCATTGAACGAGCATGTTTTTTTGACACGAAGGAACCCTCATTTGGTCAGATTAGTTTTCTTTCCCTGGAATCCCTCTTTTTAGAAACAGCCTGGTCCCTCCTACGTTCCTGGGAATGGTCATTCTCTTTGGATTGACGCTGACGCAATTTCATTTTCTCATTCTCTTTTTTTTCTCTCGATGCACGGCTCATCCCCCCCCCCCCCCGCTTTCCTTTTCCTTTTTTTTTTCCAGGCTTTTTTTCAAACCCCCGCTTAACTTCTTTAACTCCTCGAGAACTATGGGGGGGGGGGGGGTTTTTTTTTTTTTTTTTTTTTTTTTTTGGTGGGGTCCCCCCCAGCGGAGCCATTCGTGGCCGGTTTCTCCTTAAGTAGGCGGGCTCCCTTTTAGTAGCTCCGCATTGTTTCCCCCCTTTCCCTCGGACCCGTTTTATTCTCGTGATTTTTTTTTCCTTAACCTGCATCCTCTGAATTCCCTTTTTCCCGGATTTTTTCCCCCCCCGTGACCCTTCGGTCTTGACCCTTTTCGCAGAACCCCCTTGTTCAGGGGAAAGCACTTTTTTTTTTTTTTCAACCTTTTCGGCATGGGTTTGACATTCTGTTATCGCAGCTCTTGGATTTTTTCCCCTCAGCATGTTAGGCGCCCCGTTTCCCTTTCTTTCCCAAGGAAATCCCTAACGCTCTCTTTCCCAAGGAAGCCAAGTCCTTCCCCACTCTTTAAAGTGCTTCCCACAAAACTTGCATCCTCTTCACCTTGCCTTTCGAGAACATCCTCCATTTCCTCTTGCCCTTGTTCGCACCTTTCGTTGTTCAACTTGCGTCTTTTTTTCTTTTCCTTGACGATTTTCCCTCTCATTAGTATCCCTCCTTGCGTCCTTTCCCCGTCGTCGTTACTCCCCTCACTCCTTGGACCGGAGATCGTTCGTGCGCCGCTCCTTCTCGTTCGGTCCTTTTCGAGACCACCTGCCTGGCTTCCTTTTTTTTTTTTCTACAGACGGACGCCCCTTACAACTTTCTGTGGATTGAAAGAAAGGCCTCCCCCCCCCCCTCGCCGCTCTCTTGGCGTTGTCTCAACATTCGGAGAGGGCGTTTCTGTTTTTTGTTGTCTTCCGTCGAGCGTCTCCCTGACTCCCTACCCCTTTCTATGAGCTTCTTCTGCTGGCATTGTAAATTTTTCACTCCGTTCTCAACGGGGCTTGCTCTCCTCTTTTTTACAACTCGGGACACTGCGTTTTGACATGGCTTCGCTTGCAGTCCCATCCATCCATGCTCCCCATTTCCCGGCCAAAAAGTCCAGGTTTTTCGGATTCCTGTGACCTCCTCTCGGCGCTTCTGGTGTCCCTGACTCCAAGCTTTTTTTCTAAAGCCCTCTCCTTCGTGGCACATACCCTGAATGTTTCCCCCCCGGTTTCTGCTTTTTCTCTACCTCGGGTATAAGATTGTTCACCTAAACATCTATCTTCACTTTTGGAACTCTGTTGCGCGGAGTACCTCATTCAATTGCCTTTTGGAGTTCTTTCCTTTCAACTTCCGTTTCTTGGTGGAACTCCGGTCGTGAATTTTTTTTTTACCCACTAAAGTTTTTTTACAATTTTTTTTTGTCCTGTTTTCCTGCGCGTCCTGGCGCGCGGAGGTTTGGTTCTATTCATCCCGCGATTGTTAAGTTTTTTTCCAAGTCCTCTGAGCCCTTCGTGTGACTCGACTGTCTTTAAAGATCTGCTGGCTTTCCCCCGTTCCTTTCAGCCCGGTTGGGTCTTGTGATCGATGTTCTTTCATTCCTCTTTTCTATGATCCCTCTATCGTCTTTTTTCCTTGTTGAATCCAGATATATGCGGTTTCGCCCCCCCCCTTCCCCTACAAAAATCAGATACTCCAAGAGGACCGACGGTTCTCTCCTCTCTTTAGAAATTTTGGCACTTTACGTTTTTTTTAGACCCTTTCTGTTTCGCGCCCCCCCGCGCCTCCCCTCCTTTCTCCAATCTCCCCTGCGCGCGACTTGCTTTTGTATGTGTTTCCCCCCTTTTGAGCACCCTTTAAATACTGTCGCCAGTTACCACCATGAGGTAACTTACCAGCCAGTCTTGGCAACTCCCCTGGACCACGGAGTTTCTCGATTTTTTTTCTGTAAGAAAGCCATTAAAGAATTTTTCCTTTTCCCCCAACCCCCCTTCGACTGTTGTCTTCCTTCTGGTTTTGATTCACTGTTCCCATTCCCCAAAGGTCAGCTTCCCCCCCGTTTTTTATCCCTCTTCTGTACGCCTCTTTTTTCAATCTGTTATCCCCCCCCAAATCGTGTATTCCTCTCGATCACACCTTTTCTCTTCCCCATCAGTAGTAGGTTTTAAAACTCGTCATTCCATCCATCCGTGGCCCCCCCCCCAAACACTGTTTATTTTTGTAAAGCCTCGTACTCTTTTCCTGGACCGTTTGCTCCCGAAGGGCCGTTGGTGTCCCCCTATACTGGGATTTGAAGTTCTTCCTAGGGCCCTTTGGGTGTGAACTTAGTTTAGGACAGGATCGAACTTTCCATTTTTTTTCGAGCACGCTTTCCAAAGGAAACCTACCTAATCTTGTTGATTGCCGCGAACCCTCAGGTTCCGCTTGTTCCCGGGGACATTGTTCCCCCCCCTTTGGCTTGTCAATCCATTCGGGCCTTGGAAGATCCCCAGCCCGATTTCACCACCGTGGGATCTAACTTCTCCGATACATAAAGTAGTTTTCCCGCGAAATTTATCTGGACCTTGAGCGGGCCTTTCTTTAGCTACCAGAAAGATCGAAAGTCCATCCTTATTATATTTTCTCTTGTCTGGGGACTTTTAGAGACGCTACGGTTTGTTTCGGAGGCCCCTCCAGACAGTATCCTCGAAAGTTGACCTCCCTTCTCCCAAGCCAACATTTGCGTTCTTCTCCCGCAACGACTCCCGGGCCGTATCTCTTTTTTTATGTGATTTCTTTTTCTTTTTTGTGGGCACTATTGGGTTACCGACCAAGTGTCGAGCTGGTCCTGGATTGAAGTCCCGACCCAGTGGAGTCTTTCTTTCTGGCCCAGTATTCAGCTCAGATGCGTAAGACATTGTCGTAGTTCCAGGCAAGTTTCAAATTTGTAACCCCGTTCTTCCTCCCCTAATACAGTGAAGGTTTTTCCCCGGTTTCCCCCCCCTTCCCCAATTTCCTCCCCCCTGTGGCAAGGGCAGCTCCATGGGGTTCCCTTTCCCTCCCCGCCTGGGACTGTTCTTGCAAATTTCCAGACCGCAATTCCAGTTCTTTTCCCTTCAGGCTTATGGATTTGTGTACGACTCTTGGACTCCCTTCAGGTTTTTCCCCGGATTTTTAAGTTGGGGAGTGTTTTCTCCCCAAAGATTCGTTTGCACCCTGGTTTCCTTCTGGTTTAGAACCCTGCCACTACTGCTTTCATGTGGTCTTTCCCTTTTTACGTTTTTCATCGATCTTTCTTTTCCTCCTTTTTTTTTGTTTTCTCTCTATCTTGCATTTGGTGCTCCCCCAATCTTCAGCCAGTACCAATCCTGCTTTGGTCCCCCACCCCCCTTTTTTTCCTGGTGTTCCCCTTTTCGGTGACCTACCCTTCCCAAATTACACACACCTTGATTACATCCGAGCGGTTTCCGCGTGGACGTTGCCAACTTATTTCCTCGCTTCTTCAGAGACTAAGGAGTTTCGTTTAATGAGTCTTCCCTGTGTTTCCCCACTGTGTCCGCGGTCTTTTCCTGCACCCTTGTGCCCTCGAGGCCTTGCTCCCCTTTTCGGCACGGCTCCCTTTTCATTGAGGACCTGGATTTTTCAGTTCCCATGGAGTTTCTTCCTCCCCCGGGGTATTTTGTTAAATGGGGTTTTTTTCCCTTGTCTCCTGGATCCATTCTCTTTCTGATTTTCTACATGGATTGGATTCAGTAACATTTTTGCCTTGCCTGACTCTGCCTCCCGGTGGTGTAATCCGTGCGGGTTCGGCAGGTTGCCCCAAGAGGGCCTTTCGAGGAAGAGTCTGCCTCCAGAAAATAAAAACGCAAGGTTTCGAGAACCGGAGTGGGATTTGTTCCGAAAAGACTATTTGGTGCGGGAGGCGGAGCCCCAAACCCAATCCTCCAACAACCCCCCACAACCCACACCACAACCCAACACTTTCCCCTCCCCCCCCCACCACACCCCAAACTCCACTAAACACCCCCCCCCCAACTCCCCCCAACAAACAACCCCCACCCCCACCCCCCACAAACCCCCCACCCCCCCCCCCCCCCTCCCACCCCAACCCCCCAAACCCCCCACGAACAACCCAACCCCCCCCCCCCCCCCCCCCCCCCCCCCCCCCCCACCCCCCCCACCAACCCCCCCCCCCCCCCCCCTAGTACACGGTCGTTTTTTGAGACTTCTTGCCACTTTTCCTTCCCCCTAAACGCGTCGATCTGGGAAGAGGCTCGACTTTTAATTTAACCAGTCTTTTCCCACTTCCCGATAATCCCGTACTTTTCCTGAAGACCCCTCCTCTAGATTTCGAAATCCGCACGGCGCTCTATTTTCGTGTTCTGGGTGGTTTCCTGCTTTTTTTTTTGTGCTTGTCAAAACTCCTTGGCTCTGTGTGTTTTTTTCCGGTCTAGACGAAGAAGCACGCACGCCTAACACCCCAAACTTTCTCCAGATTTCCAGGTCCCCCCCCTTGCTTCTCGTATGGGCATCCCCTGATCTTCTTTGCCGATTTTTTTCCTCTTGATCTTCTGCGTAATTTTTCCTTGCGCCCCTGTCCCTGAAGCCTTCTTTTTGCTTAGAACTCCCAATGGCCCCCTTGTCACCCCTTTTCACCCCGGGGCGCCCTCCCCGGATTCCCTTTCAATACTTTTTTTAGGTGGTGTGTGCACCAGGCACTCCCAGCCTTCTCCCTGATCTTTTTATTGTTTTCCGAAGTAATCAATAGTTCTAACATTGGGGTGGTTGATGCGTTTCCTGGCTCGCTGCTTTCTTTTCCGATTAACCCCTCTATTTCTCCCTTCTTTTGAGCCGGGATACGCGCACTTTGGTTTGAGGTTCCATTGCCCCTTCATTTTCGCCCTTTTCTCGTATCCCAGATCGCGGCCCATACCTTTGCGGAGCTGTACTTTGGTTCTTTTTTCTGGTTTCGTCTTGACAGTGATTTTTCCCCTTCTTGTTTGCCAAGCTGCGCTTGATCGCATTTTTCCCCTTACGCTTTTTTTCTCACTCCTTGTTTCCTTGGGTTCTCCCCCCATTTTACCCCAATTGCTACGGCGCGTGTAGCGGGTGTCTTCGATTCCTTTGATTGAGTTCCCCCTCCTCCTGTCTTTTGCGTGACTTCTCTTGAGAACTATGCCCCGTGCTTCTTTTGGTAGTCTTTCCGCAGGCTTCATCTTCTCTTTCCCATCCGTTGGGGGCCCCTTTCTGGAGTGTTTTTCCGTCCTCCTACCCCCCTTCTCCACTCCCCTTCCCCTCGGGGTGTTCCCTCCCCGTCCCTCAGAGGGCTAACTTTTTGTACGCCCGCCCGCGAGGGACCACTTTGCTCACCCTTTAGCCCTAGCGAGGGAGGCACCCTGACCCAGCCCCCGCAGCTCCCAAGCTCTTTTTTGCTACTTGTCCCCCGTGGCTTCCCCGAAAAGCATGTAACCCTTCACTGTATTCCAACAATTTTCGCCTTCCCCCCAAATGCGGCATGATATAATTTGGCCCTTTTTCAAACCTGCATTCCCCATTGGGGAGTATTCATTTGAATAGAGTCCAAAGAATTTCAGTACTCCGGTCTTTCCGTCTCTTCTTAGACCCCGTGTTGGTGAGCTGCCATATTTTTAAATGTTTCAGCTTGTTTCCGTGCTTTTTTGTGGATTTCTACCCCCCCCCAAAAAGATTTCTTACATATTCATCTGTCTCTAGTCAATCTCTTGTTTTTTGCTCAAGAGATCTTTGAACCCCCAATTTAAACTAGTTCCCCCGAGTAACTTCTGTGGCGTTCGCCCCCGTTTCCTTGAACCTCTCTGTTTTGCCTCCTCTTCCTGTGGAAATTCCACCTCTGCTGCTGTGGCACTCCCTTGAGAGTACCTTTTTCCCGCTCTTTCCCCCCTGCTTTTTCCTCCCCGTACCGTGTTTAGTAGTCTCCCCTGATAATAGGCTTCCTTTTGCACCTTTTTGCGTGGCCCTCCTATCCTCCTGCTCGTGTGCCAGCGCTTTCATTATTTTCAACGACAGTTTTTGACTCCCCGCCATTTTTTCCCTCTTTTGAAAAGGAAAACTTTCGGGCATCCCCCCCTTTCCCTTTGATGACCCGTTCGACATTTGAACCTATTCCTTTCTTTGATGTTCCCCCATTTTGATAGGCTTTCATCACTCTCCTTCTTGAAGTTCATGGACGCGGTTTTCGGGCCTCGACATCGAGACGTCGCCTTATATAGCGATTGATACCTCCCATTCGTGTACGTCGGCCCACAGAACCTGAGTTTTTTTCATCCTTCTCAAAAGGAACCAGTGTATTCTTTTCCCTTTGTACTCTGAAGCCCTTTCCGAAACCGAACCTTTCGGTTCTTTTTTTTTTCGGATCAAGGGCTTTGCGCTCCACTTGTTTTTCTGGGTTCCCGTTCGTGATCTTTTTCCCCCCTTGACTGCTTTTCTCGGATTGCCGGCCCTTTTGACGATTTCCCCACCCCCCGTTTCGCCTACACTGTCTTTGAATTTCCCAAATGCCCCTTCTTCCCAGCTGGGCTCCTGCGGATCATCTCCCGGATGGCTTTTGCCCCAGGACCCCCCCAATTTCATTCCCCCACATTTTTGTCCCCTCCTGGGGGGTTGCTATACTTGTCCCTTTCCCGCTTTTTCCCCCTCAACCCTTTGGACTCCTTCTTCTTTTTAAAGGCAGACCGCCCCCTTTAAGTCCCCCGGCACTTTTCCTTTGCGATTTACTTCCTCCCTTTTCTTGACCTTTGTCTAAAGCGGCTTTCCCCCCCGCATGCTTTGTTCATGCCCCTTCATTTTCCTGCTTAATTTTTTCGCCTTGTAAGTTTTTTTCACGATCCCTTTTTTTCCAATGGATCAGTTTTCGTTTGGAGACCTTACCATCCCCGTTAATATCTGTTCTTTCTATATTACCTCTTTTTACGCCTCTTTGATATATCTCCCTCCTTTGGTGTGTTTTTGGTCCCTGGGAAGGAATTACAACCCCAACTTTCCGTGTTGATTACTCTTTTTCTACCCCATGAGGAATTTGTGAACCCGAATATGCCGTTCCCCCCCACCAGCGACCAATTTTTCAACCCCCCTTTCGCACTGCCCGTCGTTTTTCTTCTGCTTAGCACCCCCCCACCGCTTTCCCCTGAGACTTCCCCCTTTCATCTTAAACTTCCCCACCTTTTCCCCTTTGTTGGAAGGAACTTCTTTGGACGGTATGACTTGCTGGTCGCGTGTATCAAGGATGCCTTGTGCTTTTTTCCCGTCCTCCCTACCCATTCGGTGTCAGAACAGTGCTCCCCAGTTTGCACAAACCTTCTCCCCTTTCGACCCTTTTATGGGGCTTCTCATCGTTGCCGAGAGCTTCCATCTTTTGTCTAAAAAGATTTTTCCCCCACTGGTTTCCTAGCTTTTTTCCCTCCTTTTTCCCCAATCCCCCCTTGGAACTGGCCAGCCCCCCAAGAAGCACCCCAATTTCATTGAAGCACCCCGAAATTATCTTCTTTAGCACCATTGCTTTATATGGATTCTTACCCCTTGGATTGTTATTTTTTTCAATGTGGCGTTTTTCACTTTGTTTCATCCTAAGCGGTTCATTGCTACGCCCCCCCCCTGCCGAGTTTTGGGGCGGCTAGACGTTCGTCCCTCCTTTATCAAGCTGTCGACTTTCCCCTTTCGCCTCGCGCGTTCTTGCCGGCTCTTCGTTGAGTCGAACCCCCACGTGACTGCAACTTTTCTCCCCCCTCGCAGCTGTCCTTTCCCATAATCTTCTGGGCCCCTACACCTTTTCAGATGTGGATTCCATTGAAACCCATCCTACTTACTTGGAGTTCCTTTGAGTTCGTTTTCCCACTGAGGAGAGTCTATACTTCGGCGCGCTGTCTATTTCCTATTAATTCCCTCTCACCTTTTCCCCCGAGCCGCCTATGGTAGCTTTTATAGAATCCAACCGCTTTGGGTTCTGCAGTCCCCCCTTTAAGTTCCTAATTTCTCTCCCCGTTTTCCCTCGGCTATTACGTCTTCTGAGTTACACTCGTTACCCCTGTTGTTTTTACTTTCCCTTTTTTGCCCAATTGCAAGGTCCCCCTCCCCCCTTATCCTCCCCTGATTCCAAAAGACTTTTTGGTTGTTGGAGTTCCGCGTCCGCACCTTTTTCCCGGGAATCTTTTCCTATTGCGAGTTTGGGTGCGTGTCTTGGCTAAAGATCATTTGGGCTTTCCGTCCCCCTTTTCCATTGTTTGTTTCGTTTTCCCCCCCAGTCCGGAGAGAATCCTATGTACCTCCCTGCTCGGTTTCTGCTGGAAATTTTCTGGACTATTCTACTCCCTCCGTGAGTTAAGTTGTTTGCCAAGCTGTTCAAGGTGCAGGTTGGCTTATTCCGGTTTTTCCTTTTTCGCTTCTGTCTCGTGATAAGCAAAGTTTTTAGTGGCCTCCTGCTCCCAGTTTTTTGGCTTTCCCCTGCCTTACATCCCGCTTAGGATTTATTTGTTTGCTTCCGAACCGGACTTGATTTGTTTGCTCCAGTCCGAAAGATTGACTCTGAGACCCCCGTGCTTTCTTAGTGATTTTTTCTTATTACTTGCTATCTCCTTCCGCAAGATCCTAAGCTTTTTTTTCACGAGATCTCTTGCGCATTCTGGATGTCCCCCCCAGTATAAGTCCCCCTCCCCAAGCCAGCTGGGACCAAAGGAGGGTTTTTTCCGGTCCTCTCTTTCTTCCCCCCTCGGAGTCTCTCGGCGAGTCCTTCTGTTCGACAAAAGGGCTCCAGGCTAGGACTATTCCTAAGTCTTTCGGTCCGGAGTCCCTTTCAAAATTGGTTTCCTAAAGACTCCGTTTTTTTTTTCAACCCCCTCTGGTCCGGGTCCCTTTTTGGGAACTTTTCAACCCTTTTCGTTGAATTCCCGGCTCTTGGACTCTACTATGGGAGTTCTTCATGGAATCGTTTCCCACACTGCAGCTTTTCATTCTCTTAACTATAGGTTAATTTCGGGGACCCTTACGATATTATCTAACATTCTGCTGCGGTTTCTTCTCCCATTTGCTTTCCCCAAAGGTGGTTTGTTTTTTCGAGTGTTTTCACCCATCTCCCCCTTTGCTTTTTCTGACACCCCCGAGACTCTCTCTGTCATCTGCCCTTCTCCACAAAGAAGGCCGTGGCTCCCGGCTCTTCCCCCGATAAAAACGCTTTCCACCAGGGCTTTTAGTTAGAGGAGTCGAGTTTTGTTCCTGTTGCATATAATTTTTTCCTGCTCCTTTCATTTTTCCCCCACCACTGATGGCTGTGTAGTTAGTTATGCGTAATTCCCTCTTGCGGCCCTTATTTCTCCCTTTTTTGTGACGTGGCCTTAAACTGCCATTGTTGTTTCTTAATTTCCCTCTCTCATATTCGGGTTTTTTTTTTCCTGGGCGGAGTGGTGAAAAGGTTGGTTTCCTTCCCTATGCAGATTTTCCCGTTGTAGCGTCCCTCCTCATTCTGTTTGACGCCCAGTCCGCAATCCCGTTCGTTTTTCGGTTTTCCAAGAATCCTGTGAGGGTCTTACAAAATCCTCGTTGCGGATCCTTTCGGTTTTACCCGTTCTTCCAGTGTATCGTAGGTACGGTTTTGGTTTGACCTCCCAGCTCCTCTGTTGGATTCAACTCTTTATAGCGTCCAGCACCTTCTCCCTTTCGCTGACTGTTCTTATCGGAGTACTCGGTCGCTCCCTTTGCTCCGCTTCCCTTTCCACGCTGTTTTCCCGCGCAATGTGGCTCGCCACATTCTTCTGTTTACTCGATTCTCCCCCCCCCAGCACCCTTTTTCCCCCTAGGATTCCTGAAGAATTCAAAAGGACCGTTTGTGGTTCCCTTCTTAGCTCTTTTGTTTTTTGCTTGGGGACTCTTGGTGTTCCCACTCTTCTTTGTCCTTGCCCCATGTTTCAATAGGGATTGACGTTCCCCTTTCTCTAAAACCCCGTGGACGTTCTGGTGTTCTTTTTGGACCCCCCCCCACAAGCTCGCTTTTTAGGAGTCTGGCCATAACGGACTCCCGTTTTTGAACCCATTCATTTTTTTTTTGCCAAACTTTCCCAATACCCAGGTTAGGCGACCCGTTTTGTAGAGCACTCTTTGTGGGTCCCCCCCAAAGTCAAGCCCCATCACCCTTGATAGGGTTTTAATTAAGGATGATGACGTGTCCAACTGGTCCCTTTCCTTCCCTCCATACTTTTCTTTTGTTTTTTCCTCCTTTTCTTAAACTTTTCTTCGCAATCCACAAGCTGCTTGATATAGTATAGTTTCAAGGACTTCCCCTTTTGTTTGGCGACTTTCCGGACCAAGCTTTTTCTCTTTGTGTTCCACCTCCCGTTGAATTTAAGTTTTCTAACCCCCGTCCCCCTTTAGCGTCCCCTGGGTCGGGGTTGAGCTACCAGAACGTACAACCCAGTTTATCCAGGAACCTTCCCCCCTCTTATTTTTTTCCTGGATTCCTCTTTTTTTTTTGCTTCCTGCATTGAGCCCCTTTTTCATAGCGAGATTGTTATCTTCATTTTGTGTGAGCTCTTTCCCTTTTTATGGCAGTTCCCCCCTTTCCCCCAAATTTATCCTCCCCTTCCCCATTCTTCCTTTCGTGGTCTTTCCCCCTTCCAACCCCGACTGCGGCTCAGGCCGTGAAAAACTTCTTTGAATTTGACCCCCACTTACCCCTTTTCTGGCGTTCCCTTCCCCCGACCTCCTGAGTTTCTCTTTCCTACCAACCCAGCTGCCGGGGAGGGAACATAAGTCTTCATGGCCGACTTTTCCCTTTTGTCCTCCCAACTTCCTTAGGTCTGACTGTCCCCGAATTTGGCTGTCTAATGCTACAGCCTCCCACCCGTCCTATTTGTGTTTTTTTGGTCACCTTTCCTGCCCCCCTCCCCTGGGGTCTCGCAACAAACCTGAGGTATTTTTTTTTCCGAGATGTCACCCCTCTTGGCACCTTTTCGCCCCCCTTTTTTCATCCCTTCCCTCGAAGAGACCCGAGATGAATTCCTTTTTGCTCAACCCCTCTTCCCCGTCCCAGTATTTTTTTCCCGCAATCTTTTCCTTCCAATTTTTCTGGTCCCCTTCCCCCCCATAGTGCAACGCTTAAAGCATACCAATTTCATCCCCCATTTTCGATACTGAATGTGTGGATAGGGACCCATTCGAAGCCGGGCATTTTAGGAGCCCTGTTTTCTTGCCTAGTACCCTACAAGATTCTTAACCTTTGTCCCCCTCCCCTTTGACTCTTTTTCAGAGGACTCGAAGCTTTTTTCGTACCGTTTCTTTCCCCTTTCTCTTCAAGGTTCTCTTAGTCTTTCTCCTTTTCGGCCCTTTAGGAAAGAGGATATTATATTTCTTCCTTAAACCCAACACGACCTTGCACGTTAATCGAGAATCCCTGTTGGACCTCCGGACCTTACCTCTCTCGTGTGGGAAGACAATCACTTTTTCCCTTCCCGTTCGGGCTTTTTAGTTTCTTTTTTTATTTCCCGCATGGAGCGGTGTGAAATCCCTTTTTATTGACGCTCTTCGGCGAGCCGGATCCCCGGCACATCTACTCTTTTCTCGAACTTACATGTTTGTCCATCTTTTCAGGTCAAACTCTTTCCCCCTCCCTTTCGGAGGGATTCTTTTATTCCCGTTTTTTTCCTCTGCCACATCTCGGTGGGGGGCCCTTACCGTCCTTTCCTCAATACACTTTTTTTATTTTCCCCCCTTTTCCTCTTCCCCTTTGATGTCCCCCCCCCAGGGTTGGGGCAGTGTTTTGTGAGCTAGGTCTCACCCCCCGTCTGCTTTTGCCGCTGGGTCCCCCAATAGTTTGCGCTACGGTGGTGGATGCATAAAGCCACCTAATTTTGTGCTCCCCGACTTTCCCCCCCCTCTTTCTTTCCCCTTTTTCCTCGAACCCCGCTTCCGTAGAAGAAGCTCGTGGCAAACCCTGCAAAGCTTTTTTCCCCGGGTCGCTGCCGCCCCTCCAAGCACCTTGGTTCCGTCTTCGTTTCAACTTTGGTCCTCAAGTCTTCCCTTTGGTTTTTTCACTTACGGTCGTGGCCGGGCCCTACCGGTGTGTTTTTAAATTCCGTTCGGTCTTCTGCCCCATTTGTTTCTCTCCCCAGGGCTTTGGGTCCGCTTAGATTCATTTGATTAGTCATTGGCGCCCCCCTTTCCCCCCCTCCCCCTACCCTCCCCCTATCCTCTTTCCGACGAAGACTCTGCAAACTCCTGTTGTGGTCCCCCCTTTCCGTTATTCCTTTGTTTTATTTCGAAGCGAGCAATATCCTTTCCCCTCATCAACCCGTTTTGTTGAGCCTCCCGCGTTCCCTCCAAAGCATCTACCCTCTCCCTCTAACGCCCAGGGGTCTAATCCAGACCGTCTTGATTGCTTTCCCAGCGCCATTACAGTCGCTTTTTTGCACACACCTTCTTTGCGTCCCCTTAGGAATCTATGTACCCTTCTGCACGGGAGGCTTAGCAGTAAGTTCCGTCTAGCGCTACCTTTTTACTACTCCTCCTTGTTTACAAAACCTGAAACCCCCTTAGGTGATCCAATTCCCTTTTTCCCGAATGTGTTCCCCCCTGAGCTTCCATAATTATAAAGCAGTGCAAGGTCTACCCCTCAAAGGTTTCATTTGCTCTTCCCTGCACAGCGTTTCACGAAGATAGAGTTCCTACTTTCGTTCCCCCTTCTCTGGTTTTTCCCTTGAAACCCTTTTTTTTCCCCCCCTTTTTTTTCCCCGGGTAAGACGAGCGTTTCCTACTTGTTTTGGTCCCAACCTTCCTCTTTGTTCCATCTGTTTTAGAACCAAGACTTTTTTTTTTTGTCCCTCTCTTCACCCCCTTCCCCCGCGTTTTCCTCCTTTCATGATTCGCGTGAAAAGCCTATTCCTTTCTTTTTGTTCTGTTCCCTCCCTCCCCCCCTCCTGTCTTTGTCACTTTTAATCGGTTCGCCTTCTGCGCGCTTTCCATGAGTGTTTGTGCTTGACCCCTGGTCCAGGGGCTAGAGTTTAACATTCCGGCCCCTTCTTCTTTTTAACCCCCTGACTTTTGAACGGAGTCTCGCTTTAGCGCCAGCGATGGCCCCGATACCTCTTTTTTCCAGAAAAATTCCCCCCTTCCCTAGGTTTTTATCCCCCTTGTGCGTTATGTGGTCAGATTTATCCCTTCGACGGTTCTTGTTCCCCTTTGCGGCAGCGTCCTAAGTATATTTCTCCGGCCCTGTGTCCCCACCCCAAACCCCCTGGCCCTTTATTTTTTCAGTGCCTTTCCCTTACGTCCTAAAGAGATATCCCTACATTCGGTCCCCTCTGGATCCCTTCACAGACTTCTCCCTTTGGGCCCTTTTTATTGATAAGACTGTTGAAGCACCCCCTCTTCTTCCTCTTCAAATCTTCCCTCCTTTTTTGCCGGAGTCCATGATCCAGATCTAGGCCGCTTCAACGTGCACCCCCCCTATTTCCTAAACAGCA
>Ga0179593_1350743_pt1 | contig 15212 bp, 13 predicted proteins | sample CZODoug2_1_08_16_FD_185931 | JGI IMG/M metagenome (GOLD analysis project Ga0179593, IMG submission 185931) | Vadose zone soil fungal communities from Angelo Coast Range Reserve, California, USA - CZODoug2_1_08_16fungal (PacBio error correction) | ecosystem: Environmental > Terrestrial > Soil >... | reverse complement strand
TGGGCCGCCATCAACCCAGAGCGTGTGTTACTCTTACCCGGTGTCGACCGCATCCTATAAACACCGCACCCTCCCCCTTCGTTTTATACTGCTTGGTCCCCTGTACACCGTCGAGATAGTGTTAAGACCCTTCGGCGATTAAGAAGACGATTCCGACTTGCGCGCGACAGGTACACCTTGACTCGCCCCCTACATCGCCCCCGAATGACGCCTGCCCCCTCTTTAAACCCCAAAAACAGACACGGAGTCATCCGCTTCGCTGCGCCTTCCAACGTCCCACCCTTTGTCCTGAGCACAGAAGTACTGGTGCCCCTCGCGTATGTATGTAGGTAGACAGGATGATCCTACTAGGCAGGTGAGTGTGTGCCGCTTCTTCGCAGCCCTTTGGTTCCATATCAGGATAAAGTTTCGTTCGCATCTCTTAGGTCATTTTTTAATCTTCCTAGAAGTATGAATTCGTCCTTCTTCTTTAGCGTTTTAATTATCGCTTCAATACACCCTAATCCGTCGGGCAAATTACTAAAATACTCGAGATTTTCTAGAAACATCAACCTACTCTCCCTCCCCCCCCCTTTTTACCACCCACCCCCTCCTCCCTGCCCGGAGCTGCTGGTTATTGGGCGTGTTGAGTTGTATAATTGACCTTAAGATGATTTTCTGCCACGTTGCACGAAGACGAACATGTCAACTTTTTGTTTTGCACTCTTCTATCCCCGAGTCTTGTCATCTACCCTCCCCTTTTTATCCCCCCCTTTTTTGCTTCTCATATGCAGATCCTACAGGTTGGCCGCTGTGCGCAGGCAGAGCAGCCCCAACTCTACGTAGTCTATGACAAGGTTAGTAGAGACCGTATTTGACATCTGATTCGCGTTTATGCCCCCCCCCCCGCCATCATTCGCCCCCCGATTGGAAGACCGATCTGTTAGGGTGGAGTGTTCTGAGTTCCAGGGCCGTATCCCTAGCGAGGGCTGGGAGAAGTAGAAGAAGCTAGTTTTTGGAGGGGGGCCTGATTTCCCTCTATCCTTCCCCGCTGACCTTTTTAGGGGAGCTTCCTCCAGAAGTGTAGACGAGTCGGCGTCAACTCGCGCCTTCTATTTCCTTGCTGATTTGTTCTTATACGTCATCCTACGGAGCTGATGAACCGCGGGGGGTGTGTACGTTAGCGAAAATTTCTCCCTCCCCCCTCTGTGATGGCTTTGTCCTCGCTCTCCTTCCCTGTTGAGTTCGTACTTGCTCTGCAATGCGTCGAATCTCCTCCGTGTTCCTTTCCCAAGTGTATTGGCAGCTCTCGAGAATTAAGGTCTTCCCTCTGAGTACACACGCACCAGTTACACCCATAGCCTTGAGTTTGCTGTTTTTGTTTCGTGGATCCGTCCCCACCCCTTAGTTATGCGGCTTTGGCGATTGGCACCGATCCCCCTCCAGAGACGAAGGCGCTTGCCCCTGCCTGCAGTTCTTGCTACATTTCCGGAAGTTCTCACGGGTCCGGTATAGCGGTTGCAATCCCGCGCATTTCCCCATTCCAGCCTTCGATGAAGATCGATCTGATTGATGACTCTTGATGTACCCCCCATGGTCGAACGGGAGGACCAGATTTTTTTTTTTTTTGGTTAGCCGGCAGTCAGATTTGGGTTCGGTACTCAGTCTTCGCCTGGGTTTCGGCAATTCCCAGGTGCGACTCGTGACGACTAGTTCTAACTCGCCCTCCCCCAGTTAGATGCAGAGCTAGGTCTCGTTGACGATGCACACCTTTATGAATTTTAGACCGTGATTGACTTGACCCTCCAGCTCCCGGGGTGTGGGCCCCGGTTTCTTTTTAGTTGCACCACCACCACCAAGTGTCAACCCATCCTTGGACTGCTTGCATGTTCGCATTTGATTTGTGTCTTTGGTGGGTGCTTAGATTTCACCCCTTTTTCTTTCGGTCTGTCTCCCCCTGCTTCTCATGGCTGGTCCTTTGCTGATCCTAAGTTTGTCTAAGCGGGAGCAAAACGCTCCCCCGGTCCTGTTTCGTTCCCTTCACCGGGCCTCCACTCGTGACGTTTTGTTGAGGTACTTACCCTGCCTCCCGTAGTTGTCCTACCCCGTATGCCTATTTTGGCTCTAGAATGCGTCATCAGTCCGTTCGTCATATTTCTATTCACTGTGCCTGCCCCCCACGCGATCTGTGCTTTCTACTATTCTGCTCTGTCCTGATGCCCCCGCCTTTCCCCGCTTTTTCTAGGTGCCAGGTGATGGCCGCCCCATTATAGAGACGGTGTCTTTCTGAGAGATTGTATGTATCCCACACACCCACAGGCTCACCTTTGATGCCTTGGCGACCTCATTTTGGGCGATGTTCCTAGATGCCTCTGGCGTCAATTGGAGTGCCTATATCTATTTGTCCTCGGTGTTCTTTATTTCTTAGTTCCATCTTGACTGCGCTGTTCCTTCACTGCCCACAATGACCCCTCCCTAAATATCTATGCTACTTTGCTCTTACGAAACAATACCCCATTACCCCCTTCACTGCTGAACGTGTGACCGCTACCTTCCTGTTCGTATACCGCCGCGTTCCCGCGGTTGTGCAGCGGTTCACGCCCATTCCTACGGGCTGCGACTTGAGGTTCCTCCATCTGGACGGAAATTAGGTTGTAGTGGCCTGCTCCCCCTCTCCTGCTGTTCTTCCTTAATGATGTTTTATCCCCCTACGTAGGTCTTTCATCACACACATAGGTCCCCTTCCCTTTTTCGCACCCCTCGGCCTGCCGGGACCGTTTGCCCCGCAGTGATCCCCTTTCTTGCGTCCTCCGTGAACCCATTGGCCTATCCGCCGTCAAGACCTCTCTTAATATAGGATGCGTGCGCCCCACAGTCCTGCATAGTTAAAGATCTCCGCCCACTACACCCATCCATCGAGATCTCCATGGCAAGATCTGCTTTTCATTGTATTGTCGACCATTGGGAATCAAAGAGTGGCGCTTTTTTTTGAGATTCTCAACGTAAAAGTTAACCCTCTGTGCTTTCCCCCCCGGAATACGTGTCGGCTCGCGGACATTTTTTCTTTTCTCAGCTTGCACGCACTTTGGCCTACCCGTAACGATTGTTTTTCATGGCTCTTCCAGAGATTTCACCTCTGGTTTAGATGTACTCATCTGTACTAACTTATCTTTTTTAAGCAGGACACCTTCCCCCAGAAAAAACATCGCCCTACTCCCCATACCTGGTCTTTTTCGCACCCCTAATCCAATTCGACCTGTATCTCTCTGACCCTCTTACCTCTCTCGCCGAAGCCACTTTGCCTCGGTGCCTTCATCGCCAGACTACCCCCTGATCCGTGCCCCCGTGGGAGCATTTTCACGGAACGAACATAATACGGGCGGAACAAATGCAGCAAGTAGCCCATTCCGACTAGTTCGATGGACAGCCATGAAGTTTTCAATTTTTCTTTCTCTTTTCCATATCTCCAGCAACTCCATTTTGGTTGTGCTCCGATGTGTTCCCCTTTTTCTGCTGTATGAATGAGAAAGTACCGACTAATGTGTCGAGTAAAACCCCAACTTACGTAGGTATCGGGCGGGTGCGATTCTCAAGAATTGTTCTTCCCAAAGGGTCAAGGACGTTCTTCTTCACCCTATCTCGCCCATCTACAACGACCCAGAAGCATAAGCACTTCGCCGCGCACTCATCCCGTTGCGCGTGAAGGCCTCGACCCACCATTCTCATGCGAGAGATCCTACTTGTCTTTCTCTAGTTCTTTAATCTTTGAAATTATGACATCGGTCCAGAGGCTGGGTCTGACTCTTTGATGGACCGGCGGACCATCACACTTCGTTTCTCCTTGTCTTCCTAGTTTGCTATGACTACCTCTGTGTCATTGTTCGTCTCTTATTGTGTACTTCTACATGCTGCTATCTCTTTCGTGCCCCCTTAAACACTCCAGCACCCCGGCCGGAATTTTTCTCCTCGGTATTTTCAGGTGATCATATGGATCACGGTGCTTGCTGCTACGCCCCTTTCTTTGCCCTGCCGCACCTGTTTCAGCGACGTGCCTGCACGTAGATGTGTATTTTCCCCTTCCACGATACCCTTCCCACCCCATCCTTTCCTTACGTTTTGACATGTTTATCTCGTAGTGACTCTCGGGCCTTACATCCCTATTCCAGGTTTTGGAACACATCTGATCGGTCTTTCAAAAATGCCTCTTCTGCGATGATCCCGTGTAGAAGCCAGGTTCCCATAGCCCAGCCTCCAGTTCACACCGATCGGAGTAGAGGCTCATGGCGTAAATTTATTCGGGCACGAAGATGTGGCAGCCACTCGTTGCGACCGATTATCCTGCCTCCTCTACAGACCAGCGCCTTTGCGACTCCACCTAAGTGTTAGAAGCGAACGCCTTTCTTTACGGACTCACTAAGTCCCGTCTCAGGTCGTCGATCCCACCCCTTCACTCCCATCTTCTTATTCCCAGGTGACAGGTGCGCGACTACGTCCCGCAGCCATAAGTGATGAGCGCTGGAGTGCTGATTACTGTTTCCCCCGAGGTAGGCTAGTAGACGTCGTTTTGCTCACGCTAGCCCCCTTCTATATCGCTGAACCGTTCTTAGCAATTTGTACCTCGGCCGCAAGGATTCGCGCGATTCTCCGGAACTCTGACCCGCCCTCTTCAAACAGACCAGCTTTCGTTCTTTTGTGAAAGCCTTACTTGAGCGGCTTGCCCTATGTGGCCCCAATCCCGCGTCTTTTCCTAGTACCTTATCGCCTTGGCCTCCCTTCCTTCTCTGTCGACCCCAATGAACTATTGAAGTTACGTCACTGGGGGTGCCGCGTACCGCCAATGCACCCATTCTCGGGCCGCCAGGCAAAGGCCCCGTGCGCCTTCTTCGTTACTGAGGCACTCCTTTCGGGAACCTTTCTCCTTTCTGACGTTGGCCTTGTACGTATTCGGGTGAGTTGACTTTGGGGATGGAGGTTGGAGCCCCATACCTCGGTTTGAACCTATCCTCTCCCCAGGTTTCACTCGTGAATTAGTTTCCCCTTCCTTCGATTATTGCCCTCCGTATTATTCATCTTCGTAGCCGTCGCCCCCCTCCCCAGTGAAGCCGAGCGAGTTGAATTCTGCTCCGAATCCGTGCGTCGAGACCTTGCCCCCTCCTTCGGCTTGACTCTACTGGTTTTCCGACTTGTGTATGGCACACAGTTGGTCTGTACTTGTTTGCGCGTCTGCCTTCGTGGTCTAAGCTGTCGCGTATTCTCAGCGGCGGTTGAGTTCCCTTCGGTGAGATCTCCTTTGCGAGTGATGCGTCACCATGTCCAGGTTCTCTTTTCAGTTGAGAAAATTGATGAAGGCGGTGGGGAGGATGACCCGCTGCTCCTTCCTGGCTGACAGTCGGGAACCGAACGCCCCCTCATTTGGGCTCTCTCACGCCCGGTTTGTCCTCTGGTCTTTGCCTTGCCCTCCTGAGCTGAGAGCGCGTTTGGCTGAGTCCCTGGTTGCCTTCCATTCGCTTCTCCCCATCTTTGGTTCTCGCTGTGCCCCATTCTGAAGGTGCCGCAGACTCGACGTAGGTCGACCCCATGCTAGCATTCCTAAGTCGCAGCGCTCGCCCCTGTGCCAGATAACATTCTCAGGTGGGCGCCTGCCGGACTGCCGACGTATCCCCTCCTACAGCAGTATGCGACCCTTTCTTACTCCTACATCCCCCCTCCCTGGTCTTGCTGTTGAAGACTGCCTGCTAAATACTCACTTCAGGACTGGCGGTTCATAGTCCCACCTTCGTATCGTCAGGAACCCTAGTTGACCGCGGTGATATCGCGGGCTACACTAAGACCCTTGTTACCCACCCCCCCCCTGCCTTTGAACCTTTCCTGCGCGAGACCCGCGGTCCCCAGATTTTCCCAGCTGAAGCTCTTACGCGCACCTGTACGCGATCCTCTCGAGCATTCTCTGACCAAGATGTAGAGACGTCGCCTCCGAGGGCCTCGTTGTATTTGTACGGTCCACCTATACAGTGCAATTCCCACCCCCCCTTAACCTTCAGGCGTTTCGGTAGCAAGTTTTGTCTCCTCCCTCACTCGACCTGCGCGGGCTCTCACGCAGCGCAAGAGAGGTCTCCCTCCCCTCCCTAAAGACGCTGAAAATTCGAGAGGCGAAATAGAAGTTTAATCCTTCCCCTCCGAGAAACAATCCCCCCCCCCAGTCGAGGCTAGCCGCAGGTATTTTTCTTCTACCTCGAAGAACCACGTGGATGATTTCGCTCCCGATGAGAGACGGCATGGTAGGGTAAACCTCGCGCCTATAGCTTCAGCCCCGTTCCGGCCCCCCACCTCTTTTTCCCCACTCCTCATCCTGCTCAGCGTAGACGAAGAGTTTAATCTTGCACAAACCTCCAGAGCACCCCCACGCTGTCCGCCCAAAGCTCTTTTGAGGTGTTCTCGAGTTGACTACCTTCGAGAGATGAACTCGTCATCGCCCGACGCCTTTGCCTTGCATTGGGGTTTTTTTGGGAAAGTTTTTGATTTCCTATGTGTGCATTCTGTTCGCTTTACGTAACTCTACGTGCATTTTCACCGTGAATAACCTTCATCGTTCTTAAAAAAGCGCCAGGTCGGAGATCTGATCCCGGATGTTCCACCGCGCAAGTCTTCAGAATTCTCCCGTTCCCGAACTTGAATCCACCAGGTCTAGGTTCTTCGTATGAGCGTAATTAGAAGCGCCAGAATATGGCCATGGAAATAAACACTTCTCTCATAGAATGCGCGGCATTCTCCCTCCGTTGCTAATCCGGGTATTCAAGGCCCTACGCTCCCGCTGCCCCAGACAAGCCTTAGTCTCATCGTTTAGCGTAAGTAAGGCTACCCCCTTTTAGGACTGAGAAGCCGCTGGGTAATCTAAGCGCTATGAGTGCCAGACCTGTCAGGCCCCTCCTGGCTTGCGGGAGTTAGCTGATAGACATACCCTGATAACGGCTTAGTCTTCTTTTCTCCCTTTCGTTTTGAGGTCATTATCATCGAGCGGCCGGATTTCTAATGTCCTTCATGTTAATTCTACAATTCCTTTGGTCCCCTACCACTGCCCCTAAAACGTGGGACCAGACCTCCGGGCTCCCCTATACCTGAGGATTTTTGGAATCTTCTTGCGTTACCCATCAAAGCCGCGATCTTCCTTTTTCCTCGGACTCACCCCCCGTTTTGGTCGCCCTGCGCATCAGGTCTAGCCTAGTTTTCCTATAGGGTATTTTAACCCCCGTTGTTTTTTGTTTGAAGAGATCTCCTCGGGTGACGATCCTCTGTCAGTGCAGAACCTCTTCGGGGTCTCGGCCCCCCGTCAGAGCGCATGAGTTTCGCAGTAGACGCCAGGGGTTGGCGCTCGCGACTTTTTCGGGGAGGCTGTTCCTGTGGACCTTTGTGGTAGGTCGAACGAGGTTTTCCAGGCAGTAAAGCCTTTCGTCGGCCCTGCCTTATCTTCTCCCGCCGCCAGTTCGGACGGTGAATAGGGTTTCCCGCCCTTTGTCCAATTTACCTGTTCACGCCCCCTCCTACCAGGGTCGATTCCGTTCCCCCCACTAGATTAGCCCGGCTTTCGCATTCGTCCTGTGTTTATCTCCATCTTCGCGAAATTTTTCACCCCTTCCCCAGGTGATTTTTGGCTCTTCGATGTGTTTTCCTCGTGCCCTTCAAACCAACCGTTTTTCTGTCCGAGCATTTCGTCGAGATTTCGCACGTAGTAGTGCCTAAGTTTTCTTTTAAGGAAAGATTTACCTAGACGCTTTCTCGCTCGAACCCCTATGCGACACCAGCCTTTCTTTTTGGTTTGACCTGAACGCCGGTCAGGACGCTGGGATGTGGTCCAAGACCCTACCCCGGGGGGGGGGGGGTGGGGGGGGGGGGGGGGGGGGGTGGGGGGGGGGGGTGCGGAACAAAAACCAAAAAAACAAAGGGTTTTGGGGGGGGGCAACAACCCCACAACATAACAAACCCCCCCCCCCCCAAACAAAAAAAAAAAAAAAAAACCACACACACACAAAACACCAAACCCCCCACCTAAACAGACGCCCCCACACAAAAAAAGAAACCAAAAAAAAACCACAAAAAAAAAAAAAAAAAAAAACAAAACCCCCCACAACCCCCCCCCAACAAAAAAAAAAACAAACGACCAACCACCCCAAGTAACAAAACCCCAACCCAAAACAAAAAAAAAAACAAAACAAAACCCAAAAAAAAACAAAAACAAACAAAACCAAACAAACCACAAAAAAAAAAAAAACAAACAAACAAAACCCGCCCCCCCCCGAACAACCACCCACACCACCCAAATATACAAACCCCCAAAAAACCCAACCCCCACCACAACCAACCCCCAAACCCCCAGAAACCAAACCCCCCCCAAACACAAAAAACAGCAAACCACCAACCACATAAAAAAAAAACCACCCCACCCAAAAAACCCACCCCCCAACCCAAGACCCATCGCATTTCCTCCTTTGATAACGCTGCCTTTCTACGTGCATTGGCCAGTTACCTCCCAGTGTAGAATGCCAGCTGCATACCCGCAATCCCCTTAGTCTTCTCTTCACTGAGTTGAATCTCCAGGAGACCCTTTTCCCCTGTCCTTTTTGTTCCCCCCATAAAGCTCTTTGGTTCCGTGTTTTCGTTGTCGTCTTTTCCCCCGACATCTTCTTACTGAGTTCAGGTGAACGCTTTAGGGTGTTCCCCTGTCTGAATCCGCAGGGTCCAGTCCTACTCGATACTCAGCCTCACCTTCTGCAGAGCATCAGAGTTTTGATCGTCACAACGATTTTAGATTGGACCCGACGCCCGCCTTCGGCGAGCTCACTTCTTTTTCTTGTTGCGAGCTACTGTTCTGTCTCCAGATTAGCGCATTTCAGGCTTAGCGTAAGGATTCCTACTTTTTTCGCGGGAAGTCTCGTAGACAGCTCCGTCTTTTTTCGACCCCCGGGAATCCCACCCCCGGCGTGGGAGTTTGTCTACCTCCCCTCTTTCGAACGCCGGGAGTCTCTTCCTCGCGGGATTCTATTCTACTCGCACCTTTTCCGTTCGTTTCGGATTAATGAAAGCGAGAGAGCGGATGGAGAGGAGAGTACTGTTTTTCCCTCATTTACCCCGTTTCGGCTCTCCGGGAGCAGGTGAATCAGACGTTATTTTAGCCCGGCGTAGAGCCGTCGAATCGCATGGTACTGCTATGATAAGGTGGGCGTCTGGCGCAGACTTCCGCCAGAAAGTGCGCTATCTTGTATGAAGACCCCCGGGGGTTTTGTTTAGGAGTTTACTTCGCCCCTTGAGGTCCCCCCCCCCCCTTTTCGTTTCAAGTATTCACCTGCTCCTCTTCCTTCCCTGAGAGACTTTTCCGACGTGATATGTCATGACGATCCCCCCCTCCCAGTCTCTCGCGGCAATGTACTTCTCTGCTAGCCACTCGGTCCAGTTGCTTTCCGGACGGCCTCTACGCGCTGAAAGTTGAGAGAGTGGATTACTTCTCCCTAGTACGGAAGAATCCCCCGGTGATAGGCCTGATCATCAACGACGACGGGGCCGTCCAGTTTTCGCCTTTTAAGTAGTGTCTTTACTCATAAAACCCGGCCCTCGTTGCGGAGTTTTTGGTCGCAGAGGCCCCCGAGAAATGGAGCGTGGATTCCCCGAGAAACCGCCTTTCGTCCTTCGCCGCTCATCCCGTCTTGGAACCCTTTTCCCCGCGGCGGCGCCCCCTTTCCGCCTTTCCAAAGCTCGCACACCACATCCAGCGTTTAGTGATCTTTTCTCACATCGACCCGTGACTTCATTTTTTTGCGAGAATGCTACCCCCCCCTTAGGCGCAGGTCACTGGTCGGAGCGCGATGTCTTCCCCAAAAAATCCACGGTCGTCGACTGATTTAATACCTCTCACGAGTCAGGTCCTGCCTCACTTGCGTTCCCCCCTTAACCTGAAGACGTGGTTGGTGAGTCCACCTCACAGCACACAAACCCCCCCCCCCCTGCCTGGATTTCTCCCTTCCTACCATTGGCTCCTTTAAGGTTGAGTCAATTACTCGCGCTCCTGGAATGTAATGATGCCTGCGGCTGCTCGTTCTGCGTATACTTCTTGCCTTTTTTCCACGGTCCTCCTTCTCGTTGGGGACAACCCCCCCTCCTTTTTCGGCATTCGGTGAACCTTTCTTTTCACATCGCAAAGAAGCTGCCTGAATGTAGTTCTTTCGGCAAACTCCAGATTTTTTGTTCTATTTTTTCTCTACGCCCGAGCTCCTTTAGAATGGAGGAAAACTATTGAGATTCATAAGAAGTGACAGATTTTACGACTGGTAAGGCCTGAGCGTGCAATACTACCGCGCCCTTACGCCCCCGACCAGGTAAGCGTATTCCTTCGCTTCCCCAGGTGTATGTCATGGGAGGCGTCCACTGCGCGAGAACCGTATGGCTTATTTCCAGCGGATTCACGTTTCTCGGATTCTCGGACACGGAATTTTTTTTGTCCAGCTTCTCCCCTTAGTCCTGCTCCAATTTCGGGAGTCTTAACTCTGGACGGACGGTCGTCTCCATCTCTCAGCGGTCATTCGGGCTTAGGTAATTGTATACAATATGAGAATCCCAGGTAAGAAAATCAGGCCCCCTTCAAGTCCCCACCTTCATACTACGATGTGTTTCGGAGAATTATTTTCACGCCTGAGCTGTAATTTTTGCATAAAAACGGGCTTCAGCTTTTCCTCCTCCCGACCCGATCGAGGTTAGTCGCCCTGTTTTTCCCTCATCTTCTACATCTCTCTTTCCCCCTAATACCACCTTTTTTTGAGCTAACTATTTTTTCAGCCTCTTTGGACCGTTCCTTGACCCCTCGATCTGGGTTGGTTCTTTTCCCTTTTTCTTCCTGAGTTATCATTAGACTCCCATTTAACCCGCCGTCCCCTCGGTCTTATTCTTATGTCCCTGGCGGACACTGGGCGGACTCTTTTCTGTGAGAATACCGCAGCTCGATAATGCTCCTGTATTCCGTCGAAATCCTCCACGTGTTCGATCGTCCGTGGAGACAGGTCTTGTACAGAAGTATTCCGCTCCCCCCTACTTAATTCATTCGATCATAATTAGGTTCCCCCCCTCTGCGACCCTCTTGTGTCTAGACGTAAGTCCCTTCTTTGAGCCACGCGCTGACAACTGCTGATCTGTCTTGGGCTAGGCGCCGCTTCCCTCTTTCTAATCCCTGAAGGGCGAGCGCGACGCAGATTTTTTTTCATGCTAGTTCCACCCCCCCCTCATCGCCCTGGTATTCCTTATGCCCGATTATCGAGCTTTCTCTTAGTCGATAGAAAAATTACTTCCCCAAGAATGTATTTTGAATTTCTTCTCTAACGTAATGTCGTCTTTTTCGTTAGATGTTGTTCCCGCCCGATCCCGCATAGCAGCCACTGGAGCTTTGTCCGTTCTGCCTCTTCAGTTACATGCATCGAATTGTTTTCCTCCAGTGTACGCATGCATTCAGATTGGCCATTCCACTGGACCCTATGCGCAGGTAGCGATTCCGGTCAATTTCGCCCCCCTTGTCCAGAGTCTGACCTGGACGGGAGGACGCCCCTTATGTTTTTTGCTTTTTTTGTACGTTTTTGTCGGAGGCCCCGTTAACTGCTCGACGAGACGGGAAAAGTGGTGCCCGTGAGACTGCCCTTTTCCCTCAGCCCTTTCTTAATCTATTTGACTTCCAGCAGTGGTTTTTCCGACAAAGGACTTGCCCTTGACTTTTGTTGATAGATACCCTAGTTGGTTCCCTAGTTTTCCCATCTCTCGTCAGGTTGTCTTTCCCCCTGATGTTTTATTTTGAGCTTCGAGTCTCTAGTGAAGAGGTGAGGGCAGTGCTATTTCAGTAGTCTTGTCTGCAGGGCGTCATGAGAGGTCTCTTTTGGGAGGTTTGCTCCCGCCATTCAAGTCCCTATTCTTTCTTTGTGCCAGGGAGTCACCGATGACGTTGGGAGGCTTCCGAATGGGAATTAGCTTCTCCCTCGAATTTGCCTCTCTTACCTCGTCTTTCGATCTGTTTCCAGATTTAACTTTTTCCTCTGAGATAATGCCTAAGCCTCTTTTCTATTGTAGTCTGTAAGCTGCCTTCCAGATTTTTGGTTTTCTCTCTGGAGATCATCCTAACTCGAGAGTCAGTTTTCCCTCGCTCCCACGTCCGGCTTCCTTCCTGATATTGTCTCGTGGGCGATTTTTCGTTTCTCGGAATCCGAACGAGTTCCTTTTAATCCTATACGTATGTTGGTTTTTAGATTAGCCTGTTGCTGCACTGGTCGTTCTGCCTCATATCCTTCTTGGCCCAGGCCCCTAGGCGCCGAGCTTTGTTGATCCTTTAGAGAGACACTCAGAGCTACGATTTTCCCCTGATAATGCATCTCGACCCGCGGTCCCAGGCGGGTCCCGCTATGCATCTCCCCTCTCCCTTTCGAACTGGAGCTCTCTTTCGTCTCTATCTGAGGATTCTTCCAAGAGTGTGGCGATATTTCAAGAAGCTTCCGTTTTCTAATGGTGTAGAAAGTTCCTTATTTTCTGCATCCTTCACCCTTATTAGGTGCGTTCCACCCTTTAGACCCATGACTCTACGTACCTGGATGGAGTTGACTTCCCTCCGCCCCCCCCCCCCCCTTCGAGTTAAAAGACAGAAGCAGTCTCTTGATAGCCGCTGCCACCAGTCCGCCGAGTTCAAGCTCTCAAATCAGCCACCATCTCTCACTCCTCGATGGTTCTTTTTAACCTAGTAATTCACGCTGTTAGTGTGGGATTTATCCCACCCTACTATCTCTTGAATCCTGGTAGGCCGAGACGACTTGTCCCCTCAACCTTCGGATCTAGTCTTACTCGGAGAACTTTTTACCCTCGTGCGTGTTGCACCTGGTGCTCCCCCGCTTCCAGTCCTCCGTCAATTTCCCCGAACGTAAGAACCCCAAAACGGCCCCCCCTCTCGAGGGCCGCCCTTCAGCCCAACTTCTCCTTTTTTTTCAGGATGATCGCACCGTTAGATTCTCCGCCTTTTCTCTTGAGCTTGCTTCCAGCTCTGTCTCATTGTCTTCACTTACAGTGCTTCTGTAAACCGGAAGAACCCTTTTTCCTTTTAGATGATTCCCTTTTGATCTTTTGGCCACATCGGCGCCGTTTTGCTTTTCTTGGGTCAACGCAATCCCCAGTTAGCTTTTTTTTCCCCGAGCGGGAGATCGCAGAAGCCTTGAGAAGTTTGCCCGGAACTACCGCCGGGCCTCCTTTGATTTCGATTCTTACCTGACGTTTTCTGCCCGGCCTGGACGTTACTCGTTCCCACCTGTCCGCCCAACAAAGTCCGAAAGCACTCGGTCGTTCTTTCATCCGTGGACTTTGTTCTTCTTTTCAAATTATCTTCCGCCTTTCGCTTTGCATCATATTATCTTGACGAAGGATTGATCTCTCTCGCAATTGGAGGGCCTATTCTTTCAAGTACTTACCGGCTCCATCTGAGGAGCCCATTTCATGAGTTCCCCAAGCTTCTTCTTCCTCTCATTGCAGGTATAGGAGAGATCAGGCCACTTCACATCCTCTTCTCCGAACCCTTGGAGAAAACACTTCGGGAAAATCCTAAACTTCCAGACATAATAGCGGTCGGGGGCCATTTTTTTACCTTGCTGTCTCTTCCATTCAGCCCTGTTTTCCCTTTGTTTAATACCTTACCCTATTCTATTTGCAATGAGAATCGTCCCCTATTATATCTCTTTATCTTTTCCAATAATCATGTGTTGTTGCCTTTTCTTCCTCTTGGAATCTTTCCTCTTGATCAGGTATAACCCCCTCCTATGGTCTTCTCTTCACCTTTAGCGATTCCCCTTCTTTTTATGAGTAGAAGAAATGCAACAATTTCCAAAGAAGAAGTTTCTCTTAGTTAGTTGCGGATGTTACTTCTTTCTTGAGTTATTTCCCGAGGTGCTTTTGAAGTATCTCGCTCGATTCTAAACTGAATCGCCCGCTTTTTAGCAGCCGGTGTAGTACTGCGTACCCTTTTAGCATCTCTTATCCTCTTCAAGCAGCCTTCCCTTGAAGAGTAGTACCATTCCTTCTGTCAACTAGTCTGAGATTTCTTTTTTCTCATTTTTTGCCTGACCAGTTTTCTTTTTCTGCAAGGTTACGATACTACGATTTATTTTGGTCTAGTCGATTGTATTCGCCTCTTTCGCTCCCTTACCGTGACTCCTGCACTTTCTTCGTAGAGATTCTCTCCACGTTATCGAATCCGGTTCTTCCTGGAAGATTCTAAGCTCTCAGGATCTTTCATCCCCACCGCTGCCAAACCTTAGTTTTTGGATCACTGCAAGAGGCCTCCCTCATCAGGAGGACAGAGCCCATCCTAGCAACTTTTCCTCCCTACCAATTTGCCTGATTTTTTTCCGCAGTCTTGCCGTCTTCCTTGCAATGAGGAAGTCGGTAAGGGACCGGAGAGTTTTCCTCACACTTCCAGGACAATTTGTCGGCGAGTTTTTTGTTTTCATAGATCTCCCTGATTCGACCACATTGCTTTATCTTTGCCAATAAGATAGTTGGTTCCTTTCTTCACGGTGTAGATAATCCCTTCTTTTCTGCCGATTTCTCCCTTACAGGTGCCGCGTTCTTTTCTTGTTATTCCCTCGTCCCCTCCAGGCACTTTTTGTTTTTTTCGCCGAGTTCTTTCCTCCGCGACACCAGATGTGACTCTCTCTTGATAGCTTCACACAACTTGTTTTACGATCTCCCTTGCTTCTGTCGAACTGGATGGTGATTTTTGAGATCTTTTTTTTTTCCACCCCTCGGAAGAGACCATGACTAGAGAACAGCTGATTTCTGCGGGTGCCCTTCTCTATTTAATTTTTTGAGACGGGTGTGCATCAAGATCCCCTTGTCTATTCTACCCTGCGTCGTTTCTCCCATGGCCTCAGACAAGGTACGTTTTGGGGCTGGGTTTAAGGTAACGAACCTTCCCGCTCCCCGGCCTTCCCTCGGACGCATTTTTATTTTCGTCATAGGCATCTCCCCTTTCAGACGGAGAGTTGAATATCCCGTATCTTGGTGCGCGCACCGTATGTACGAGGATCTGGCCTAGACGCATGTGACGTCGTTTCTGAGCACAGCGCCAGTTGCCTCACTCTAGGTCAGTTTCTTCTATCTCACCACGCCGATCTCGACTTATGCTCTGATATCCTTTTTTTTTTCGCCGACGACGCTCCTCAATTTGCCTCACT
>Ga0179593_1350248_pt1 | contig 15214 bp, 19 predicted proteins | sample CZODoug2_1_08_16_FD_185931 | JGI IMG/M metagenome (GOLD analysis project Ga0179593, IMG submission 185931) | Vadose zone soil fungal communities from Angelo Coast Range Reserve, California, USA - CZODoug2_1_08_16fungal (PacBio error correction) | ecosystem: Environmental > Terrestrial > Soil >... | reverse complement strand
CTCCGGCAACTTTTCCTCTTTCCGTGCTCCAACGCCTTCTTTATCGTTTTCCTCGGAGTTAAGTGCCACGTGGCTCTTACTGGTGACACGATGCTTTTTTGATCGCTTCCTGTTGTCCCTTTCTTTCCAGTTTTGACTTCAGTTGATCGCCGCCGTTGGATGGCAGCCGAAAGAGTGCGCCCCCTTATTTTCATCCCTTTGCGTCACCCTGGGGTTGTTGAATCTCGGCTTCTTTTTTGCGATTTTCATAGCGGAGCTTTTTTTTGAACGTTCAGTGTGGCTGATGCCCTGTCCTTTCCCCAGACGTGATGCCGTTCGGTCGGCCGCTAGCCATCTCTTTCTTTTTCGTCGCTGCTCCCATTTTTTTCCTGCCATCAGACCCCTGACGCTTCCCCATATTTCGCCTTTGCCCACCTTTGCTTTGTGCCCCTTGTCCGCACACGTACGATGGGCGACGGGCTCCGATTCTTCCCGAACCGACCTTCCCTTTCCTCCCCTCCGCCTTTTTCCCCTTCTTTTTAAGGACGTATTTGACTTTTAAAAATTGCGAGGGCGGGACGACTTTGTTGGTGTCGGATTATCAGCGTCGAATTCAACTACGCTCTACAGTCCCGTTCATGTCCCCCCCTTACTTGTTCTTCCAGCCGTTAAGTGTTCTCCCCGTTTCTTTTCTGTCTTTTTCCGATTTGGCTTCTTTTTAGTGTGTCATTTCCTTCGTTGAAGTCGCTTTTTTTTTGGACCTCTTAGCTTTTTTCTTCCGGTACTGCTTGAGTTCGTGTCATCCGGCGTGCCGCTCAGCGAAATGCTTTTCTTCTCTCTTGTCATTGCGGTCGTTGTCCCTTCTTTTTTACTGTACTGTTTTACGATGTTTTGGGCGGCCATGGCCTTTTAGCTTGCCTATAACATCCCACCTTTTCTTCTATATACATACGGCCTTGCGTGCGGTTATGAGCTCCTTCCCCTATGATTTCCTAATCCGGTAAGGTCCACCTTCGTTTCCCCCCCCCTTTTGCGAGCCTGCAATTTCCCCGGCGCCGCGAGCGTCGTTCCCTGAAAGCTCACCTTCCCTTTTCTCGTTTCTTCCACTGGGCGTCGTTTTAGCATCGGTGGCTCATAGTGACGATTTTCCCCCTCTTTTTCCGACCCCTTCCTGCCACCCACTTCTCGCGTCTTGAAGTCAGGATTTTTTGTGATCGCCGACATCCGCTCCCTTCCCTTCCTTTCATCGGCCGCTTGCCTCTATTGTTGAAGATTTTAGGCACGATTCACAACCTTGTTGCTTTTTTCTCCTCCCCGGATCCTTTTATGGTTTTGTACGTCCTCCTCCGAATCTCATTTAGGTCCCTGCGAGGGCTTGTCATTAATCCCCTAGACTTAACTCAACAATCGTATTTGACCGTGGTTCGCCTTGTTCGTTTTCCTCGTGATATTCGCTTATTTTCCCCCCTTTTTTTAGAATTTTAGCTTTCAGGATTGGTCTATAGAGGGGCATTCTCCGCCGCTTTGGTTTTTTTTTTTGTTGTTTGTTGGTGCTGATGTTTGTGTTTGTCCTCAGCGTTCCACCCTGTAATCCAGCTGGTTTTCCTGGCCTTGTGTTGCGGCCTTTTTTGGGTGCATTTTCCTTTTCATCTCGCCACTCTTGATTGTCGCTCTCAATTGCTGCAAGACTCTGGTGCTTTCTTTCCGAGCCAGTGGATTTTTCCTTCAGTCCAAGCCGTCCCGATCGGTGAGTCAATTTCTGTTTCGTTCTTTTTGCCGTCTGTTTTTTTTTTCGTTGACTGGGTCTTCCCTTCCAAAAAATTCTGCGGGTCCGACCTGTCATCTTTTTTCTCCCCCCCCTCCCCTCCCGTTTTTCTGTCCTCAGTTTTTCTGACGCTTGGTGTATTTACCAAAGGCCAATCTTTTCTTCTCGACCCCCCTCTTCCTCCATTCCTTGCCCCCAGCCCCATCTGGGGTCTTCCCCCCTTTCTCGTGCGTGTCGGATTCGTCCGCGAATTCGTGAACTTCCCTTATTCGCCCGCACCCCCCCCCTCCCTTTTTCATTAGTTAGCGAGCATGAGCTTTTTTCATTTGCGTTTGGCGTGGCTAGCTGATTCGTCCCTTGCCAGAACAGTCCCTCACCCCCCAAGGCCCAGGTCACAAACCCTCATTCTTCCTTCCCTCCTTGGAAGCGGCTCTCCCCTCCCCTTTACAATCTTCTTGCAGCTTCTGGCCACCGAGGACCCCGTCCCTATTTGAAACACCCTGTCTTACCCCCTTTTCCTTCACTGGTGGCGGATCCGGTGACTTGAAAGTGTCGCCCTCCCCCCGCTTTTTTCCCAGCAACCTTTCCCTTGTTCTTCCAGACCCCAAGTGGCATCCGGTCGCTAGACCCCCCCCCCTCCCGATTGTTTGAATGTCGTTTTTTACCTTTTTCACACTCTTCCCCCCTCGTGCAGTCCTTCATCCCGTCTCCTTTGAGAGGAGCCGAGGTCGCTCACAACGCCTCTCTATGCGTCATTTTTTTTTTCCTGACGGCAGAGACAAGCGTCCGCTTTTTTTTTTGTCCCCTTCTTTTGGCCACCTCCCCCCTCCGTCCCCATGGTTGAATAGATCCAAATGGAACGGTTGCTTTATTCCCGGGCTTCCTTTTGTGGCGACTGGGTGCTGAAGTTTGCGGGTTAGCCTCTCAAGAGGTTGAATGTGTCTTTCCGTCTTTCTCCCTTGATGCACATCTCCCGCGTTCCCCGTTCTTTTTTTTTTTTTTTTTTCTCTATTATTTGGGGTATGTGGCTCCTTTCTTCCTCCCCAGTGCTCCAGCCGGTAGACCCAACAAGTGGACATGCTACTTACGTCTCATTTGCCCAGCCTTCTCCCCTCATTTTGCTTTTTTGCGCGGGCACGCCGAGGCTTTGCAGCGCTCGAAAGGACCCTTACCCTGCCCCCCCCCCCGAGTACCTCTCTCCGAGCGCGACGGCCTCCTTCCCTCCTCCCGACATACCCCTCCTCCTATCTCCCCTCGAAAAGAAATTCGTTCGTCCCTCTTCGCGTGCCATCCACATTCTTGGTCGTCCCTGGAATGAGGAGTCGCTTTGTCCCAATGGCTGTTTTTTTTTAATGCTGCGAACACCCACCCCTTTGAATGGCCGTTTTTTCTTTTCTCGCTCCTGCTTCCCACCCACTAGTGCACAGTTTTAGTCGTTTACTGTTCTTACCTTTTGCGGGTCTGTCGATCATCCGTTCTGAACCTACCCGTTTCGCCATTTTCTTCCTCTCGGTACGAGGTCCATTTTTCGGGTTCTTTTTTAAATGATTCGTTTCGTGGCGGCGTTTTCTCACTTGAGGGGCGTTTTGGCCCATCGCGCGTAACCCCTTTGATTATTTGCTTCTGAACGCTGCACGTGTGCTGTTTAGTGCATTAGCCTGCCCCCTGCACTTTTTTCCCTAGACGCTGCGGCACTCTTTCGTTTTTGAGAGCTCAAATTCCCTACCCTTTGTTCGCCAAGGGCGTTGAGGCCGCTTTTGGGCGCAGGGTTAGTTCTTTTCCCAGATCTTTTGCATCGCAATAGTCCCTTCATCTTCCTTTCATAAAGGGTTACGTTCGAGTTCAAGTTTTCGTAGTCGCGGTGAGCACTCCCTTTTCCTTTTCAGCCTCGAGGAATGATCTTTACGCTTTGAGCGTTTTCCTCAGAATTGAACTTCTCTTCTTTTTCCCTCCTAAGTTTTTTGGTATACTCTATTCCCTCACTTTGATTTCCTTATATCTTGTATGAGCTTATCGAGGCGCTACTGTGCTCATTCAGACCTCCCTTGGCCTCTTCTTCCCTCTGAGGGGTGACCTTTTTCGGACATTTGCCGATATTACTGCCCTTGTTCTCTTTCGCGTATTGGAAGAAGCACCTCTCTTTCTCCCCCCGCCCCCCCCCTACTTATTCCCTCCCAATGGCTGCGGACTGTTGGATTTGAATCTCAGTTTGGTCACGAGAGACTCCTTTCTCCCTAGTTTTTTTGCGACCTTTAAGGCTGGATGTGATTTTAGTTTCTCCGGAAGAACCACTTCCCGGTCCTTTTTTTCCGGAATTCCCCCTCCCTTCCTTCTCTCGGGTTTTTTATGTTTGCCATCGTGAAGGGTTTGCTTTCCTTCTCCCCTTCCTTCCATATGTAAAATACGTCCCTTGCAACGGACAGGAGTCCCGCTCCTTCCCGACTCTTTTTTTCGTTATTCCTCTCTTTTTCTCTGTCTCCCCCCTGAAATTTTTCGAGATTTTGACGGCGTGTAGGTCTCCGTCCTCCCATTTTTTTTTTTTGTTTTTCCAGGTTTTTTTTTCGGACTTGCCTCCAGAGTAGAATTACCCCCCCCCTCTCACGTCAAGGGGTTTCCTTTTCCTTTTCTTCAGCTCCTGAGTTTGACGGAAGTTTTATGGTCGAGGTTCTTTGGGTTTGTTTTCTCTTTCCCTTTCTTTTTTCCTTCGTTTCTTTCGCGTTTGCTGGACGCGTCTGTCGCGGCGCTTGCCCAGCTCCACAGGAGGGGACACGAAGCGTCCCTTCCCCGTTTTTTTTTTTTTTTTTCTTTTTTTCGATTACGTTATCTTTGGCCTTCCTTTCAGAAGTGTGTGGCAGGGTTTTACCTTTTAGCCTCCGCGCTCCTCCCATCCTTTAAGAGTCTGAAAATACGTCCCCGCTGGCGCTTTCTTTGTTAGCACCTCTTCTATTGAGAACCCTTCTTCAAGTGTTTTCCCCTCTGTTCTACCAGCAAGTTCCATTGCAGGTTTTGCGAGGCCTTCCCCCCTTGCCAAGCGAATGCCTTGGGGGCTTCTTTCCCGTAGTTTTTTCTTTTTTTTGATCCTTCACCCCCCTTTGATAATCTTTACGCTGTTCCTTTTTCCGGCTGTTTAAACAAATGCTCGCGCGCTCCCGTTCTTTTTCTTCGCTTGACACTCCTCGCTCACGTCTCAGCGTTTGCTTTTACCAAGGAGGAGAGATTTGTTCTCTTTGCAAGTCCCCCCTCATTTTCCCCCCAATCTTTGGGATTCGGACCGGTCTTGACGGTGTGCGAACTCCTCATCTTTTTTTTTGGCTTATTTCGGGGTTGTTTTTATTGCTCGTTAATTACATGGCTCCTCCCCCCTTTTTTTTTTTCTGTTTGATTTGCTTTCTGGGGTCGTTCCTCCGTCCTTGCGAGTATTTCGCTGTCTTTTTGAAGTAATTCAAGGATGGTCAGTGATCCTCTTGTCCCCTTGATTACGACGTTGATTGGCTACGTTTGCAACCTGCCTCCCCCCCCCTTCTGGTTAAGGTTGTGGTACAGCGGTTCGGTGTCATTTAGTCACTCATTTCTCCAATCCCCTTTTTTTCTCTTCCCCTTTCCCCGCCCCCATCTTTTTCGTCATATTCGTCTTGCGGAGGATAGGGATTTCTCTTCTTCAAGCGATTTTGAGACTCGACCGACTAGCTTGAGTCCCTTCTTGTTTCTTTCAGCCCCCCTCTTCGGATGCAGGCGTGATGTTTGGTCCACCCCCATCCTTTTTTCCAATTACCACAATCTTCAGTCTAGGTACTTACCTTCTGTGTTGTTTTTCGAGATGAAGATTTTTTTTTCTTCCACCTACAATTCTTTAGGACTCGACGCCCTGTGCAGCCTATTGAGTAAACGCCCCTTCTTGCATCTCCTATGTCTTTTCCGATTGCTTTTTCGGTATGTCCGGGCTCCTTCAATCCCACTAGAGGCTTCCCGCCATCCGATATTCGCCGAGGATCTTCTCTCCTCCCCGAGTTGGCTTTCTCTTGAATATTAAGGCACCCAGACAGGCGCTAACCCACTTTTTTTCCCCACCAGCATGCGGATTCAGTTTTGCCTTCTTATTCCCCCCCAATTAAGCCCGAGGAGAATCCTTCCCCCCTAAGGCTCTTCCCAAATCGGACCGTTCCGCTGGAGTTAGAGAAATGACATTTACCCCTTTTCCTTAATGGTGGCGGATTCCGGCATAGGGGTCCCAATTCATTTCTCCGAACTCCTCTTTTTTTTTCCCCGTTCCCCTATCCCGGTATAGGAATTACTCCCCCCATCCTTAGGATTGTTCAGCGCCCCCATCCCGATGTGCTGAATGTCGTTTGTGACGTAACGTGCACCCCCCCCTTTCTCCTTTTCGATCCACAGTTTTCTGATGTTTTGATCCTTCGAGGCTTTTATTGAGCAACAACTCCCGCCGTATTCATTTCTATTTTTTCCGTTCTTTTGATTGTCCAGTGCTTCCCGATTCGAAAGTTGAGGCTCCTTTCAAAGCCCTATATTTTGTTCTTCCTCTCCCCTGTTCGGGCGCTTTCATCGGGATTCCCCTCGCGGGTCTGGTTCCACTTTTTCCTTTTGCTTTTGGGTGTGCGCCCCTCACCTCTTTTTTCCAGTTTGCTCTTTCCTCGCCTCCCTCTTCATGCCCCTTCCATTGGCTCTTCTTTTCCTCCCTTTCTTTCTTTTATATGGCGCCCCCAGTGCTTCGCTTGCTTTACAAACCTTCGAAACTTTCCTTTCCACGACCGGCATGACCATATAGGCATAACAGTCAGTCCTTCCCTCTTTTGAGAGGCTCCTCTTTTTTTCCGACCTCCCTCTAACTTCCTTTCCCCCGACCCCCAGCGAGTCGACCTATTCTTTTCCCCCTCATTGCTCATGACAAATCCAAACAGAATCCCTATTCAGAGCCTTTAAACCTTCTTCCATTTTCCCGCTCTTTGACATAATTCCTTTTTCCTCCCATGGTCATTTGAGGAGGAGTGTTTTTTTCGACGCTTTCGTCGAAGCTCGAAACCAAAATTTTTTTGGACCTGGCGTGCGCGCGATTTTCTTTCGTCCTTATGCCCCTCCGTTTTTCCATTCTTCGCTATTCCAGTTCGTGTCTGCGATTTTTCTCGTCGAATCGTCGGACTTCTTACCCCCTTGTAATTTTTTCCCCATCCGAGTGCCAGTGCCGTCTTCATTTTCCCATGATTTGCTTGTATTTTCGATTTTTCCCCTCTTTGTGTTTTCCGGTGCCATCGTTGACCGGCATCTTCTTTTTTTTTTTTGTTCTCATTAAGCGTTCTTTCTTTCCCTGCTTTTTTTTCTCATCGACGAAAGCTTCTCCCTCGCCTTTTGTGAATGACATTCTTTTCCCCTCCTTCCTCCCCGTCACGACGGTGGTTTTCTTTTTTTTAGACGTAGTTTTGGCATAGTGGTCGGCCAGATCCTGCGGTGGGGGGGTTTCCCTCCCCTTCTCCATCTTACGCGGTCCGATCCGGGTCAACCCTCCTCGATTCGAGGACCTTTGGTCGGAGCTATTTCTGCCTTTGTCCCTCCCACGCCTTATCCTTTCCTTCCTCTCTCTCTGTAATGATCTTCTTTCCCCTCCTCTTTTTTTTTTTTGAGCTCTTTAATGATCTTTCCCGGTTGTTTTCTGAGCTGAGGCGTTTCCCGTTACTTTTGATTCTAAACCCTTCCAGACTTGGTTCGATTCCCCTTTTGACTCGGTGGTCTGCTTTCCCCCCCCTTTCTGATCTCTTCCCCGTTAGTTCGTCTGCGCAGGTTTTTGCAACGCTTAGCCCCCCTTCCTTCTTTCCCTCCTGTCTGTCTTTTTTCGTCTTTTTGATATCATGAGGTCACTCATTTTCAGGCCCCTTCTCGGTTTTTTCCTACCTTCCTTAGGGATGTTTTCCCTTCTCCCTTGAAGCCCCAATGAAGGAGTTCTTTTGTCGGTGCGCTTTGGAGATAAGGGTCTCCTCCCCGCCTTTTTCGAATAGGGAGACCCTGCATCGAAGAAGAAGTAAGCCCCTGGAAACCATAAGTTTGCAACCCCCCTCCCCTCCCACAACACCCCAAAGTGGAGGCTCCCCCAACCATAACAACAACCCCCCCCCCCCACCCCACCCCCCCCCCCCCCCCCCCCTGCACCTCGCTTGGAAAGGAGGAAGCTCTCCGCTATGTCGAGGGTTTTCGATTCTCGACAGCCCCGAAAGGAGGTCATTCCGAGCCACGGGTCTTCTTGTTGCAGGACGTCGACGAATTGAGACGGCCCGTTCGCACTTTTTGGGGCGGATTTCTCGCATTTTTTTTTCACTACTTTCTCATTTTTTCCCGTCCCCCCCCCCTTGGTTTTAGTCATTCACGTGTCAATGTTAGGGCATTTCCTAGATGTCCGGGCCGTTCGTTTTAGTCGCGGTTGCGATCTTTCTTCTTCTGCGTGCTTTCCTGCTGCCAGGATTGAACGATAGTGATAGTTTTTGTGTTCTTTTGTTCTGTACGGTTGCGGCGCTGCACCTTGTTGTGATAGCAGAGCCAATTCGTTTTTTTTTTCTGTCTGTTTGGCTGTGTCCGTATTTTCCTTTTATGGAAGATAAGTATCCAGCACTTTTTGCCCTTCCCTCGCCTCCATCCCCTCCACATCATAGAGAGTAACCCGGCGTCCTTTTTTGGTTCCGTCGTCTTTACGCTTCTTTCTCCAATCGGCAGGCATTTTTTTTTTTGTTTTGCTACAGCCACCTTTCATTCGGTTAGTTCCTTAGAGGAATGCCCCCTTCCCCTGTGGATCGCGGTCCCCAACACGATCTTTTTTTTGCGAATCCTAAAGGTGATCATCTGACGCTTTAGTTCTCTGTTTCCCCCCCAAAATGATCGCGCGTCTTCTTCTGAGTGGTTTCCCCCTAGCTTGATAAAGTCACAGCGTTTAGATCTCTTAAGTAGAGAGGTTTCTCTTTACCTTCTCCACGACATACATAGTGTTGGGCTCGTCTGCCCTGATGCTCATTTGGTGTCGGACATGCCGACCCCCCTATCTGGGGACTATAGTTAGCAAAGGTACGGGAACTCTTGGATCCGCACCAATGTAGTTTTCCTTTTTTCCTCCCTTGTGTCGTTCGTTTTTGGCGCTTCTCGCTTTGAAGGCTTATTATAGGTCTCACGTTTTTGAGGTAAAGTGATTCCTCCCCTCTTGAGTTTAAGCCTTTCAACTGACACCTGTCTTTTTTCTGGCCGGGTGGTGCTTTTGATGAATGTTCTTTTCTCCTGAATCATTCCTCTGCCCACGCCGCTGTAGCTCTCCCGATCCCTTACCCAAAAGAGTATTATCGGGAGCTGTGGATTCCTGAGCCGGAAGCGACTCTCCAGTCCCGCCGCTCTTGTTTTCCCTATGTGTGTATCAGCTATGGATTACCCGCGGGTAGGGCGAGTCTACAAAAATATTTGGGCCATTTTCCCATACCAACAGTTTCTTAGCCTTTTTCCTCTTTGGTTTTGAGATGAAGGATTTTTTTTGTTTTTCTTCACACCCCGCCTTTTTTTTGAGGCATCTCCTCCACGCGGAGCCCCTCAGAGCTTTTCGTCCCCTCCACATATTGGAGAGTAGTCGGGTCCCTTTCTGGTTAGGGGAGGCATTTCCTCCTTCCTGAACTCATCAAATCTGCTCTTCCATCATCCTCATCATTTTGATCGATCTTTTTGATGGTGCCTCCTCGTTTTGGCGCTGATTTTCTCCAGGAATGCCAGCCCCAGGCCGCGCCACCCTCGGACCACAGCATTGATTCAGTTTTTTCCCTCTTCGTGCCCATCCAGAAGCGGCGAATCACTTGGCCCTCGTCTTTTGGTCCCCCCTATGAACTTTTTCGCGCATTCCACGCTCCCGTTTTCGTCCACGACCCGGTCTCCCCCCCCCAAACTTCAAGTCCCACGGTTGGTGGTTTGGATCGGAATTTCTTCCCTTGCGCCAGTCCCCAGCGATCGTTGTCCCCCCCTCAGGCAAAGGTTTTCCCCTTCTGCATTCCGCCACCATCAGAGGCTCTTGTCGCGTCGCCCGCCCGATGTTTTTGTTGGAATGTCTTGGTTTTGAGTTACAACGTTCCCCCTCGAGTTTTTCGTAGTGCTTGGCTCATTTTTTCCCTGTACGGAGGACTTCGCTTTCACCACCTTTCTGCGGAGAATTTTTTTTCCCCTCTTCTTACTTCCCTTTTCAACGATGAGCCACCTGAGGATGATACACCCAAGATACGGTGTTTGTCCTCGTCTCCACCTCATTTTTCATTTCTTTTTTTCGCGTTTTTTTTTTTTTTTTTTTTGATGAGTTTTTGCGAATCGGTACACCTCTTTGAATTGAGTAGTGAGAGATTACTTTTGCCTATGACTCTTTTCCCCTGCCTCCTTTTCTTCCTGATTTTGAGGGTGAGGCGCTTCGTTTTTTCAGTGCTTTTTTCTTCCCCCTTCGTGAAATGTTCACGAATCCCGAGTGACCATTTCTTTTCTGACACGACTCTTGAGTGGAGATTCGCCCGAGGGCTGGTTTCATGCTGCAGTCCTTTCCCTGCGCACCAACGCGAATTTCCCTCGATTCCTCCGGGTTTCACGAGGCTTTTTTTTACCAAGAAAGCCCTCTTCGCACCCCGCTCCCCATGACTCGTCACCTTATGTATTCGCGATGCCCCCCCCAGTCATTTTTGAAGAAAAAGGACTTGAGTCTCGATAGGTTTTTTTTTACGCTTTGTGAAGCTCTACCCCACCCCACATTTAGGATTCTTGTGCAGCTTTTTTTCGACGTCGCCCCCCTCCTTTTTCCCCCATCGTACGAGATGAATTCATCATTGTTTTTCTGTCCGATAACGCTGAATCAGTTCGCACGGATGATCGTTACGCCGTTTCCCCTTGAGGGTGTTTACTTTTTTTTCCCGAGCTTTTTCGTCGGCGGAGATTAATGCTAACTTTTTGCGGTTTTCCTGCGATCTGTCTCGAGTGTCGAGCTTTTTGAAGACCCTCAGCTCGGAAGTTGGCTTCTTTCGTGCCTTTTTTTTTACGGACTGAACCTTTCCGCACTCCAGTTTTCTGGTTTTCCAAACGCCTTCGGTTTTGTCTATCCCCAGTCCACGTAAGGTTTTGCGCAGCATTTTTTTGAGCCCCTTCTTTTTTTTTCCGTGTTCGGATGATTCCCCCGACTCCTTTTTCGATTACTACGGCCCCTTCTCTCCGGGGCGTAACGGTAAAGTAAGTCGAGTTCTCGAAGCTGGCCCCCCTGTTTCGCTTTTTTATGACGGGTAACTGACACGAATCGCGCGGTTTCTTCCTCTTGACTTCTCAGGTAAATCTCGATCCTCTCATCTCCACTTGTTGTTGTTTCTCGCTCTTCCTGCACGCGAGTACACTTTCTCGCGCCTGAGCGTGTTTTCTTTCCCCTTCCCCGTGATGCTCACCGGGGACGACACGGGTTTCGTTTCTGAATCCTTCTTTGTCCGTTGATTTAGGTGCTCTGTGAAGTTTTTTTGATAGCCTCCTTTTTTTGCCGCAGCAGCAAAGTTTCTTTTAGCCACACTTCCCTTCCATTCCTGCTGCGCACCAACTGTGTCGTGAATATTACTGAGGTCCTTTCATTGCCCTGTTACTTTTGCGCTGGCGACCGCTTTAGGTCCCGGCGCCTTCAGACCCGTGAAGGGCTTCTGGTCGGCCCGAGATACAGTGACCCTTCTATCCGGGTGAGTCCGATGCAGAACTTTGTCCCACGGAATCGCCGCTTCCTCCGCCAAATTTTCCCAAAGGACCTGGCCCCTCTTTTTTTTCTTCTTCTTCTGAGTGGTCGGATTCCGCGATTGAGAGAAATTCCCCCAATGCTTTTGCGAATTGATTAGATGTTCCCTTCGTTTCCTGAACTTCGTTTTCAAAATCGGCACGCTTTTTAATGGTTTTGGGGTTGTCGCTTTTTCCCCGCCCTCCCTCGTCCTCACTGTGCACCACCTCAAGTCCATGGGTACCAATTTTAATTTGCTTTTTCGCGCAGCGTACGTCCGTTCTGACTTTCCCGAGGGGTCGATCGTTTTTTTATCGGTTTCTTTCCGTCGCTCCTCCCTTCATTTTCTGGTTGTCCGGTCCGCGATTGATGTTTCCTTGGTGCGCGACAGCTCAAAGCGCGGTTCATGCTGGTTCATGTCGGTCTCTTTTGCTTCCCTTAAGACGGGTTTTTATCGGCGCAGCCCCCCTTTTTCATAGCCTCATCCCTTTTCCCATAGACCTCAGAAGACGGCTTTGCGTTCATGCGTCGCGTCCTTTCCTTGGCGCCCCATAATTGCAGGCAACAATCGGGTAGTGCGCGTTGCATCAGCCCCACGGGCCTCTCTTCCACCCCTGATTTTAACTTCCGTTGCAATTCTCCTTACCTTGAGCTTCGTTTTTTCTGTTAGCCCACTGGGCGAATCGTCGCTGTTCTTCTCGCCTGGGCCCCCCCCTTATTTCGTATGACTTCGGCGTTGTGTGGCTCGAGAAGACAGTCCCTTTCATTCCATTTGAAGACGCACGTACGGTTTTCGAGGTGGTTGCTTCAAGTTCCCCCCCTCATCCCAAGCCCAATCGGGTTGTTTCTTCCTTTACTTCCCTGCCTCATGATGTTTTTTGACTGACCGAATCCCTTTTTCGTTGCCAGTCTTTTTGCGTCTCACTGTCATTCCTCATGACTAAACACCTGTTTCCTTTTGATCCGGGGAGCAAATGGTTTTTTTGACGGCCTATTCGCGGTCTTCTCGGGTCGCCGGAAGCTTCAAGAGGGGTTCTTCCCCTTCTCTTTTAAAGGGCTCGCTGTTCTTTTGCGGATTTGCCCAACTAAGCTTTGATTTTGGTTCCTGTGTGGAATCGGCCTGTTTCTGGGGAATTGCCGAATCAGAGACCCGCCCACTTTTTGAGCTCAGACACTCGTCGACCCGAGGAGTCTTTCTTCCTCCTGCCCTTCTCGGTTCGAAAGGTCCGTCAGCCCCGCCCTCGAAAGACTTTCTGGACTCTTGTTTGCGCCGCCCCTTGACTTTAAGAGTTTATGTTCCTAGTAACCAAATATGGAGTTTTTTTTTACACCATTCTTCACTTAATCTTCCTCCTTTTTTGTTTTTTCTCTAGATGAAGTTTGTATTTCCCCCCCCTCTTGTAGTCTCTCCCCCCCCATTCCAACTTTTTCATCCATGAGATTTTTTGTCCGCAACTCGCTTGCTCTTTTTTCGTGGGATTTCGTTTACTTGTCCTCAGGACCGACAACCGCGTCTTTTCCCACGACGATTGTATGATCTTGATGATCGTCGATTTTGCGTGGCTAGTCCTGATCCTTCCCCTGCCCACCTTTGAACCACCTGACAGTTTTTTTTGACCACCCCCCTCTGTCTTACGTGCACGTGCTTTGCCAATGAGCCTAGGTTTTGAACACTTGCCATCGATGCCTAAACATCTTCTTGCCGTTCCGGCGAGACGCCGTTCGAACTACGCGCCTAGGCAGGAGTAAAGCCAGGGGCGACCACGGTTCCAACCATGGTTCGTTTGTGGCGGATCCGGCATAGGGTATCACTTTTATCCCCCTCCCGCTCTCGCGAGAAAGGCGTCTTATTTTTCAACCCTCCTTTAGTCAGTCCATGTCGGCCCAAGCCCGATGTTGATCCCGGAGTTTTTTTCCGTAAAAGCGGCCCCCCCTTCGCCCCGTACGTTATCGCTCACGTTTTTCCCTTGCAGAGTCGGCGATTTCTTTAACCAAAGTTCGTCCTACGGCGAGTTTGAATTTGGTTTGTCATAGACGGCTTCGAAGGACACAGCTCACTGAGCACCTGCTTATTTCCCAAACCTCCGCTCGGGTTTTCCGACCACCCCTTTCTCTTTCTTCTTCCGTTTTTTTCTTTTTTGCTGAAAGGTTCGTGCGCGTTTGCGGCCCCCCTATTTTTCGCCGTATTGCGCAGCTCATCGCTCGACTTGAAATCGACCCTCTTCCTCTCCTTTCCTCTCTCGTGAGGGTTTGATGGCCTTCGGCTCTTGCTGCGTGCGATTTTCCTCCTTCCCTTAACACAGATATTAGCCCGCCCCCAAGCACCGGAGCAGAAACCCGCGTGCGCCTCGCTTTTTTTCGACCTCTTCTTTGCTTCTTGCTCGTAGGACCGCGACGCCAAAGAGTCAGTCTTCCCTCCTCTTCTCCCGGCGATTGATGACTTTGAACACAACAGAGTTCCCTCAATCGCCGCGACCAGAATCCTGAACTTCCTTTCCTCTTCTTCCCCTCGTGCCATATTCCTTTGGCCCATTGATTGACTTAGGCGATCTTTTCATTGAAGCTAGAGAGCGAACACACCCCTTGATCCACCGGCCGTGAGTTCGCGAGTTTTTTTTTTTTCCTTTCCCATGCCTTTGCCTTCACATCGTTTTCTCTTTCATGAAAGTCAATTTGTTTTTTTCTCCTTTGTCTGAATAGTCGCCATAGTCGGTTATGATCGTTCTTTGCTGGACAATCCTTTTTCCAGGTCAGTATTTTTCTTTTTTTGCCTTTTATTTCCTTTTTCCCTAGGGGTTGGCATGTTTGCCTGCTTCGTCTTAGTTTCCTCTCCTGGCCGGCCCATTTTTGCTTTTCACTTGGCTTCCGATTTTGCAGGGCATCATCCTCCACCTGCACGGTTCCCGCTGGCGAACCTCTCCTGCAAAGCCTCGGTTTTTCTTCAGTCCCTCAAACTTCCGTCACAGGGGTTGCCCTCCCGGGCGTTGATCCTTGTTTGGTTCAAGTTTCGGCGGATTTTTCTTCAGGGGCCCTTTCTTCCTCCCTTCCTTCATTCATATTATTTTTTACCGGTCCCGCCGTTCGTCAGAGATTTCCCTTTTCGCTTTAGCATTAACGTTTCACTTCACGAGTTCCGGCTCAGGCGCTTTCGCTCATGGTAAATCGCACTCCGCCTCTCTTTTATCAGACCTTTCTTTTTGTTTTTCGTCTAGATCGGACACATTTCGATTTACCCGGCTTCCCTTTGTGATATTTTTTTTGTCTTCTTTCAATTTCAACTTTCGCGATTTTACCGGTCCAGATTCGTTTTATTCAATTTTGTTTCCCCTTGGAATCGGCCGGCCGTTATATGTTTTGTATCCCTTAGTCTCCCTTCTTTCTTTCCCTCCGCAGAATTCTTGATCAAATCCTCTTCCCCGCAATTAGGCTGCACCACCTTGTGTTGTTACTTTGCAGTTTTTCGGTCCGCGAGAAGGCTTGCTCCGCTGGGTTTTTTTTTGCGACCGTTCAGGTCTGATTTCTCCAGGAGACTTTCCTCCCCACCAGTGCAAGTTTCGCTTTCTGACGTTCGACGTTCCCTCGGAGACGGGTTTGACGTCCCCTCTCCCTCCCATCGTGAGACAGGAATAGTCGCCGCCAGTGGCAGCTTGCCGGACACTCCTCTTTTGCGAAGGACAGATCTTTCTCCCTGATTGCGAGGTTTTTTTTGCTCGACTTTTTCCTCA
>Ga0179593_1279824_pt1 | contig 15214 bp, 16 predicted proteins | sample CZODoug2_1_08_16_FD_185931 | JGI IMG/M metagenome (GOLD analysis project Ga0179593, IMG submission 185931) | Vadose zone soil fungal communities from Angelo Coast Range Reserve, California, USA - CZODoug2_1_08_16fungal (PacBio error correction) | ecosystem: Environmental > Terrestrial > Soil >... | reverse complement strand
TTTTCTCCCACGAACCTCCCCGAGTATATTGACGGTCCCCCCTCCTCATTTTACATATACTTTTTTGTTTTTTTCCCTTCATCTTTGTCGGAGCTTCTCCTTCTCGAATCTCGAGAAACCCACCCTCTTCCCCCTTCTTGAGCCTCATTTTCTTTTCTAGAATCCGCACCTTTCCCCCCTAAGGAGTACGGTTCACTCCCCGCGGGTTATCACAGACATACCTTCGCTTTTCATTATGTTATTCCATTTTCCCGTTCACTTTTGTGAAATCTTCACCGCACAATAGCGCGGGAGGATTACGAATTGCGGCCCTCAACGCCCTCCTTCATTTTTGCTCTTTTTTTTTTTTTTTCCTTCACCAAGGGAAAACTCCACCCCTTCATTTGAGTAACCTTTCCCCGCTATTGAGTTTACCCTTTCCTGAATCTTTTTACTCCGGTTTCAGCCCTGTGAATTCAAATTGTTCCGCCTTTTCTGTCCAAATCTTTTGTCCTTGCTTAGTCTTTCTTGTTAGAATATTGCAGGGGACAGGTTCCCGTTCATAAAAAAGCTTCTCCTCCCCTTTTAGGGCCTGTCTTCCTTACCTACCGCCTTACTCCCCTATTCTTGTGGGCTCGCCCCCGCGTCACACTTCTGGCATTTTAGCGAGTTGGCTGCCTATTATTCCCCCCACAAGTTCGGATTCACCCGAGTGGCATTCTGCTTGGGTTACGTCTTTGCCCCCTCATAAGTGAACCCCATCCCCTTCGTAGTATACCCGGCTTATTCGCGAGTACTGATAGCCATTCTTTTTCACTCAGTGACCAGATGGAAGTCCTGGGACCCTGGTCCCGGCTGTGGTCCTGCTCTTGTGTTTTTCCCCCTCAACTGAGTGTTTTACCTTCTGCGAGCTAATTGAGTGGCCCCCATACACCGAGGATCGGACAGCTCCTTGGAAGGGCCGTCCCAAGTGTCGCCTTTTCCCCCTTTTGACGAGAAGACTCCTACATAAGAAGTTCTAATTTTATGATTCCTGACATCTCTCCCCCACAAGGAAATTTCAACCTTTTAAACTGCCCCCGTAACACTTCATTCTCTCGTTTCCCTTGCGACACCGCGTCCTTCGTTGAATTGGTACGACTTTTACTTCCTCGTTTAAATCCCTTTTTTGCTTCCATGCCCCCTCAAGAGCTAACTCCTCTGATACACGCAGCCTTTTCCCTCTGTGTCGGCAAACTATCCCTCTAAGAAGTTTCCCCTTTCCGTAGTGTTCCCACACGGCAATGATGTCCCTTTCGATTCGTAGTGTTAGGACAAGGCTTGGTTTCTTTCTTTTTTTTTTTTGAGCTTGGACCCAAGATATTGCGGCTGTACCAGTTTCCCCCTGACCATTGCCATCTTCCCCCCCTTCCAATTAATTGTTTAAATTTTGTTCTTCTTCCTCTAATAGTCCAGCCAAAGAACGTTGCTTTTCCTGGCATTATTAGTTGTTTGTACCCATGTTGATTTTTTTTGGATTCAGTGACCAGGCGCCTCTCCCCCCCTCCCAAGGACCCTTCCCTACCATCCTGCTATTTTAGGCTTAACTGCCCTCTAGTTTTCTCACTATATCCCTCACCAATGACTTCTTCCTTGCATCTCCCACCCTCCCCTTCTCATGAGCGTCCCTATATTGTTTAAAGTGAAGAATGCCCCTTTGCGGAAGCCCTTCCGTTTCACATTTTTTCCAAGGGACGTATACCACCTAACCTCTTCCGACTCGTTGGATTGCGTCGGAAATTCCCCCGGTCAATTGTTGAGTTCTTACTTCTCTGTCGTTTTTTTCTTTCTTTACTCTCCCTCCTTTTGTCTAATCCCCCCCGACACACCTCGTATCCTTTACTCACCGCGAAACAACGGCCTGGCGGACATGGCCCTGACCTTGCCTTCCCCTCGGTCCGCAATTGACCGGTATCCTCGACCCTTTTCAGCCTTGCACCCCTTGTACCGTCCCCTGCCCCGGCCCCTTCCCCCCAGCTACCTTATTTTGAAGTCATTTTACCAGGGAGTTTTGAGATCACAAGTATTTGGGCCTTCCTCCTTAGACCTTTCGCGGACCCTCCCTCCCCTTCCTGCTTCGGCGTTTAGTCCCCCCGTCTTGGGCTGGTTTATTCCCGCGCTTAAAAGTTCCGACCCCCCCCCCTCCCCAAATCAGGCCCCTTCTAGCTTTTTTCACGCTTTTTTAGTATGGACCCCATGAGTAATACATGGACTCTTTCACCCGTGCTAGATTCCCTACCACCCTTTGCCCTGGGTTGAATGCCGGACCCATGCCCGATGAAAGCCCCATAGCAGAATAGCTTTTTATCCCGTTAACCCCCCCCCAAAAGCCCCCCCTTACCTTTTTTTCCTCAACCCGACTCCTTCCTACTGAAATTCATTGACGTTTTTCAAGGGGCACTTTTTACCAAAACGTGCAGGATGGTCTCTTACCCCCGTCTTGAGAGGATGTCCTTTTTGAGCTGCCCGTTCGCGCTTGAGGTCATAGGATCGGTTTCCGCGGTATGATTCAATAAAAATTACCATCCCCTTCCCTCCTTTTTAATTCCCCTTTCTATCTGAATTGATTAGGAGTTTTTTTTCCAGTTACCGGTGCGTTCTAGAGTTCACGTTGCATTTTCCCCTACCATGTTGCGCTTCATACCGGTTTTGTCCTTTTTCTATATTAACTGCGCGTCAAAATTCTGATGAGAAAATGAAGCTTCCATTCTTCTTTCCGATTCTCGTGGAGGCCCTCCCCTTCTCTTCCATTGATTACATTCCACCAATTCCTCCTCGTTGATGTTCCACGTTCATGAAATGACCCCTTCCCCATAGACCCAGTTTTTCTTGGTCCCGGGGAACATTCCCTTCTACTTGAGTAAACATGTAATGGTCCTTCTTCCCTCAACTAACCCTTTTTCACAGAGGGTCAATTTTTCCTTCTCACCTCCTGCTTTGTATTCATTATTCTTCCACCCCTTTTCACTGCACCCCCTCATAATTCGTGCCTTCCCCGCCGCCCTTTAGGTTTATACTCCCTCTCTTTGTCTTCCATTTATTGCTTACACTCCAGCGGGATGACCCCCCAATTTCGTTCGCATAATCCCGGATGGAAAAACTTTTGAGCCGACTCTTTCTTTTTCCCACCCTACCCTGCCTTCCCGCCCCTCCGAACTACTCCCTCCCCCCCCCTCAGGAGAAAATATGCCACCTTTATCAAGAATTGGTTGACTTTACTCCTTTCCTCATTAGTGCCAATACGTCCCCCCCCCCCCCCCGTATTGCCAGCCCCTCGTCCCCTGATGGACTCCGTCTTCCAACCAGGTGGTTTCCCTCCCACATCCTTCCGTTAAATCCATTGTGTCCCCGCCACCTGTTTCGCTTTCCACACAGTCGGCCCCCATGTACGATTCTCCCTTTTTGCACGGTTGACCCGTCCTCAATTTTCGTAGCCATTACCCTCCCATCCGAATTTGTTAGATTCCCCCCCCAAATTGCCGACCCCTTAAAGGACGATCTGACCCATGTTCCCCGAATGTTACAACAAGCCTTTCCCTTTGCGGCCCCCGCTTTGCTTCCTCTCCATCTTCTGTTTAAATTTGGTGCTTGCCGCCGCCCAATACGAACACTTTATACATATTCACGCGTTTTGTTTTTAGTCGGACGTGATTACTCTACACACCAGGTCACAGTTCTATGCAGATGCGTGGAGGCTGCCCCCTTCCGTGCCCAAACTTACGGTTCAGTATGCGGCTTTACGGTTTATTTCCTCCCCAGTCCCACAATGTGAAACTCGGTTTGTAGTAAAGCACATTCTTGCCTAAAAGGTTATCCCCGATTGTCGATCCCTTTTTTCGGGAATGTTATATCTGAAGGATTTTCGTTTTGAACATCAGCGCCCTTTGCGTCAAAGGTCGGTGATGTTACCCCAGGCTCCTTCCCATTATTGATGAAAGTTCCTTTCCCCTCTCCCTTGCCAAGAATGGTCAGTTTTTTTTCTTATTCTTTTTTTCAAACCCGATCAGTTTGCCGATGAGCACTTTCAGCTTACACTTTGAGCGCCCTCTTCTCCCCTTTGAATCGGTGAATTCCATACCTTTCCCCCCACTCCTTGTTTTGATAGTGCTCATGCCCCACGCGCAAGTCAACTTTATAGTTACCCCCCTTTTTTGGTGCCATTGACCCCGTGGGCTTTTTAACAAGCGTTTTCCTTACTATTCGGTGGCCCCGAGGGATCATTTTTTTACACATTCTTAATGATGGGCTCGACTTCCTTACGCTGCCCGGTTTTCTCTTCCTTTAGATGACCTGCATGGTTCTGCTCCCAGGCCACCCTGGGACTTCTTCCCAGTCCTCCGTTCTTTTTCGCGATAACATTTGTCCTTTCTGCCTCAAGGTTGATCGATCCCTTTGGCCTAGAGCTCCAAACTAATTCCTTACTTTGCATTCGAGTGCAGCTTTCCCTAACTTTAATCCCAGATTTTCCTCGCGGCCTTCGTCTAGTTTTCACAAAAACCTGGGTTCCCCCCCCTTTTTTCTTCGCCGTCCCATTGAATGCTCTCCGTGACACACATTGCGCGTGGAATTTTTTCGTCACACTTCCACACACCTGTTGGACTTCTTTTTGGTTCTTCGAATCAACTTTTTCAGCATTGTTTCATCCCCATTCTCTCCGCGTTTATTCACTTCCACAGGCGCACCATGGCTGGTTTCTTTTTTCCCCCCCATTCCAGTAATCCTTGCCCCCCCCCAGTTTTTCTTTTCGGGTAGGCTAGAGAGTTCCACCCCCATGGTACCGAAAATCTTTTCAATGGCATTTTTCCGTCGCACGATACCTATGCACCCTTTCTGAAATTCCCTGGTCGGATTCAACCCCAGTCGCCTCTCAGCTTCCCCAGCGCGACGCTGGTCAGCAAATCGCTACTCTGTTGTCCCCCTTGATCTCAAATTAATAAGTGCCACCTCTTTTACAGGGTTGCGAATTCACGCTCAAATACTCCTTTCCCCTATCCCTTCAGATTTGTGTCCCGCACATACCTTCCCGCAATTTACTAACGTAATTCCCCTTTCGATGTTGTTCGTGCGCGGATTCCTCTTCCCTAGTCTTCTAGCACCTGCCCGAAGTGTCCGTGATTCTCCCCTTTTTTCTTATGCCGGGCACTAGTCCTTTCGCTTCCCCAATGTCCCCTCCGACTCGTTCCTTTACGCCGTTTTCCCCTGCTTGGTCCGAGACTCCTGTCCAAGTTTAAAATTCTTCCCGTTTACCCCCCGGTCTCCTTTTGGTGAAAGCGTGCTGCCATCACCATTCACACCATGCTGGCGTTGTTTAGCTCCTCTTTGAAGCACCGCCCCCTCCTTCTTTCCTTGACCACCCCTTTTTTACCATCAGAAACCTTTCTGGTGACCTTTTTTCCACTGGCCCCTTGATAATAGTTTGAGGATCAATGGGGTTCAAGCCCATTCTTTATCAGTGTACCCCCCTTAGGATTTTTCCAACTTTAACCCGTCCACCTTTTCACGACAGTAGTAGGGCCAGCTGCGTAAGTCCCATGCACCTGGTTTGCATCATCTTTCCTTTTCTTTCACCCTTTTTCGGTCCGACTTCTCCCTTTTCTTCACCCCATCCCCCCCCCTATCGGTTTTGGACTTTAGGGCGCTCCTTTAGTCAGTCATCTTTTCTTTGGGGTAACTTTGAACACTATTTGTCAATCCCCTTTTTTTTATGTCATTATTGAATTCTATGTTTTCCCTCCCCCCAGCTGGTTTGAATATTGACTTTGAGTGCACTCAGACCACCCCCCCGCTCGGCCTAACGATCTTTCCATCTTTCTGGTGTTCCGTGAGTTTATACGAATTAATTTTATCCACCATGTCTGATTCCGACCCTTCTTTCCCGTTTCCCCTCTTTATTTTTCTGATACCCTAGTAGGTCTTTCTTCAAATTTTCATTTGCCCGGGACCCTATTGGACGGTGTGCCCGCAGGTCTCTTTAACTGCCGCCGGCCCCCCTCCCCGAGCCCCTTCTTTCAAACCTTGAGATCTCTCGTTGTCACCCACTGTGAAAGAGCATCCCCTTGGACCCTCTGGCCCGTCCGTGTTCCTCCCGTTGAAATTGATTTCCGCCCCATGTCCGTTCCCCTTTATGGATTAAAACTCCTTTTAAAAGGACATGACTACCCCTTAACCTCCGTGAAACGAACCCCGTCCATCAAATTGCTAATTTGCTAGTCCCCAGTTTCCCTTGCCCTCGGCACCGTTTTTCATTTTACTAATCCTACGAGGCACCCCCTGAGGCAGCCTCTGCCATACCCCTCTTGAGTCAGCTTAGTTTCGCTCAACCCTGGTCTCGCCTTTTTGATTTCCATGCCCCCAGCTTCCCAAGGGCCGTTCCCATTGCAAAACTTTTCACTTGATGGCCTGATTCAGTATTTTTTCGTGTTTTTTCTTCCCCCCATTAATTGGGGTTTTTTTGGGGTGATTCCTTGTACTGCCCCAATCCACTTCGATGTGCTGTCCATTTAGGAGGAATTTTTCCCCAATTTTAATTCCCAGTTTGATTTTCCCCCCCATCGTCCCGTTTGACACTTTTTATGCATGTTCACCTCAGTAAGACACCAAGCGGATTGCCCCTGTTTCAGAAGCCTTGTGTCCTTTGCTGTCTCGTTCCCCTTTTGTCATTCCCCATATAAAAAAGCCAGCCTTGACAAAGAGAGGTCCCCCCCCCGGGTGGTTCTCCTGCTTTTTTATTTTTCCCCTTTGTAAGTACCCTGATCCGAACTTCTACTACATCCCCACCAGATCTCCTTGGGCTTTACAAAGACGACCCCAATGCAGTAGCTAAGATCCTTTTTTCCTTCGACGGCCTTTTTAGTCATTGTGCGTCTCCGGGCACCCCCTTCTCTAAAATTTCTGCCCCCCGTCGACTCTTTTTCTGTCATTTGCATTTAAGTACAGGGACTTGATTCGTTTTTTCTCCGTAGGGTGGCGCAACGTTGTCGTGGCTTCCCTCTTTTCTTTTTCTCAATATTGTGTTTTTTCCTTTTCTCCACTACCCCCACCAACTTGGCGTACGTGAAACCGCCCCAAGGACCTTTCAGGCCTGCGTCCATCAAGACACATCGTCTTTTGACTTATTGAGGGTCTCGATGCCGATGCAGTCGGCTTGACACCACTTTTTCCTCCCCCCCCCCTTCGGCACTGGAACCCATTTCCTTCTCTTAGAAGGAAAGAATTTCCCTGGGTTCTGACCCCCACCGGTATCTTCTTGTTCGGCAGCTTCGTTCTCCCATCGGATCGTTTGCCGTGTTAATACAGACCCAATTTTGCCCTTCCTCTTTTTTTAGCTTTTCCGGCTGGGGTTTTTTTCCGTCTATTTTTTACGAACCAACTGGTCACTCTAGACCAACTCATTACAACATGCTATTTTCTTGCTTTTTCCAAACCTTTGTTGCCTGGAATCTTTTTTAACACGTCATACGGTCCTTTTCAAACGTTCGCGCGGACCTACCCTCACTGTCCTTTGGAAATGTACCCCCTTCCGGGACAAGGCCGTCTACCTGTCCTCCCTCTAAGAAGGCTTCGTCCGCTTCCAAACCCCCCAATCAACAAGGGGACTTTTCCAACCCAGAAAAGACATTGCACAGGAAATAAATGGAACTGTTTTGAAAAGGGAACTTCCGCAACGGACCGTCCAGGTATAGTGCCCTCCACCATGAGCCCTCTTCTTCTTTTTGCTCAGTTTTTTTTTCGCTTGAGTTATCCCGAATGCCGAATTTGTTTTCAGAGTATCTTCAACACCCTTTACGGCCTCTACGTTTACTCCGATTTCTTATCCTCTGAGTGCCATGGCTGAGGTGCGTTCCAGAGATTCGTCGGTTACCTTTTTGCGGGATTATCCTCTTCTGCGCCATATTTAAGGTTTTCCATAACCTGGGCCGAAACTGCCGCACCTCTTTCCCTTCTCGTAAGTTTTATGTCTCGTTTAGGGTTACCCCCCCCAAATGGTCGCTCGTCATCGGCCGTTACTAACCAATTTCCTAGATCGTCTTCCCCCCCCGTTATGCATTCCCCGTCCAGACAGGCGGACTGCCAACGTCTGTCGTTCACCTATTTTCCCTTTTATTCCCCACATGACCACCTTTTCCTCCTCCAGTCCTTTTTCTAACTGAAAGACAAAACCCCTCTAACATGAGGAACTCTCACCCCTTGTGGATGTTACTTCTTCCTTTCCCTTCACGTGCCCCGAATTCCCTTCCCTTCCCCATCCCTTTTTTTTCTACTCTCGCCAACTCCTCTTGAATTATTCCCCCACCATGTTAGTGCACAGCGAGCAGCGCCCTCCCTATGGAATCCTGCGTTTTCTCCTCCCAACGTCCATTATTGAATTTCGCTGAAACCCACCACATGAAAGGACAGCCCCTCTCCGTTTTTTTACCCCGCACCTCCTGCAAATTTCTTTTCCCCCTGCCGAACAGCCTCTACTGTTTCCTTACGCCCATGTCCCCGAATGTGCCCATTTTTTACGGTTAGGATTGCACTGTGCCCCCCGAAGTTTTTCCCTGTTGACTCACTTTACCCCCCCCCCCCCCTTGTGATCTTTTCCATCGTCCTTTCTAACTTTTTGTTAAACTTCCTGGGGGTGGTTGGGATTGCCCAAAAAGAGTTTCAACAGTTCTCACGCGTTTGCTGCCGAGCCTTCGTATTCTTACCTCTCCTTATTTGCGTGTCGAGAGATTTTCAAACATTGTTCTCCTCCCGGTGTGGAATGAACCCTTTACGCACTTAACTCATGTCCCCCATGATCCGGCTTTTTTCACGGGTTAGTCCCCCCCTCGCCGATTAGGCGCCGGAACCTTCTGCGACCCCGTCAGATACGGGTACATAACCCGTGAGCATCACTATGTTTGAACAGCGGTATGTTGAAGCTTCGGAAAGAATGTTTAGACTCCCTTCCTCCCCACAGCTTCCTCAAGTGCTGAATTATTTGCTTTTTACGGCTTTTGCTTCACATTACGGCGTCTACCGATTTTTTAGAGGATTGACGTTCTTCCTCCCCGCACCATTTAAACTCGGTTTCACGTAGGCCCTGGTCCCCATCGTCTGAATGAAACCGTATTGACGATTGTGCGCTCCATCCCGCGCGCGTTATTTAATAGTCATCGTGCCTTTTTTTTCACCATGCGGTCCCCCTTCTTTGATCAAAGGTCTCGGGGATGTCGGTGTGCCGCCAGCCCCAGCATAATGCTCCCTTTTTTGTAGTGCCTTTTTCCCTCTCTTCTTCAAGATTTGCAGCAGACTTTTCTGGCAGATTCTTTCCCTCCCTACCTCTCATGGTGGTTGCCCCGATCCCTCTTGCTCCAAGTCTACAATCGCTCCTACCAGGTGATTGATTCCATCTTTACCGGTTTCCCCTTTCCGTTAACGTGAACAGACCCCCCCCCTTTTGGCATTTGCTCATCCATCTCAAAGTGGGTTTTCACTTTCTCCGCATTTTTTTGGATGCGGCGCTGATTCCCGTTTATCACCCGCTGCAGTTTTCCCCATTTCCTACAGTCGCGGACGATATGGTCTTCTCTTCTGACCACAGCCTTTACTTCTGCTGCTCCTCCCCGTAATCGTCCTTCGTTCTCACTGAGGTCCCCCGTCTCTATTCAATTGAATTGGGCATGTTACGTTCCCTTTTGCTCTCTATAGTTTCTCGTTTTTTTTTGATCGAATAACCCCCTTGGGCCGCCCTTCTCCCTTCAATCCGGAGTCTCTCTCTGCCACCTCATTCCCCGCTGGCCTCCTCTCTGGCTTTTGCATATTTACTCCCTCTTTTTCATCATCGCCTGGTCTCAGATAGTCCGGCCTCTTATCACGGTTAGCACCACCTTTCTCTTGACCCAGCCACTTTAACCTTCCCGTTCCCCCCCCCCCCCCAAAATTCGCGTCGCCCCTTAGTTTCCGTTTTCTAACCCCTTCAACAAGACTTTATGTTGGTCTCACCGATTCCGCGGGGCCCTGTTTAATCCTTTTTCACGGTTTTTTCCTCCTCTTTCATTTGTCATCCCTACAACCCCTGAGTTGTTAGTCCCCCACCCCCCCTCTCATACTTACCTACGCGTCCATTCTGCTTCGCTGGTCAACGCGTCCTCGTCCCACCCTTTCCCCACCCCGAAGGAGACTCTTTGGGCGGCCACATTCCCCCCCTCGCTCCCAGCCATCCCTTTGTATAAATTGGAGTACGGGACCATTAAACCCCAACACTCCCTTCCCTCTGTTCCCATATTCCCCCCTGCGCGACTTAGCACCCCCAATAGTACCCTTCTTTTTCATTAAGGACTTTTCTGTACACTTTCCTACGTCGTGCCCATTTCCCGTTGCTGCGAATTTTCCTCAAGTCCCCCCCCTCCTTCAACCCCGATCTTTCACTTTTAGCCCTGCAGATTCCCTCAGTCTTACGCCCTACTCGTTTGTTCGGCGCTGATTTTCCTTCTGTAAAATTTTTCTCGTCCCTTTCCGTTCCACATCGTATCCTGGGTAGTGTTACGTATGCGTCCTTAACCTCCTCAGTTTAGTCTCCCTCACATCGGAGGACCGGACAGCCTTACCGCGTTGCCGATACCCGTTGAGAATTTGCCACGTTTTTCAATTCTGTTCAAACATTTGACACTCCCCTTCCTTTTCTTCCGACCCATTTTTGACTCCTCATCCCCCACGAAAACTTCTCTGGCGGGGTTCTATCACGTACTTGATAGGTTTCCTCTCAACCCTCCCCCCCTACTCTCATTTCCCCCCTCTATTTTTTTTTAAGCCCCCCGGTAACTTTCCACGTGCCCTTGTTCCATCACTCTCTTTTCAACCCTTTGGGTCCCGCCGTTAACCTTCATCAGGGAAACACAATTAGGAACCTTGTGCTCATCCAGTCCCCCCAGGGAAACTAATTCTTTATGGTCCCGGGCCGATTTCCCCCCCCAATTCTTGAGTTCAGTTTGTTGTATTCTTCTTTGTCTTATTTTTTGATAGAGGTTTTTCGAGTTAAACCACCTTTCGCGGCCTTTGCCTTCAGGGCAGTGTTGTTCCTGCTCGGTCCGTTTAGTCTTCCACTCACCGCCATTTGCCAGATTCTGCTTTCTTTCTCTATAACCTCCCAGACTTGGTTCAGTCTCGTCTTCGGCGGCTCAGATTAGAAACACTTTTATTCGGTGGTGCCTTGAGGATGCTTTTCTGTTTTGCACTTCTTTTTTCATAATTTCCTTCCCACACCCAACTTTGGGAGTCCCAATCATGATTTTTCCCCCAGCGATTTTCTATTTTTCTATGAGCCGAGACTTATCCAAGGTAATTTTGACGCCGGACCCCTCTGTTTTTTCCTGGACCTGCTCCGGTGCTTTTCATGGTGATTCATGGTGTTGGGCTTTTGCCATAAGCTGAGTAAGTGTTATGGACATGTCCCGATGACGTGAGTGCATACCTTTTATTGAACTCCTTCAGTCCGGTTTCTTTTTACTGAAGGCTTTCATTCTGCTCTTATCAGAGTTCCCCATCGCAGGGATTTTGATTCAAACGGATTCAAACAAGGGTTTTGACCAGGACTGACCCCAACTTGAATCTTATGAACCTCACCTCAAAATCCACTTTCCCTTCTCGCACGTCCGCTTCCGGGAGGGAATTGGTACTTTAATCTACGCGGCCCCCCCCACCGGCGCGTGGCATTGCCCCTCTCAAGCGGCTCTCTGACTACACCAACTCTCCTTTGCTGTGTCCCCCCCTTCTACTTGTCCCCAGATTTCCTTTTTAGTTCCTTGGCCACACACTTCCCTTAGGGCCCTGATAGCTTGTTGTGGTTAGGTCAAAGAGTCCCGTGGGGGTTTTTTTTTTTTTTGTTCTCCGTTGGAGTTAACCCTAAATTCTAGCTTTTCCCAGGTAGTCGGCCTTTTTTGTTCCCCCCACTCTGACTTCCCCCTGATATTCTCGCGAGCCCCTTTTTTTTGGATCCGATTGGTGTTTCTCCTGTTCCCATGATAAACCTCAAGGTTGACCCCCCGCGCGAGAAGATAGTGTTTTTCATGTTTTGTGTTGTGTCCCCCCCGATTGACCCCCTTCTCTCGTCCGCCCTAGCCAACACGCCATTGAACAATCTCCGACTCCCCTTCGTAACTGTGCGTCCTGGCAAATGATTCCGACTTTCGAAACAATCTCAGCCCCACATCTCCTTTGGGCTCTTCTCGCCCTCTGCTCTTCCCCCAGAGAGTTTGTTGAAGTGGCGTTGCATTGTTTTTTCTTCCCTTATGCCATTCTCTTGAGTCCACATTTCTTCCTCCCCCCGGATTGGCTTGCAGGGTCGGACTCCCTGGCCTTGTCGCTTTTCTTTCCCTGGTCTCCTGTGGTGTTTGTGTCGTCCCTCCCAGAATTTTTTTTGTTGAGAGCTTCCACCCGACACACCCCATTTCCTTCCTCGGACGAACGCGCACCTTCCTGGACGGACATGCGTTCACTCCAAATCGGTCTTCCCCTTCACAAGTTTCCCACCCCCCTATTCCTTCCCGTCATTGCATCCGAAAAACTTTCCGACCTGCCTTCCCACTGTCACCAACTGAATCTGTACGCTCATGACGCAGTTGCGGGTGTTCGCTCCACAGAGTTGATTTGGTGCGGCGATTTTCGACTCGGCTCCCCGTTTGAACGGGACCAGGAAAAATTCGCTTCTGCGGATGGGTTTTCGCCCGGTTCCTTGGCTTGGGCGTTGATCAGACCCTTTTCCAACTGTCTCACTTTTCTCCAGCAAACAACCGGACACCCAATTTAGCTCGCAGGCTGTTGCAACTTGCTTGTTCTGGGACGGTTGGAAAATGAGTCCTACCTTTTCTATAACCCCTTTTTGCTTTGTGACAAAGATGGGGCCGGTGAGTTTTTTCCCATTTACCTGAAGCCTAACGGTTACATCCTATAAGACAGTAGTCTTTTTTTCGCTCCCGTACCCCCAAACCCCCAACCCCAAAGGCCCCCCCTGGGACCCAGGCCCCCCTAACCCCACGTAAACTCCCTCCCTCAGTTCCCCTTTCCACTCGGTGTTTCCCCAGTTGAACCTACTTACCCCTTGCCCCCCGTTGTAGCTGTGATTGAACTGCCCCCCATGTTCTGAGAGTACGTCGTTTTTCTTTTTCTGAGGTATACGCTCCGGGGAGGGGCATAGGTTTCCGCGGGGGGATGTTTTATCTAACCTTCCCCCCTCCACCTTTACCCCCCTCCCCCCATTTGCCCTCTACGTGTCAACTTCGCGTCGCATCTATGATCCATTTCATACGGTGCGTTTCCGCGATTTCCCTTTGAGGCGTCTTCCTTTGGCGATAGTTTGAATCAGCGAGAGAATCTTTCAGGTCCATTTTTCCCCTTTTCACTACTGGCCCGCTTCCAGGAGCTTGTAATTTTCTAGTGTGGCCACCAAAGTAGCTGTCATTGGTACCACCCCCCCCACTTCTTTTCCTCCGTGTGATTGCCCCTGCCCCATTCCCTGCTTGCGAACCTCCGCCCCTGTCTGGGTCCACGTTAAATTCACCCTTTTAAGCTGCCCCATGAAATTGTTATTTTTCCTCCAGTACTCTCTAGAAAACGACAATCGCTGGTAATACGCTGCGGGGCCATCCCTCCCCGATGTGGCTGTTTTTTTTTTCCCATTTTCGGAGCAACCCTTCACGTTCCCCCCAGTGAATTCCTGCCTCGTTCCGTACACTCGCCCTTTGTTTCTAATTCGCCCCCAATCGACGTCTTCCCTCCCAGAGTGAGCTTTCCATCTAGGACACTTAGCCCCCTAACTGAGGGATGCATGAATGGCTTTTCTTCCTACACCCTAGAGGTCCAGGCTTTTTCAAAAAAATCTGACCGGCAGCCCCATACTTTGGATAACCTGCCAACTTCTCTCCTGCAACCCTTCTTCCCTCTTCCCAGGAACGAATTATTCACCTTCTCCCCAGAATTGGTGCCTCCTCCCGTCAGCCGAATTCTTCCCCCCCCCCCCCCCCCCAATCCTGGCTGACTTGCATTCCCCAGAGTTTTACCTCTTGATACTCAGGTCTTTCACCCTGGGTGATCGCAATATCTGTGACTAATTTCCAATGTTCCTGTTTTTTCCACGTTTCCCTGGTTGGCGGATTCCACAACAAAGATATTTCACCCAATGACCACAGATGTCGCGGTTTGCTATTGTGGCCGATCAATTCGTCTCCATACCCGCCACCCCCCCCCTCTAATCTTTTTTAGAGAATCCCACACAAATGGCTCCCTAAAGGTTAATGGGCTCCCAACTGTCCAAGCCTGTTTTAATCAATGCCTGTACCAATGCTCTTTGTTTCGGCCTGGTCCTGTCTCCCAGTCCCTTCTTATTCGGTATCCTGAAGTATTTGCCTTTGTCCCCGCATACTTGAACACCTGAGCTCAAATCGTGGAAAGCGGGGAGTTGCCTCGACGAAGTCGGACAGCCCTGATTTGCTCGCGCCGAAAACCAGCGTAAGGAACGTCTTTAGAGCTCGTTAGGTGCGTGATCCCCCCCTTTCGTATCGCGGGTGATGAGTATTTCAGTTGAGTGTACTCCCCCACGCAACCCTGTTCTTAAATACGGTTTTCTCTGCTTCAAGTGGTCAGCCTTTTCTTTGATGAAACCGATGTTTTCCCTTTTTTCCCGAATCCCTGCTTTCTTGACTTAGTATCGCTGCCTTCGTTTCATGAGGAAACCTCCCTCCAAGATTTATCCACCAGGGTGCTGCGGAGGAGGGAGTGTTTGCCGCCCGCACCAGCAGTCAATCCCCTTTTTTGTTGCGCATGGTTCTATGTTTCCCTCTTAGACTGGTCTTGTCCTCTGAACCTTTATTGCGGTACAACCTCTGCATTTTGTTTTGTCTGCCTATGGAGCATTCCACAGCGTCTCTACCATTTTCTCCGCCCCGGTCCCCTTCGCCTGAAGGACAAAAATCCATGATGTTGCCCTTTCACACTTCCCAAGACCCCCCCAACACCAATACCCTGAGTCACGTTGTTTTCATGTATCGCTGCATTGGTTGCCTGCCTGGGCGTCATTCACTTTGTCCCCTCACCGCTTCCTTTTTTACTTTGCTTTCGCGCTGTAAGGACTTTGGAGGCTTCGAAAAAGATCGTAACCCGCGCCTCGGAATTGTTCAGCGTTTAGAGTTTTCTCGTCTGTATCCAGCAGGATTGTGGCCTCCAAGGAATTTTGTGG
>Ga0179593_1507563_pt1 | contig 15216 bp, 18 predicted proteins | sample CZODoug2_1_08_16_FD_185931 | JGI IMG/M metagenome (GOLD analysis project Ga0179593, IMG submission 185931) | Vadose zone soil fungal communities from Angelo Coast Range Reserve, California, USA - CZODoug2_1_08_16fungal (PacBio error correction) | ecosystem: Environmental > Terrestrial > Soil >... | reverse complement strand
CCTCTTGCTGGTGACGTAGCTTGCGTGTCGTTCGAGAGACATAGACTATGCTTCTGCTGCTAGGCCATATAGAGATGATGTGCCTGACTGGCCCCTACTCATTTTTTTTTTTTCGCTAGTTTTCTTGCCCGTCTCAGCCTAGAGGCTGGATACATCTATGATGTTTTTCCCGCTATCAAGGTCGGAGTCTCGTTTGAGCAGATTGTCGTCGTTACTTTACTGGGCCTCATTCTCTTTGTCATTCCAGTTTGTGGCGGCTTCCTTCCCTCGCCGGACCGAAAGGCTCCCCCTCGAAGGCATTCCGAAGCTTACGCTTCGGTGGAGAGTTTTTTAGACGACGTTCGCTGGAGATTGTATATCTCCCGCCGGGGGGCCTCGTTCCCCCGATGGGAAGCCTTTTTAAAAGGTGAGTTTCCAGCGTGTAAGTGAAACGTCCCGGGTACGTTTGACCCCTTTTTGAATTGAAAAAAGCCCTCCGACACTGGACGACTCTCTCGGCGCATGGAACCCTTTGTTTTCTTTTCTTTTTTTTTTCTTTTTTTTTTTTTTTGCTGGGTGCGTGAGCCCTTCATGCCCAGAACCGAGGGACAGTCCCGTCCGTTCCTTTTCTCACAAGAAGTTTTCACCCAGTGTTGGCAATTTCAATGTCCCCCTCCAGGGGATAAGGATTGTGCATTTTCCTGTGTTGTTTCTTCCAATTTTCTCTGCTTCTGTGAGGATTTTGCAGCTTCCTGCCCGGCGTTGTCCTGAGTCCCTCTTATTGCAAGTGAAAGTCCTTGGACTTCCCCCTTGAGCCGAATTTCGACCCCCCATTCCCCCTTGTGCAAGGGAGTTCTCCCGAGCTTGAAATGTTTCGAGTTTCCTGACGTAACTATGATCTCTTTTGCGACTGGTTTTCATGACTGCTAAATTAAGTCCGCGCCCCCCCCCGTCTGACCGCCTTACCTGTCCGACCTTTCTCCACGCATTGCGCGCTAGTCTCGCAAGCCATTATATATACGGATTTTTTCCCCTCGCCCCCCCCGAGCAGCTTCCTTTTTGCTCCTGTATCGATATTCTTAGGGAGCACTATGCCCGCTCCTGTATGTGGGTCCATCCCGCCCCCGTTTTCTTTCAATGAGTGGCGTAAACCCCCCAAGATAAACAACCCACACGTCATCCCTCCCCCACTTTTTTTTGAAGTCGACACACTCTTCATGGAAGACCAAATACCCCCCCCCATCAAACTATCCCTTTTTTTTCAGAGAACCCTCCTCTTTCTCCCAGCCCCCGTCACAAACCGTTGCCCAGGCACTATTTATGGTTCCCAAGTCCCAAAATAGGGTGCACTGGTCTTCCTTTCCGAATGGTCGACCGCACTAAGGTAGATCTGCCCTTGCTGAAAGAGATACACGCTCCGAAGGACTCAAGACGTCGGTTCTCCGTCGCCTCTTGTTGTATCTTTGATTTTGGGGAAACCCTTTTCAAGGTCTTACTACCTGTTCTTTCGCAGGCGACGTTTTCTTCAATCGTTCTCTTTAGTGACGATGAAACCCATTTTTGGCTTGATGTTTTTCTCTTTTCGCTATGCGAGGTGACAGTGTCTTACACAGTCCAGGTCATCCGACAAACCATCCGTCCCCAGACACCTATCTCCGGTTTGCGATGTCTGGCTGACTAAAAAAATTTTTGATTATATAAGCTCTCGAGGGAACGAAATGGATTTTGAGGAAGCCGCTCAAATTGATGGAGACTCCCCCCCGAAGTCGGTTTTACCCCATATGGGTTTTTTTTCTTTAGATACTTCCCTGGATGACATGATGCCGCGGTTTCTTTTTCAGTCCGGTCCAGAGGTTCCCCATGCTATGAAATTCTTTGTGGCGTGCATTGGGTATCCGTGGTTCTAGAGGAGCCTGGTATTTCGCACCTACTCAAGGCCCAGTTTTTTGAGCTTTGACGGACTCTCTGATGACTTCGGTGAAGCTTTTTTTCTTGCTGCCGCTGTCCCCCCCTATGACTGTGCGTCTCCCGAGAATATCTGCAGAATTAACTCTGAACATTTGGGGTTAAGAACTACTCCCCTTTTTCTCATCCGTTGGTTGTTTTCTCTAGATGGCACACGCCAATTTCCTTGTACTCTCCTGGCCCCACATGATGAGTCTCTCATAGAACCCAGCACCTCATTATTTAAAATTGCTCTAGCTATTTTGCTTCACCGAACTACCTCCCGCCTTCCCCTGGTCGCAGTGTCCCTGGTCTCTGAGTCGTTCTACAACATGACTCACCATATTGTTAACCTACGCGAGGACACAGCCACCCACAAATTTCCTCTTGTTTCTCCGTTGTCACGGCATGCAATTCTTCGTCACCATTCTGTCAGAAACTTGAGGCCCGTTCATTTGATCGAAAATCCAGCAATCCACCACGAATTTTTTCCGCCCTGATCTCGATAGCCCTCAGGATTTCCGGCACTCACCACGCGTCTGGGCCCCCTCGCTATTGAGAAAATCAACACTTAGTGGTATTTACAAACATGTTGCATAGAATGAGGTCTCCTTTTGGTTTGTCCCCTTGTAACTTCTGCCCTTTTGTAGCCAGGCCGCACCCCCCGCCCCAACAACCTCGTTTCGTTTTTCCCACTCCCTTTTTTCTCGGCCACCCTCAAAAGCCTCTGACGCCTTCCCCGAAGTCCTCCCCCCGGGCGATCAACTGACCTTTCTTTTTGTACCACACCTTTTGACAAATAACAACACCCCCAACCATTAGGCCGCGACTTGTCCGATTGCTTTTAGTTTCTTTAGTCTTATCCCGCGTTTAAGCCGCGATCGCATTCGGGAAGACCTAGAACAATTTCCCCCAGCTAGAGTCCATTGGTCCATTTCCCATGCATGGATACGGTTTTCATTTCTTGCCGACTCTTGATTTGCTTAGCTAGGTTGTTGGGCTGGGGGATGGTGGTCTTCCATCACATCAGATTGCGATTTCCAAAACCCAACTTTCTTACATCTCCCGCATCAGTGTGTGTTTTTTTAGTTTACTCCCACCTGTCTAAACTCCCTTGTCTTACTTTTTTTTCCCCCAAACGCCCAGCAGCTTTTCCGTTCAAGAATCTACTCTATCTAGGATAAGTTCTCGAACAGGGAATCTTCTTAAATTTTTGGAATAATCTCTTCTTTCTACTACAGAGATACTCAGTCGCGCCCTATGATTTTCACGGTTTCCTGATCCTGTTTCATCACTGGAGCTTAATTTTCAGACATTTCCCTCGAATTGCCTTTAGCACTCATTTCAACCTATCCCCCGACAAGTACCTTTTACTTGCGGCCGATTTTTTCCCGCATCCTCCGTGAGTCCAAGGGCCTCACCTTTTTTACCTTCCGAATCATGAACTTTCCCCCTCCCTCTTTCACGGACAGAGACTTCCTTTTCAACCTCAGCGTCCGCGCTTTTCCCCCCAAGAAATACGCCCCTCCCCCGAAGAATCACTGGAGAAACCCCCCAAACCAATCCTCCCTACAATAAGGATTTCCACGGTTGCTTTATTTCCACAAAACTTTTTTTCCACCTCTGGGTGACAGTCCTCCTGGATGATTCCTCGTTTAATATTGTCCCTCGGCTCCCCACCACCAAAAGTTCAGCTGCTCCTCTCTGCCCCGGCTTTTCTTATTCTTTTCCCCGTGGAAAAGATCGCCTTTTTCCCTTTTCCCCTTAGATAACCCCGTTAAAACTGAAACTTCAATAGGTTCCACTCCACATGTTCCCGATATACTGCCCTGCCAAGGCTAATTTTCTGAAACCGCAATTTCTCTTCAAATGATTCTTCATGACCTTTTTTTCCCCTTCCAGTTAGATTCAACCGTACCCAAGAAAAGCCTGAGCGCCCCGCGATCTTCTAGGAAACCCGTACAAGATATCCCCTTCCCAGACTATAAACCCCGGCTGCCTCCAACTTATCTCTCCCATCACTGTTCTACATCATCTTGCTACTTTTTCTATTATTTTCCTCGAACCACCTCCTCACCCCCCCCACTTTCTTCTTGTTATTCTCTTTTTTATCCTTAGATGACCTCCTCTCCCTATGTCCTTCTTTCCCGAAAGAACAGCTACGTCCCTCCCGTCATCTTCTTATATTACAATGCCGTTCTACTCTATCTAAAAGAGAACTCCCTCGTGAGGGCCATTAATCGCATTAATTCCCGATTGGAGCCTTCGCCTTAAGTTTAATCAATTGCCCGTCCCGCTCTCTATGTCAACCCCCATTTTCCCTCCCCGGAAAATCCCTAGTCTCTCCGCCTCACAAGAGAGACACTTACTGACATCTCCCTTACTAACATTCGCCGCATTCAAGACCCTCCACCCTATCTGGGATATGCAAGATGTCATTTTGCGACCTAGGAAACCGATTCAAGAAAGACGACGTAATCTTTAAATGCTTCCATTTACGCTATCGACGCTCCCTTTTTTCGACCCCCTGTTTCAAGACAGCTCGACGACTTTCTTCTGCCTCTTGTACCCTGAAATTCTTTGCTGAAGATTTAGCATCTAATCTCATCTTTCCACTTCCAACTTTCTGCAACTCCGATCCGAATGTCCTCCCGCCTGACCACCAGCCTCCATCCCTCTGGAAACTCCTGAATATTCCCCGCCACCAGAGCATGTCCCCCCTGCCCTGCAATCTCGCCTCCTTCTTCGTCCCCGCACAAGCTGTTTCGTGCTATAAGACACGCCCAACCTAACCCTTTAGAAACACCCATCAGTTAATAAGACGCGACCGTCCTATCGAGTCACGGATAGAGAACTGCTCTCCCCACTGAAGATCCCGACGATAGGCACCACTGCCCTCTTCCTCGAGATAATCTCCTGACTCCCCCTTGGAAGATACCACCTGAATTTAAACAGCTCACACTAACTCACCCCAATCCCCTTAGAGGAGTTTTTTGCAGCTTTCAACGAGCTAAAAACAGAAACCATCCATCTTTTCGTATGATACCCCTACATATAATCACAATAGAAGAGAGCTTACCGCTAAATTTGTTGGTGCCACTTGCTGAGTTCGAAGAGGCTTCAAAAAGTTGAGCTTGCTTTTCTTTTCGACCGGAATGGTCTTTGGGGGAGGTAGAAGAGTAGCGATTTCCTCTCAAGAACTAGTCTAGTTCTTGATTTTGCTTTTTCGGCCTGTTCTTGCTCTAGATTATTCTTAGTTTTTCTTTTGCTTGGGTAGTCATTATCGCAACTTCCCTTCGAGGGTGAGTTGCGGTGCTTACTCTCCTTTGACCCCCCCTTTATTGTCGCGGTCGGCCGGCTGACTGACTTTTTAAGGTCTTGTGTCGTCCTTGAAGCCCCTCTTAATAGGGTCTGGGCTCCTTCGTTTTAGGTTTTCCGGTCTCGATTTTCCCGTGATTTTGAGCAGGTTCTGTTGTCTTAGGCTTCGGGGCCTCTCGGAAGTGAGTCATCGCGGTAGGTAGGATTAGTTCTTAGCGGACTGCCCCCCATTCGGAATAACCCTCGCTTCTTTCCCCGTTGTATGATGCGAGAATTAGCGGCTCCATCTTAGTCCCGTGTTGCACTCCTGTCCTCTTAATTCAGTCCCCTTTCCCTTTCTACAGTGTGCACCACAAAGCGCCAAAACCCTTCGTCTGAGAGTTATTTCAAAATTTCCCTACTTTTTTTTCTTCCGCCTGTCTTCATGTTAGGCCCCCTGCATCATACTCCAGCCGGTGTTAACCCATTTTTAGTTGTTACCCATTGTTCTTTTGAAGGATCTTTTAGTTTACTAAGGAGAGGGCCCGATCCTCTTTTTCCCCGCCGTGTTAGCTGGCTGCGAGACTTTCCATTTGAGGCTGAGTGTGGTTTTAAATCCGATGAGACTCGTTGCTTATTCGTTCGCGTAGCCCTCGGAGGCGGCCTTCCGATAATTAAACCTCCAAGGGTTATGCCCCCTCTTTTCGTCCTATTCTCTGTCAGCTGGTTCCGTTGCCTGTTTCGCTCATGCTGCGGCTGTCGACGGCAAGCTATGTGCTTTGATTGATCCTTTTTCCCCATATATTGATCTCCACCTTCAGACCGACCTACGTGGGGCTTTTTTAGAGGCGCCCCCCCCTCACTTCCCTCATTTACCGTATTGAGGGGCTCTGTAAGGTAGGTTGAGGGAGATTTCTGAGCCCTGTATTTCCCTTCATCTCTGTCCGCTCATGCTCGGGAACAGTGTTCTAGGGCCTGTGCCCTACTTATGCCTTGAAGTCCCTTTCCTCGTTGAGTGTTTTTCGGTTCTTTTTCGAGTCGACGGGCGTTCTATTTCATTCTCCACCGATGCTTTTGCCCGGGCGTTTTCTCGAGGTGCGACACTCATTTCTTCTTGTTGAAACTGTTCCACTCCCCGCAGACCCCAGCAATTCTGGTCCTTTAACCCCGTGTTTTGGGAGTATCATGTTAAATCCCCTGATTTCCCCCCTCCTGCCTGTTCCCCAGATTTTCCCCGTGGTTTCTTTGCCTGACACGTCCCCAGTTGTACTCTGCGGGTGGGCTTCCTTCTGATCGTATTTAGGCTTATATTGGTTCCCATATATTCCCTCTTCTGCTTGCAAGATGTGCCCCGTGACTCCTGCTGCAATCGCTGAGATTTTAGCCTAACCCGTCGCCCTTATTCTTATCCTGCTTACAAATGTTCCCCTGGCGCAGTGCCTAACCTTCATGACGGTTTCTAGGTGTTCTAGTTTCATTCGCTTCCGTTGCCACTCCCTCAGTAACCCGGTTCGCCCAGTCGTCCTTGGTCGCGATCAATATACCCCTTGATGTGTCACCCCTCCTCCATGGGTCTTTTGAGCGCCACTTTCTTTCTTTATTAATCCGCCTTGCGTGTTCATTTTCTTTAGCAAGCTTTGTAGAAACCCTGATAACCCAACCTCCCAGTTTAAAGAATCAGAACATTCTTTATTCTGGACAAATCACCCCCGCCCACCGGGCCTCGCACCAATCCTCTTCGCCGCCTAACCCCTTCCATTCCCCCTTTTTTCCAATGCAAAAGTTCGCTGCAATTTTCGGCGTTCGTTCCTTTTCCTTTTGCCTCTACCCCCGGCCCAAATATAAGATCGAAGCGGGCCTTTCCTTTCCCCAGTATTTGTGTCGAGCCCCAGACCCCCCCCCCCCTGTTTTTCGTTTTTTTTCTCCGCGGAGGCCTTCTATATGATTCTTTCTTTGACCTTACAAAGTGCTTTGTTTGTTCTTTTTTGCGCGTGCGGGGCCCTTGTTAAAACAGAATGTTTCACCCTCACCTATGCCAGTACAACCTCCTGGCCTGGGTTCTTCGTTGGCGTCCTCAACATTTTTTTCTTTCTACCATTTCCCGGGGCCCAGGACTTGATTTCGGCCCGTTGCCCTTTGGCCTTCCTTTCGTGAAAAGGGGTGGACTTTCAGTTCGACCTCCTGCTACTTTTCCATGAATTCCGATTTTATCAGGCCCTTGCGCTGAACATTCTTCTTGAAATTCTGTGTAGTGAAGGTCCTCGAGTCTTCTCCCCTGTCGTTTTGGCACTAACCAACTGGCTTTCCTCCCTTTAGAATTGAATTCCCTACGCCTGATTTTATTCTGGTATTCTCACCGGCTAGAATAGCTGCGAGACCTATATTTCCTTTCTTCCCAGGTTGCCTTGGCGACCACTCCCTTCTTAATCCCGGTGTTGTTTATTCGATGTTTACCTCCCCCTCGTTTGGGATCCCTTCGCTCCCAGTCTTCTGTTATCTTTCGCACCGCCTTATGACAGTTTTTCCTCTTTCCTTCCTGGACTTCTGCCTGTGCCCCGAATAATCCTGTTAAAATCTCTTGCAATTCTACCTCGCATTTTTACCCCCCAATATTAGCTTTTCTTGCCAGGATTAACCCCCCTCCCGAGTCACATATGCACTTGAGAATTCGCGCCCGCGCCCCCTTCAGACGCTCGTTTATCCCGGGTCCTTCCTCCTCCCTGGTCCTTTCTTTAGGTAACTTATGGATCTTCCACCCGGGCCGACCGCATCTCCATGTGGTTTGGGGCTTTTTCGTCTTTAGCAGGCCCGCGCCCTCCTTCCCAAGCACCATCTTCCACCTTTGTCCCCCGGCACGCCACCATTATGAGTCATCCTCGAAGGCCTGAGGAGTCTCTCCCGCCGTTCACAACTAGTGCCCCCCCCAACCCCACCATACCGTTTCCCGCGTACGTCGCTCCGCGGTCTTTTCTGAGGCTTCCCCCCGCGTTCGCCGCAGCCTTCTTCCGTCCTTACCCTCTTCCCAATTCGAGCTGTGTATAAGAATAGGCTTTGTTTTTTTGTTTTTTTTTTTTTTTTTTCTTTTTTTTTTTTTTTTTTTTTTCCTTTTTTCGTTCTGCGAATATTTGCTCAGTCCTATTTGTTTTTTGTGCTCCTGCCCCCCCATACATACGAGATGAAAAACCCTTGCGGAATGACTTTGTTTGTTACTCTGTTCCCTTGTTGGAACTCGGTCCTTCTCGTCCGCCCTCCTCCTTCACCTCCTACTAATCATTTGACCCATCTCTCACGGTAGTCCATTTTCACCTCAAACTCGCCTTACAAGAGCATTGATCCCCTCTTGACCTAGGTGTTAAGGCTTCTGGCGCCGTTTGGTCCCCCCAGGAACTCTCTGACCTGCCTACTGCCCCAACGTTATCCCCTGACTCATGCGCTGTTGCATGAGCCCCTCCTGTTTTCACCCCTACGACCGCGCTTTGCTTCCCTTTCTGACAGTCGTAAAAATATCTCGGCCACCTTTCCTTTAACTGGTCCTTCTGAGTCTTTCGGCGTCGACGTTTAAAGATATTACAGCCGACCCGACTCTCCCGGGGACAGCCCTCCCTTCTACCAATATTATTTGACCCTTGGGCACGTTTTCCCCAAAATGCCCCTATTTGTTGGACACCTTCATGTTGGTCACCACCTGTCTTCCCCTTTTTTTCCTATCCGCTACCCCACCAACCCACCGTTCCCCTTATACATATCTGTCCCCTGCTCGTTTTCTTCGTTCTTTAAAGTGTCACTTCATCAGCCTTTTTACCCCTCTCCCTCCCCAAAATCCCTCCCCCCCCCCTCCCTTTACGGCCACATACGCATGTTCCTCCCGAGGGCTCACTCTCGAAATTCCCCCTAGTTGCATCCGTCGGACTTTTCTTCATCGTGTGTGGATTCCTCCTGCCGACGCTTGTATGCACGTTTTATCGTCCCCTTCGCTTCCACTTCCAGAAGAGACACACTCTGATGGGTTTCCAAAATTTCTTAAGTAATCTTCCCCATCTTACCATGACCTCCTTCGGCCTTTTTTTTTACTTCTTCCCCCTATCTGGCCTTCCCTTTCCACGCATCTTTCCATAATTCCGATCAAATCCCCCCAACGCAAACCCGTGTAACGACATGCAGTTTACGTCCCCCCCTTCTCTCCCCCTGTCCCCCTATCTAAGTTGCAATTTCGTCCATCGCCAGTGTAAACCCATTTTCCGTCCTCGCTTCCGCCCCGGCTTCTCTTTTTTTGCACCTGAACGCACGTGATCGTTGACCCCCACCTGCTTCCCCATAAACCGTGCCCCGATTTTGTAAAGCTACATCGTTCCACCCCTTTTCTCTGACTTCCGACCCTGGTGCACCCCCCTCGGGTCTCGTCTCCCTTTCTTTTTAAGATGCTGCCCGGAACGCCGAGGCCAAAACGCGACTTCATGGCCTCCATGGTTCATTACTGCTAAGCCGATTCCCCCCTCCCGTTCGAATCCGAATGAAGTTGTCAATCCCAGCTCTTGGCGCAGGAATCCTACTTCGCCCTCCCCCAGCTCCAACAGCCCTCTTGCTCGCCCCGTCTTCACATGCCATTACCGCTTCATCGCAGAATACCCTTTGCTCTCCCTAAATGAGCGCCCCCATCCTCACTGAACAGCCATCCGATTGTCCTTCCCCTTTATCTAACTTTCAATCCTTCCCTGAGCGCCAAGATGCTTTGATTTTGATCCCCCTCCCTCATACCTTTTCCCAAAACCCCCCGTTATAAGACATCCCGGAGGCGCCATTGGTCCAGTCCGCCTCCTCAAGCCGATAACTCTCTTCCGGACACCGCCCCCGCCTCGTTTTTAATACTCGCCCCCCTTTAAAGGTATACGACGCGCCCCCAGCACGACGCCTGCGCCAAAGCAATCCCCCACTTCTCTGCGTTCCTTGCGGACAAGCAGCCAGCCTCATTCCCCTTCTTTGACTGATACTAAACCTCAGAACCCTCTCCAGAGCTCTCACGAAGACCGCGAGACTGAGACTCACCCCTTTAGCCAATCGAACCCCACGACTTTTTTAGTCAGACTCCCTCTTCGTGTGGCGCATTCCCCCTTGGCGGGGAGTTCGATTGTTTCCTTTCTCGCTCTGACTTTTTCCCCTCCTTTCCCCCCGTTTTTTTTTTCTCCCTCCCCATTCTTCTCCCCCTTTCGCTCCCTCCCCCAACTCACTTCTTTCGGCCACTTTGTTTTCGCTTTTCTCTCCTTCCGCTTTTTCCCCCAGCCCCTTTTTCCCCTCACACCCCCCTCCCCCCCCTACTTTCTCCCCTCCCCCTCCCTCTCCTCTCTTTTTTTCCCTTCCTTTAGCTTGCCCATCCTTTTCTCGTCCCTCTCCCTACCCTTTCCCCTCCGCCTCCCTCCCCACCCTCCTTCCCTTTCTTTTTTCCCACCCCCCTCTGCGCCTCAGCCACCCACTTGCCCTTTTCCCCTGACCGTACCCCCCTTCCTTCCATTATTCCTCCTCTTCTCCGCACTCCGTCCCTCCTGCTTTTCCCTCCTCCTCTGCTCTTCTTTGTACCTGCCACCCCTTTCCCTCCGCACTTTTCCTTCCCTATCTCTTGCCTTTCCCTTCCCCCCCTCCTCCCTCCCCCCTCCCTCTTCTTCCCCCACAGCCCCTCCTCTTTGTCTCCTTCCCCTTCATTTACCCTGTTTTCCCTATTCCCATCCCTCTCCCCTACCCCGCCGCTTTCCCCCTTCTTCCCTCCCCCCCTTCCCCCTACCCCCCACCCTCTCTCTTCTCCTTCTCCTTCCTTACTCCCCCCATTTTCCCTTCCGCCCCCCCCTCCCTTTTCGCTTTTTCCTTCCTTGCCCCCCTCTTCCCTTCCCATTCTCTCTGTTAATCCCTCTCCCTTCCCCACCTCCACTCCCCTTCCACCCCCCACCCCTCCCTCCTCCCCATCCCCCTCTTTTCCCTCCCCCTACCTCCCCTACTCACCCACTAGCTTCTGACCCCCACCCTCCCCCTTTTTCCTCCTTTCACCCGCCCCCCTCTCTCTCTTCTCTCTCCCCCCTTTTCCCCCCTTTACTATCGTCTCTTCCTCTCTACTCTTCCCTCTTCTCCCCCCCTCCCCTTCTCCCTCGCTTGCCCCCACACCCCCCCTCCCCTTCCCCTTTCCTCTTTCTCCGTTCCTTCATCCATATTCCTTTCTCCCGATCTCTCATCCCTCCTACCCCTCCCCCCTCTTTTTTCTATCCCCCCGCCTCTTCACTCTTTACCCTCAATTTCCCTTCCCTTCTCCCGCTGTTCCAACGCCCTGCCTCCGCACCCTTTTCCTCGCCTCCCCTATCCTTCTTCTTCTCTCCCCCCCAAACCTTCTCTCTATTCCCCCCCTCTCTCCGTTCTTCTCCCCCTCACCTTGTCCTCTTCTCCCCTCCCTTCTCACCTTTTTCCTTTCTCCCCCCCCCCCCCTATCCTCTATTCTCCCCCCCCCCCCCTCCTCTCCATTCTCCCGCCCTCCTCCCTTGTTTTCCCCCTCCCCCGCATTTGCCTACCGCCCCCCACTACCCCCCCTTTTCCCCCCATTTTTTTCCCGTCCTCCCCCGCCACATTCCCCCTCTTCTCTTTTCTTCCACTCCCATCTCCCGTCTTCTCCCACATCCACCTCCCCCCCCGTACTCCTATTCCCCCACTCCTCCCCCCACACCCCCCTTTCACCACCCACCCCCCCCCCCTGTCTCCCCCCCCCCCTTCAGCTCCAGTTACCTCATCCTCATCCCCCCTCTTCTCCCTTTCCTTCCCTCCTCCTCTCTCCCCCCCCCACCCCCTCCCTCCTTTCACTCCCCCCCTTCCTCCACCCTTCCTCCCTCCCCCCTCCAACCTCCTATCCCCCCCCCCTCCCTTCCAAACCCCTCCTCCCCCCCGCCCCTTCTTCTCTTTTCCCCCTTCCGTCCCCTTTCCATTCTATCTCCTTCCTTCTTCTCCAACCCCTTTACCACACCCTTCGCGCTCTCTCATTACGGCCCTCCTACCCTTCCCCTATGTCCCCCTCCCCGTTTCGCCTCTCTCGCCCCAACCTCTTTCTTCTCCCTGCCCCTCCTGCTCCCCCTCCCCCCCCCGCATCCCTACTTAGATTTGTCCCCTCCTTCCCGCGTTCTTACCCCCCCCCCCCCTCCTCTCCCGCTCCCCCTCTCCCTCCCGGTCCCTTTTCTCCCCCCCCCACCCGCCACCTTTCACCCCTTCCTAACTTCTCCTCATCGATCCCCCCCTCACCCCTCTTTCATCTTCTTACTCCTCTTCCGCTCTTGTCCCTGTCCCCTCTCTCGTCTTTATTCGCCGTTCTCCCCCCTCCTCCCCCCCTCCCGTCCTTCCCTCCCGCTAGCCTTATTGCTCTCCTGTATGGCCTGGCGTTTTTGAGATAGCTGCGAGATTTCCGAATTCCCTCCTCATCGTTTCTTTGTCTCCCCTTGCCGTTCCAGGCTTCGGTACCTTTGCGCGGTCGTAGCAGGAGTTTGCGCTGAGATTATCTTTTTCTGATGATTGCGTTCGTATGTTATGTTCCGGATCTGCGCAGTATCTTCTCTTCTTGCGGATCTTTCTCGATTTTGACCATGCGGTGGCGCTCTTCCCTGGCTGTAGTTCCCCTTTCTGACGGATCTTTTTTCGCGGTTTAAGTTTTTTGATTGATGAGCAGCATCTGGGGCGTGGCGGACCTAATTTTTCTTTTTCTCTTCGGTCCTCTCCCTGAGCTCCCGGGTTGACAGCAGGAGAGAGAGGTTTCTGGATTTTTTTTCATTGCGCTTCAGTGCTTTCCTTTCCGGATCCCTTTCTTCTTCTGGACTGACGCTGACGGCCTTCGGTGAAACAGATCCGATCTCCTCTTTTGCTTTAGCTTTTCCTTCTTCCCTCGGTCCTCCTTCTTCTCCAGCGATTTGCACTGGCTCGGACCTCTTCCCATTCAGGCATTTCTAGACATTTTTGCCACAATCTTTTCCCCTGAACCCCTGAGCGATGGCTCTTTCCCTGTTCCCCCCATTGCTTCTGACGGCTTCGGGCTTCGATCCCCCTGCGTTTTTCCTACGTCTGCTCTAAAGCAGAGGGCGGTTTTTCGAACATCCCCGATTGGGTGTGCCCCAAGTTTTTTCTGGGCGGCGAGGGAAGCCCTTTTTTTTGATTTCTCTTTCGAGATTTTTCTGCGGAATTTCTCGATTTTTTATCCTCTGAGTGTTTTTCCCCTCGCTTGACGTCCAGATGTCGTTCATGATCGTGTTCTCTTCGCAACTAGGAGTTGCTGCCCCGCTAGAGATAGTTCCACTACGTTCTCCTGGATCCTTTTTTTCTTATATTTATCTTTTGGTTGACTTTACTTGATCTACTTGTCTGTACTTCCCCTCTTTTTGTCGTTCGGAATTCCTATCTATGGCCCTGACTTGATTCCCTTCCCATTATCCCGAATTCTTTTCTCCTTTACCTTCCTTTCCAGAGAATTGCGCTTTCGTTCTCTTTCCCGCATTCGAATCTCGTGCTTTTGTAGGACTGTATGTCGTATTTCTTAGACTTTTTTCCCTTCGCCGTATGTTGAGGCCGCTGATTTCGTTTTGCTCTCTCTGGGGCTCATTTTCTTGGAATAGCAAGTCCTCGGCGGCGCTGGTTTATCTCACGATTCGAGAAGTCCTCTCCTTTTCCGCTACTTTAAGTTTTCTCCTAGTTCGACTTTCCTGATGCTATTCCTGGGGCTTGAGTCTCCCCCTGGCCGTTCTGCTAGGCTTTGTGATTTGGTACATTTGTAAAGTCTCGCTGTTGTAACTTTTCCGAACAATGACTAAACGAGGGACTCCTCATTGAGCCTCCTTACTGTTGTGGTTGATCCCTTTGAAATATGACCCTCGGGCCTTCAGTGCATGTGTCCCCCTTAACGTGGTTGGTCAGGATTCCAAGTTCCCAAGTTCTATTTTCTTGGAGGCGCTGTGTTTTTTTTTTTTTTCCACTTGCCTTCGTTTTATTTCTTGGTTCACCTGCCGAGCGGCTGTTTTTCCATGAGCTTTGCTTCCCTGCCCGGATTTCAATCTCTTTTCCGACTCCTTTGTCCTGCTTCGAATCTTCCTGTTTCCGCAGGCTTGCACGAACGGGCATTTATCGGGTTGATACAGGGTTCATGGGCTCCATTATCCGTTTTCGGTCATTGCCTCTCCCTGATTCTCACAAAGACGCTTTGGTCTTTGAAAGCCCTCTCGGATGTGTCACCCCCCCCGCCAACATGTGAGCAGCCTTGGCGGAATCCCTACTTCTTTAATTATTCCCGCCTGTGGCGGACGACCAAGGAGAGTGCCACCCCTCTAAACAACCCAATCATACTTTTTGCTGCACAATTTTTATTCTTTATGGCGCCCAAATCACCCCCCCAGCCCAAAGGTCGGCAGAGCAACCAGAACTCAGCGTCCCCAGGAACTGCCCCCTGGAATCTTTTAAAATGCAAACGGGTGAACTTAGACTGCATTTTTCCATTCTTCGTCTCAGAGCGAGCTTCAACAGTTACCAAACCGCCCACAGAGACTCCCGGAGCGTGTTAATGTAGCCCCTTTATTTTGAGCTTTGCGTTGAGACCTCAATCCGAGCGGACGAGTTATGCGCCCATTCATCGGTCTTCATTTCCCCCTTTCACCTTTTGAGGGTACCTTCTTTAGGTTCTTTAGAGCGTAGTGCGGGCCCAGGCAACCCCAGAAGGATAGCCCCCTCTGTACCAGGACCCCCAATGATCTCTTGAGAAGAAGGGTCTAGTGTGGCTTTCCCCTACCTCCTTTTGATTCTTTCTACGCCCTCTCTCGGGCCAAGGAGTGCTTGATTGCCCTGTCCGATCCCTTTCTTATATCCCTGCACCCAAGAGTCTTGAAAGTCCTTTGTGGCTTGCTTTTTCTACTAGACGGATACTGGCTGCCAGTAATTTTTTTTGCTTTTATGTAAGTTGCAAGATTTTTCCTTGATTAGAGAAAATCATTGTTGTTGCCT
>Ga0179593_1487815_pt1 | contig 15216 bp, 17 predicted proteins | sample CZODoug2_1_08_16_FD_185931 | JGI IMG/M metagenome (GOLD analysis project Ga0179593, IMG submission 185931) | Vadose zone soil fungal communities from Angelo Coast Range Reserve, California, USA - CZODoug2_1_08_16fungal (PacBio error correction) | ecosystem: Environmental > Terrestrial > Soil >... | reverse complement strand
ACCTGGTTCCGGTGCCCCTGTCCCCCCCCCGTTACGCTTGCGTTCGTCCAGGAGCTTCCTTATTAGTCGTAGGCTCACACCCAGGTTAAGGTCAACAGCTTTTTTACCCGAGTCTTCGGGTTCATGCGCCCTTCGTCTGGCGAGTTGCCGTTGATCCCCCGTAATTAGATGAGACGTTTAGGCCCATCCTCTATCTTTCTTTCTCCCTCTCCCTCCCGGATGTTTCTCCCGTGAAAAAATGCACAGCCCCGTCGTCCGCCTATCCGATTTGTGCTTTCTCACCCAGACCCTGAGTTCGGTGCCCAATTTTTCCTGGTACCTCCTCCTTTTTACTTTCCCCAGTTCTTTTGACCTCCCTATCCCCTTTTTCAATCCAGCAAGCTCCCTTTCCTATCTTAGTTCCTTTCTGCCAATCTACGAAGAGACGTCCCTCTGAAAAAGTGTCGTGACCGAGCGATGCGTGGATACCGGGCTTGATCGATATTTGCCTCGGTGGCCCCCCCCTCCGGGAAAGGTCTACATCCCACCAAACTCTTGGCTCCCCCAACTTCAGCCTTGAACGCAGAGTTACACCCTGAACCCCCTTTTTTTTGGAGGAGATTGTTACGAATTCGGTCTCTGTTTCTGTATATTCTCTGTGCTCTTCCCTAAGACGCGCCCTTCTGTATCTCAAACTTCCCTAGGCCCCCCCCGACCCACCAAAAACAAGAATGTGTATTTTTCATTGTCCTGCCCCCTATTTGCTTTTCTTCTTCGGATTTGCCCCCCCTCCTCTTCTCGATTCTCCATGGCCTCCGACCCAGTCCCATCACTGCGCAGCCAAAAACTGGAGGTTCATCTCACGCGTGCTTCGCCGGCTCAAGACTGGTTGTTTCTTTTTTTTTTTCGGGCATCCCTGTACTTACCTCGCGCTTCTAGAAGCCTGGCCCTGACACTTAGGGCAAATAGGATTATGTCTCGACTCCGTCTCGTATTTTGGAAATCCTCTTCTTCTGGAACACGCGCCGCTTGCCCACGCTTAGTCCGTCCGGCCACCTCCTTATCTTCCCTCTCGTCTTTTTCCTTAATCCCTCCCTTTTCTCATTCGTTCATTTCTACCTTGATAGTTGCTGACCTCCTCTCTTTCGTCGCCAACCCCTCCGAAGGCCAATGAAGCGCCTTAAGCGGCTTTTTTTCAAAGCTTTTCTTACTTATTCTTTCCTACTTTTTTCATTTTCCCCTTCTTTTGTTTGTTGTGATGCTTTTTCGTATAGACCCCAGCGCTTAGATCACTCCTTCAATGCCCCCTATCTTAGCATTCGGTAAGAATCTTTCTGGTCCTATCGCGATGCGACCCGGTTCTCGTGAACCCCTCGCCGCCAGGTCCCTACGTGCAGTGCGCGACGAATTTCTCTGGGTTTCAGAGTCCTGATCGGAGTTGATGTTTTCCGTCTTGGTCAAGCACGTTGGATTGAGAAAAAGGATTTCCCAGAGGGGATTAGTGTTCCACACCTCCGCGAGTTAAACCCTCGAGAAGTTCCCTCATTTTTGGTAATTGAGAGTGCGTTCCTTTCCGATTTCCTGAGGTAGTCATTTTTATGCCTGGTATCTTTCATCATTTTCCTTTTTTTTTCATCTGGCTGATGACTAAGTGTCCCCTTTCCAGTCCTGCCAGTCGATATAGGCCTTTAGAGAAGAGAGTGGCCGATTTCTTAATGTTGTCAAGCCGTGTTATTTTCTTTTGTCTACTATCGGATTCTCCCCTCAGGTGTGTGGAGACCTGCACCAACCCGCCTCTGTGCTTTTTACTCATCTAGCCCCATATATACTCCCACCATTATGAAGGCCTCCTCGATCCGATCCTCTCAGTGGCTCGCGGTCGTGACGGAAGCGCATTCTCACCTTTACTTTTTTTTTACCTGAAGGCAGAATCTCTCAAGATGACTTGACTTTTTCCCCCTCGGGGGGATTTCTTTTTCGTGCTTTTTTCTACACTATTCTCTAGTGGAAGTACAGATGAGGGCCCTTTGTCCCCGATTTTGTTTCTTGCTCGTAGTTAAACTTCATGATCCTTCCCCCAAGAAGTCTTTCTTCCTCCTCTCTTTTTGTCTTCATTTCTTGGGATTAGGACGGACTCCTTCAGTCCCCTTCCTTAAGCTAGGTTTCCCGTTCCTATGCTGGAGTTCAGTCCCCTTGTATGTCGCTTTCCAGATAGGCAGGGAATTAAATCTCGGGTTGACACCTTCGCTAGCGCCTTGTGAGAAAAATTTACAACACCACTGGACGTGGCTCCACTCCAAACTTTTCCCGCTCCCTCCGTTCGATTCCTCTAAGTTGCCAATAGGGGGGAGACCAGCCCCTATTGCTAGAACATCTTTACTGGCATGTTTCAGTGTAGACACGTCCCTCCCCACGCTACTCCCGGAGTTGGCCGGCGTTCCCACCCCCCCCCCCCTTCCTTCTTTTCCATTAACCCTCTTTTTTTACATCCCCAGACCCAACCCACAACCAGACATCTTGCAGCGAATGCGAACCCACGGATTTTCTCCCCCCTTGCCGTAGTCAAAGTCGCCCTTCCAGAAAGCACAGATTATTCAAAGGAACTAGACCACTTTCCCCCCCCCTCACAAGCCCTTCAGCCTGTCTCGCTTTTCGGTAACCGATTGCTACTTTTCGGCGATGGTTACTTCAGCCATCTTCCCCCTCTTGGCATTCGTTAAGATGGGTTTTTAAGACCTCTTAATATTTTCTATTTTTGTCGGAATCCCACTTGCCAGGTGAAAATGCACGTTGGTGTTCAGAACCCCCAGCTTTCCACTATCCTTCCCCTGATCCCAGACCCCGACCCCTCCTCCCGGTCAACTAGTCCGTCGGCGGAGTGAGACGTAGCCTACCAAGCGGCGGTATGGGTTTTTCATTCCCCGCCCCCCCCCCTTGACTTTTCTTTCTCTAGTCACACCAGCCAAGACAAACTCCCCTGAGCAGGAGTAAGATGATGTTTGCCGGGACGCATCCTCTTGAACCCCCTTGCGTGCGATTCCCCTCCTTCCGAAGCCAGTTTCCGCGACCCTCTTTTCCCAAGTGATTATTTTCTTTTTAAGAGGTTTTATTTTGATCCTACGATGATTTCACATCCCTACGATGAGAAAGTCCCCCACTCAGCCCTCCTAATGGACCGTTTTTTGTTTTTTCTTTTTTTTTTTTGGTATCAAAACTTATTATTTTCTTTCTTGCGTTCCCTTTTTTTCCCCATCCATATGCTTAACAAGTACTCAGCCTAACGGTGCGCCGTCATTTTTTTTTTCAACATCTCAGGATTCTTCTGTGTCGCCATGCCTATTTTCTCTGTATTGGACGAGATGTCTCCGATCCCCCCACCGTTGAGATGTCTCTGCCTTCCTTTTTTCGTAAATGTCGCTGAATTATCCTATTATTCTCTTTCCAGCTGGTGCAGGCTCTTTCTGTTACCTTGCTCTCGAATCATTGGTTGAGTGGTTTTTCTGTTACCCCTTTCTTTACCCGGGCGCCTCGCCCCGGCGTAAGCTGAGTAGGCTCGGTAGTAATGCTTTTTTTTTGTCACTTTCCCTCGTCCGATTTCACTTCGTCAGGCACTTTTATATTTTTGGAAGACCGACTTTTTTTTCTTCATGCCTTTTTTTCTTCCCCCTTTGATCCGGATCCCCCCTTCTAGGGAACTCCGATCCAGAAATTCGTCGGTCATGTGGTATGTCCACGTGGATGTGCCTTTGTCGTCCTGAACCATCTTGTCTGCATTTCATCGCTTCGTTCTTTCTCATGTACCCTCCCTCCCCAGCGCCTGCCGGCCTCATCTTTATGGAAGTATGCTTCTCGTGTATTAGGACGCTGCATTCTCCTTCGGTTGGTTTTTACCACCCTCAGTTGTGGGTGTGCGCCAACTCCCCCATCCTGATTTTGAGCGACCCCTCTCATTCGCCGCCCCCACCACGCCCTCTCCCCACGAGTGGAGTCCCTGTCTCTCTGATCTGTTGACGTCCAGTATAACATCAACCTCGCCCCGAGGATTGGCCCAGTTCTTTGGTCTCCCCATTCCTTCTTCACCCTTCTTTGCCACATCTCTGGCATCTTCTTTATTGTCTGTATGGCTTCCCGTTTTCCGCTAGGGGGCCTCTCGACCTTTGTCCGTGACGATTTCGCGCCTTTTATTGGGTTTTCGGTGCTTCCCCCACCTGACCGGCTATGGCTCCGAGCCTCCTTTGTCACGCTTGCGTTCTTCTATCTTGAGACCGTTTTTCTACGTCCCAGTGCATAGATTTTCGAGCTTTTCTCCCACCCCGATGGTCTCTTCCTCGCACAGACGCTGTCCTTTTTCGCAATGTAAACAGTCCTTAGCGCAACGTGAAGAACGATATTTTCTGTTCCCACAGAACTTGGATTCTACGCCCCCAGACTCCGTGAGTCGAACCGTTACCCTTTGTGTCGACCTAAATAAAATGACCCACAAGTACCTAATTTGTATTCCTCAGATCGCGTTATGGATTTTCCTCTCATGCTTCGGGGCATGTCGATTCCCCCCCCCGAGATCTCTTTTACTCCGTTATCGGTCTCACTCCTTTTTTAAAGAAGAGATCACCAAATCGCCCGGCGCACATTGTTGTGTCCCTCGCTACAGGCCACAAACCTTTTCCCTTCCTCTCTCGCTGTCCTATGCCCTAGTCCCCTTCCCTCCTTTTTCCCATGAGTCCGTCTCTCCTTCGTTTTCTGGGCCGGTAGTGAGCGCAATGCGACCATTATTCCATCGACGAGCTCATCCCCTTCGATGCACTTATCTACCTCGGTTTTTCCTCTTCACATGATATCACTTGCCCTTTCCACCCCCCTCCTTCTGGAGTAGGACGTTTCACGACCAGCCCCCCTCTAACCCAATGAAGTTTTCACGCGCTGCTCGCCCCTTATATGCTTGTGCGGCTCCCTGGGCCACCCATCCTCCCCTTCTCCCCCCCTCTCCTCATCATGTCTTCCCGCAATAGAAGCTCCCGCCTTACCTGAAAGCTCTCTTCGTTCTCCTATTGAGAGTGGGTTTACCCCCCAGCGCGTATTTCTGGAACACAATTAGCGCTTTTTCCGAACTTTTCTTCCCTCTCATATAAGGAATAGTACCTGTCTTTCCTCGAAAATGCCTCGTACTGTTTTCCCTTTTGACCCTTGCTTCATCCCTGAGGTTTCCAGAGACCCTTGGTAATTTCGTCTTTCGCCACAGCCCCCGAAGGCTATTCCTTTCCCCTGATCAGAGCTTTTTGCCCCTTCGTTCGATGAGATTCCCCTATGACTTTTGCTACTTTTTATTTTTGGAGGCCCTTTTTCTTTGAAGCTGTCCCCTCCTCTCTGACCACATCTTCCAGGTACTGCTTGCTCTCCGTGAGTTAGTAAGAATGTTCCCGCTGGGCGCCAGGTCAGGTTACCCTTCTCTTCCCCCTCCCCTTTTCTGAGAGTTTCTGCAGATCGCAGTCCTCTGAGTCCCGACTCTGGTAGACCCCTGCGTTTTCCGGGATTGACAAGTTGGATGCACAGTCCCGCCGGCCCTCCTTTTTCTTAAATAATCGTTTCTTCCGTATTGACCTTCTCACCTTCTTTCCTCTTCTGATGATTCCTCGTATTCTTCCCGGTAGGTAGAGTTTCGAGCTGGGTCGGTTACAGTAAGTCCCCTCAATCAAAAGCTATGCCTTAGAGAATCATCTAGTGCGGACCTCAAGTTTCCGCAGAGGTCTCTTCTGCCCCTTCTCCCTTCGCAACCTCTCCCCTCTTCTTTGGATTGTGCCCATCTAGCTTAGCGGAAGACAGCTCATCATCACTCATCTAGTGCTTCCCCCTTTTTTAGAGTTTATGTACGACCGCTCGCGTTTAGGAAGATCTCCCCCTTTTCCCCTATTACTCTTATACGTCCCCGCGAATAGCGACGCTCATTTTGTCCGCCACACCGTTGACTGGGCTGATCTTGCTCCTTCTGTTTTCCCCATCTCTCCGTTTCACTTCCTCCGTGTGGAATTCCCCCTGCGTTGCTTTGCCCCCTTTTTCTTTGTTTCGTCTTCTTTCTGTTCCTTTGACAAATAATCTACAAACGACTTTTCGGCGCTCTCTGCGTCAAACCCCTTTCAGCTCACATCGAACCTCCCATCCTTCTCTCGTTTAGGTCTCTCCTCTGCGTCGGACGTTAGGTCTTTGGGAGGGAGTTTTTCGTCTTCCCGTGTCTGCAGTTCCTCGTTTTACACTCTTTCTTATTTCGGGTGGGGACACTCGTCCTCCTCCTTTCCCTGTGTTTTTTTTTTTTCATTGTCCTGAAACGTTGGTTCCTTGTTTGCGTCCTCTTAGCTACCCCCCTCCCATCGTTTTGTCCGTAGAAACCAATATTTTCACTTTCTTTTTTACTTTTGGTCATTTCACACTCTTCGAACTCCAACGCGAAGAAGTGTTGGTTCTTACCTTAGCTACCCTTTATCCCATTCCTTTCAACCCATCTTAAGAAGCCTTCCACCTTCTAACCCGGTTCGACCGTCCCTCCTATCACATTCGACCCCCGACAAGATCCTATAACCCCCAGATAGCCGTATCTCCTTGCGAAACGAACTCCCCCAAATTTTCTCCTTTCGGTGATGGCCTCTGGTGTAATTTGTCAGGTTTTCCTTCTTTTGAAAATATGGCTTTCCATCCCCTGTTGCGATCCTTCATTTCGCGTGTCTGCTCACCAATGTGATATTTTGAAGGTCCCACACCCCCCCGATCAATGTATGAGAGGCCGCATCTGGGAAGCTCCTCCTGAAACCGGACCCTTGCTGCCTTTATCAAGTATCCCATAGAGGAGGAAAGTTTGGAACTTGACCCCGTCTATCTTGTTAACACGAATGAATCCTTACATCCAGTGCTCTTGGGCCTCCATGCAATTTAGACCCGACCTTTTAAACACCCTTCTCTAGCCTAGGCGTGACCGCTGCCCAGCGACTGGAGAAATGTTCAGTATCGAAAGTTTCGTCCCTTTTTTTTACCAGTGCTCTGTAATTTTTTACTCGTCTCTGCAGACTCTCTCGGTCTGATCCTATGCGAACCTTCTTTATCAGCGCAAATGTTGGTGCCATTTTTTTACTCACTTCCCATTCCCCAGAAGTTCCCCCCCTCGTCCTCTCAGACACTTCTCTAGTCCAAAATTCTTCAATTCTTTTACAGGCTGTAGCCTGTCTATATCCTTCTGTGGATCCCTTACTATAATCCTCATCCTGATATTGTGGAGTGGTATGCCCCTCTTCCACTTTTTCTCCCCCCCGTCTTTTCCTTGAACTTCACTGGCCTCATCCTTTATCCCATCTTTATAGGTTAGCCGTCGCTCTTTTTCATTTTTATGGACTGATCTTTTATGGATCTTTTCCGGCCCTCCTGATGGTCCTGAAGACATCCCCCCCTCCTGGCCTCCCTGTTCCCTTTCAGATCTTTCGGCACGCGCGGCATTGAACCATCGGTCCCCTTTCAGTTTTTGCACCCGGGAAAAATTTTTTCAAAACAGGGTGCCCGCCTCCGTTTCCGGCTTTAGTTTCCTTTGCGCTCGTTCGACCCCTCTTTTTTCAATTGCCCCCCCCTATTCTGAGCGCTTTATTTTACGGCACACCTAGATGTGCCCGACACGGCCCGTTGGTTGCGTTTTTCTCTCCCCCTTCCCATTCATTGGGGGTCTTCAAACTTTTTGCCAAGGCCCATCCATGGTGTGGGTCTACCTCCTCCCGCGACTTATGCCGCGTTCTTCGTGGCCCTTCCCCCCTCTTTCTCTGCTCCTTCCCCCGTCCCCCACAAAATACCCATTTGATTGAATCATTTTGATCACAACACCCTTGTTTCTTTTTCCCAGCCCTTTGCTCGCTGTTCTCTCTTATCGGTCGTAGTCACTTCTAGGCAGGTTCACTGAACAGTGGGCGACCTACTATCGTAATTACGCCATTCGTATTCTGCGAGTCATCTTAGAATGTTCAAGTTGTCCCCCCCATATAGACATTCTCTCAGTAACTGCCTGAGACAGATTTGCACCTGTAGTAAATTGATTTCTCGATGGACACTATCCTTTTTTCCTCCCGGCCCCATTCCCCTATCCTTTTTTCGTACTTTCTCCCCTTTCTAGTCTCTCACGATTGATATCTGATCTTCACAGATTCCCACTAGAAAGTTCTTTTCCGCCCAGTTTCTGTGATCAATGTAACCAGACTAGCCCCCCCTCCATTTGAAGCCTCTCTCTTTATGGTTTCGTTCCGATCTACTCTTGTATGTCCAACAGCCCCTCCCTTATGATCTTATCTAAGGTTTGTTACTCTGGATACCTCCACCACAGGCACCCGTTCCCGTCAGTCCTCCTCTACCTCGTTCTTTTTTTCTTAGGTATGGACGTCTCACCATACAGTATCGACCCTCTGCGTACTCTCCCGCTGCCAACGATTGCGCGTCTCTTTCCGCCCGAACGACTGTCTTTCCCCTCCTCCTTGGTCACCTCCTTCTGTAGTGGAGATTAATTCCTGTTTTTTAGATTAGTCCCATAGCTTGAACGTAGTTGCCCTCCTCCCCACCTCTCTGTCCCCCCCTTTTCCCTATGTCGGCTCTTTGACACCTCCTCTACCAGTCCAATTATTTTTTTAGTTACCTTCACGGGCTAACATTCCCTTGACAGGGGCGGTTTAGAGCTGGTGATTAACATGTAGATCGTTCCTTCCCGATCTGTCCGCCGCATTCTATGCCACCCTTTTTCTCTCCTACGTCATCCGCCTTGCGTTTCGGCGATCATTTATCTACTCCTTTCCTCTTTCCCTTACTGCTGGCGTCGGAGGGTCCTGTGAATTGTTCTACAAAGATTTTGTAGAGTTTTTCTTCTCTCCGTGCGTTCCCCTTTTTTCCCTTTTCTCGACCACAAGGCGCTCCCGCAAGGTCCCTCCAAGACCTTTTTTTTTTCTCGTGTCTTCCTTTTCACTGCAAGTGCTTCAACTTCCCCTCTAGGCGTAATCGCGGATTAATACGCGCCCCCCCCCCCCCCCCTCTCTTTCCCCTGCCCTTGACGCTGCAGCCCCTGGTTTAAGTTCGTACAGTGACTAACGGGTCGCGGGGATTGGAGTCCATCCCTCGGTGAACACTCCGTCCACTATCCTTTTGGGGTGCAATCTCTTTAGCCCGTTCCCCCCCTATTGATCGTACGTAACGGTGCTCCACATCCTCCGTTCACACTAGCCCCCGTTCCTCCCTCTGGCCGCAGCCGCCCGGGGAACTGAAATTATTTCGAACACAGATGGCGTTCTCAGCTTCACTCCCTCTCCCCTGACATCTTTTTTCAGCTGCTTGGAAGGGTTCCCTAGATTTTCTTCCCCCCCTCTTTCCTTACGCTTTTTTTGTTTTAGCTCTGATCCCTACAAGAGTGTGAAGTTCCTTTCCGTATACCATCTTCCTGCCCGAGGTGGTCATCTCACAGTTTTCTTTGTTCTCGTACCGCATGGGTTTTTTTAATTGGTCTTTTTTTCGCTGGGCTTCCCAGACAAGTCTTGACTCTTATTCTTGGTCCCGACGATCTTCAGTTGTCCCAGTGCCGTTGACTTTTGACGCCCGCTCACCCCAACTGCTTTTTTCATTGGATTTCTTTTTTTCCCCCCTAAGTTGAACGTCTCCGTCTCGATCCGGCTATTATGTACTGCCGTGATATAATAAATTATCATTTGGCGTCTCGAACCCTATCTATCACTCTTTGCATGCATAGAGTTTTATTTCTGTTTCTGGTACCCCCATTACGCCTCTTAATTTTGACCGTTTCAGACGCACAAGCTCTCCTTTTCGGCTGAGCTTTCGCTGACCCTCTGTATATGCCTTTGTCTTCTGTTTGATGACAACCTGCTACTACCTAAACTCTTATAAGCCACGCAGTGTGCTTCTTTTTCGCTTTAGCACCCTTGATATGCAAGGGAAAGGAAGAAGCTGCCTCCACGAGCCAGTCCACCACGCCGGATTTTCGCAGCAATAGGCGCTTCCTCGACTCTATTGGTCTCTCGGTCCTATGTCCGATTCCCTTTTTTTCGGATTATTATTACCCATATGATAAAATACCTTCGTCTCCCTCTTCATTTTTTCCTCCCCCCCTTTTGGGCGTGCTCGGACCCCCCCATTCTCAAGTGGTAGGACCTTTCCGTTTTGGTGGTATTATTCTTCCCCTACTTTTCTCCCTTTTTTTTCTCTTATGCAAACGAATGATTGCAGACTTTCCTACACGCCCCATACGGAAGTTCCCCCCCCTGCCGCCCCCCTGGATCCCTGCGTCCTTCATATTTTCCCTGTACTTGTTTGATAGAGTCCTCTTACTCCTCTGGGTCATTGAAGTCCGCGTCTCCTATTTCTTCACTCGGACTTCTCTTTTCAGTTTCTGGAGTAGGCCCTTTTGCCCCGGTTCCTTTTTTATCATTGATCCTTTTTTCTTTGTCCACAGTTCCTTTCTCATTACGTTCTTTCGGGTTTTCAGACAACCAGATTGATCGTATAACTGGTTGCTTTTTACCTTGCTCAGCAACAGCACCGTGTTGGCTCTCTTCAGCATGATACTCGTTCCTATTCGTGCAGCACGCCCACTTCCCCGCCGTGCAACGCAATTCAGACAACATCGGATGGGGCTTCTGGTGAGCTTTCCCCTCACAACCTGCTCGTAAGCCTATACCGGTGGTGCTCCATTTATTATAGGCCCTTTTCCCCCCCTACATGACGTTTTTTCTCCCCTCCTTGCCATCGACTAATCCCGTCCCCCTGCCGCCATCCGCACGTCAGTTTCGATAGACCCCTGCTCCTCTACATTGGATCCTGTAACCATGCCTTCTCCCTACCCTATTTTCCAGGCCGCCTAATCATCTCTATGAGTGATCCGCTCTCCCCCCCGTTTTTGTTTTTGACACAAAAACTGTCCTTGTGACCCTGCCCATTTACCTGTAGTCGCCGTTACCCCTTGTGATGCGGTTTGGGGTGAATCTTTAAAAACCGTCTAAGACTTGACTTCGCCAACTAATGGGAAAAACAATGTCCCACCACATGTTTGCCTATTTTAACCGTTTTGGATTGTTTTTTCTGTATGTTAGTAAACTAAAATTTGTGTATTTTGTTCGGTGTAACCTTCCCCCCCCTTTCACTTGCTTCCTTCAGGACGTCCGTCAATCCATGCAGGTTTTTTTTCCCCACTTTGCGCCGAAGAATTGTGCCTGTAGGGCGAAATTTACCCTTTGAGTTGATTGGGAAAGTGTTTGTCATGGTGGACCCCCGCACTCCTCCCTCCCCGTCGTCTCTAAGTTTTTTGGACCCCGTCCGCTCCCCGGACTTCTTTTTTCAAGGGATGCGTCCTTCTGCCATTTCTCCTTCCTTTTCATTTTCCTATAGGCGTCCAGTCTTGCCTTCTCTGAGGATTTTTGAAAGTCCGCGCCGTCCAGAACGCTACCGAATTTTTTTCTTATAGTTCCTAGACCCTGGATTCCCTTATCAGAAGATACCCCCGAATCACCCCCAGCCGTTCCCCAACTCCTCTTTTCCGGTACGAATCCCCTTCCCTCTCCGCCTTCTATCTTTTTTTCCTCCTTCACTACTTTTTTTTCCCTGATGGCGACCCATATCACTTTGATATTTTTTTGCCTCCCTTCCGCTCATTCGTAGTTGACCTTCTCTGGTTGATGGCGGTTTCTTGACCCTACTCGATGTAGTGTGATAGATGACTTTTCACGGGCTTCTCCTTCCTTCTCTCTCTCGGCCGCGCACGCTACCAATCACCCTTTTTCCATGCGTGTCTAAGATCGTTTCCTTTTCTCTTTTTGATTCGATGGCCCTGCCCCCTCCTCTCATCTTCCCCTGTAGGTAGTCTCCTTCAAACCTCGCCCCGGCCTGCTCTGCTTTAGGGACTATTTTCCCTTTTTTGTGTGTTTCCTCAACCATTTTGTCCCCTTTCCTAGCTGGGTATGACGTCTCCCTCTCTTTTCTTAGGATACTTGCTTGCTCACACCTGGATTTTTTTGTTTCTGAACCACTGTTTTCCCCCGACCAGCCACGTTCGACCCGATCATTTTACCGACCGATTCCCAAGACCGGACTCTTCCCTTCTGTACATTCCCCCCCTCTTCCCTCTTGCGTCCCTACCATCACCTCCAATCCCTCCTTAGACCATGGGCGGAGAGCCATTTTTGCGAGTATTTTCTACTCTGTTTCCTTTTTCCTTTAACTTTTTCTACATTCTTTTGTCGCCAGGTCCATTTACGTGTACGGGCGATCTCGGTGAACGGTCCCGTCGTTCCTTAGAGGTTCTGTTAGTTGATGGTTTTCTCCACTAGTTAGGGCTCGATCAACCTCTCCGTGGTCCCACCCCTCCTGTTACTGCTCGGGACGTCGACTAGTTGGCTTGTGGACCTCATCATCATGGGTTTCGGAATTTCCCGGTTTTGGCCGTAGATCCACCCCCGATGGTTAGAACCCAGATCCATTCCCAAACTTCTTGTTCCCCCGTTTTTTTTTATCCAAGTCCACCCTTTCCTCTCCCCTCACCTTCCGAGATTCATTTTTATCCGCACGCACTTTTCTTAATGTTTAAACAGCAGCATCCTCCCGACTCGAAGCGCCCCTTCCCCCCAGACAGACGCCCGTTCCACTTTCCCCCCTCCTTCTGGCGAAGTCTCTTTTCATTCCTTGCCCCAATAGCATATTACCAGAACGTATTTCAAATAAGCGTACTTCGCGTCCCCTCCCAGCGATGTCACTCTCCCCCCCCCATTTCGTTAACCGCCGGCTTTCATTTGCGTCCCCTTGCCTACCAAATAGTCCCGTCTCCACATTTTTATAACTCCCCCAAAAGATTGTACTTAAACTCCTATTTTTGCCCCAGTCTTTCTACCCCTCTTATCCCGATCCCCGTGCGAAGAGCGTTTCAGAACCTCAGTTCCTTTTGCTTATTATGACTTTCCCTGAGTCACAGAGTGAATAAAGAGCCAGAGCAGAGCCTGACTCCTTCCTCCTTTCTTTTTTCGATCGCTTGTTTATGCCTCCGATTAGGTAATTTTCTTTTCTCGCCACCGTTGTTTTTCTTATCGTTGTTTTCCGTCTTGGTAGCCTTGAGACACATGATTAGACACCACTGTCACAGCCTTTCCCCTGCGCCCATGCCGTTACTGCTCGCTCCTTCCCCATCTAGCTGATACGGTTGGTAGTACTTTTTGTCACTCCCTCCCATCTCTCTTGCCACTGAACGACGAGACGAATCATCCTCGACGCGTGGCACTGGACTGACCCAGTCCCCGTTTCCTATGAGTCTTTTGACCCCCCCCTCCTTTAGTTTTGGTCCCCCCGTTCCTGCCCCGCCCCTGCCCTCGTTCCAGAAGTGCGTACGTCAGAGGCCACAGTCAATTCTTTCTTGGCTCCTTAGAAGATTTCAGACAGCCCCCAGTTTTCACACTAAGAATTACAGACCTCTTTTCCGTAGCCATTCCTACTCTCTACACCCTTCGGATCGGACCTCCTTGAATTCCGCCATTGAGCCTCTCCGAGCTTTTGGAACCTTGACTTGTTTTACAGATCACTATTTTACCCCTGTTTTTTTTTGTTTTTTCTCCTCCCCCCTATCAGACTCCGTTTTCCTGAGAAAACTTTATGGAGTGGTCTAGAATGATTTCTTTTCCCGTCCTCTTCTGATCCTTCTCTCATGAAAATAGGGCTTCTTCCCCTTTTCTACAGACGTTTCTGAATGATCTCAGTCGAAAGAGAGGGTCAGATCCGATCTTTTTTCCGTGACTGCACTGGGTGAAACCACTGGTCCAACTTGTCACTCAACCCCCCTTTCGTGTACAACTCTTCCTTCCCCCCCTCTCCAACGTCTTGCGCTTTCTTTTCCTTGTCAGAGGCGGAAGAGTTCGGTGGCTTTTCTCTCCCCTGTTTGCTCTCTCTTCTCTTTTTTTTTCGGCCTTACTTCATCCGGCGCCCAGCACCAGGCCCAAAGCATTATAGCTCGGCGAGCGATTGGCCTAGGCACCCTTACTCTCCTTTTTGTTCAGAGATTTTAGATACAGCCCTAATCAACTTCGTGACCGATGCTGTGGAGTGTGAAGGCCCATCCGCACCTCTCTTTTCCTCCTAGCATTCCCCTTCCCTCACCCACACCCGTGTAGACTAGCTATGGGTCGCCGCATCATCCGTGTCACTGTATAGCGTTTCGATAGCCCTTTTCCCTTACCGTCCCGGGATCCTCTGGCCCTTCCCGACCTTTGGATATCTGCTATTCCGCCTTTTTGACGGGTAGAGTGTGTGGTGCTTTTGACCCCATCTAGACCTCGTCGTATGCCCTTCTTTTGAGTTGGTTTTTCATAGTGTCTATGTCTCTTTTTGCTCGGTCGTGCATAACTTCCATTTTTCAACTTCCCGACTGACTCCCTAGTGCGCTTTGTTCCGTGCGTATTTCATTTTTTACCGTTCTTTATAGACCGGGATCTCGGCCTGGACCTCCTCAACTGCTTGTTTATGAACTACCGAGCGGACAGGGAGTGATCTAGGGGTTGCCCGGGTACCGGGCCCCCCAACGTTGGAAACGGGATGCTTCTGGCAGTTCTCTGGCTCTGGTTTGAACCGTTATTTTTTTTGGCTCGGTTCTATCCACAAAACTCGAAGTCATTCCCTTCTGTGCTCTTCTTTTTTTCCCAAAATTGATCAAGTAGGACTTTGTCCTCACCCTTCCCGCCCCCCTTTCCCTCCTTTCCTAATATCTTCCATGGTGATCCCCTCCCCCATTTTCTCCCCTCTTTATGGCCTGGTTTTCCGGGTGGAACAAAGATAAGTCCCCCTTGCACCCGCGACTTTCCCTTCAATGGGCGCCTTCGTGCACCGACCTCCTGTACTTCATCACCCTGCTTTGGAGCAACGTACCGGTCACCTCCCCCGAAGTCCTCCCCCCTGCGCCTGTCCCCCCGCTCTTAGTGGCCCACGTGGCATGGTACTTGTCTCCCTCATAATTGTTTTCAAAGCAAGATCCATGACCCCGAACCTCGCATTCCTATTCAGCTCGTCGGCCCGCCCCTAGCACGTTTTCCTCTACTGGATCTACAGGTACTGGGGTCTTTGTGTTTGCGATGTGTGGTACGGTTGGCCCCTTACTGTTTTCAAGTACTACCTTTCCCTCCTCCCGTTTGACCCGATCATGTGACCCGTGGGCTTTGTTTTACACGTAGTTTTGCTTACTACACCCCCCCC
>Ga0179593_1461657_pt1 | contig 15216 bp, 12 predicted proteins | sample CZODoug2_1_08_16_FD_185931 | JGI IMG/M metagenome (GOLD analysis project Ga0179593, IMG submission 185931) | Vadose zone soil fungal communities from Angelo Coast Range Reserve, California, USA - CZODoug2_1_08_16fungal (PacBio error correction) | ecosystem: Environmental > Terrestrial > Soil >... | reverse complement strand
TGACGTGCGCTCTTCCGACTTAGATTTCTTTAATTCTTGTATCCCTCCCCTCCCTCCCCCCCCCCCCCCAAGGGGTTGTCTCTGGATGATAGTTGACAGGACGGCAGTCCTCTGTCTAGACCACTTTTTCTCTCTCCATCCCCCGGGGGTCGATTCGAATCTTCACCTATTCGAGACGTAATGCCCGCATGCTCCCCCTCTTTCCTTAGGGTAGGGCTTCGGGTCCCCGGCTAGAACTCCTCGAATCGTGGCGGCACCCCTCCCCGTGAGTTTTCTTTTACATCACCTGCGAAGTTTCCTCCTTCTCTTTTGACTTTCTAACTTGGACTTCTTCTTTTTCTTCATGAAGACCTAGCCCCGTCTCTTCCTCTCTATCCGCGGCCTCTCTGACTCGGGATTAGTCCCCATACCGCAGCTCCAATCTTTTTGGTTTTCCGATACCCCCCCCCCCCCCCTTCTTGGCCGAAAAGCGAAGGAACTGTTCAGCTTCCTTCCTTTTAGTTTTCTCTCGAGTTATACCGTGAGATCTTTACCGAGCTCCTCAGAGGATCTGAGACTTTCGTTTCTCCGTTGTTCCCACTTTCTCCCTAGGGCGTTTCCTGACTATAGAGTCCTACAGGCCCCCGGTGTAGTAATTCTCTCTTTTGACGATCCTTTCCCTTCCTTCGTGATTCCTTCTTTAATAGACCTTCGTTTCGCCTGACGAGACCTGCCTCAGAGTGAGCAGGTCCTAGTTCATGTCCTACACAGCATCCCCTGCTTTGGAAGCAGCGTCGTGTCCCTTAGTTATGACATAAAGAGGGATGATCGCCTCCAGCCCTTTCCTCCGTTGATCATCCGCACGATCGGATTTTGAAGGTACAAAACCAGGACCCTTCCTTTTCAGAGTTTCCTCCTCCCGTCTAGGGCTCCCTCTTTTTTAAGCATTCTGATTCTACTTACAGCATTCGCCGTCCCCTTTTTTTTCCTTCGCATGACCCTTTTTTTTTTTCCATTTTTCGCACATTCAACACATTGTCCGCCCCCGGTAGATTACCGAGTGTTTTCGGCTTCGTCTGATCAGCTCGTCTTTTGCCTTTTCTTCACGCTCTCCTTCTTTCGAGTAGAAAAACCCCTTCCCCTCTTGTGAGTTTCTACTTCTGCTGCTTCTGTTCTTCTTTTTTTCTGTCGGGTTCCCCCCGAAAAAGGGTTCCTCGCTGAGTTTGTTTTCTCCTCCCCCAAGCTTTCTCTTCCGCGAGATACGGATCTTTAACTTCCCCTTGATCCCTTGTCTTTAGGCCGCGTTCCGGGAGATGTTTCGTCCTTCATGTCAACGACCCCCTCTTTTTTTATAACTCCCTTCGGGACGATTTGGCGCGTTTTTGGTCCTCGTTCTTCTCACCTGCGCGCTCTCCTTTTTCTTTTTTTTTTTGTCCCTTTCCTCCATCCTCCCCTTTTCCCCCTCAAATACGATACTGGTTTTTCATACACGATTCGCCCTTCTCCCTCTCTGGGTGCCGGTCACGCCTTTCCTACCCTTTTTTTTTTTCCCCCTCTCGCCTCGCTTTCGCTTTTTTTTCTCCCCTTGAACACCCCCCCTTCCCTTGACTTTTGACGGCACCTACCTCGGACAAGGTCTCTGTTGGGAGTTTTCTCCTTATGTCGTTGCTCCGCTTTCATGCGACTTCGCGTTTCTTTTAGGCACTTTTCCGTGAATTTCGGCTTGGAACGGTTCTGCACCACTCGAGCCAGTCCCTCCTAGGATCGACCCGTTCTCGTAGTTCGTTTCAGACTCCTCTTTTTTTTTCCCAGCCTTCCCTCTATCCACTAATCCGTTTGTGCGATAAGCTTTTTACCCAGTTTGAGATTCTGCTGGCCGCCCGGACCACCCAAGCTCCCTGCCTCCTTCCGAAGCGAGGCATGAGACGGTTGTGTAACCCCCAGATACTCCCTTCGATCTATTTATGCACTTTGGCCTCCATACTCTGGGTCCTTTGCACATTTCCGGGAGCAATGTTCAAAGCAACATGCAAGTCATTTTCCTTGAGCTTCCCCCTCTGCGGCTCTCTCTCCCCGTCATGAGGAGTCCCTTTTTTCTCCTCTCTGCACGCGTGTTTCCCCTCTTTCTTGAGGTACTAGAGGCGTGTAGCGCGATCGTTCCCCCTTACTCTAATTTTACCCTCCCTGTGTTGCGGCTTAGGCCCTCCTTTCCCTCGTTCAGACCGCCTCGATTTCGCCGCTTTTGTAAGACAATGGAGTGAACCTAACGGGTTTTTTCATCGTTGGGGTCCTCTCTCCTCCTCTGCTTTGAGTCGAATTCAATTCTTTTTTGCATATCGTACTTCTAGGGCCGCCAAGTTATTCTCTCTTCCTTTAGGGCGCTCTCCTTCCCCTGTACAGCGTGATTTGTGTAAACTCTTTTCGCCGTAAGCGAAGTTAGGGATGCTGTTGCCTGGTGTAATGGGTTTCTGATCGTTCGGGTGAACAGTCTTTTTTCCCTTAATTAGTCTTTTTTCTTTGTCCTCGGTGCTGTTAGCTTTGGACTTCCACTTTACGACGAGCCTTCGCTTTAGTGCCAATTTCTTTTCGCACGAGGAGTCATAGTAAGGAGACCCTCCTCACGTCCACCTTCCCCGGAACCATCCTGTTTTTCCCCTCTTCCTCAACTCGACTCTTTCCCTACCTCTCCATCCAAGGGATGTCCAGGCTGTCCCCTTTTCTGGCTGTGTAAGTTCCTCCCCCTTTTATTCTTTTCTTTGTGTTCCTCAGGATCCCCCTCTGTCTCCTAGGTTGACCCTTTAGCGAGGTCCTTCCACCGGCAGCCATCTTCGTTAACCCCCGATCATTCTGTTGAAATGGACGAGTTTTTCAGCAGCCCCCACGCCTTGTGGCACAGAGCGCGGAGATGGCCCGGAACTGGCCTCCCGGTTAAGCGCTGTGGGAAACTGCGACTCCGACTTCTCGCTGCGTTTGCGCCGCCGGTCTTTTTTTGCTAGACTTCCCCAACACTCTACTCGTCGACAGGGTTTCGTCTTGCTGGGTCTTTTCCCCACCCCTAGGGGCTCTGGACTCCTCCGCAAGTCAAGATAGCTTAGATCGCGCTAGCTTCTTTTAACAAGTCGACGTTTTATGGCGCGTCTGCTCTAGAATTTTTTGTTTCTCCACATTTGGTAGTAGATCTCTGTCCCCCTCATTTCGTATTTCCAAAACGACGCCCACCTGAAATTTTGCCAGGCGTTCAGGGCACAACCTTTTTTGATTTTGGCTTCTTTTTAATGACTTCTCGGCTTCCTTCGCCCGTTTTTTCCTGTTCTCCGGTCAATACTCCCAGATCCCGAACTCTCGGTGAGATTTGACCCCTCCATGTGCCTGCTTGCTCCCCTGAGATACCCCAAGTGCGCTGACTTCTGTCGTTGTGTGAATTTTCGACTCCCTTCTGTGCCAAAGACTTGCTTGTTGACCGCTGCTAATTTTTCCCCAGCCATTTTCTCCCTCGGCTCTGACCAGAATGCTTGGTGGGTGGACCTTCCACGCGCCCTTTGGATGTGATTCTCGATGCCCTTGTCCTCTCGGCCTCTCCCGAGTATTCTCCTCACGCTCGGGTCAACAGAGTGTGCGGCCTGTAGAGGTCCCTTCCCCCCGGGCCCTGCGACGCGTCTTTCTTGGCTTGCTTCCCCTACAGTCCCCGGTAGCTTCCGGTGCTTTACGTCAAAGTGAGGAGAAGTTCCTTTCATCGATGAAAGAAGGAGATTCTCCGAGGCCGGGACACTGCATTACGAGCCTCGATTAACCGATTTTCAGGCCTTGATTTCATGCGGAGACCCCCTCGTAATAGATTTTTATAGAGAGGAGCTTTCTAGTTTCTCTCGCCTCTGGAGAACCTCCTTCCCTCCTTCGCGGCGTAGCATCCCCCCTCTTTTCCCCGGCCGGAGGGATTCAAAGTCACCCTATCGTTTTTTCTTTTTTTTTAGGAATCGGACCTCGTTGGAATCGTTTCCACTTCCCTCCTTAAGTCTGCCCAGATGGCGCTCCTACCATGTTTTTAAAGATTTCCCCACAGTAGCGTATTCTTTCCGTTCTGTACGACGACCCTTTCTTCGGTCCCCCCCCTGTAGCAACCTCGCTGGCTCTTAAGAGAACCTCCCCCCGTGACTTTCATGAGATGCCCTGCGGTGCGGGCGGCAGTCTTTGTTTGACTCCCCTTCCTTTTTTTTCGGGTGACCGTCGAAAAACCTCTGTCTGTCCTCTCTTAGAGAGCGTATTGGCTTTCTTTCACCGATAGAACAGCTACTTATCTTAGTGTAGGTTCCCCCACTTGCCCCCCTGCGGATAGTTTTGTCCTTCCTCCCCCCGGTAACCTAATCCTAGTTGTTTTTTTTTTTAGAGAATGGTCCGGTTCGCCCAATCCTTTCTCGATAGAGTCTGTCTTCTCCAGGGACTCGACCCGTCCTTCTTTCAGGCTGGCGATCGTTCCTGGAAGGCCCAAGAACTCGATTCGGAAAGACAGAGGGCACGATATGTACCCCCCTCGCGGCCCCCCCATAAAGATGTAGCGAACCCTTCCTTTCTTTTTTTGGTTTGTCCGGGGCGGTTTAAGATGCGTCTTGGAGATACGATCCACTCCTTGTACGTGTACATCACAGGATCGTGCTCATCTGTCTGATTTCCCTTCGGGTCGGCTTATCTGAGGAGACGAATTCTTCTCTTTTTCTTTTCGAGTTCGCGCGCCCGAGGCGTAAGCGCGCCTGTCTAAATGCGCGACGAGATCCGTGATTTTTCCCTTTCCCCCCAAAGCTGCGGCTCCCCCCTGTGAGGCGAAGTAAACTTCCCCCTACGGCTTTTTTTTTCGTTTCCTTTAGTGTCAATTACCTCTCCCCCTCTATTGTCGAGCTTTGCTCGCGGTTTCCTAAGGAAGCCTTTTTTGTACAACGTCTACGTAGGCGGCCTTCTAGTCCCAACTGGTTAAGCATGCCATTACGTAGAGAGCCATCTAGGTTTGCGTGTATCAAGGTGATCAATCTCCCTAGGTCACTCCTGAAAAGTAGAAGGTGGAGTACGGGATTGAGATACTGCACTTAAAGGACTCGAAGCTCTAGTTTCTTTCTTTTAGGGAGTTTTTTCCCCCTTGAACGTCACCAGTCTAGTATTGCGGGTACCTAACACGGACCTCAGAATACACCTCGCCCGTTCTTCCTTCCCCCTCGCCGGGCCCAGACTTTTGATCGCTCAGGACTCTTTCCCTTTCCGCCTCTCTCATCAGCATAGGAGGCCCCTTTGCAGTCCACCACCCGGGCCATTGTTATTTCCTCTGCAGACGATTTCTTCCGGAGAGGGGTAAGCTTTCCTTCCTCATGTGTCGCCGACATAAGTTCGCCGCACCACTTCCTTGTAGCTGCCTTCCTGGTAGCCAGTGCGCTCTTTTTTACGGACCCCCTTTGGAGACGCATTATATCCTGATCGTTTTGTTTCTTTTTCGTATAAGCCTACCGTCCCTTCAAGACCCTCTGATCCCCCCCCTAGAGATCCTTTTTTAGTAGACCCCCACTTTGTGTCCCTTTCTGTACGTTTTTTTTCGTGAGATTGGGTCCCACTCCCTTGATTTGAAGAGCATTTTCGATCGTCCCCCAATCGGCTCCCCTTCTTAGTCTCGGTTTAACGAAAACACGTCCCCCGTGACCGACGGATACAGAGCAAATAGGCTTCGATACCTATTTCCACCCCCCCCCCCTCCTACAACTATTTCTTTAGACCCAGCTCGTTTCCGAACCCCTGGTAGAATCGAGTGCGGTACACATTTTCTTTTTCGGACATCCTGACTCTTAGATAGGAGTAGTCTTAATCCGTTCCCTAATCTTCCCAAAGTTAGATTTGAGTCTCCCCCCCTTGATCCGGATTAAGATAGCGCGATCGACTTTCCCAGCGCCTTCCCCATCCGCTATTCCCGCTTGAGTGTTGCGCCCCTTTTTCTTAGTAAGGGTTGGTTGATCCTTTTTTGGCAACAGACTCTCTTTAGTTCTTCCTTCCCACCGGTTCAGATTTTTCTTTGAGGTCTTCCTTCGTCGTGGCTCTTTCTCCTCCTGCGAATCCGCGCGGAGGGGCATTTTTTTCAACGTGTGCATCGGCTTACCAAGGTTCTTTTCCCCCATCGGTTGATACGTTCCTTAAGGTTGGTCGATGTTTTCCCTTTTTTGCAGCGACGCATTTTACGGTCCCTCCTTCTCCTATCTCAAAAGCCGATGAGTCCATACCCTTTTCCCGTTGTACGATTTCTTCCCCCGTGTAAAGCTGGCCCCTCCTCTCCCCTCGGCCGCCTTCGGAGAGAAATAGTTTTGACCGACTCTAGGAACCCTTTGGTCTTATTTTTTCCCTTTCCTCGTAATCCCGGCCACGAAGGGTCCCTTTTTTTTGAAGAGCTCCCTGAGCCCCCCCTTTTTCCCTCTTCCAGAAACCCCTTTCCTCGCTGAGCGCGAGGGATATTCCTTTTCAGAAAAGTAAAGAGTTGCTTAAGACGCTCGTCGCAGAGTTGGACACTACCCCGTATGTTCTGATTTACTTGTTGATGCATTTCCTCCCTCTTTTTTTTTTGACCTTTGCCCCGATTACACTGAACCATACCCCATACCCCATAAGTTGTTTTTTGAGTTTTCTTTTTCTTGTAGAGCCCCTTCCCTCCCCCGCCTATACATATTCCGAGAGCTATGAGTGATGACTTTTACAGCTGAGAATAGTGTCTTCTCCTTACGCTCTAGGCTAGCGAGCTTCGGTCCAACTGTTAGGTAATCTCCCCCCCCATTTGTCTCTTCCTTCCTTTCGGAGGTGACTTTCTTCGGCCGTCTTCGCTAAGAAGCCACTTTTTTTACCGGATCTTGGCTTAAGGACCGAGTTCGCGTCCTCGACCTTTCTAGGTCTCTCCTTTTTACTGCATGCCTTTCCTTGGTTTCCTTTTGCGTTTCGATTTTCCCGTGTGCCATTATTACAATCTTTCCCTGGACGTAGGTGATTTTCCCTTCTCGCCTTCCCTGATGAAAGAAATTACTCCTTCGTCCCCTTTCTTTCCCGGTTCCTCCCCATTTTGACCGTTAAGAGCCTCTCTTCCGCAGGTTTTCCTCCCCTTTGAGCTTTGAAGTAGAGAATGCCTTTGATTTTCCAGTTGAAGCTAAATCCCGGGATGAACATTTCGTTGAAACCTTGGTTTCTTTTCCTTTTTTTCGTACTACCTTTCTCTCCCCGCCTTTGGGCCCGCCATTGCGAATTCAGAGTTCTCTTGGTGACCTTTATAAGCTTACCAGGCTGAGTTGATTAAGTTCGTGTCTTACTGATTGTTCGCCCTTTTTCTACAGAAGATTGAATTATTCAGTCCGGTTTTTTGTTTTTTTCTGGTTTTGTGAACGTGGAACTGCTTTAGAATTTTTAAGAAGTCTTTTTCCCCCCCTCCTTTTGCCAAAACTCATCCTCTCTCATTCCCTGCATCTTAAATCGGTCCTTCGCCTACCCTTTCAAGATAGATTTTTCCCCTTTGAACCACTTATCCTTTTTCTGGCGTTCAGAGCTCTTCTACGAAGGAGAAGTCTGTGTCGCGCTTCCCTGATCATCAACTACCTTTCATAAACCGAACTGCCTTGAGACCTTTAAGGATCTGCTTACAAAATGGGGTCTTTCTTTTTTTCGGACAGCTGATCTTTCGAGGTCTTTATCCTATTTAGTAGACTCTCCCCTTTCTTGGACTTTCGAATTCTTTCCATTAACTTTCTTTTCCCCCGTTACTCCCCCCTCTTTCCCGGGGAGAAAGGTGTGTGACTTTCCCTAAGTTCGTCCCCCAAAGTCCCTTTTTTCTGTTTTTTTGAAGATCTTTCCCCCGCAGCAAGCCCCCTTCACTCGATGCCTTTTCCTCCCATTTGGGGCACAACTTATCGGGATCTTGCTTCTCCTATTCGTTCTTATTCTGTGAGATTCGCCCCTCGCGTTTGACTATTTAATGGAAGCAATAGGTTTTCCCCTGACCTGAGACCTTTTTTCCTTTGATCTCCTTTTTCACTCAGGGAGATCGGCGCTGCTGCCGCGCAGTCTACCCGCAGTAGCATTTTTGCGCCTTCTCGTGAGGAAGGCCTCATCAGAAGGATCGACATTCTCTAACATTTCTCCTTCTACAAACTGAGAGTATCGACTGCACGGATGTCCCAGACCGCTTTTTTTTTCTTTCTCCCTTGACGAAGTAGAATCCCTTCCTATCACCTCTCTTGATTGTAGGAGAGTCTCTCGGTTTGTCCCTCCGCAAGTCGAAGTTTACTCGTTCCTTTCCCTGGGTGGGGCTCACGTCACGTCCTCTCCTGGGTATTTTTCATTCTAGATTCCCTGACCGCTTTTTTTCTCGCCGACGTCTCTCTTCTTCTTCTTCCTCTGTCAGCGGCGCATTCGAGCTTCATCTTCTTTGAGTATCTTATGGTATTTATCTGGATTCTTTTTCCCCTCTCTCTCTAGAGAACGCCCTCCTTTGAACCCAGTAAGGAAGCCTTTCTTTAGCAGCTTGATGCCGTCTTCCTCTCTCGTGACCGAGGGAGATCTTCCCTCGAGGTCGAGTTTAGGAAAGTAAGCAGTTATTCCGTTTTTCCCTAGATCTTTTTTCGCACCTTGCTCCTCCGTAGATAGCCGGTAGAAACTTCTTCTTCTCTTCTTTCTCACAATATTTTTTTTTGTTTTTTCCGCCTGTTGAGTTTTTGACCTCTACTAGTCGATTGATTTTTCCCCCGTTGTACAGAACCTCTCTCTCTTTGAGCTGTTAGTCCTTCCCTTAAGACTTCCTCCTTTTCCCTACGAGAAAGACAGGAGGTCCTTTGACTCGCGAGGAACCGTCTTTTCAAGCTCATCGGCCCCCTTATCCTTTTCTTCACTGAGGTTGGGTTTTTCCTGTGTCTGTTTGTCATCGTCTCTTTTTCGATAACCTCTCTCTTCGTAAGTTTACCTACAACTTGCTCCTTCTTCCCTTCCCCTCTCCTTGCCAGCGGGACCTTCTAGGCGTCTCTTCTTCTTATCGACCCCTTTCTTTCTCCTTTTTTTCAGTGAGCGATCCACTGTCGAGTAGCGTAGGGTCCCCACTTTTTCCTTAAGTGACGTTTTTGACGATCCCAACCCAGCTCTTTCCCGCCCTTGGAGCCGTCGTCTCCCTTTTTTCCCTTCTTGGAGGGTTTCAGAGCTTTCCCGATCCTTCCCCTCTCTCCCCTGATCTCTTCTCCCTTTTTCTTCAAGTCGTTTTTTGCACCTCTCCCGCTTGAGGAACATCAGGTCTCTAGATAAACGGTGAGTTTCTTCCCTCCGGCGACTTCTTCAAGTACGTTCATTGTTTTCATTCCTCCTCCCTTTTTTCTGACGCGACGTGAGGTTTTCTGCCCGAGTCTTCTTTTTGACAGCAGTGCATCCCCGGTTTTTCCCACGTCATCCCGAGTCCTCTCCTGATCGCTTGTTTCATGTGAATTTTAGGAGAGGGCTTGGCCCTGCCCTTACTCCTTTTTTCTTTAACCTCCCGGCGGCAGTTGCAGTTCCCAACCCGCGGCCCCTTCCCTTTTTAGTGTTAGAGACGTTTTCCGGGGTACCCTTTCCCTTTTGTGAAGACAAGCAAGTCTTCAACCAGATAGACTGTCCCTTTTTACGAAGGTGGATCTCCTCTTTCAATTAGACTCTTCGCTCTTCTGATGTCTCGGTGGTCAGTTCTTTTCTCCCTTTCCCTTTTTTTCGTGGTTTCCAAGTCTTCCGATGATTTCGACCCCTAAGATTTTGGATGATCGCCTGCGGTTATAGGTTTTTCCGCCAATCTCCCCGGGTTGCCCTCGCAGCCCCCCAGATCTGCCCGCGATTTGAAGAGGAGCCGATCTCGCCGACCCCCCTCCAACAAGCTCCAGCTTTTCTTCGGGCGCTTGAAGTAGATCTTTTAGGATCGGCACCCCCTTTTTTCCAGGGTGTGCGCACCAGAAACCTGATCCCCCTGGCAGATTCGAGCGTGTTTGTTACAGCGAGTCCCCCTTCTCCTGGCTTTCCCCAAGCGTTTTCTCCGTCACAAACTGTCCCTCCCTGAGGACGCCCCCCCTATCGCCCGTTCCAGAAGATCCGCTACCGATCTCCCCTTTCCTTTTTTCATCGAATGCCCAGCTTTCCCCTTTCAGGATAAGTTTTCTTTTTTGGATTGCAAGAGGTGTTGATCATCCCCACTCCCTCGATAAGGTTCAACAGAAATAGTCCTTTGGTAGCCCATCCGGGTTTTTTTTTTTTTCTCCCTCGCGTCCGCTGTCGAGTAGAGCGCCCGCTCTTTCCTTCCTTTTTTTCGTTAACTGACGGTACTTTACCCCCCAGCGGCTCTTTCCCTTCTACGATCCGACATCGGGGATTTCTTTTCCGTTGGCGATCTGGCTTTTCTGGCCTCCCTCCCTTCAGATCGAAAGCCGATTTCTTGGTTCAGATACGATGGAACCCGTTTCTCTCACCCGATTCCCCACTTTTTCAACCTTCACACTCCCTTCCTCCTCTTTTTCTCGGCGCGAAACTCGTTCGTGACCCTCCTAGGTGGCTTTCTTTTTTGCTAGAATCCGGGCCGCGGGACAGGATTTTCCGATAAAGGAGCACCACCCCCCGGTTGACATTTCAACCTCTCTCTCTCTCTAGAGCGGCCCTCGCGTCCGACCTAACTTCTTTGAGAGCTAGGAGAGCAGTCTCAGTTTCCTACCTCGTGCCGAGCGGCCTTCAGCGAGTTCCCATCTCCCCTTTCCCTCCTCAAGTTTGTTTTTCTCTATATTTTCGGATTGCTTTCCTTCCTACCGCATCGAGGCATCAGAAAGAGATTTTTTTTTTCCCTTCTGGGACGAGGCGTAATATTTACGGGCGGATTTCAGATAGAGCGACGCGTCGAAGTTTGCCCCCCTTTTCTGAGGGCTCAAGAGACCGGGTGTATCATGCTCTTCCTGCTTAGTTCCTCTTTTCGCTCGGCCGGTCCTGGGCTTTGACCGTTCCCAGTGCTATTCCGGCTTCTTTTTTTTCCCTTTAATTCGCGCGACGAACTTCTTCCGCAGGTCGGCCTTTGTCCGTTGGAGTCCTCCCTTCATTTTACCCTGGGTGGTCGTAGTATAAAGTTTCAGGAAGGGTGCTGGCCGTAGTTTTCTCTGTTGTCTGCCCGAACTGTCGCCACTCCCCCCCCCCCGGTGGGTCTTCTTCTTTGTGCATATCAGAAACAATTTCAGTATTCGTTCAGGCTTCTCGGACGTTGACGACCCATCAGCGCGTATCGGTCCGTGTCTTTGATCTGACCGTCTTCCCATAAACCCTTCTTTCCTCCTCCCCAACCCGGGTCGACTTTTCTTTCCGTCGAAACCCTCATCAGGATAAACACCCCCTCTCCTCCTTTTCCTTTTAGAAAAGTGCCGAGGCGGATCCCGACACGGATTACGATCCTGTGAGTGACTAATAGTGCCCACCTCCTCCCTTGAGCAGTGCGACTCCTCTACGGTTTCCCTTTCGTGAAACTGAGGAAGCGAGTCTTCCTGAGGCCGCAAGGTATAACCTCTTTTTCCCCAACCCGCTGAGCTCTTCCCAGGGTTCCCCCGCCGTGCTTGTTTACTTCGGGGAACTTCTCTCCCCAGCCCAGATCCCCCCTTTTTTTCAATCGCTGGCACCTGTTCCGAAACCTTTTTATTTCCTTTTCACCTTCGCCTCTCCTCTTTTTTGCGCCCCTTTCCACCGTGCACCTCACTTCCTTATGCCCTTAGCCTCTTCTTTCCCTCCGTGTTTCACCCACTCCCCTCTTCCATTGGGTCCCCCGCCCCCCCCCTTGCCACGCCACCATCGCAACCCAACGCACCCCCCACCACTCCAAACCCCCCCCCCCCCCCCCCCCACCCCCCCCCCCCCCCCCCCCCCCCCCCCCCCCCCCCCCCCCCCCCCCCCCCCCCCCCCCCCGCGGGTATGGAGTCGATCTTTTAATTAGCGATGAGAAAGAGGTTTGAGCTCGACCTTTGAGATCTTCCCCAGTTGCGGTCTTTGTCCAAGATCGTCCTCCTTATTAAGGCCCCCTCTTTTTCTTCGGTGGGTTCGACGCTTCAGCCTAGAGTCGGAATAGGATCCAGCTTTTTTTTTTTTCCTTTTGAGCTACGACGTCGCCCCGAGACTTTTTTTTTGAGCTTCGCCCTTCGTCTACTTTTGCTTTGCCTACCATCCTCCTGCCTGTTGTTTTCCTCTGTCCCTTTTCGCAAGGTGTGACGTCGCCCCCCTTTCTGGACCTTTCTTTTTTTTTGATTCACCCCTCGCCGCCAGGTCCGTAGCCTGGCTCCACCTTTTTTTTTTGGTCAGTTTCCTTCGTCTGATAGCTTTCGTCTCCCTCTGTTTTTTGAGTCGAACCGCCCTTCTCCAATGCCTGATCTATTTTTTATGCGGCTTGCGGCCGGGGTGCTTTTCCGGACACGCGACGCGGCGTCTGCTTTCCTGGACTGCCCCTGGAGCACTCCCTGGTGTGATTTCTTTTCTTTTTCGTCGGCAGAAGGACTTGCCCTTCAATTTAGCTTACTACACCGGTTATGAGGCCCTCGGGACCCTTTGATCTTCTCCGCCGACGATTTTTTGAAGACCCTTTCCTAGACATCCTCGCCTTTTTTTTCGTCTAGCTTCTTTTATAGTAACTCCCTCACCGACGTTGGCCGTTTGTTTTTTCCACACCCTCTTTCTTAGGGGTCTCTTACACCGTAATATCTCTTTCCCTCCCTTGTATTGGTCTCAGTTTCCCGGGGACTCTCTTCTAGTTGATCCCCAACGAGTCTTCCCGGTTATATCGCCTCGAATTTCTCAGTTTATTAAGACCCTCTTTATGTAACTCAGTTCCATTTCCCTTTCTTTCTCTTGCGCATGCGCGAGCTTTGTTCCCCCCCCCGGACACAGACCTTCCTCTTTCTCATCTGGGGTCTGGCGAGAGATTGATATTATTTTTTCCTCTCGTAGGTTTGAACCGAGTATCCCCTTGTATTGTCCCCTTCGGTGTCCGCGTCTTTTTTTTTCCCTTTTTCGTATTCGATAGCCAGCGACCTTCCTCCGAAAAGGGTTCCGACTTTTAGACCCGGAGGTCTCCCTTTGAACTCTCTATTTCCGGCCCATCTATCCCGTTTTTTTTCTGAAGATTTTTTTCCCCCCTTTTCCCCGATTGTATGATTCTGTTAGAACCTGAAAAGACGCTACTTTCTTGCTTCGGGAATTCCTGCTTACCACTACCTCCCCCCTCTCTAGGAAACCTATTCTCCCCCCTTTTTTTCCCTTGGGCCGATACTCGGTCACGCCTTCCACGGATCCGCGGGCATCCTTTACACCACCGCGTTTGAACTGAGTCTTTCCCGGGGTCTGTTTCCCCCCCGTTTATATAAGCGCCCTCTTTTCGACATCGTTCCAGCGTGTCGTCCCCCCCCTAGAAGGGAAGCCCTTTTTTTTGAGGACCTTCCGAGGCGTGGGAGATCGAGTAAGTCTTGACTCGAGTCCCAGCACTCTAACCCGGTCTAGTTAGTATCTCTTTGGATCCACATCCTGCTCAGACCTTCGTTTCCTATACACCCCCTCCTCTGGCCCAAAGAGGTTTGAGGTCTTACTGAAGTGTTTGACCGGTCGTTTAACTAGATCTCTTTCCCTCGAAAGCCCATCGGTTTCTCCTATTCCTTAATACTCCTTCCATTTTAAAGGGCCCCCCTGGAGTACATTCCGGTTCCCCCTTCCTTTCCCTTCCTTACGCCTTTTTCTTTTCTTGAACTTTTCCGGTCAAACCCCTGATGCCACCCTCCTCCCCGGCTGATTTGTCCTTTCTCCGTCTCCTCCTAGGCGACAGTGAGGTCGTTTCAGGAGATAGAGCCTGTGTCAAGCAGCTCCCAGCCCCGCAGCTAGTCCTTCCCCTCCCCTCATTGATTCCTTCATGAGGTTTTGTTGCCGGTCGAGCGCCCTTCGCGCAGCCTTGATCCTTTAGAGGAGGGGTTTGAAGTCCAAACAACCCTTTTTTCTTTATGTAGACGCGATTGCTGCCGTTCTTCGCTCAGATCAGCGTCAGTTTGTCGCCTCTTTTCGACACGAAAGCGCACTTCCCTCATCCCTTTTTCCCACTTCCTCCGGTCGAGCAGGTGATCGCTTCCCATGTAGGAGTATAACCTTTGGTGTTTGATGACTTTTTTTCGTTTAATTGAAGGTATTGGCCTGACCTTCCTTATTTTTCGAGCGAAACCACCGCCTCCCCAGCTGTAGGAATATCCTCCCTCTGGTCGCTTTTTTTGGTTTTCTTTTTTGGGGAAAAGCCGAACCTGGAGTTCTTCTCTCTATTACTATCGCGACCACCTCTTTGGCAGATTGCTCTCATACAGACCCGATAAGTTCCTCCTTTCTTTTCTCGATGAAGGAGAGAGGGATTTTTCATAGTTAACAAAGAAAACTCTTTTTTTTCCTTCTACCCCTGGCTGCTCTTCTTTTTCCCCCCTCCCTCGTTCCTTCCTGCTTCTCTCTTCCCCCCGATATCTTTCCCACGGTATCTAAGCTTTTTCGTCAATAATGAGAGGTCCTATTTTTTTTTTTTAGCCCCGCCCCGCGACTCTCCCCAGCTTTTCCCCCTTTCTGCATCGGCTATTTCTTCCATGTCTTCCCTCTTTGGTTTTATCGCCACCCCCTTTTCTCTTCCTTTGACGGCAACATAACTCGAAAAGGTTTTCAGACTTATACGGTTTTCTTCAGTCATAGTCGGCCCCCGCCCCCTTTTTAGAGTTCGGCGCGACCCATGGAAAAGTGCGATTCTCTATGTGCTCCGCAACGTGTCTTCCCTCGGTGCTGAAACTTTTTCTTATCCCGGGAGCTTAAGTTCGGGCATTGACGGGAAACCCCCTCTTTTCCCGCGACGCCCCTCCTTTCTGCTGGGAGCATGTATGCTTGATGAACCGATCGTGCTCTTGAATCCAAGTGCACGATAGGGGAATCGGCCGCCGAGAGGTTTCTCTCCCTCTTCTTTGTACCCTCAGATCCTCCTACCCCTTGGTTCTAGAAATGCAAGGCCTATTACGTATTGACTCCGGACAGGAGCCGAATTCTTTGTTTAGAAACGTCTTCTTGGACTCACTCCTTTTTTTAGAGCTCTCGCTCCCTTTTCAAGTTTCTCGCCCCTCTTCTTCCTCCTTCGCATTTTTTTTTCCCTTTTTTCGATTTGTGCATAAGGTACCGGAGGTGTCTAGTTTCCCCCCCCCCCAGTGCGCC
>Ga0179593_1282975_pt1 | contig 15217 bp, 21 predicted proteins | sample CZODoug2_1_08_16_FD_185931 | JGI IMG/M metagenome (GOLD analysis project Ga0179593, IMG submission 185931) | Vadose zone soil fungal communities from Angelo Coast Range Reserve, California, USA - CZODoug2_1_08_16fungal (PacBio error correction) | ecosystem: Environmental > Terrestrial > Soil >... | reverse complement strand
CTTCCTTCTGAATGAAAAGTCCGTCTTTGGTTGCGTTTTGTTTTTTCCCTGTCCAATTTTTCTTACATGGGGTCCTGTTGCCGAGAATTTTGTCTTCCCCTGTTCTCCCCTTCGGTTTTGTATCGGGTCCCTCATGGTCTCTTTGCGGGCGGGGAAAGCCACTAATCCGGCGTCTAACTGCTACTGGCGGTATCCCCCTCCCCCTCTCCCCTTTTCTCCGCTTGACTCTTGTCTACCCCTTAGGTATCTCTTTTCGATCCCGAACCCGGTTTTTACCCTGTGTGCCCCCCTCCCCCTTTTTTTTTTTTTTTTTTTTTTTTTTTTTTTTTTTTTTTTTTTTTGATGGCCTGGCGGTTGATACCCCCACAAATCCCCTCCTTTCCCCTTGTGGTGCACACATTTGATCCTTTCTCCCCCACTCTAGGCCCACGGGCGAGGATTTTAGTGACTTTTCGTCTTGCACCCCCCTTGGCCAGCTCCTTTTTGGGTCACACCACGCCCCGCCTTTTTTCTTTTTATTGCGGATAGTTTGGTAATTCCCTGTTTCAGCCGGGGACGATTGTCAGCCTTTTCAAGTTGAAAGCGCACCCTCATCTTCTGGTGATTGTATTTGGTTTTTTTGGCCGATTGGCTGTTCCTATCCCCCCGGCAAATGCCTTTTAATCCCTTGATGAACCCTGTCTTCTTTTTTTGTACTGTTTTCCCTTTCCAAGTTTGTACTGTCCTGACTTTAGTAGGTGAGCAGTCTTGAAGCTTCACGGCGTCTGCCTTTTTTTTCACCTTTCTTTTGTTTTTCTAGTTTTTCCTCTTAGCGGCGGTTTCACCCCCCCTCCGGGTTTGCCGGTGTCTTTGTCTATGCTTTCGGAGACTTTTTCTGCCGCGCATCCGGCGCACCAGGCTTTTGACCCTTTCTGCTTTTTCGTTTTTCCGTCCGGCCGCCTTCTTCTCTCACTTTCTTGATCATGATTCCTGGACTTTCTCGTTGGTCGGCGGTCCCCCGAACCGATTTCGGTCTGGAAACCCGTCCATTCTGATGCCTCCAATTCCGCCCAGTTTCCCTTCGCCTTATGGTCCCCAACACGTCCGCTTGTTATTGCGCACCTTTCTTTTGAGTTCCAAAAACGAACCGCCCGATATTTTCTATGTCTTTTTTCACCCAAATCCCTTCGGACTACCCCCGAGAACCACCCCCCTCTTTGGGGGGCTTCCCATCATTTTCATCAACCCAAACTTTCACTCCCGTTTTGTGCCTCCCCGCGGGCTGCGCCCAGTCCGTCTTGCCCTTCTTTGCACGATACAGTCAGACTTCAGGCCAAGCTCCTTTTCCCCGGCCGTTCGTTTTTTGCCGCCTGTTACCCCCCCTCGGGGAATGTACCCTCCCGTATTCGTAAGCCCCCTCCTCGTCTTTTTTGTAAAAGGTTTTTTTTGGTCTTTCGGCCCCTCTTAGATGGCTTTTGTTGGTTGGAGGTAGGGGTTGATAAAACCTGTCAGCAGATCCTGACCCTGGTCCCTTTTTCCCTGATTTTGAGTACTGAAGTTATTTGTGCTCTACTTTTTTTCTGGAAGATCTACTCTGTCATTTCTTCCCCCTGTTCTTTTCTTTCGCGGTCAAATCGTTTCCATTTTTCGGAGCACCCCTTCCGACCTATTCCTCTTTTAGCCTGTCCCACCAGGCTCGGTTTCTTCCAGGGACTCCCATTAACCCATTTCTTTCCCTTTCCCACTAATTAAGGGCGGACACAAAGAGTAAGTTCCAGTTTCTCTGTAAAGGTGCGGGGTTGCTTTTGTTCCTTTGGTCCCTCCTCTTTACTTGCTATCTAATCATTGTAGGCTCCTGCCTACCCTCCTTTCTTTTTTCTCCTAGGCAGTAAAAAGGCCCCCAGCGATATCACACCCTTTTTTCGTCTCGAATCCCGTTTTTAAATTTTTTTGAAGTATAGTTAGTTATCTTGTTGTGGCCATGTCGTTTTCATTCTTTGTTGTTCGGGTCGACCTGGCCAGTCCGTCTTCCCCGTTGCTACGCAGTGGTAGTTCCTTTCTTTGGATACTCTGCACAGTAAGGCGTTCCTTCATTTCCTTTCCAGGGTTGTTAGGAATCCAGTTTTACCCTGTTCAACTTTTCGTTTGTTTTTTCGGTTGTTGGTCCCTTTGTCTATTTGCGGTTCTACATAGGGGCCGGCCGGCCCCCGGACTTCCCAGAACTCTTCAGGTCGTTTGATATTCTGGTTTTTTGATCAAACCGTAAAAAGGTTCATTTTTCCTTCCAGGACCTTCAGATATGAATTGGACACCTTTTTTTCCATTTTTATGTTGGGATTGAGGAGGCCTTGTTTTCCTCCTCTAACGTTGTTGGCCCGTAGTCTCTTTCTGATTTGAGTTCTTCTGTTTTCAATTAAACTGGATAGCCCCCCGATAGTAATCGACTCTGAATTTTTGTGTTTCGCGACCGGCTCTTCAATTTGTCGGGGAAGTAGGTTTCTTCCCGTTTTTCCCCCGATCAGCTTGCTCCCGTTTCCTCGTCTGATATTCCGATCTTCACATTTTCTTGACTCTCCATACGGGTCCCAGATTCGGCCTCGCTTCTTTCATTGGCTCCATGTTTTCAGAGTTTCTGATCTATTTTTGCCTTCTTTTCCTTAGTTCGCTTCGGGTCCTTCGATCAACTTTTGTCATGATTCTTCTTTCACCTTACCAGTTTTTTGTCCCACCACTTTCCCCCAGGGACTGTCAGTGTGCTTCTTCCTCCCCGCTCGTTGATTCGATATTCCTCCTTCCGAAGAGGGTCCGGCCCAAGAACTCCCGTTTTGCAACCGCTGGGACGGCCCGGGTTTGCTGGGGACGTTCCGGCCCCTAAAAAATCTAGCGTTTTACCTATTCCCTTCTCCTCTCTTTTTCCCTTCTCCCTTTGGTTTTTTGTTTTGCGATCCCTGGTTTGAGGTCGGGTCCCTCTTTTAGGACCGTCCTTTTTTTCGTCTCAGCCCCCCGGGCAGAATCGTGGATTTTCTAGTTACTATTCGTAGGAGACTTCCTTTCCTTCCTCTTTCTTAGACCCCTGGACCTGATTCTTTTCCTTTGGTATTAAACAAAACAGGTCTGTTTCGCTACTTTTTTTTCTTGTCGTTCATTCCCGACTTTCGCTTCCATCCGTGAGTGGTCTTTCTTCATTTCAAGCTCCTTTCCTATTCGCCATTGGGTCCCCGTTCCGCGCCCTCTTTGGCCCGTAATAGATCCCTGACAGCTTTTTTTTCCCTTTTCTTATCCAGCAAGCGTTCTTACGTGGGGGCGATCTTTCATTGCCCCCTTCCAAAACTCCTTCCAACCAAAGACCCCCCCTTCCCTTCTCTTTTTCGCGAGCCGCCACGCCTTCTTTTCCAGGAGGTTCCCGTCGGGCTTCCTCTTCAGCTTTGCTCTTGTCCTTTCCAGGAACTGCGCTTTCCAGGGGTCGCTAATCCCACCGTTTTTTTCAAAACCCCGCCCTTTCCCGTTGACTCCAGTGGGCCGACAGGTCCAATGCAGAGCGGGGTCCCCCCACTTTCTGATCAGTACCTTTTTTTTTTTCTCTTTTTTTTTTCACAAGGGTTGATATAAACCCCAAGGACAGAGTGAATCACTGTTCCATTAAGTAAGTTTTTTGTGTTTCGTGACCTTATTTAGACATTCCCCCTTTTTCCACTTCCACCGTTTTTCCACTCTTTGGGAGTCCCCTGTCGTCCATCTTATGTGTCCGACTTGTCAAGAATTTCCCCTCGTTTATGTATTCCTACCCACTTCCACGCAGTCTTTTCCCTTGACGTCCCGCGCCTTTTCTTCCCTAATCCAAAAAACGCCTTTAATATCCCGCCCTCACCTGTTTGCCCCCCCAGGTTTGGATATTAACTCTATACTAATTAACCCACCCCTTGGTTTCGTCGACGAGTTTTCTTTCTCTGTGTTCTCTGAGCGAGTCGCGCTGGTTTATTGGCCGGTCGCACTTGGCTGTCTTTTCTTGTTTTTCTTCAACAGCGCGTTCCCCCCAATCAGGGCAGCAACCCCTCCCCCCCCTTCGGAACCTGTATCTTTCTTTTTCTTTTGTTTTTTTTTTTCCGCCCTGTCATTATTTTGTTTACTGTTTTCTTATGGTGGAAGGTCCTGTCTCCGGCCTTGATTAGCCGCATCTCGCGATTTTCCCGAACGGACTCTTGCCGCTGCCTTGTGTGTTTTTTTTTACGGCCGAATGAGGTTTTTCCTCTTATTTACCTCATCTGTTTTTTTTCGAACCCCTTCCCAGGAAGACCTCCCATCCCCTTTTCCTAGCAAAACTTTCATTGACTTTCCGGTTCCCTTCCATCAGTGCACCATACTCCCGTTCTTTCTTTCCCTACCTGGTTTCACTGATTCCGATTACGACATCCCCTTGGTTCCCCCCCCCCCCCTGAGGTAAAACCCCAGCCTCCGATGTTCTTCGCTTGTGTGCTTGCCCTCTACTCTACTGGATGGTCTTTCCGATTTGTCCTGACTTTTTTTCTCTCCTCGATGAGGAACCCACGCCTTTTTAAGTTTTTTATGATAGTGTCCAGTTTTTCTCTCCTTTTCCCTATATTCCAACAAGACCATTTGCTCTTTTTCCTTTTTCGGTTTTTTTTTTTTGCCCCTGGCAAAGCCGTTTTTCATCTCGTTGCGTTTGGGGTTGTCCGCTTTTTGGGCTCCCTGGAATGTTTTGGAAGTGTTTCTGCACGTTTGGGCGAATTTGACGGTTCTTCCAATGCGTTCTTTATGCGCCTTTTCACACCGGTATAAGTCTTCCCTGCCCGTTTTCCCTGCCTGAGTTTTTGATGTCCCTACGCCCCGCCTTTCGCTTTGCTCCGGAATGCTTTCACTTTTTCCCCCCCGCCCAGATATCCCCACTCTTTACTTTCCTTTTTTGTCCTGGTTCCTTACCGTTACGGAGATCTATTTTTTCCGCCCTTGAACTCCTTCCTCTTTGGAGTTTTCCCGTCATTCCCTGTTTCTCCTCCCTAAAGGCGAAACGCCATTTGCCCCCTTGGGCCCTCACCCAGCCGCAAAAGTTTTCACGCGTAAATGGTCCCTTTCTGTTCTTCAAAATAGTCCCCCCCACCCTCACCCCGGTTTCTTTTCGATCGTTCCCGGCTTGACGTCTTCCACTGCGTTTTTTGTTTTTTTTTTTTTTTTTAGACCACCGCAGTGACCACAGTCTTCGGCCTCCTCCGTGACTACGGTTTTTTTTTTTTGTTGTTTTTCCAAAACACACCCAGCCGCTTTTTTTTTCCCCAATAGGCGACCCGCCCTCCAGCGGTACAGTAGGGGTCCCTCAAAGACGTTGGGACCGTTATCCACTTGTGTTCCCCCCCCATTTTTGCATACTTTATGACGTTTTTCTTCCTGTTAAATACCCCCCCCGGCCAATCTTTTTTCAGTTCTTTGACACCCAAACGGTCACGGCGGTTCTTCTCTTGGGACCCCCCCCCCTGGAGTTTTCTTCCTGCCAAGAGGAAAGCTTTTCGAGTTTTTCCTGCTCTGGAACTCGCCGTGTAGCTGTGCGGCGTATTCGTGGCTGACCGCCCCCCCCCAGCGGAACCATTTGGCTCTTGCACGAATTTCCAGACTGGTGCGACAAGTGTTTGCCTTCGGAGCGGCGCCGCCCCAGGTACCCCCCCTTGGGCAGGGGGTCTTGTGTCCACACTCACCCCTCCTACTTTTGAGCTTGCTGTCTGCAGACGCTTTTTTTTCCTAACCGGTTCCTCCTGGGTGTTGTTTTTGAGGCCCTGATGCGTTCATTCAAATCACGGGCGTCGTGTCCTTTTTTTTGGGCAGTGGTCTTTTTTTGTTCCATGGCCTGTCCTAAAGTGTGGGGGGGTTTTTTTTGTGCTGTTCTGCCTGCACTGCCTGCTGCTCAATGAGCTTTCTCCGGAATCTCTTCCCTGTTTTTTTTTTGACCCCCCTCCCCCCTTAAGCTTCATCTTACAGCTAAATTTTCGTTGTGATCACCTACGAGGACCCTCGCCCTGGCCTTTCCTCCCCCTTCTTCCTATGTTATGTTAGACCCACTAGTAACAGGTTGTTTTACACCCCCCTCCACTCATTGGTGGGGCCGGGAGTTCTGACGATTCCACCCCTTACAATATTATTTTTGTCCGGAGTTGGGGTCCCCCCCCCCAAGTTGACACTACCCGTCCTCACAAGCTTTCCCGGGATTCGGACCCTTTTGAGCTATTGGACCAAACGGTTTTTTCCCCTCCTCTTTTTTTGTTGGTGGTGCAACCACCCTCCTTTCTTCTTTCATTTGGAGGCGCTCTCTGGTTCCTCTTTTCTACGTCATGTCCGCTTGTAGTTCAGGGCCGTGGACACGGGGAAATCTTCCAACGGAAGCGGGCCGTTTGTCTTGGGTTTGGTGAGCTGGATGTTTCCAGGCAACTTTTGAGCGGATCCCTTATTTCGGTTCGTGTTGGAATGCCCTGGGTCCTGGTAAAAAAGTTTTTTTTTTTCGTTTCCTTTCGTTTCCTTGGAGTGAGTCTTGAGATGTTCAAAACGCCGTTCGCCCGTCGGGTTGGTAGTGGCTTTAAGTTTTCTTTATCGAAAGGAGAGCGTGGACAAGCGTTCAAAATCGGTAACTCGGGTGAAGTTTGGTTCTGGATGAACGATGGTTATCAAGGTTCCAAGTTTTTAGTTCAAACCAAGGCGGGCAGAGAGCACGGCGTGGTGTCCTTTCCAAGGGCCCTTCGGGTCGTTTCCGACACTGTTTGAGGATCTTCTTCCAAGGATTTTGTCCGAAGGCGTGGTTGATGACCTCCCCCCTCTCTTTTCTCCCAATGACCTAGAGATGGTCTTAACCCCTTTTTTTTCCCCCCCGGCACGTTGCCGCGGCTAACCCACGCGCCCCTTCAAGCGGAGGTGTTTTTTCCTTTTGTCTTTCGCAATTGTGGTCCTTGTGGGCCCAACCGAACCGTTTCGCTCATTTTTTTTGTTCTTTTTTTCTTCTCGGGGAGTCCCCGAAACCCTTTCCCCCCCCCCACTGCTGCTCTTCCTCTCAAACCCTTTGTGAAAAGTTTTCCGTTTTCCCGCAGGCCGGGAGTTGGCCCAGATCGTCGGCCTCTGGGGACCCTTAAAAGAGATCCCTCTTTCACTATACTCATTCACCCCCAGCCCTTTCCCCCGCCCTCCTCAGTTCGTTGGTTTTTTTGGGGGTTTTTCTTTTTGATTTTTTGGGGGGGGAAAGTTACTCGTTTCCCCCTTTTTTTTTCCGTTTTAGTACCCGGAGTTTGGTGTGTCAAGCCTCCGTTAGTTCTTTTCATTTTTCCGGGTTTCTGCGGTCCCAAAGCGTTATGAGTTTGTGGAGTCGGGGTTAGTGGCTTTTTCCACGGGCCCGTTTTATCATGCCCTTGCGTTTCCTACCCTGGGCTTTTCTTTCGTTACTTTTGTGGTGATCGTTTTTTGTATTAATTTGCGCGTCTCCTCCCTCTGATCCGGACCCCCCCCTCCGTTCGTCTTTAGGCCCTTTTCCCTTGCTTTGTTCACCTCGCGTCAGTTTTTTTTGATCGGCTTTCCAATGCAACGGTCAGTCCTTTAATCCCCCCGGACTCTACATGTCAACCCCTTGACTATTTAGATTTTCCAAAGGCGTCAGATTTAGTTTTCTAACTTTCCCTTCTTTTTGGATTTTTCCTCTTTTTTTTTTTGTTTCCGTTTTTTAGCTTTTTGTCATGCTCTACTGACTCTTTTTTTTTTTCCTTCCGGCCAATGACAAGCGCTTCCCTTTGCCTTCCGCCAGTTCCTGTAACATCGCAGCCCCTCTCCTCACCCCCTCTCCCCCTCCCCTGACTGAACATGGTTTGAAGTGTTCTTGACGTCAGAAGTAGGTTTTTTACTTGGTGTTGGGCCATGTACTCGGTATGAGGGGCGGTCTGTTGTATAGTCCTTTCCAGGTCCCAGCTCCTTCCACCGAGGAGTTAGAGTTTTTACGTTTAAATAGTCTGATCCGACAGCCCCCCGTCGTTTTCTTCCTTCGAGTTATGCCTCCGTCTTTTCCGTCCTGGAACTTCGAGGTTCTGGGTCACTGGTTGGCGTTATGCGAAATAGGCGGCGTTCCTTTTTCCTGCCTCCTGCTTCATGTCTGCATCTTCCTTTTGGAGATAAAACGGTTCCCCCCAGATGCTCCTTTCTTGATTTTCAGACGTGTTGCTTTCATTGCTTGTCATCCCCCTTTGCGTTTTTTTTGGCTTGTTGGAAAGGTCTTCAGGCTTTGTTGTTTTTTTTTTCTTTTTGCCCTTTTCCTCCATTTGTAAAGGTGGAATCCTCGCAAACCTTTCTCTCTGTGGGTTTCATCTAATTTTCCCCCTTCTTGGTCACTTTTTCGGTGTTTTTTGGATATGAATATTTTTCTTTCCGGTCAATTTTTTTGGGATGTGATGTTTTTTCTCCAGTTTTGGTCACGTTCTCCCCTGGCCCTTTTTTTTCTCTCCTGTCTTGATCATCGTCGACCTATTATTTTTGCCAGGATCGTTTTCGCAGGTTTTTTTTTTTTTTTTTTTTCCATGGCGGACCACCTCGGCAGGTGGTTGCCCCCCTCTTCCCATTTTCTTTCCCGTAGTCCTTTTGAGACCGGATTCAGCTTCGCCCTTCCCTCTCAAACTTTTTTTTTTTTCCTTTTTTTTCATACGTTTGTTATCCAAAAATGCACATGGTCCCGTTCTTGTATTCTTCTACGACTTTAGGATGGATAGCTATTCTTTCCTGTTTCCCTCTGTTCTGCCTCTGTCCAGTCACGCTTTTTCTTCTGTTGTGTACGCCTTTTTTTGTTCGAAACCAATCGGATGCGTTCCTTTATTCTATTTCTTCCCTCACTCGCTTTCCTTGTGTCGTCTTTTGTTTTACACGTCCCCAGGTACATGGGTGGAGTTGAGAATGGTGCCAGCATCGATTTTCTTCTGCGCCGCCCGGCGTCGAGGGGTTTTTCCGTCATTTTCGTGGCTTCTCTTCTCTTCCTTCGTTCTTTTCCCCTTTATCATCCTACAAGTTGTAGATAATACCTGGACATTTTCATCTTTTTGAAAACCAGATTTAACTCCTCCGTTTCTGTGTCGCGGCCCTCCTGAGCCCCCAACTTCATCGTCTCCTTTGGTACTTCCGCTTTCCTCCTTCTCCCTTGACTCTTTCTTTTGTTCCGTAGATCCCTCAGTCGTTGATCGGATATAAGACTTCTTGGAGGGTCTTTTTGCTGCTTTGCATCCATTGCACCTTTTCCAACTTTCCCAGTAAAATCCATCGCGGTTTTTCCCGGGGGTTTCCCCTGCACTTTCTTTCTTTCCTTCGATTCCTCCTTTTTTCCTCTTTCCCCTTTTTACCAGTTGCCTGTCCTCATACCCCCCGCGTTCCTACCCCCTTTGAATCCTTTTACCCGTTGAAGCCCTGGCATACAGGTCAATGCACTTTATTCTTCCCACGTTTTTTCTCCTTTTCCTCGCTTTCCTTTATTCTCCCCAGGAAGATGTGTGTCCCCTAACCTGAATAGTATGCTTCTTGACCGCAGCCTTGTTCAAGTCCCTTTTGCTTTTCCACGTGGCAAACATCTTTTTTCTTTCCCCTTCTTAAATCTGTGGCCCTCCCTTCTTCCCCCGGGGTTTGGTCACGGATTTTTTTTTTTTTTTCTTGTTTTACTCTTGACCTCCCTTTTTTCTTGCCCCTCTGTAATCTGATTCCTTTTCGACTATCCCCCCCCCCCCCCCACCGTGCCTTTTCATATCCTCACTTACTGGTCCCCCCCCACCTGCTCCGGACTCCTATTGTCCTTTTTAACTGGCTTTTTTTTTCTTGGAGTTTGTAGTTCGCTGGGGTTACTGCACTTTTCTGCTATCTCGCTGTTGCTCTTGAGGTGTTGAAATCCTGCCCCTGCTTTTTTCTCATCACCGTCTGCGTCACCAAATTTGCGCAAACCCCATACTGTCTTTCTCCTTGATCTCCGGACTTTTTCCGCTGTAATCTTTTTTCCTTTGGCTCCTCTTTTTTTTTTCCTTTTATCCTGTCCTTTGATCCCTTTTGGCCGACCCCCCTTGCATTAGCCGTTTCTCCTTTCGATATTGATTCCACTGTTACTATTCCTGCGTCCGCTTGAAGGCCATGTCCGCGATCCTCTCCTCTTCTTTCCATTCTCTTCCACCCACAATAACTGTCTCGTCAGGGATAGCACTTCAGGATCTGCTTCGGTCCACTTTTTATTTATCTTCCCGTCCCCGTAAAGACCTTCCCCGTCCCTACGGCGCCGCTTTTTGTCCCTTCCTTTCTTCCCTCCCCTCTTTTTCCCCCAGTCTACCCTGCCCAACGCACTGCTTTTTCCGTTCGCGTTGGGTTTTCTTTTAGCTACCCCTCTTACTGAGTGGGCATTTTTTCGGTACTTCTACTGGCGAACGCCGCTGCCTTCACCTGCGTTAATTTTCGTTCTTTTTTTCTTTTCCTCCGTCAGTTTTTCGTGTCCCTTCCTTTTTAATCCGACCTATTTGAAACCATTTTGACCCTTTTTGGCCACTTGATTTGGTTCGTTTTTTTTTGGGGAGGACCCATTTTCTCACTGTTGTTGGTTGCGCTTTGGCATTCCTTTTCCCTTTGTTCCTGTATGCAATCGCGTACCCTTGGTCACGTTTTTCAAGCTTCTTGTCTGCGACCGATATGCCCGGACCCATCTCCTCAAGGTTAGTTCCGACTCTGGCTGCTTCTGACCTTCCTCTGATTTACGTTTCTGTGCCGTCTTTGTGATTCATCCATTTTTTTTTTTTTTTTTTTCCAAGATCTCGTACTTGGTGTTGATTTTCCGTCTACGTGCGATTTCTTCCGGGAACCGCCGCCCTCCCTGTCTCCCGGTCTTTTCCCTCTGTCCCTCTTGCTTCCGACATAGACCGCCCACTGCTTTTCTTTCCATTTTTTTTTCCAGTCTTTGTTGTTTCCCTTTTTCACTTTGTATGTATATTACCGATCCGCCCCCCCCCCACACCCATCAAAACCTTTGCTTTTTCCTCTTTTTTCTTTCCCGGGTGTTTTTGTTGACGGTGTGGGGGGGTTTTTTGGGGGGCTCTCGGCGGTGAGTTCCGTTGTGTTACGATTACTCCCTTTTTTTTTTTTTGGGCTTTTTCCCCAAAATCGCTGGCCCCGGTGGACCCTTCATCTCGGGGGGGTGTCCCCGCCTCCTTTTTTGGTCCCGGTCGGGGCGAGGTTGTGGAAAGCATTTGGGCAACCAATCCCCTTAGGGTGCATAAGTATTGTTACTTTTTTTCTAGTCATAATTCACCGGTCCCATCGAAATTTGCTTTTCACCCCCACGTTCAGTTAGGTCCTTTTCCTTCCATCTGTTCCGATGTAGCAGATCCTCTGTTTTAGAGGGACCCTGTGATTTCGGCTCCTTCGGTATGCTTGTAGATGGAATTTTCTTTTCCTTCCAATTTGGGGCCTCCCCCCTTCCTTATTGACCTCTCACGCCCCTTTTTTTCTTGGGGGGGGATTTTTTGCAAGTGACCTGCGCGGCCCCCCCCCTTTCCCCCCTGTGGGCCAGGCCCCGGGACCCCCCTTTTCCCTTTCCCGTCTCTCTTCGGAATCTTCTCCTTTCCTTTTTTTCTTCCTCATAAGTTTTTTTTTTGTGAGATTCAATCTGATGCTCAGAACTAGCCTCCTCTTGTGGTGTCCATTTTTTCTTTCCTGCCCGTTTTCCCGGGGGGCGCGCCGGGATGCAACCCTTCATGCTCCCCCCATTGTTCTTATTAGTCCCCACTTCTTTCGTGGCGTGTCTGGCTTCACTATTCCAGCTACAAAGTTTCTCCTTGCGGATAACCGTCCCTCTGCCCCTTTCCCCCGCTTGTGACTTTCTTTTCCCCCTTGACTCTGCGATTTCCCCCGAAAGATAAACCGTTTGTGTACCACCCTAGATGGGCGGGCCTTATGAGATTTTCCACACTGTCAAACCCTTATGTCCTTTTCCGGGTTCCCCCCTGGTGTCTATGTGAAACCCCCATTTGCTATGCTCCGCTGATGATTCGGCGTTTGCTATTGTTTTTCTTCTGGTGTATTTTTTGGCCACACAACGTGTCCGGCTCGGCATGGACTGGGTCTGATTTTCTTGGTTCCCTTGGTGTTTTTGGTTTTACGCCGGTTCCTTGCCGCATGCTTTGTACAACGGCTATGCACGAAGGCGGGGGCCGGTTGAGGGGGTGGCTATTTCTTTTTCCTACCCACTTGCAATTTTTTCTGCGGGAGGGCCTTCCCTTGGTCCATGCCTAGGTGTAAATTTCTTTTTTTGGGGGTTCGACCTTTTTCATTTGGAGTTAGCATGTTTTTACGAGGCCCCCCGGCGCTTTTAGTTTTCGGGCCTCTTTCCTTTTCTTCCTTTCCCTAAGTGCTTTTCGGGGGTTCTTTAGTTTTTTCTTTTTCCAATCGGGGTTACTATGGTTGGATTTCTCTCGTTGTTCTTTATTTATCCCTCTTCTGGCGCCCCAAAGAATTTTTTTTCCCCAAGTTTGAGTAGACTGCCCGGGCCGTTGGCAAGTTTCCAACCTGGTGTTTTTTTTTGGACGAGTGCTTCCCTAATTTTTGAATTTCTTTTTCTCCAGTTCGTGAGAGTTTTTTTTTCAGACGCTCTGGTTGGAGTTATTACTCTTCCCTTTCCTTCCGCCACCCGTTCCCTTCCGCCCTCCCGGATCACCCCACGAAGTGAGAACAGTCCTTGAAACGTCTGCTTCCTTGCGTCGTTGTTCGCCCCCACCAGCACCGTGCCCTGACATTTTTCTCTTTTTTTCTCTCGTAGGCCATTACTTTTCACCCCCTCGCGTTTTTCCCTCCTCGAACCCTTGACTTTTTAAATGTGGCAGGTAAGCGTCGTCCGCCCTCTCTTTTTCCTTTTCCTTTTCCAGCTTCCCAGTTATATCTCTTCAAAGTTTTTTCCCTCTGCCGACGCGTTTTTCGTGGGCGTCCCTCCACATTTCTTTTGGGCACTTGTATTCCCCCTTAGGTCTTTCCTCCTCATTTCGGCGGTGCGGTCGTCGTTGATTGTCTCCAGGCGTATGTTTTTGTTGCGTGGGATTTGTCCCGGAGCAGCCTTCCCTGCAATTTCCTTCCCCCACCACTGATTCGTACTTTTTTATGTTTTTTTCGGAGTTTTCTTTCGATATATCGCTGTTTTGGCCTGGTTTTCGTTTTTTCGCGGGCACATTTTTTCCTTCCTTCTGATCCCCTCGCAGAGATTCAATCGGTCATTGCGAGGGCTGCCAAAGGTTCCCGTCCGTCCACCTCTTTTCCTTTCCCAACTATCTACCTCCGGTGAACAAACCATCCCTTCTCTTTTCCCGGTTTTCTCCCTTCCGGGGAGGTGTTTTTTTTCATCCTGTACGGTGGGGTATTTTCCCTTCTTATCTTTTTTTATGGAATGGCCTCGTCCCGCCCGTCCCCCAGGCAGCTCTTCTCCTCCTGCACATTTCCTCCCCTGATACCCAAACTCGTCTAGGCCTTTTTGGTTTCAAGGTTTTTTTGTTTCCCCTTTTTATCGTTTCGGTATTCGCATTTTTTTTCATTTTTTCCCTTCGGATTTTGCCTTTGTCTGTTTTGGGGGATTCCGGCCAGTCTCTTAACCCTGCGTCTTTGACTGGCCCCTTCAACAAGGGGCTATTTCCTCAAAGAAGGGCGTTCTCCTGTAAGCTTCGTTTCGCCTTGGACCACTCCCTATTGTGTAATGGTTTCTTTGGCGCTCTTTTTCCTTGGCGGGGGCAACGGTTGCTTTGCCTGGACGATTCTCTCCTTTTTGACGACCCCGGACCCCAGAGCGATTTACGGTTCAACGTCCATTTTCCCCCCGCTCTGCATTGCCATTTCCACTTTGATTTAGGTTTTTTTTCTCGTATGTTCCGGTTTTTCAGGTTTGCGTCGTGCGGCTTTCAGCCGGAAGTCTTAAACGGAAATCACTCCACCATGCATCCCTTGAGAGAGTAATCTGAAGTCCCCTTGCCCCTACAGTAGCTTTGATCGTTGCCCGCGGTGACTGTTTCTGTTTTTTTCCTTGTCTCTTTTTTTTTCCTTTTCAAGGCTTTTTCCCGTGCCTCATCTTTTATCCCGATCGACTTTTGCTTCGACGGGGCCACGCGTGCGGCCAGCCCGGCCCTTTTTAGAAAACCCCCCCCCCCCCCTTGGGCAGGGTCTGCCATTCCCATAGGGCGTCTGCTTCACTTTTGACCCGTTGCTTTCAAATTTCGCGTAACTTTTTTATTCTCCCCACCTGTCACAGGGGACTGTCTTTTCTGTATTTCTTTTTTTTCCTCCCCTTAGGGTTTTTGGATAGCTTCTTCCAGCAGTAGGGGCGCCCCTCCTTTCTCACTTTTCTGTTGGGCGGCGTCTATAACCCTTCCGCTCCTTCTCCCCCCTTCTCTCTCCCTGGTTTGTTGTGATCGATTCTACCTGGGAATAGGGACTCTCTTTTCTTTAGGCGTTTTTCGCCTTTACCCGCGTCAGCGGGGTAGTTCCTTCGTGTATTTCCTCGTGCCCTTTTTGAGTCCTAATCTCTCTCCCCCTTCTTCCTTCTTTCCCCCCCTGACAAACCACCCTTTCCCTTCTTTGTGCATTTTGTAACAAAACCGTATTGGACGCTAATCCTGAGTTGGATTTTAATTTTGCGGTACTCCGTTGGCACGTCCTTTCGTCATGCGCTGCCTTTTTCATTGCCGGGCTCTCCCGAATTTTCAGCTCGCTCAAAAAGGCTCTCCTCTTATCCTCCTTTTTACGGGATTTTTTTCGTTGGCTCGTTCAACTGGAGAACCTTGAAACGTTTCAGGAGTGAGGGGCTAACCCGTGCCTGCCGGAAGTCTTCCGATTCTTTCTTTCCTGGGGTGCCTCCTTCCTCCCTTGCGCTTCCCCTTCCTCCCAACAACCTTCAGGAACCGCCTTCCCTGCCTTTTTATTCCATTTTTTTCTTTGACTTATGAACGTTTCTTTACTTTTTTTTCCCCAGGGGACCTCTGGTTTGGCCGTTTCAAATTTTCTTCTCTTCTTTTCCGGCCCGTCTTCGCCATAGCTTGCACTTTCCCTGTGTTTATCTTAAAATCTTGGTAGGTTCGGGTTGAGGTTTGGAGGAAGCTTCCTTCCCCCCTGGCCTTTTTTTTCCCCTCTTTGTTGTCCCCCTGGACTTCCTTCGTCGCCCTTTTCCGGGTCCGCCGCTGCCCTTCTGCCCAAAACGCCTTCAGTTTTTTCCTGATCCAAG
>Ga0179593_1334336_pt1 | contig 15218 bp, 17 predicted proteins | sample CZODoug2_1_08_16_FD_185931 | JGI IMG/M metagenome (GOLD analysis project Ga0179593, IMG submission 185931) | Vadose zone soil fungal communities from Angelo Coast Range Reserve, California, USA - CZODoug2_1_08_16fungal (PacBio error correction) | ecosystem: Environmental > Terrestrial > Soil >... | reverse complement strand
AAATTATCGCCTTCATCGGCGCTGCTCCAGAGGCTCTCCTCCTTTCTCCTTCTGGCCCCCCGATTGTCTTTTTCTCCCGAAAATTCTTGAAGGATCCCTTTTCCCAACCATCCCAGCCAGAAATCGTGAAATGATAGAAATGGTCCGGTTTCAGTGTCTCCGGTTCCCTCGATTTCGATCCACTACCCCCCCCATGTTTTCCTAGGCTTCCTCAACCCTCCCCGTTTCTACTCTCCTAACGTTGTTTCCAGTGCTATCGCAACTACAAACCACGCACATTATCATGAGTCTATATATCCCACAAACTCCTTCTCCCTTTTCTCCTTTTCGGCTCACCACCCTATCCATATGTCCTTCAGGGCAACAAACTTTCTCGCCTCCGTGGCAGTCGCCCCCCTTGCGCGACATTCCGAAAATATTTCCTGACAACGAGATTGCTAAATGCCAGTTGCCTACAATACTGTCCTCCGGTTTGATCTTTTTTTTTCCCCCCCCTTTCTCCTCCTCGTGAGACCGTTCTCCCCATTTCATGGCACGAAGGTCACTCTTGAAAGCCGCAAGAATATGAACGGTACCTTTGATAAGAGTTGTGCCCTAAAACTTTGCGCTTTTCGCATTTTCTCGGTGCTGCTCAGACCTCGTTTTTTCTTTTCCCTGTCGTCTACCTTCCAAAGTTATTTCCTCAGGGTGGTGTGCATGTATCGCCCGATCCTGATTGTTCAAAGTGTCGGTTTTGCCCAGACATGCGCATCAATGTCCTTCTGCGTGTGGGTGGTTTGTTGTCCCCTCCTTTTCGTGCGTTTTTCCTTCTGTGTTGGCTGCCTCTGTAGTCCCTTGCTTCTGTTCATAAACATATTACCCACCCATTATTGTCCTGTGTTCTATTTACCTTTCATCAGCCAATTTTGAAGCCATCATGATCTTGATTTGTTTGATGCGCGAAGCCCTTTTTTAGTCCCCCGACGACTTTATAGTTTACCCATTCGTTCTGTCGCTTTTTCTTGTTGGGATTGGGGGGCTCAAATCGCCGGTGAATCATACATCGCTTTCACCATTCTTTAAAGAACTCATCCACCCCAACTGTCTTTTGTAGTTTTGACCGCGAGATTTTTGTTACTCTCCAAGGATACCTTCAAGCTTCCTTCCGGCTATTACGATCTGGTGTTTTTCTTTCTTTCAGCTTCCCTTCGGAAGCTGAATTCGAAAGTTTCCTTTTGTTCTCACCCTAATTCCCTTTTCCCCCATGACCAGGTTCTTATCCCCCTGGGTTTTTTGGTGTGTCTTATTTTGGCAATTTATCCCCATGATCTAATACACCCTCGTACAATTCCCCTTCTCTCTTTTTTCCTGTCTTTCCTCAGTCACGCTGGTTTGATTTTTTTCCCCCAGATTTCATTCAGTTACTTCGTCCTGCCTCTCTTCTACTTCTCTTTGTTCGACCAGAGTGCTTTTGGTTCCTTTCCTTGGCACCGTTTACCTGTTGTGACTTTTCGATTCGCTACCGCGTCAAAAATTGCACTCGGCATTTTCGGGCAAATGTTGTCATCTTGGTGTACTCTGAGATCTCTCCGAGGTCGTATCTGCACAAGGCGCTTTATTAGGTTAACGCGCTATACATTTAAGTTACACTCAGACCGGCGTTCCCTTCTCTACCCCCTCGGCCGTCGCCATACCTTGTTCTAATAGACGCCTTCCCCTGTCTCATCTGTCCCAAGTCTCTCTTACTCCAGTGATGGACGATCCCCCGGCAACCCTCCAAACCTCCGAGGATCTCCTTTTCCGTTCCCATGACAGGGTTTTCCTTCCCTCCAACTAAACCAACGGAGACTTGAAACGCTTGTTCAGATAGGTTTATATTTCTCTGTTTCAACCCCGCTCCTTAGGTGGCGGCGGCAGACTCAGTACCTCGCTTTTTCCAATATTCCTTCTCCCTTCCCGTCATAAACCCTTTTTCCTCTTCTCTGTGTCCTTCTTCCGGCCCTCTGTGACGCCAAGGTACGAGTTTTGTTGTATGTCAAACGTTCTGTTTCATTACTCCCCCTCTCCCTAACTTCTCTTAGTAATTACCAGGATAGAACTGCTCAAGTATACCCAATTCCTGTTTTTTTTTCAGGATCTTTTCCCGAAACAAAACGGTTTTTTTCCTCCGTCCCTTTATTATTATCTTCTCCGAACGCCCAGTTGCGTAATACCGCAGCCTATTTCTGAGTTTGACTGACCTCCTCCGTTGTTTACCCCTTTTTTGCCTCAATCGACCGCGTTTCTCCTATTCCTCGCGATCTTTCTCCTGTGTGTTTCCCCACCCCCCCATTTTTTGATCCTCTCCAGGGTGACGGCCTTTTTCGCTCTTTTTTTCCTGTTTTTCCTGATCCATTCCATTTACTACCGGGATTTCCCCTTGGATGCACGTTCGGGAGAGAACAGAAGCGGTTGCAAGCCCACCCCCACTCAGAGAGAGGGAAGTTTTTCCTCCCCAGAGGGTGGCCGAGAATTCGGCCCTTTTCAGGTGCTTCATCTCTTATGTCCTTTTTTTTTCGATTTTGACGGCCTCTCCTGCCCCCATCTTTAGCGAAGGTAGACTCCAGAACAGCCTACTTTTCCTATTAAACTCATGAAGAATAGAACAACTAGATCTGCCATGTCACCTCTGAATAAGGTTTTAGTCGATGAGCCAGACTTTTGTAGCTTTGTCCAAGAAACGCTGTTCCCCCCACCCTTTGGCAGTTCGGTAACTAGGCCCCCTCGCTTTTTTTAGATTTCTACTATCGCCGTTTCGGTAAGTCCGAGTTGCAGGTATTATTTGGTTGCGCGACCAGGGCCACAAGAGAAGAGAACTCTATCTCGAGACGATTCTAGTTATGTTTCTCTTTGCGCTTTTTGACTTCCATAACGCCTTGTGGTGACGGCTCTATTCTGTACGTCGCTAGAGTTTGTGCGAACGAAGCTCCTGCGCCTCTTTCCCCCTTCCCCCGAGTCCCTCCTGAGTTGCCTACTCCTCCCCTCAAGGGAAAGCTTCCAACTGTTATTTTCGACCAGCCAAAAACGCCCCCTGCGCAAAATCTCGCCTTTAGCCCCTCTGTTTTATTTTCACCGGTTGGTATGGAAACACTTCCCCATCTGGGCCCCCGTCCCGCGGATAGTGTCTTACTTACGGTTGAATAGTGACAGCTGTCGATTTAACAGAGACCTCCCTGGTCACAGTTGCGTGCACGTGCCTCTTAACGCTTTTTAAGGGTTTTCGAAAGTATTGTTCCTTGACGGACCGTTCCTTTGGCCAGTTCCTTCCCCCACTTGATGACTTACCCTCTCCGTCCGATCGCTTCTTGGGAGCGTTGTCCGAGCTCTGAAATCAGCGGTAACGCAGCAAGGTTGGCGCTCGTCGGTAAGATCTTATGGGCTCGATGCTTGTCTTTCGCAGTGAGCAATACGAAAGCGTGGCTTTCCCTTCTCTTTGTTGTGTGCGCGAAGACCGGAATTTCACCCACGTCTCACAGCAAATTTCTGAATGATTCGAACTCATAATTACATTCACCTGCCTTAGAGTAGGATTTGGCGGCAAAACCCTCTTGTATGCCTTAGTCTCTCCCTAAATGAATACCTTTCGATCTGTTATTAACATCCGACATGGCTTCGAGCGGACCCCTTCACCTCTTTTGAAACTCTCACTATTCACTCTCTCGTCCCCCCCCGACGCCAATATCCACTTATCCTAGTTAGTCACCTCCGTGAGCGTTCGATTCAGCTGGTTCCGGACCTCGCACGCTCGGTCTCAAACCCTAATTGGATGTCCCTGGTAGTTCTTCGTACCCGGGCAGCCCCCCTGGTAGTTTTTATTCGTTTTTGAATCTGTTGGCCATTTTTGACCTCTCTTAATACGATACGTCAATGTCTTACCGTTGCAGCCTTTCTGCCCCCTATTGTTTAGGGTCCTTCGGTCGGCTGAAATTCTCTTCGTTGCGCGAAGATTGCCGTCATTTTTCCGGAATTTGGAATAACAGGGCTGCAACGGTTAGAAATGAGTTCTTTAGTGTGTCCCCCCAGCAGCACCGCTCCCCTATCTTTATGTCTGAACTTCCCCCCTTCTTGCTCTGGATCCGTGAAGTTTTTTTACTCGTAGGAATGTTGGCGCTCATGGCGTCTCAGACACTCATTTGACTTCAGTTTTTCCAGATCTTTGTTCGCCCAACTCTGATCTTTTGTTTTTCGCGAGATTTCTTTCTTTGTGGAGTTGAGATCTGTAACTGGACAACACCAAAAAGTTAGTGCGTCGATAAGGGTTCTGGTAGGCAAGATTACCTTCCCCGGGTTGAGCCGTTTTTAGGAATAGTCCTGACCCCCTGTTTAGCCGTCTCGCTCTGATTTTTATTGTGGGTCTTCTTTAGAGCCTTCAAGGTCTTAGTAGCCCCAGGCCGGGCGAGTCTGGAATGAGTTTTTCTCTCTGGATGCGGGGGCATTCGATGTACGAGTCGCATTCTCTCTTTCTTCCTACGGTGTTGTTTTTTCTAGGATCCCCCTTCTTCCCTCCCCCTTCCAGATCCTCCTGAATCCCCCCCCATCAGTCTGACTCAAGGGCCCTGTCTGGGTCGAACTTTTTTCCAATCATCCTCAATCACAAAGAAACATATTTTTAAATGCTGATGGCTTCCCTGGGTTTTCCTTGATCTCGTTTTCCTCTTTCCCCCGAGTAAAAGCTTAAACTCCCTTGGGCCTGAGTAATGCATACGATCCCCTCTTTTCGACGCCCACCCATTTTTTTTTCCACGTTTATATCGCAACCCCTTTCCCCAAGTTTAACTGATTTGTAGTTCTTCTCCAAATTCAGTACTTGAATCTCGTGGACTAAACCCTCATTCCTTCCCGTAATCCTATATCCCCCCTTCTCTTTCACAGTCATGCCAACAGTAAGAACCCCCTGTCCTCCCAATTACGTATAATGAAAGAGCTAGTGCGTGCTCCAAGAACTTGCCCCAACATATACGCCCCCCCCCCCCCACCGTATTTTAGACACTTCTTGTTTCCAAACTCTCCCTCCCACCCCCCCGAATCCCCTTGCAATTCAGTGAAACCCGGCATCACTCGTCTTAGCCAATCCTGTTCAATCTCCATCTTAAGGCCGCTCCACGTTCACTTCTAACCTCCAGTTCCCCCCCCCCGAAAATATGATCGTTTCTCTTCCTTTGTCTCGAAGAACCTGGATCTGTTGTTCTTATTAATCGTCAACAGCCTCAATCCATCGCGCCCTCCGTTTTGGTGTGCATGTATAGACCACTCCAGGGCTAGAAACTGATTTTGGATTTCATACTGGTTTTCCTTTCCCCATCTTTCCCCCCCTTTTGGTTTTGATCAATTACTTTGTCTTCGTTGATTGTCCTCCCCCCTTCTTCTTTCATAAAGATCTCTTGTAATTTAGGCTTATTTCCGTTTCATATCCTTTCCGAAAAGAATCTCATCAGGACGGTGTTTGCTGCTCTCCGTTCCGAAAAGTTCCGTTACCCCTTTTTAGAGCACAACTCCCTTTCCTTCTTGGCATTTTTTTTTTCTTTTTGCTGATCACCCCATGCGAATCTGAGAGTTCGAACAAATTCCAGAAGAGAGAACCCCCTTGATGTTTAGGTTTTCTCTATTCCGGAATCGGTCACTGCTAACTTTTTTGATCCGGTCCCCCTCTCGGTTGTCTCGCTTCTCCATTACATTTTCCTTTGCTTACTCCTCCTGATATTTTGGTGGCGCACCTGATCGCGTAATGTTTCCGCAATGCGTTTTCGTGTTCTGTTCCCTACCCCAACTCACTGTCCCCCTTTTTTCTTCCTCTTCTTTGCCTGGCTTTCCTGTTCTAAAACCCATCGTGGCGAAGTTTATGCGCACCGGCTCAAGACGAGTGGAGATTTTGGTTTGTGCTTATTAGTTTTTTTCCTCTTTTTTTTGATTTTTCTGCTTTCCCCCATCCCGCTTCTCGGAGTTGTTCGTGCCAGATCTCCTCCCTCGCGTATCTACCCGGCGGCTTTATTCGTGTCACCTGCAATAAAGAAGCGGAGCTTTCTAGTCATTTGCCCTTGCCTTTCCCCCTAATGGTGGACTTCCAAAGGCTCTTTTCCTTTTTCCTAGGCCCCTTTACAAACTCCTATTTTTGAAGAGATTCTTGTCATCTTCTAGGATTTCCTCCTTCCCCAACAAAATTTCCTGCTAGGCCCCCGATGGTCAGAGTGTTTTCGGCTTCATATGCTTCGATCTTTTCTGCTCCCGTCGCGCTTTCCTCCCCCATCGTTCCCATAGTTTGATCCCCCTACTTCCGCAAAACCAAGCAATCGCAGTCCTTTCTGGAGTCCCTTTCTCTTTGCCCTTGTGACGTAACGGACCTCTCTGCTTTGGTTTGATGCAAAACTCTTCGGGTCTCCTCAAATCTTTTTCTCTTTTCCTCCTTGAGTCGTCCTTTAGCTTCCCTCTCTTCCGAGGCCAATTCTACACCCTCCCTTACCCCCTTTATCTTCCAGGATTGGGTCGTGACAACCCCCCTGTCATAACTAGGAGTAGAAGTGTACTTAACTCCTTGCGCTTCTCTGTAGCCTCTCTCCCCTCTTTTCATCCCTCCCTGATCTCCTTTCCTTTTTGCTTGCTTACTCTCTCCCCCTTTCTTTTGCCTTTGTTTCGGCAGAAACGACTTTTTAGTTCAGATCCCCAGGAGTTGGACTGGCGATGGTCTGACCTTCCTGTACGGGTTTTTTATTCCCGAGTCCCTGCCCCTGACGCTCACAATCCGGTCTCTCTCATTGTGATGTCCTTTTTAGTACCCTCCTCGGTTTCCACAACCAGTCTCCTTTTCCTTTTTTTTCTCCCACGCGGGACGGCCTGAGAAGCCCGTCCCTGCAGGTATTGGTATTTGCGTTTGCATTTCCGGTAGCCAGGCTCAGTCCCGTGTTCGTTCGTAGGCAAGGGAGACGGACCTATCCCCTTTTTATTTTCCCAGTTTCCCTGTAACGAACACTATCCCCTTTCCTCTTTTCCGGTGGTGTAGTACCGATGTCTGCCCCCTTTGCGCTGGTCAGAACAGAGTCTCTGTGCGTCTTTTCCTTTCTCTGAACTAATGCAATCCAGAGCTCTTTTTCAGTCATTTCCTACCTTTCTTCTCCAGGTCCACCGTATGAGGAGCCCTTTCCTTTTTATATGCCCTCTTTTAACCGCCAATTATTTCCCGATACGTGTCGATCTTGGAAAGGGACACTTCTCCGTGCAATTGAATGCTTTAGGAATTGCAAAAAGCAACGGGAAATGAGTCCCCAGTCTACTTGATCCCAGTCCCTCTCTACCTCCCCTCCCTCTCTAGAAGAAGGACCGTTTCCCCGATTTTGACCCTCCGATAAATGGACCAAGACTCTCTCTTGGAACCGACACATCGGATTTGCCTCTTTTTCTCTTTTTAAGCGTTCCCTTGCCTCCAATAATTGGTCTTCTCCCTTACTCTCAAGGTTTTGCGCACGAAAGTTTTCCCCCCTTCCTCCGTCATTTCTTTTTTCCCGCATGCTCGCGCAGAACCCCCCTATCTCTTCGCTGAAGTATCTTCCTGCTTGCGTTGTAAGAATATTCCATCCCGCCACCCCTACCCCCGTCCTTTTTTTTCTCCCATGTCGGAAATCTTTTTCTCTTCTTATTCTGCATTTTTACCCATCCCCCCAATTCCAAGCGACAGTGCCTCGTTTGTCGCGACACCCTTCCTTATGCGAAGTTTCACCTCTGAACTTGCTCTGCAATCACCCCCGGCCCTATCTATTTTCTTTTCCCCTTTTTGTGCTGAACGTTTCCCCCCCTCCCCACATATATTTAGGACAAATTCCCGTCATGCGGACACGCTCAAAGATACAAAACGACTCCTTTTTATTTTTAAAACAACACCCCCCCCTATCATAGAAGTACCTATTAGCGCGCACCTTGCAACCCCCCCTGCTCTTTCTACCTTCCCCCCCCCCCTTCTTTCTCTTCTTGGATGTTAAGTATTTAAATAATAATCCATGTATTCGAGCACCTTGACCCCCTTAAGATCCTTAACTTTTTTTCCTCCGTTCGGAGTGTTTCCAAAGGCCCGATGCGCGCGGCTAGAGTGCCTGTATTTCCATAACCTATTCGACGTGAATAATGTTTTCCTTTCTTGTTTTTTGCAATGAAGCAAACACAGTGTCCCCACCTCAATGTAGATTGTATGCAAGATTGACTGGCCAGTAGCCAGCTCCCCCTGCATTTGTTAGTCCAGGTGTATGTTGTCGACTTCCTTTTAGCTCACTTGTTATTGTCTTTCAGATGAGGGGTCTCCCCCTCTCTACACAGTTAATGATTTGTCTATTGAATCCTAAGGGAAGTGTCGAATTGGTGAGTTGCGATAGCCATTCACACCCCCCCTTTTTTTCTCGAACACGGGGATTTTTCTCTCCTATTCAGGAGTTGATCGTTGATATTTTTTGGAGATAGAATGGGTCCCACCGGATCAAACTGACACAAGTTTATCACCTGAGTCCACCCTTTTTAAATGGATGGTGTGTTTTTCTTCTGCAGTCTTCCCCCTTTTTTTTCTCCCGTCCCTTTCTTTCAGCTCAGATTCGACTCCTTTTTCCTGTCCGTCTCTTAGATGACGCGCGAATTCTTAGAGATATCTTTTCCTCCCCTCCTTTTTGTGTGATCTTCTGCGAGACAATTCGCGCGGCTGTTTACCCCCCCCAAGTAACCCGCCGTTCGTACCCCCATAGACTTCAGTTCTTTTTTTCCTCCTTTTTCACCGGTTTTCTTGGGATAATCTCCCTTTTCCTCAAGGCTCTCAAGACCCTAAAAAGCACCACTCATGGCACCCTGTCCTGAATGTCTTATGTGGGACAGTTTGATCAGTAGCTGATTAGATCTCACCGATCCCCCGTGTTTTCCCCCCCCACCTTGTCTAGGAAATCTGCTCGGCTACCTCCCCTTTTTCGATCCCCCCCATTTGGTTTTTGTCCCCAGTTGCTACTTTTCTTTCTCGCCCCCCCCTTTCCTAACTGCCTTTATAGATTACCTCAATTCGCTATTGTATAACCTCTTTGTGTCGATCACCCTATCTGCCTCAGGAATGCCACTATTATCTGACTGTCTCTAGGTCCCTTCTCCCCGAGAAGTCGTCCCCAACATTAAGATCTCTCTTTTCCCTTCCAGTCATATTCATCCAATTTAAGTCCCCTTTTTTTCCCTTCTCCACCGTTTATGTCTGTCTGGGCCAACCTTCCGCTTTCCTTAAGGTACGGCCCTCTTATACACTGTCTTAGAACATTTTCTTTCTTCCCCTCCTCCTCCCTCCTGCCGTCGCCCGCCTATTCATCCTTCCCCACGACCCTTCTTGCTCCTGTCGACGGTCCTCCGGTTGCTTTCCGAATACTTTCATTCGGTCTTAGGTATTCCTAGTTTTAACGCCCTCCTGTGCCTCTGTTCCAAGAAATTTTTTCCGCCCTTTCTGGTGGCTTTTTTCTTTTTCCCCCCCCTTGAGTTCTTTTTCGGTATTCCGCCTCATACTTATCTAGTCTAATTGTTTGGTTTGCAATTAAATCGGTATTTTTCCTTCTGTTGGATTGATCTTCCCCCTCCTCTTGTGTTCTCCTTTCCCCACTTCTTCCTGATTCCTGGTTTCATGCCATTTTTTTCCGCCAAAATACTATCCTTAGACTGGATTTTTTTCGATATTCAGGACATTTGATTCCTCAAGTGTGTCAAAGTCTTGTGACCATCTCTCCGCCCTTCTTCGGCATTGGTCATTGATTTATTTTTTTTTTTCCCCCCCATGCTAGGTGTAGGAATAATACGAAGAAGTCGAACAATGAGTTTTAAATCCTAGCGCCAAAAATTCTGTTTTGTAGGCCTCAGATTTCGGCTTCTTATTTCCCTTATAAAGGCTCATTATTCTCCTAGAAGATTATTTTTTTTTCTTTTGCGGGGAAATTGCCTAGTTCGCCTGAAGCGCATAAAGACGGGTGGGCGCAACCCCGTTTACTCCGGTTCTTTTGCTCACTTAGCACTCGTTTCCCCCCTTGACTTTCCTTCTACCCAGCACCCACCGCGCCCCTTTCCTGCTTCGTTTTCTTCTGCGTGGGTCCTTTTATCCCCCTTTCCACACCGTTTTTTTTCCCCTTCCCACCTCCGAGGATTCTTCTCGCTTTTGGTGCGAGGTAATTATACGTGCCGCCTTCCGTTACTGATTTTTAGTATTACTCTTCAAGACCGTCTTGCCCCAATTGCCAGTTTCACGAGGTTCTTATTTCCCTCGCTCTTCTCCCCAAGATCCTTTTTTCGACTCGCCTTATACTTTTATACGCAGTAGCTTTCTCTTGATGTCATCCGGTTTCCCCCGTTCGATTACTGGCTCCTCCTCCCTGGTCGACTCTTTGAACAAAGTTTTTCTTCGATGTGTTTTCCCTCTCACGTTCCCCAATTCCTCGCGTTCGCCTGCTTTTTTTCCCCTGCTCCGCCGAGGGCATCTCTCCCCCCCCTTTCCATGCTCGGAACGATTTGTTTCCCCTCTTCTTGTTTCTATTCTCTGTTTGATGCACACCTTGCGTCTGGAGGACCGACCTTCGCTATTGTTTTAAAGTCAGAGTTATCTTCCTCGCTCCCTTCCTCCCCAATAACCTTTCTTTTCTTCGACGGGACTTTTTATTTTTCCTTGGCCCGCGTCGTCAAAGGCCACCTCTGCCCGTTTTTGTGAAAAAACTTTCTTTTTCCTACTCGCAAACTGCTCGACAGCGATTCTCCCCCTTATAGGCTCCCTTTGAACCCATGATGCCACTTCCCCCCCCTTACCCGGTGCGCTTTTCCCCCTTTTCCAGGTCTTTTCCCCCCTCCCAAAAGGCTCAAGCAACCCCTCTCTTCTGCACTTCCCTATCCAGAAGCGGAGCTGCTCCTCAACATTCCTTTCTCCCCTCCTTTTTTTTCGGATTTGTAGGATTGTTTTGGTCTTCTCTCTCCTCATTCGTTGGATAATCTTCAGAATAACTTCTGCTTTCTCCCTTTTTTCGGGTAACAGATACTTTCCCTATCCCTTTTGTTCCTGTTTCCTATATTCGTCAATGGGCGACATTATTACAGATCCTGTGCCTCGTGGACCTCTTTTCCCCTTTTCGGGTTCTATTGGAACACTCCTCACCAGGTTCAAACAACCCCCCCCTCCTCCTTGGCCTGAAGGCAAGAGGGAAGAGCCTTGGTTTTTTGAGGCACGGCCCCAGGGTGGTATTGCTTCCCTTGATTGTAGGACCCTCTTTCCTCTGGTTACCACACACAGAGTCCCGTGTCTGCCAATTACTATTTTGTCCATGCACCAGAGCCCCTCCCCCCTTCTGACAGGAGTGTCAGTCTGAATTAAATTTTTTTTTTATCCTATCTTTGCAATCTGTACGCTGTTCCCAGTCCCATCCCTTTTTTTTTTAAGTGTCTTCCGTGTAGCTTCCAGTTTCAGTTCCCCACGTAGTCTGGGCCTTCCTCCTTTGCGTAGCCCCTTCCCCTCAAGGGACCTTATGACCGCAGATTTTTGCATCTCGCGTAGTTATTCTCGTGTACCTTTATTCGCCTTTTCGAGCTCCCTCTTTCTCGGCCGCTCTTTAACTGACTACAGCTATGTGTGCCTTTTCCCTCGTGAGGATATACGACCCACCACCTTTCAACGGGAAAGCGCCAACGGATCACTTCCCCTCACCCCCAAGGGAGGCCCCCCCCTCCCTCGTTTTCCTAAGGGTCTTCCCCTTTTTTTCTTCCACTTCCTTTTGGACCGCCCTTTCTTTGGTTTTATCTTTCCTGACGTTAAATCCCCACCTCGCTTCACCCAAGTACCCCCTTTCCTGGCTGCCCCAAGTGATCCGGGTTTGTACCGCCACCACATTTTTTATGTCCATATCTGTATTTCTCATTTCTTCCAAAGCGACCAAATCTCTTTCGCAGACTTCCGAGCTTTTGCTGGAGCGTGTTACCGACTCCGGATTTATTCGTTCCCCGACACCCTACCCCCGACAGGGTTGGCGCTCTCTTGAAAATCATCCATACTTTATATTAGACATTTGTAGCCCCCCATCCCCCCTTTTTCCAAGGACGACGCTGGGTTTCTTCCGAGTAAGTAATAGGGACTTTAACAGCGCCCTAGCAAATTGGATTACCTTATTGATCTCACGACCCAACCCAATCTCCGCCTCACACCTTTTTTCTCTGGATGTTCATCCCGCCCAGATCCCATGTGACAACCTATATCATTACTGCCATCGAGGAGGCTTACACCATTCCATACCTTATCCCCCTCCGTCCCCTCAAAGTGATCCCCCCGTCCCCCCCCCTCCATATCCTATTGAGGAGATGCCTTTCTGAGCAGTATCTTCCCCCCACCCCTCTTTTCTGACTCTGTCCCCAGGCCCACCCCTTCTTCTCTTTTTTGAAATCTTTTTTTTCCTAATTTTCTCTACCCGTCTTCTCCCTTTTTTGACCCCGCGCCGATAATAACTTTTCTTTTCTTCCCTGTCCGGATGACCCTGGCGTGCGTTGCGCGGCTTCCCGATGTTTCATTTTCACTTCAATTTTTGGTCCCGGTCTCCACGTAATTCGGCTCGTGTCCATCAGCAAACCTTTCGAAAATACTTTTTTTCTGTACACATGTTTTGCCTTGGCCACGTTCTCCTAGCTATGATCGGGAAGTTCGTAACTTTCTTTCTTTTCACTGCCTGTCTCGCAGTCAGACAAATTCTGTTCCGTCGGTCTAAGGATGTTTTACTTTTTTTTTGTTATTTCTCCCTTTGTTCTTGCCTGTTTTTCCTTGTGTGTTTGATGTGTTGGAAGTGTTAGCTTTTCTTTTTTGTTGTTATTTTATCGGATTGTTTCAAGTGCTCCCCCCCCCACGGCTTTTTCTTCACAAGTTTCTTAATGTTTCTTGTCGCATATTTCCCGCAGGTCAAGGGATTTGACGTTTATTCTTTCTATTTCCAGAGGATACCCCCCCATATGCCACCGATCCCCCCCTCCCTGCCTCATGTCCTGTGTGCTTGGGATTCATTTAGACCCACTCGTTAGTAGTAGTAACCCAGGCGCTATCCCTCTTCACGTCAGAGATTCTTCCCTCTTTTGCCCCCCTGTAGCGTTCTTATCTTCTTCTTCCTCTCACTCCCCCTTTTTTTTCCTCACCCCTTTTGTTGTGTAGTGACTGATCTTTCCTTCCCTGGAAACCTCCGCTCCCCTCGAAGCCCTCGATCATTCCGACTTTTCCTTGCAGTGGTATGGGGGATACCCCGAACCTTCCTTCTCCTACCAGCACCCATTGACCTCCTTACATGTCTTCCTTTTTCCCCTGTGTTCATTTTTCCTTTTCCTCGATCTTCACCAAAGATACACGCTCAACGCCTAGGGCCATCTGGTCACGCCTTGTTAGATCCCTTCAACGTTTTTTTTTAGTTCTATAGCCACCCCAACAATTCTCCTCGGTTCTTATTTCTTTCCCCAAACGCGCTCTTTTATCCTTGTTTTTTTGCTCCTTCTCCATAACTTATTATACGCCCTTCCCACTCCCATTGTTCTGATTCCCTAGGAATTCTCGCCCCAACCAGTGATCGTTCCATCTTCTTTCCCCCCCCTCATGATGAGGGTTGACCTTTCCCCCCCTTCCCCCCTTTCCAACCCTAATCTCCAGTAAATTTTCTTTTTGGCTGGCCCCCTATCGCCTTTCCCGTCAATTCTGAGCCCGTTGATTCAACATTTTTTTCTGTTTCCCCTGCCCACTCTTTTCCTCCCCGTTGCCAACAATTGCATCTCCTGTCCCTTCCCGACGTTGACCCCCAAGAAACTTTATGATCGTCGCAGGTCCTCCTGTTTTTCTCCCCAAGACAATGGAGGTCTGATTTTCTTTCTAATTCGTTAACAGTAGTCCCGTTTTTCCCTTTTTCCTGGTGTGTTTTCCCCTTGAGTGTCTTTCCCCTTCGTGGTTTAATATGGCTCCCATGTCTGACATACTTTAGGATCCTTGTTTTTTTTGATCCCTTTCCTGCTTTTTTTTGTTTGTCGCTTTCTTCTCATAAAAGATCTTCCCCTTGTCATTTAGGGGATAAGTTAAGCAGGGCCCTTTTTCCGTCAACTAATCCTGAGGTGTGCTTCTGATCCTTTTCCCCTCAATTTGCTCCTTTCCCCTTCTTTTTTTCTCGCAAACATACCAGATAGTGCTAACTGGGCTTTGTGATTTTTCTCACAAAACTCAATACAACCGAGAGTTTCTCCACATTCTTACATACTATCCCCTTTTGTTGAGTTTACCCCCCCCAATACTTTTTTGAGTAGGTCCTGAATACAGCAATGCGAGTAATTCTTTCGATCTCGGTTTGTATTTCCCGTCCTCTTTCCCTTTACTCTTGATTTTCCGTCTCCAGAATTTGGTGGATACCCCAAATTGACGTATGCCGCCCGGGAGTGTTATTGTCTCAGGCCCTTTTTTCCAAATATACCTTCTACATCACGCCTTTTTTCCCCCTATCTTTGTGCTGGATATTTCAAACCCCTTTTAAGTATAGGTAAACTCGAGGATTTTCTTGAATTTTGTTTGTAATTACTTTTCCCTGCCCCGTTGCTTTTCTTACCCGCGTTTCCCCTTTTCTTTGATTGTCGTTCAGAAGATACCTGATTTATCGGTCCACAATTCTATCTTGTTTCTGCGATAAAGAATCTGATCTGGAGGCTCATACTTTCACCCTTTCCACTTCCTCCTTTACGTTTATTCAAGCTCATTGCGGTTTTTCCCTTCCCATCCCAGACATCGGTTGACTGCCTCTTTCTTGGACAGCGTAGAGAGTTCCTCATCGCCTCCTACCTTTTCAATTTTACACGCGTGCTACTTGTTCTCCTTCTCTGTTTCTTAAACTTTCTTGGCTGCTGTTCTTTCTTGGGTAAAGAAGATCCATTCTCCCCTCACTTGCCGCAAATACAGACCAATTGTTGTGTGTGTGTTTTTTTTTTACCAGCATGGCGTGGACTTAATAGTAGTCACGAATGTTTACGTCGTTGATTGTTTGTCCCCCTTTCTTTTTTCTCCTCAACTGCTCCAAGATGATCTATCCGGATGAGCGTCCGTCGAAGGATAGCCCCTTTCCCTTTCTCCATTCTGCCCCCCCCCCTAGTATCTCCACCTTTTTACCCATGGATCGTTGTTCCAAAATGCCCTCACGAGTCCTTCATTCTAAAAACGCGTCCTCTCCTTTCCT
>Ga0179593_1315637_pt1 | contig 15218 bp, 16 predicted proteins | sample CZODoug2_1_08_16_FD_185931 | JGI IMG/M metagenome (GOLD analysis project Ga0179593, IMG submission 185931) | Vadose zone soil fungal communities from Angelo Coast Range Reserve, California, USA - CZODoug2_1_08_16fungal (PacBio error correction) | ecosystem: Environmental > Terrestrial > Soil >... | reverse complement strand
GTGAACGCGATGTTTATTTTTTTTGACAAGAGTGTTTACCTACCCCGCGACTCTCTTCTTTCCCTCGGGAGCAATCGGCTTAGGGCCAACTCGAACGAGGTAATTCGAGGCGCTTTCTTCCGGGGTAATCGCTTCATGAAGCTTGTGGCGTCCCCTTGTACACACGTGCTGCTCTTTCCTCTTCGTGAAAAAGTTTTTCCCTTCCTTTCTGGGGAAGGAAGAAGACAGTGCTTGGTATAGCGCACTTCTCCTTCCGTTTCAGATGGCGCTGGCCGCTTTGGCTGAGTTTCCTTTTCTTTTTTTCCTCTTGCCTTATAACTATCCCTTTGGCGTTCTAGTCCCTTCGACCGAAGGAGTGTCAGGTTTTTCCTTTTCTGCGGCCCGTGGGCTCTAGTTAAGAACCATTGGCATTTGAGTTTTCCTTTTCCTTCCCCTTCTAATGCGGGATAAGTATCTTTTGATCCCCCGCCTTTTGCTTCCGCTCCCATTACCCAGTGATGGTCGTGATTACCCTTCTGTCCCCATGGGTCTTTCTCCAAAGATAGGAATGCCCTTGTTGGTGGTTGTTCTTTTCTTACTGGTAGGCCCCTTATTTTCGCTGGACTCGATATTTTTGATGGCCTGTCCGATCCCCTTTTGTGATGAGCTGATGGCTGTTATTGCTGCAGCTCTTCTAGTCGTCACCCGCCCTGCGCTTTTCAGGAAACCCAATCGCCCTTCCCTCTCCTTCTTTCGTTGAGGCGGAGCTGTCCCTGAGGATGCTCCCCCGGCGCCGGCTGTTCCTTTCTGTGTCCAGTCTTGTCGGACTTATGGCAGGCGACCGAAGTGATGATTGATCTCCTCCTGTTTTTTTTTGTCCCCCCCCCCTTTTCCCCCCCTTAAAGTCCAGACCTCTGACCATAGCTCCTCTTTTTTTTTTTGCTGCCTGCTTTCGCCTCGCGCCATGATTTTCCAGTTCTTATCTGAGCTCGTCTTTGGAAGAAGGTTCCCCCCTACTTTGTCTTTTCCTCTGGTCAAGAGGATCTTTCGGGCTTTTCGTGTTCAAGCTTCATTGGGTTAGATGCCTTGCCTCTGCACAGCCGGGCTTCCCCCATAAGACCCATGAATGGGTCTTTTTTCTCGACCTCCCCTTATATTTCACCGAGCCGCGGGACCATTTCCGGCCTCCGTGTATCACCGCTTCCCACCTCCACACACTCGTACATGGAATTAGAATCGTCGTCCGCTCCGTTTTAATTTGAGCGCTTTACTCTTCCCGCAGGAAAACCTTTTTCGGTTTCATCGAGGCCTCTGCCTCCCCTCTCCCTCTTTTCCTTTTTTTTTCTCTCTCGAGACGAGGCTCGACGAAACTCCCCTTGTGCCGTCCCCGGTCACTCTTGAGACACCGCTGGCCTTTAGTACTGTAATAATGGCGAGTGCCTGTTTCCCCGGTCGTTTGGTTTTGTGCTCCCCCCTCTTTTTTACTTACGGATACGAAGGGTTCCCCTCTGGCGCGTGAAATGTAGCGGTTTCTTATCAACGCCCTTCTTACTGGACTCGTCTGATTTGGATTCTTCGAGCATTCTTTCCCCAAAAGGGACCTGCCCCGCAAAACTCAGTTTTAACCCTTTCCCTCCTTTTCCCGCTCAGAACTATCGCCACTTATGTCCCCCCCCCTTGCCGACCGTCCGCGCATATTCTTCCCGATCCTGTTCCTTTTTTTTTCGCCTTTCCTTGGGCACGTCTCCAAAGCCCAGGTGCGCTTTTTTTTTATGAACATCCTTCGACGCTTTTCGATATCTCTCGTTTGGCCCCTTCCACTTTTCCTCCGAGAATTTTGAGCGTCAGCCCCTACTCTCTGGTCGGCGTGCTCCATTTTTTCCGTACTTTAATTCGTCTCCTGGCCCCTTCGCGCGTCAGCGCCTGGAGAATCGTCACCGCAGGGCATCGTCCCCCTCCCTCCCATGGCGGTTCCCTCGCCTTTTCTTGTTTACGAGGGCAAATTATGATTACGTGTCCACCCGAGCCCCCTCGCTGATCAGAAACAACCCGTCCCCCCTCTTGGATCGGCAAGGGAAATAATCGTTCAGATCTCTCCCAGTTCCCCCGTGGACATCCCGCCGACTCGCTCGTGCCAGTCCTAGAGCTGTTAAACCGACCCATTTCCCGCTATGTCCTACGAACTCTTCAACGCTGGAAAAAGGTCCCCTCCCCATGCTCCAGCACGCGTCCTTCTCCCCTCCCTTATCCCGTTTAAGTTAGCACGCCGACCCCTACTCCCCAGTCCCTTTAAGACGTTTGCAATTCAAACCGGCCCCCCACCCCCAAACAAACTGATCTTTCCTCCCGCCGGCGAAAGCAAAAAGTTTCTCCAGCTTTCCATCCCCCCTATTCTTCTACGGGACCTCCGCGGACTCAGCTTTTCAAGCGTCCTCTATGAACGCTTCGGATAAACCCCCTCTGTGTCTCCCCTCCTTCCTACAGAGAACGTAAGCATCTGTAACTCTCTCCTCGCGTACTTTCCTGGCCCGGATACGCGAAGACCCTCACACTTGATGATTTAGATTTATAATTCAGCGCCTCTCACCTACCTAGCGACCTCCACCCAGTCCCGACTCCTCCCTCTCTTCACCCTCCTTCTTCTCGGTGAAGTACACCTCGGTTCACGGGTCTCGCCTTCTCAGTCTTCACACCATCATTCTCTTTTCTTCCGCAGTTGTTCTCTTTGTGTACTTTTTATCTTTTGACCCCGGAGTCTCCTTTTGTAAAGGACACCCCTCTACGCGCTCGGGTGACCCCCATCTTTCCGGTTCTCCCTCTGCAACGTAGGGAAGTCGAGGCTTCTGAGCGCTTACTTCCCTCGTCTTCCATTCTGCTGCTCTTGGTGGGCGTTCTTAGATACAGTTGCACTGTCTCTTCTTTGCTCACGGCGTGCCCCCCGCGTTGATCTTTTCTTTGTGGACCCCCGACTCCCCGTTCTTTTTCCCTCTCCTCCCGGCTGGTCCTCCGATGCTGCTGGCACTCTCTTTCTTCTTGCTGTGGTTTTTCGATCACCAAGTTGTCTGGAGCGTTTTTGGCGTCCAGCGCGTACCCCTCCTTCGTTGGAGGTTGGCCAGCTTGCATTTAGATCGTCGGCCCCGCTGTTCCCTGTGCCGGAGTCGGGCGGAGACCTTTTCCTGACCGATCTTTTTCTCTTCTAGGTTCTTTGTCGGTGCAACCAAGGAGATTCTGTGTGCTGCGCTGCTGCCCCACCTGGTGCTTGCCAAGCTCCGTTTGGCAAGATTTCCTTCGGTTCCTTCACGGGTGACTCTTCCCGATATTACTCGGGTCTGTTCCGATTCCCTTTTGGGTTTTTAAAGAGTTCTTGCTTTCTTGGACTTCTTTCTTTCTTTGAATCTGTCTTCCCCACAGGCGTCAGGAAAGAAAGATAGTTCTGATGCCATGAGTTCTCTTCGATCTTTGTCTGCGATGCGCGGAGCCTTTGGCCTTATGTTTCCCTCTTCATATGGTCGCCCCCTGGAGCGCCTTTTCTAGTCCTAGACTGTCTCTTTCCCCTTGTCAGTGTACAGACATCTTTTTTATCATAGTAGTTCTGTCGGCTCCCCTTCCTTTTTTTCACCTCCAGTACAGCCGGCTGGTAGTTTTTTCGTCCTTTATCCTTGTTATCTGCGTGGACGGTCCAGCGGTTGAGATGGCTCTGCGCGCTGCAAAGAGAGGGAGGTTCTTTCCTTTTCCTGCTTGTGGGCTGTCCCCTTTGTTCACGGGCACTGTCGCGGCCTTGTTCGAACCAGCCATAGGAATCTGACTTTTTCTTTGATAGAAGACTTCTAATTTAAAGATCCTCTTATTTCCCCCCCTGCTCCGTAAGGACCCGATTTTCAACTCCCCACTCTTTCCGCCCATGCCTCTCGCTTCCCGCGTCTCATACGTTCTCGTGTCAGCTTGAATACTTCCCCGTTGCGCTTTTTTTTCGCTCTAGGCTTTTTTTCAATCTTCTAACTACTACTTCCACCCCCCTTTTGTGTGTCTCTATCTCGCCCCCGACCTCGATCCCGACTTGGGTGTCACGGGTCCGTTCACTAGTCTAGCGCGCCCACTATGAGACATTCATTACCTAATGAGCGATTCTGAAGTGCTTCCCGAGTGGTTCGTGGGAAGATTTCTTTCCACTTGACCTCCTTGGAGACGCGGCCGTTACTGATCCGTTTTTCTATCAAAGCTTCGAGAGCCGCCTTTTCGTATTTTTCAAGTCCCGGCCCCCCCCCTTTCATCGCCTTTCAGCTTGTTACCACCCACTCCGCAGCACCCAAGAAAAACCGAAACTTCCTATTGGAAAAGACTCCCGATAGAAAAATGATTTTAAAGGCCTCCCCCCCGGCAAACCTTCGCATCCTCCTCCTGATCGCCCCCCAGGCTGAAAGGCCTACCTCCCGGTGTGAGCACGAACAGCCCCCCCTACGCTTTCGCTGATCCTTCGCGTTTGACACTACCGCGGTTTCAATCAGTCTGCCGCTGACACTCCCTCCTGAGGCTCCCAAGACAATTTTTTACCATTGAGCGGGGCACGCCCCCCCCCTCCGTCCCCCTTTAAGCCAGCGCCTCTTGCTCTATCCTCTCCCGCCTTCTATACCTCACGGTCTCCTTTGCCTGTTTTCCTTCCCTAGGCAAACTTCTCAAAGAGAAAATCCCTTCTCCTCCACCCCTTTCTCTTGGATCGGCAAGTGACATTCATCACTCCTCTAATACTCTTCCCCCAGTCGCACCCGTCCACCACGCACTCAGTCAGTTCCTGCGATTTTGGACCCGCAACAGTTCTCAGCAAGAACTCGGAAAATGCTTTTTTCACTTCTCCCCTTCCCCTTCCGGCAGATCAAGATCAGGATCCTGCCAGTCTCCCTTCCTCTCGGCCGGGACTCCTCGTGCCCCTCTCCGCCCTCCCCCATAACCGGCAAACGAAGATTCGTTTCGAGTCTTTCCCCCTAACCGAAGAAAAGCCCCTGTCCACTCTCCTTTCTTTGACCGCATGCACCGCCCCTAAGACGCCTTTTTTTCAGCTTCCCGAGCCCCTGACTTCCAGCCTGAGATAAAAGAAGATGGTCTGCCGGCCCGTGTCCCCTATAGTAAGAAAACGACCTCTTCTCCCCCCTTCTCAGCCTTTTTTGCCCTTTCAATATAGACACACGACGACATTCCCAGCTTTTTCTTTGCAGTACACGTCCCTTGCATTAATCGAGCTCCCCACCTGTTAGAGTGATTAAGACCCTTCCATTTTTTTTTTTTTCCCGCCCTTTTCGTAGAGGGGCAGGTAAACCTCGGATCCTCCGTCGCCTCCTCTTCCCCTCGTCTTCCCCCAACTTCTCCTTCTCCTCAGTTTTGAAAGCGCGGTAGATTCTTGACCCGGAGTCGCCGAGGTTCCTCCCACCGCGACTCTCTTAGAGTAGACCGGACTGTTTTCGGGCAGCCTTCACTTTAGAATTAGAGAGATGATGAAATTGGTCCGGGCCTCCTTTTCCGTCGTTGGGTCGGTGGTACTTTAGACAATTACCTTTGTCCTGCTTTGGGCGACTTTCGCACGCGTTTCCTTTATTTAACTTTAGCGAAATAGTTTTTTATCTTTTCCACGGATTTCCTTCCTTTCCATTGCGCTGAGAGGGATGGAATCCTGTGGCTGTGCCTCTTCGTTCTTATCAACTTTTTTTTTGACGAGCTGCTGTTCTTTCGTTGACCCGCCTTTTTTTGATTTGTTATCTGGTGGAGACGTGGATTTTCTTTTCCTTTTTTTTGCCAGGAAGGAGTACTAGTTCGCATGGCCTTTCTCTTCTTCTGATCACTGCGCTTCTGAGAGCCTTTCTGGAACCATCTTTCGACGAGTTGTGCTGACTTGCTGTGTCTCGGATGGAAAGATGGATTCTTTCCTTTCTTTGGTTGGCTGGACGCGACTCTTATTGCGTGCTGTCTTTCCTTCCCTCTTTCCCTCTGGCGTTTTGTCTCACGTCTTGGCGTGCTCTTGTCCCGTTTTCCTCCTCCTTGATCTTCCCCCCCTCCCTGGCTGCGGCGTCGTTCGAGAAGTGATTTTTCTCCTTCGTCCTTTTCTGTTTTTTTTGCCGCCCCCTCTTTGCCTGGTCGTTGTTCCTTCTTTTTCCCTTTCTCCTTTCCGCTTACTTTTTTTTTCCTTTTTTTTATGTTACCGTCGGTACCCCATCCGCCTCGTCCTCTAAGCGTCGTGCTTTTCAGAAATGCTTTTTTTTTTCTCTCCTTTTAGTTTCTAGCCAGGATCTGGATTCTTTCTCTTTTCCGATGATCGGAATGGACTTTTTAATATGTGGTGGCGCTGGCCCCTTGATGTGGGGTGTTTTGATGATTTTTTTGATCCTTTTTACTCATTGAGAGGACTGTGTCCCCCCCCTTCGCACTCTTCCCTCTTTTCCATAAGACCCCCCTGAGTTTGAACTCGTTTCTTCAGTTCCCGGCTCATTTCCTCTCCGGTATTTCCTTCTGACAAGTGTAAGCCCCCCGCTGTCCTCCCCCTTTCCCTGTGCCGCCTTAATGCACTAATTGTATTCCCCCCTCCCTCCCTTCTTCTCCATGAATGCGTTTTCTTTTTTTTTTTTCCGACCGCGCTTTTTTTAGCTTTTTCTTATCTCTCTTCCCCCCCTTCATGTTGGGGACTCTCGCGCCGATTGATCACCCTTCCCTTTTTGTTTCCCCTTGCCTCCTTCTTTCGCGCACATTCACCTGGATTCGTCTTCCCTCTTCGCCTTAATACTGGGCTTGCAAGTCTCAAGAGGTTTGTAGCACACTCTTCTCCTTCTGAAGTCAAGACGAGGCGTCCCTGCCTTTTCTTCTCCAAAGTCCTCTGAGCCCTCTTCGCTCCGGTCGTGCCCGGCAGGCGCTCCTGCCTTTCCAAAGTGAACTAAAGAACACGCCTTCCCAACCTGTTGCCCCAAGAATACGCTTGGCAGAGCCCTCCCCTCTTCCTCACATTTTAATTGACGACAGCGACTCTCCAAGCCAGATCCCTCCCCTCCCCGCCGCCCACGGCTGGAACTTGTTTTGCACGGAGAAAGCCCGCGACTTAACCCCTCCCCCCCTCTCCTTTCTATGCTTCGCTTTCTGTTACACCTCTGGTGAAGGCAGTATGCTGAAATCCCCTCTCGTTAGGCGCCGCCAATCTTCTAAGAGCACAGTCTGCACAGCTGCCTTCGCTTCCCTTCCCGCTCCTCTACGAAGCACATTCCTCGACTCCCTCCCTTCTGTTGGATCTGTTTCCTTGTGACAGCGCGCAGCCAGGACACGCTCCGCCCCGCTGTCTCCCCAGGCCCACCCGGCCAGAGGGTTGTCAAGGAAATATTACGTCTCTCCTACCTTGCCTCCAGAAGACACGACTTTCATTCCATTTTTTGCGAAAACCCCCCTTTTTCTACTGCTTCCAGCCGACCGGCTATCACGTTGGTTGCCACCCCTTTCTTTCCGGTCCCGCCTTATAAGATATTGATCAGGCCAGTTTTTTTTGGGTTGGGGTTGGAGAAGAATAATTCACCTTCAACCTCCCTTACAGCCCCCCTTCGCCTACGGAGCCAGAAAGACCACCTTCCACCTTCAAACGCATGAGGGGTCTGTTGAAAGTCCAACCCCACCAGTAGTAAAGCCCCCCGATCGGTTCCATCCCTCCCTCGCACGAAACTCTCGGATCCCGAATTTTTTTTTTTAATCCGAGCACCGCCTCCCCGCGGTTGAGCGGACAGATATGGAGGCTTGCCTTGCAGGAAAGATTCTTCACTCCCCCTCTTTCACGCCGTGCCCCCCGACCAGTTTTGATCCTGGACGAATACTGCCCCCACCGGCCGCCCCCGCATCTGCAGAGAGAAGTTTTTACTTTTTTTTCTCCTTTCCTATTCTCTTTCTTTCCCTCCGGAGATTGATAGAGAGGAAAGACTTTTGTTGGTTTCCTTCCCCTTTCGACCTTAGTCATTCCACCAACCCCCATGTTGAGATCTTTTTTTTTTGAAGAGATGGAGATGCTTCCGAAATTTTCTGTAACCCCTCTCCGAGATCGTCGTCCCTGCTCCCATTCTCTTTGTTAGGGGTTTCCATTTCATTAGGGAGAGCCCCCCTGGCCCCCCCTTCCTCGGCTGAGGCGTGTTTTTGTTTTTTCCCCGGCTTAGTATTAAGCGAAGGGAAACTGTGCTTCTTGTAGACGTTTACTGAAGGGCTCGGTATTGTTCCGCCTTTCCCCCCTCCGCAATCTGATGGTTTTCCCCTTATGTTGACTAGTTCTTGCCTATTTCCCTGTCGTTCTCCTCGCTTGGGCTGGGCAGATTCGTCATGTCCCTTCGGTTTTCGAGATGGGATGTTTTTGTTCAGAGCGAAAATCATGCGTTTGCGTTGTCCTTTTCCCGTTGCGATTTTCTCTCTTTCCCAGTTTCTGTTGACGGAAGGCGGTGATATTATCGTGATCCTTTTTTTGGATCCTTTCTTCCAGAGTCCTGAGGGTAGTTTTTTAACTCTGCTTATTTTTCGCAAAGCTAGGAAATGGCCCTTTCTTCGGCGTTCTTCCCCTGGTGCGCTGGGCAGATCTCTGCGTGCGCTTCTCTTCCCCTCTTTCTTGTTGTGTTATCTAATTTTGAGGGGCGGTCTGAGGGATGCATCCCCTTTCTTTTTCTGCCCAGAACATGGATGAGGTAGCTCTCGTCCTGAGGCCCCGGATCTTCGGCGCTGGCGGGCTGAAGGTTGGTTGCTCTTAAGATTTTTTACTAGGTTGTCGCCTCCGACAGTCTTTCCTGCGCTCAGAAAAACATTTGGTTCATTTCCCTACCTCATCCCCCGTTCGCGTAGTGAGGTTATTGACTCCTTTCCTTTTCTCCTTTCCCTGCCGGGTTTTCTTAGGTCTTCCCTTTCTTTTCTTTGGCATCTGTTAGTCTTTTTTGGACTAATTTATTCCCTATCCTGGTGCGTCAAGATCGGGATTTTTTTGGTTTTCTGGCGTTGCTTTGTGTGAAAATTCTCTTCATTTCCTACGTCTCCCCCGAGATTCCCAAACCAGCCCCCGGTTCCCCGACTGGTCTTTCGAAGACAGTTCTTCACGCTCCGGTATGGAAACTTCGGATTTTGCCCCTCTGGGATAAACCTAGGTACTCCATAGTGAACTTCTACCGTCAGTCCTCCGCTTCCCCTCTTCTCCCCTCATGTGAAGGTGAGCGTATAGATTTTCCGCCCCGGCCGGGTGTTATACCTCTGCCGGCTCATTTCTTTTCCCCTTTTTCTCTTTTCCCTCCCGCTCAGTTCGGCTACCCTCTCACGCGCCTGGTTCCGGTCGTACTTGCTGCATTAACATGGATTTTCTCTCCCCCTTCGGACGGACTCGGGCCCTTTCATTCCCGACTTGGGAGCCCCCCCGCTTTTCTTACCGTATCAAGGGCCAGAGACCCCTCGTTTGATGAAAGGATCGGTTGGTTTTCTTTACAACCCCTTTAGCTTCCTCTCTTTCTTTTTTCCTTTCTCTGCGTTGCGTTCCTTCTACCGTTTATGCACTTTCCACGTCCCTCAATCCCCCCCTCCCTGTCACGAACAGCCACAGTGGCATCTCCTTTTCCCATCTGCCCCTCATAGCCCTTTCCGGTCCTCCTTTTTCCTTCAGGATCTGACGATCCGGTATGCTTTTTTGCCACTTTTTTTTGAACGGACTCCCCTTTTTCTCCGTCGCTTTCGATGGATCGAGATTTCTTGGAACAATGTCCCCTGTGCGTATGTATTTTGCAGCCACATACTCTTCGTGCTCCCATTCGGCCCGACTTGCACAGCTCGCCCTCCCGCATCCACGGCGCCGGCCCTCGCCTCCTCTCCCTCTGAACGAGGACACCGATCCCCTTGCGGTGCTCTCGCGGTGTTTTGAAATGCGATTCCCCTTTCAGGCACTAGCTCCCCCCCTCAACACCTTTGCTTTGATTTTTCCAAGGAAGCGCAGCGATACCCATTTTACTAGTCCCTCTCACCCCTTTCTCCTTCCGGCGAAGTGCAAGTCGAGCCCGTTTCCCTAAAAAGAAAGGTGAAGCGTTCCTGAACCCTGACAGGAGATAACGCTTGTGCCCCCCCGGTCCTCCTTCAGAACCTCCGCAGCCCGATCCTTCTTCCCCTTCCCTTTCGCCGTTCACTTTTCAAAACTTTTTTCCCCTCCTTCTCTCCCTGATCGCAACCTTGCAGAACCCGCCACTGGCAAAAGGCCTTTTTTCGCGAACAAAGATCAAAGCAGCGGCCCGCCCTGATCCTTATCCTCGAGTCTTCACAGCCACAGCTCGGCCAAGCCGCTCCTTCCATCGGCCTCAGTATTTGCCCAATGCCGTTTGAGCGCTAACCAGTAACGCTTTCCAGTTAGTTTGCCAGACCGAGCCCTACATCAACTCCTCAGCCGCTTTAGGAACCTGCACCGGGCCTGGAACTTAATAGACGAAGCGAAAGGAAGTTCCACCCCTCCGCGCATGTTAGTAAACGCGGGATAATCAAGAGCCCTAGAACCTCCCGTCTTTTGCTTCCCCAGCTTTCCCTTCTTCAGCGCGTCGCGGGGAGGTACCCCTCCGTCGACTCCGTCGCAGCCTCCCCCGAACATCCTATATTGTACCCTTTTTGTTGTCTTCGCGTATTTTTTGTACGAGATGGAGATGCTGAGACCTTCTTTTCTCGATTTCCCTGACAAAAGATCTCGCCGTCCGCTCGAGTCCCTGGGTCGGGCCGCCTTTCGCCAGATAATTCGAGGCGCTGATGCAGGGTACGGCACCGGCTGCGCAAGATGAGTGAGTCTTGTGCGTCCTTCTTATTCACAAGTGTTCAAGGTGATGTCCAGACGTGCTCCCCGTTTTCCCCTATGTGATTACGTGCTCGTTTCTTTCTATGGCCGCCGCCACCTTTTCTGTTTATGCGCGCAACTTTGCTGGCAGATGAGTTGACGAAGGGGCTTTTTCCCTCTCTGTTGGGATATGCGTTTACAACTCTTTATGTTTCCTCCTTGGATGGCGCTTGTTGCTGGGCCCCTTTGAAGCAGGCTTTTTTTGTGTTGCCGTTTCGCTTGACGGTGGATCGTTTTCCGGGATTTTGAGTTGGCGAGTCGGCAGGCTCCCTTTTTTCTTTTCCTGTTGATCGTGACCTCCGGGCGCGTGCTGTTCCTCCGGTTGAAAAAGCTTTAGCGGCCGATGTCGGTTGACTCTGGACAACCTGGTTATGGTCGCCTGACTCGGTCTGGAACTGCTTTGCTGGCTTCGGAGGGTGCCAGGGTTCTCGTTCCATATCCTCTTGTTTCTTCGGTCCCCCCCTTGCCTATCAAGAGGTCCGTTTGTTTTTTCCTTTTGGCGTCTCGTGGACTGGCTACAGCTTGGCCTCTGTCGTAACCAAGCCACCTCTCTAAGGCACGACATTTTCTGAGGTCGATGCCGAGGCTCTTTTTCTTTACCGCGGCGCCTTGTAATTTTTTGCTAATAGCTTTGCCAGTGTTCTTTCCTTATGGCGAATAATACGTATGGCATTGATCAGACGCTCGGCAACCATTCAGTGTCAAACCCCTTCTCTCTCCTACGCGTAGTGATTTTCGCGCACCACATGGATTTCCCGCCGTTCCAGCGTTGGTACTGGGCGCGATGAGCCGGGATCTTTCTGATCTTCCGCTTCGGTCGGCATTTACATCCTTCCTCGGGCTGGCTTGCCCAAGCTGATTCGGGCGGTGCTTGTTCGGTTTTCCTTGTTGGGTCTGGTTTGGGGGAAAGCCATTTTCCTTCCTGCCCCCCCCGCACGCGTCCCCTCACGTTTTTTCCCTATCGGACCATTCTTTAATGGTCCTATCCTCAAGAGAATAATTTAAGAGCATCCTCTCCCCCGGCTCTGGCCTCCCCGCTATGTTCCTTAACCCCCGAACCCCACAGTCGTGCGCCTTCATTCCCCACTTCAGTATTCCAGTTTCTTTTTTTTCACTCGGTTGGTTAATGTTGAGAGAGTTTCTACTCGTGAACGCCTAAAAGGTTTGGTTTTCCTCTCTCTGCATCGGTTGCCCACTTCTCCTCTTTGATCTTCCTGTTTTTTAGAGATATGCGGCCGCGGCACTCACAGAGACTTTGCCGGGTCCCGGTAAACGGCTCCGCGTTCTTATGTTCCCCCCTTTCGTCCTGGAATAATTTTCTTTTTATGAAGAAGGCGGCCCCCGCTGTTGGTTTACGGTGGTCCAATCTGGTTCGTCAACCCTTCCCCCCCACGGTTGCCAGACTCTGGGTCCATCTCAGTTCTTTATTCCCCGACTACCCTTTCGATTTAAGCTGTCCTTTTCTTTAAACTGCTCTGCTGGCGAGGCAGGCTTGCCATGATTTCCCCCATTATTTTTAACGCCCAGCCCCGCCGTGGAACACGAACCTAACACTCCTCCTTTTGCCCGCGCCAGCCACCTCTAGCAACCCCTTGCCTTTCAATGCCTGTAACTCTAGCGATTCCTCAGATCCGTGCCTCCCTGTCTTCAGCCCGGCTTGTGCATACTTTCGCAGCCCCGGTTTTGCGATCGCTACTAGTCACGACGTTCTAGTGTCAGAATCTTTCTGTCCCTTTACTGACTGGTGACCGATCTTCTCTCCAAGCCAGTTTCTATTTTATTGGATTGGAGCCCGATCCATCCTAACCCCGTTTTGCTTGCAACCGTATTGACCTAAAACAGGTCCTGGACACCCCGTTTCCTCCAGCGAGCTCCAATTCCCCTCCCCGAAAACTTCTTTTGACGAATCTGATTGCCTTCTCTCCGGTTCTTGGTGTTACGAAGCTGTAAATCTGCCCCTTAATAACGCCCCGAGCTTCCCCAACCTGCTTCTATCAGAAAACGGTCCTCGGGATCTTCCCCCCACTTCCCGGCAGTCACTAGAGGAAGCTAGCGTCCATCTCACCATTGTATCTCCCCCTTCCTGACTTACAGCCAGCCATTGAAAGGTCTTGCTTTTTTCTACCCCGCTACCAGTTAAGAAGACTTTCGTCAAGCTTTTTACTCCATTCTATAAACGGTGCTGCAGAGACTGCTCCAGACAGCAGTTAGGCTTCAGTTAGGCACTAGCCGCCTGTGCCACATCCCCGAACGGTCAATCCCTCAAGACGTCCAAACACGCAGAAGCCTGGCCCCCAACCGGTCACAATTTTTTCGTTTTTTTTTCGCGTTTTAGGACTCCCTAAACATCGGCAGCCCCTCTGCCTGTTCCAGAACCTCGGGATTCGACGCCCCCTCGCACCATCCCCAAGACTATGGACACTCCGCGGTTTGTCCCAGAGACGAGCCCCTCCTTTCCCAATTTGCGCTTTTGTCCCCTATTGGAGGCGTTCCATTCCTGGAGCAATCAGCAACGCGTTCACTCCAGTCCCCCTCTCATAACACGTTTAGCCGGCAAGGGATTCTCATGACAGCCCCACCCCTTGAAGCGCTTTCAGTAACGCGGGCTCATTCATTTTTCCCCCGCATTACTTTAGATTCTTCCCCCCCTCCCCAAACCCTTCCGATTAATAGAGAGGCACCAGAACGAGTAGAGATGTGTGTTTCATCTTTTCCAAACTCGTCCCTCAGAATCTTCCCCATTGCCCCCCCAATCTCTCTCTTTTCACATCTTTTTGTGGTTCTAGATTTGTGCTTCCTCACGCTGCTCTCTTTGGGGGGGGGACTTCGTAAAATTCTTGCAAGAGGTGTATCCACCTTCCCGTCAAGCGAGAAATAGCGCCGGTCTTTTGTCCGCACGCGAACTATTATCTCTTCTTTGCTCCCCGTATTTTTAAGGTCCTCTTCCAGAGCGCGGAGGAGGGCTTGCTTTCGTACGACCTTTTCCCCAGGTTTTATTCGGCTCGTTTTTATCGTAGTTTTTGGTAACCGCTGTTGACAGTTCTCTGGTCTTCCGGCCTTTCAGAGATGTGGTTAGATCCATGTTTTCGGTCTCTTGCTTTTAAGAGCTTGGCGGCCCTGCTTCTGTTCTGCGCTTTTGTCTTGTCCCTTCGGGATGGAAGAGATTTGGAGAGTTTGGCTGCCGCGCGACCTTTTGTTTTCCCTCCTGGCTTTGACAGGTGGCGTCTTTTCGCGCTGCTGTGAACCGGGTTGGGTTGCTTACGGCGTCGTATTTCACCCTGGACGGATCGTTTATCCTGCGGGGCTGTTTCTTTCGCCGGTTTCACAGATTTTGTCGAAGAGTCCTTTTTTGCTGATTTTTGATTTTTTTTCCCGCCACGCTCTTGCCTTTGCAGATGGCGTACGTGGTTATGCTGGCACTTGTTCTTTTTCCATTCTCCCCATCGTTTTGGCTCTTTCATTCAGAAAGATGTTTACGGTTGTGCTACCGCGGGAGGCTCTTGCTTACTCTTCCCTTGCCCAGGTAGTAACCTTCCCCAAATGGCCTTCTCAGTTCCCCCAAGCCTTGAGGATCTTGAAGGCTTTCGGGATTCTATGTTCCTTCTGGTTCTGGCCCGCACGCCAGGGGTATGTGAGGGGAGGGCTAACCTTGGCTTGCCCCGACTATATTGAACGGTTAGTTCAAAGGAATAGCTGTATGACACAAATCTTGATTCTCGTGCGACCCCCTGGATTCCTTCCTCTGGCTGTTTTTTTCTGCGTTTTCCTTTATCTTGCTTTCTATAGAGGAGAGGCCTTTTCCCCATTTCATTGCGAGGATGGCTATGTTTTGAGCGGATGCGAGTCCTTTGTGTTTGATTTTGTGCCCGGTTGTCTGGGCTTCTTTTTTGAAGAATGGCGTGCGTGCATTTTAGCGCCTGGCTAAATAATGTAATACACGCTTTCTCGCGGGTTTTTTATTAGAATTTCCGTTTTTTTTTTTACTTTTCACGAGTTCAACGTCTGGCAACTGGCTTTGTTTTCCCCGCGTGGGCCAAAAGAAACTTTCCCGATTTGTATTATTTCCCTCGCCCAGTATTCCAATACGCTCTGCCGCTCTAATTCCTTTTCCTGGTCAGCGAGATATCCTAGCGAAGTTCCCAGGGATTTTTCCTGAGAGTTCAGGAGAATAATTTCCTCCTACCTCAGGGTTGTTTGAGTCTTTTATGCGCCGATTTCACCCCCTCCCCTCATCGAACTCGCCCTTTTGGGAGTGTAAGAGGAGACTCTAGAAATAACTTTTTCGCCTTTTTCCTTCAAGAGTACCTGCCGGCGAGTGGCAATGGAGGCAGGAAATAACCAGCTTTTTTCTTTTTGCGTTCCAAGCTTTTCTTTCAGTATCCTTGTGTGCCTCCAGCGG
>Ga0179593_1277523_pt1 | contig 15218 bp, 18 predicted proteins | sample CZODoug2_1_08_16_FD_185931 | JGI IMG/M metagenome (GOLD analysis project Ga0179593, IMG submission 185931) | Vadose zone soil fungal communities from Angelo Coast Range Reserve, California, USA - CZODoug2_1_08_16fungal (PacBio error correction) | ecosystem: Environmental > Terrestrial > Soil >... | reverse complement strand
CCCCTCTATCCCGGTGCGTGTAATCGATTTAGTCTGTTTTTTCTTTTGTCCCTCAGTTTTAGAGCCTATTATTTTTCGAGCCCGTCCTGTAATCTCCTCTGATGCTGCTGCCTGAATCGGACACGATCAGCCCTCCTTACACTTAGTATGTCACCCTCGAGCCTTTCACTCTTTGTCCACGATCGAAACCGCCGCTTCGTTTGCAGGTTCCTGGTTTTGTTCAAGCCCGCCTGAAGTAAACTGTGTGCGACCGACTTCCTGTTTGGGAATCGACTTTTTTTTTCTGATGCTCCTTTTTCCCCCCCCCCCCCCCGAATCGCTTTTCCGCGTTGAGCTCACTTGCGCTATTAGCCCTCTGTTGCAGCCCGGCCCACGAAATTTCCTGTCTGAGAACCTTTGTAGCCCCCCCTCCCGATCCACGCGGCGCCCGAATGTCCCTTTTCCCCATAGTCCCGGCTTACTCCTCCCCTTTCCTCGTCCCCGTTGCCCCCTTCGTTGGAAAAGTTTCTTTAAGACTTACGCGTTTGGATTCTTTGACATTGTAGATATAGTTCCGTCCTTTTTTCGCCGCGGTGGTTCTCCCCCGGTAGACCCTCGCCCACCTACCTGCGGTGGTTTGATGACGTGTTTTCAAACGCCAACTCTTCATACATGCCCGTGACATTCCCCCTCAGGTTCGAGGCGCTGTTGCCTTTCCCCCATCCCACCTGTCTTTTCCCTCCCCTTTCCGTGTCCGTCTCCCGGCCCTCCTTTTCAGGCCATCTTCCCTTGCCAGTATTCAGATTCCAAGTTTTGATCCATTCAACCAGTTTCGGTCCCGGTTTAAGTACCAAAATATTTCCTCGAGGAGCGAGGTCTTTTGCGAAGCCAATGACCCCCCCCCTTTCGGTGCCGGACCTCTTTTTTATTGACCAGAAGCCTTTTTTTTCGTTGCTGCTTTCGGAATCCTCTGTGGAACTAGTGATTTTTTCTGCGCTCTCTCCTTGCCTAGGTCCGGGATTCGAGGTGTTTCCCGTTAAGTTTCTCCTTGACCACATTCCCTTACCTTCTTCACGAGTTGAAGACTCCAGTCAATGCTCTAGCCAGTGTGCCTTGGTGGAGGATATTTCCGGATTCAGGTACCATCTCCTTCATGGAACAGAGAAGTTGGCACTTAGTACCTGGCGGAAAACCCAGACGACGGATGGTTTTGGCATCACCCTGTGACATTGCGGACGATGATTACATCGCTGTTAAGACGTTGCCGTCTTCGCCGTTGCGTGCTATTTAACCCTCCACGTCTTTCCGGACCTCTCGCGAATTTTTACCCTTTCCTTCCTATTTTCCTTCCGCTTGAGGAACCACCCATTAGGCTTCCAGTCGGAGCACAACCCTTCTGATAGTTACCCCAATATGGTCCTGCTTTCCCAGTCACTCCAATTTTTTGGTGAACCTTATTTCGCAATCATAATCTGGTCTTCCACGCCGACACCAATTGCCCTTTCATCTCCCCCCCTCTACTGTCCTTGTCTCCTCTTCCTTCCGCCGACCCTGCTGCGCAGGACGCCGCAGACTTCTGCTGCTTGCTTGTTCAAATCGGTTTTGTCCCGGTCCCCACTGAATGATTGTCTCCTTGCGGCGGTCGGGTGCGGCCAACCAGCTTCCCCCCTTTCGCTTTCTTTTTCCGGCCTGACCATTACGCTCTTCGCCCTTTGTTTTTTTTTCCCCCCCATCGGAAGAGAACCGTTCTCCCGCGCCGCCACCGGCTGCTCTGTCCCTGCATTCTTCTTTGAGGCCCCTGACTCGATCGAGCTTGCTTTAGCGTCTGGCGCGCCCCCATTCTGTCTAAAAAATTACCGGAACTTACGTTACCCCCCGCGCTTACCTTATTTGACTCTGACGATTTGCAGCGTGAGGGGTTGCTCCCCCATCCCAATGCTTCTTTTTCCCGTTTTATATTTGGCGCCCTGTTTTCACTGTGATGCTTCTCGTCTCCCCTTCTTGACATATGGTTTTTTCCCCTCTTGCTCGAGGACCAACACTTTTTGTTTTTCATGTAGTCCGCACCCAGGTGGTCAGCCGGATCTTTTCCCATCTCTTGGTTGGAGTTCTGTTTTCAGCCACCGTTTCGCGCTTCTGTCCTTCACTCCTGTTGCTCCTTTTCTCATCCCCAATTGAATTCCCGTTCGCTGGCCTCCTGCCCCTTCCCCCCCAGGTCCTGAGTCGCAATGCCTAACGGTTCTTTTAGCTCTATGACGACAATTTTCATTTCCGTTCATTCCGAATTTCTTGCTTCCTTCTTCTGCAGTTGCGCAGAAGTATAGGCGTGATCTTCTCCCAAGTGGTTTTTTTGACTTTCGATTTTTTTCCCCACCCCTTTTTTTCTGAATCCCCCTTCTGGAACTCCCTTCCCTGAAGCTCATGCGGATTTCCTTGCTTTCCTTTTCTCAATACACCCCTTCTTCCATTTGTTTCCCTGTCGTCTACTGGTGCCTTGTAAGGATTGCTTTAACCGCCCTTCAACGTTGTCCCACTCTTTTTGGCCTTACACGACGCTCCCTTTGCGGCACCACCAGCCCTCGTTAACACTTTGTCCATTCCGGATCTGCCCCATTTCCGTTTTCCTGACTCCACGAATTTCCTCCCGATGCTCCTTTTTTAAGCCCTAAAGCCTCTCGACGGCCGCCCCTCCCCCCCCGTGGATCCGGGCTCCCCAGCCAAGCGATGGCCAAAGGCCTGTTCTTGGCCCGCCTCCAAAGCCGCTTTTTTTCACTTGTCCTTTTTTCGAACTCGAACCTGGCGTTAACCTGTTTGTGTGTTTCCCCTTAGGCGCGTACCCCTTTCCGTGCGCCCCCAATGTTGTGCGAAGTCCTGTTTGGGGTGGGCCGTTTCCCAGACGTTTATCAATCTTCCGTTTCCGTGTACCTGCATTGTAAGGATTAGCACTGACTCCTTTTGTCGGCGCTGAGCCTTTCGGCTTCCCCTTCTTTGGGGTTCGCAAGATGAGTCTCATTCGTAACTGGTCGCCCCCCTTCCAATTTGCCCGGATATTTGGTTTCCTCCAACCGACCCTATCCGCCCAAGTCATTCTTTCTTTGGTTTAACTTCCCCCCAACCGCTTTCTCCCAATCTCCCCCCCTGCCCCTCTACTCCCCTCCTTCCTGCGTCAAGTCATTTCTGAGGCTTCATCCCCCAGCTTCTTCACTTCTACCCATTTGCCCTTTTCCCTCTCCGTGTGTCTTGCGTTTAAGATCTCTAGTGGAGGAAACGACTCCTTCACCAGATGTACTTTACTCCCTTTCGCTCGGCTCTCCCTGAGCATGTATTCTCTTTCTGAAGAGGGGCCCGCTTCCATTCAGAGGCCCATGCGTGAAAACTTTTTCGACCCTTTCCGTAAGCGTGATGTTTGCTAGGCCAGCTCCCCCTTCGCGTGCTCACGTCTTGTTCGCCAGATTGCTCGAGGTGCCCTCCCTTTTGTGATGCCAAAGCTCTCCCGAAAGTGGGACTGGCTTCCCCCTGTGCTCTTCTTCCTCCACGGGCCCCCACCTTTCTTCCCCCTGCCAGGCGTCTTCGACGTTTTTGACAGTATGGCGATGCCCTTGTGGGTAACGGCGGACTATTTCCTTTTTTTGCTTTTCGTACGTGGCACTCGGTCCTTCTCTTTACCAGGAACCCCAATATTCCCATATACCTTCCTCTGTGCGAGACAGTTCTTGTTTCTGCCGGATGTCCAACAACCAGTATTGCTTCTTGCCCCGACGAAGACTCCCCGGTTTTTTTAACCAAATTTTTTTTTATTGCAGTTTCTGGATGTTTTGATTCAATCCTGACGTCCCCTACTGCACATCGATTTTCACTGCACATTGCCGGTCGTCTCCCGCACTTGAAGGCCCCCCCGGGTGTCTTGAAACACCTTGAGACTTTCATCTACCCAGCAAGTTTTTCATGGTCACGGCTTTTGAATCCCTGTTGGCGTTTCCCCGCCCGGTCTCACAACGCGCAATTTGCTAGATTTGTCTAATCCTCTCCAGATAGGTCCTTTCTCTGCTTCTCTTTCTCTTATTCATGAATTCGCTTTCCGTCTGCATTTTTTTCCCGTGGTACTAGTGCCTTTTTTTAAACTCCTGTTTTCGATGGGTTAACCATGAAATTTAGACGAGGGACGATGCTGCTCTACGCAATGCGCATCCAGAGGGCCCTTCGTGCCCGCTGCTTTATTTTTTCCAACTTACGACTGCTTGAGCGAAGTTTGTCAAAGGAGGTCCTCATTCCTCAGGATGCGCCGAACGCTGGCGGATTAAAACTTTTTACTTCGGAAGACATTTCCACTTCTCTGGGTTCAGCGGAACCTGCAAACCTCTGAGGTTTCGTATTAGTTTCCCAATGCTTTTGAGACCTTTTTTATTAGCGGGTGAATTTCTTCTTTTGAAACCTCCCATCTTCTTGTTTCATCAGCAGCATGATTTCTTTCTAGTACCGTATCCCATCGTGATCTCCACGAGTATGCCCATTGCAGCGACACCAACGTCCTTGACCTTCAATACTAACTCCTCTCTAATCCTCCCCTCGTCCTATGACCATTGCGCGGTTTTCTTTTCGGTGATTATGGACGCGCCCCTCCACAAGCCCCCGCCGTCTTCCAAGACTCTTTTTTCGGCTAAGAATCAGGCTTCAGGGCCTCTCCAGATGTGATAGAATTCTATGGATTCAGACGTACAACATTTCTCGCGTTTTCCCCCCTCACCTATCATCGCTCCCGCGCCCCTAGGCTCTTTTCGCGGCCAGTCTTTCTTTTTCGGCGGAATGCCCGGCGTTCACCCCCAAGAACTTGCATGAACTTTAGATGACGCTTCCGACCAAACAAGGCCCCCCGTCCTTCTTCACTCCCTCGATCACTCTTCCGGCGGACACCTCTTTAGGCTTGAAGATGCCGCCGGACTATTCATGGACACCATCTCTTGCTGTGATTCGGAGATATTTTTTGTCCGGCCTTGAACCGACATCCTCCTTATTTGACCTCTTGTACGGTTTTGGAGGGTCGTCCAAATAACTTTCGAGCACATATTATAGGGTTACCGTTTTCTTCACCTTGTAGGGAGTCCTTTCCAAAATTTCTCTCTTCTTTCCTGAATTATTGCTGGTCGCCCGGTATTTTCCCTCCCCGGACGTAGCTGCCCCTTCTGCATGCCGGCCTCAGTTTCATTGCTTTTTTCGAATTAGAAGAGTTCGTTTCATCGTCTTTCGATATATCTAATCCCCCCACCCATTTTGTTGTTTTTGTTTGAGATCCCTCTCGGCGGCCCCTTCCCCGTCGGAGGAGCCTGCTCATTTTTCCTGTCGGATTTTTCCCGGCGGAGCTTTCTGGCCATCTCGTCCCTGTTCCTCCTTTCTCTGGCTGCTGCCTTGAAGATCTGAAGTTCTACGTTTTTTATCATCAACTTCTTTTTCTTTTTCGTCCTACCCGTTCCCCCCCCTTTTTTTCCTCCTTGACTTATGCGCCCCCAGTGAATTTGACCTCCCACCTCAAAAACTTACCACCCTTGCAAGATACCAGGGATTGTCTGCCAAGACCACCCAACCCGATTTCCAGCCAGCCTCTTGGCCAGAAGATTCTGCTGACCATCTCACCACCCCCCTCCCATCTGTTTTTTTCAACTTTCAGTCCTCCCCTCTCGATTTGGTTTCTCCAGGTCTGTCCGTGTTTTTACGACTGCGCCTCGACGTTTTTTTCCAATGACCCAATTTCTTTAACGACTGCCTGCCCTCCTCCAAATCCAGTGGCGCTCCTCGCTTCCCGTTGTTTTAGCTTTTTCTGTCCGAACAAGTGTAGGTGTCGTCGGTGGTCGTTGGATTCCGTACCTTCAGCTCTGACATTGGCGCGGCTTTCAGACGATCTTACCGGCCCCCTTGCGCTTGCTTTGCCTTACCGACCTAGCCAGTTACCATGATCGTCAACTCAAGCCTTTCCCTTCAGAAATCAGCTTTTGCAATCCAATCAAATTGCCGATCTGGCCCTTCTATCGGCATTTTCCTCGTATACTTTCTGTCGGCTTTGGGCGGACCGAACGTCCCTATAAGTCGTCCCAGTTTATCCTTACTCCGCCTATCCGCTTCTGCCTCAATCGGACCAGATTCGCATTGAACGGCATCGTTTTCATCGTAAACGCAGAATCCGTCCAAAGACTGTTCAGTATAGAACAAGCCTTTGCAGGTTTCAGCTGATCCGCCGCCGTCAAACTGGAGCCTCTTCCCTGGGTTTGACTCCGCCAGCGTGCAGGCTTTCACTCCCCCATAAGTTTCATACGCATCCTCGTTTCCGAACGGCTATCACTACTTCCTTTTCTGCAGCCCCCGGCAACTCAACCACTCATGCTTTTTCTTTGGCTCTACTTCTCCCCGCACAGATGGAGCCGAGATGCACATTTCCCCCTCGTCCACCGGCGTTTCCGACTCCCTTCCTGCGTTGACCCCCTGGGAAAAAGCTCTGCTCCTTACTCCTCCTGAATTTTGCCTATTACTCGGCCCGATACCATGCCTCCCCAGCCGTGAGTTATGTATTAACATCCCTTCTTCCCACACGAATTGAGTTTTCTGCCTCGTGGCCCCCCAATCCAATATTCACAATTTTTTTCCCCCTCACTTCAGGTTCCTCAGCGCGTTTCACCGGCAAATTTCACAAAATTGTGGTCGACAATTTCCCGGTTTCAGTTTCCTTCCTTCCCCTGTGAAGCCTGTCTTTTCCCTAGCCGCGGCCGTGGTGGCATCCCCGATACCATCCCGCTTTCGTGCCGGCAATAACAACAACTTCATCGAGGCGGTCGGCCCCTTTTGTCTTTCAGACTCCCTTTGACAAGACTGGTGGGGATGGCCATCTCTCTGACAAATCCCCTCTCGTTTTCGGCTCTCGTCTAAGTCTATGGGGGACCAACTCTTTTGGTTTGCGCTCCCCAGCGGAGACCCTTGGTCCTTAGAACGCTCTTGTCTTCTCGCCCTGACTCACGTCAGCTCCATCCTGTCTCGCTTTTCGAGAAGCCGCCCCCAGCGTAGCCAGTTGTTTTTCAGTTTTTGCTCTCGGAAGCGCCTCGGAGTCGCCAGGTTGCCCCAGTTGCTCTCGTACTTAAGCCGCCAGGTCTTCTTTTTGTCCCCACATGGGAAGTTTTGCCGCGACCATCTCTTCGACTCCGTGAGCCGCCTTTTGATGCTGCTTTTTACCCCGCTCAGGCTGGACTGAGACCGCTCCCTCATCATGGATTTCTCGTCTTTTTCCTTTGCACCGCTCGGCCTACGCCGCCCGCATCGCCCTTCGCAGGAATTGGATCACCGCTTTTTTTAAAGTCTCGTTGGCCTCCCTCCTCATCGTCCCCCCTTCGCGAACCAGGACGGTCCTCCCATCATCTTTCCCTGAGAAGCTTTCCGAGAATTCCTGACGGTTACTTATAGACGATCTCTTTGCTTTTCTTTTCCCCCTTCCCGGTGGCGGGTACACACCCCAGATCTTGTCCCTTCGTGAGGGTGCGGGTCCACCCTCCTAAGTAATTGATTGTTCGGATCAAAATTTACTCCTGGCTCGCGGTCTGCGAACCCCCATCCCGGAAGCCTCCAATTTTCCAGCGCCGCACTTTTGCGCTGCTTCCGCCCTTAATAGGGCAACGGCTAGTTATCGAGCTTAGGTATTTCTCTCTCCCCCCTTCCCCCCCAAAAGAAACCCCCAAACTCTTTTCCCATTCTGGAACCTTCTCGACCTCGCGCCATGAACTCATTCTCTCACTCTCAGATTTGCAGCGCTTGATGTTGGCTTTTCTTTGCCACCGGCCCAGGCTTCCTAGAGGGAGGTTGCCTTATAATTTTGTTTCATATTTTTTCCTCCCGGTCTTTTTCTATGCCCGTGCGCCTGCGCTGACCCCAACCCCCTCTTTGCTGCATGCCGGAACAGTTTTGGCTCATCCGGGTCCTATTTCAAACTGGTTGGACATCGTTTTTGTGTGCTACAGTGTTCGTTTCTGCGTCTGCAAATATGGTCCAACTTTTTTCCTTCCATTTCTCCTTCCCTCTCCCCTTCACCATTTCCACTTCCAACGTAAACTGGAGAAGTTTTAGTTCGTATGACGACCTATAAGCAGGATCCAACTCGCTCTTTTGAGGTCTGCAGCCTGGCGTCCTCTCAAAGTTCATTCGGTCAGTTCTTCTCTATCTTTGTAATATCCTACTGTGTTTTTTTGTTCTTTTCCCTCGCCCCCCATATGCTTTGATATTTTTTCTTCCTGACCTTCTCCTCACTTAAAGCTCATGCTTCTTTCCCTTTTTCTCTGTCTTCCTTCCCTCTCCACACTAAGTTCGGCTTTGGTCAGTGTCATTTCTGGCCCGGACGGACTTCCCTTGTCACCCCCCTCTTTTCCAGATTTTTCTGGGCTTTCACCGTAATTCTTCCTTTTCGGCACACAGAACCTCGTCCCCCCACGGTTTCACTTCCCCGGTTTTCTCCACGTCGTCCTCCAGTTTCCCTGGCCTTGGTTCCGGATGAGAATTTTCAGTCTTTACTCCTGACGGACTTTAATACCCCCCGTGGCGGTTTCCCGCCCCCCCCTACTCGCAGTGACCCCCCCTTTAGTTGGACTTTGTCTCCCATTCCCTCCGCCTTGCAACTGTAGCTCTGAGACATTTCTGTAAATGTCGTCTTGCTCGAACTTAGTGAGACAGTTTGCCTTTTATGGTGAGGGGTGTTTCTTGTCGCACGACCTTCAATCTCGATCTATGACCCCTTTTCACCTTCATGAGCTTCAATCCTCGCAGCCTGTGGAGTCCCGTTCCGTTTTTTCTGGTTTGGTGCGCAAAATGCTTCGATGCTTTAAGATCCTTTGAAAATTTTCCCCCCCAATACCTTTCTTAGCTGGTGTCCTCCCAAAGCCCCGCCTTTACAACACCCCCCTTACTTCTGTGCTTCCCCAGCCACAGATGTCAATCAATGCCCCGCCCTCTTTCCAGATCTCTCTCTTCCTGCGTCAAGCATGCTTCCTTCGGAGCCCAGCGCTCCTGTCCCCTCTGTTGCATCAGGATTTTGGTGCCTTTCTTGTTCGACGGTTTGACCCAGACTTTAGTGCGGCAACCGTTCATCGAATTCACCCGTGCGAAGACTCGTCCCCGATGGATCTTTCTTTTATGCGTCTCTTCTGCCGAGCTGTTCATCGTCCCGCCCATTACCATGTGAGGCCCGGAAGTGGTACCCCCAAACCCGCGCTATTTCTCTTTGAGGTGCGAGCCCGATCCCCCTTCGAGTCACGTCTTCGCGATCGATTGTTCTCGGCCGCTGTCCCAGGGTTATTCACCAACTCTTTTTTTTACGCCGTCGAAAGTGTCCCGGCCCTCCCCCGTCTGAGCTGCTTCTTTGACATTTTAAGCCCTTCTTCTTCGCCCGGCGCTACGGTATTTTCTCTTGCCGTTTTGCTTCCCCAGACCCCGCCATAGACCTTGCGTTAATTCACTTGTCCTAGGACAGTTTTCCTTTGCAAGAAAAACCCTAACTATCCCCATCGCCCCTCCGGCCAGCCCGCCCGTTCTTTATGTTTTTCAGCCCCAAACCGGTTCTTTCCTTCGTAGAAAGGCCGTCAAGCTATCTTGGCTGCCCAACCATTTGGTATTGCCGTTATTAAACCATAGATTGATTTCTTTTCCCCAACCCCCCTTGCGCGAAACTTGCACATCTATGTTGATACCTGTTAGTTGCGTTTTTTTTCTGCCACTGAAACCTTTCGCCCCAGCATTTTAATTTCCTTGTCACGCTCCCTTTCCCTTCTTCTCCATGGTCCCTCATGTTTGAACTTTTTTCTTTTTTCATCCGGTCGCCCCAGTCTCACTTTCTAGGAGGTCATCCCTCAAGCCCCTCTCCTTGATTCAGTTCTTGCGCCAGAGAGTCGACATCCTCTTCATTCCGCTTAAGTCTGCTCTCTGTTACCCTTGGGTCACGCGGAATTGTCTTCGAACGCGGTGAATCTGTGGATGAGGAAATTACCTTCTCGCCGCGTTTTTTTTGCAGTCTAGAGTTTCTGGTACTCCCTGCGCATCACTTTTTAGGGACAGTTAGTTTCTTTCTCTCAGGCGGCCTCTTGCTTCCGTGAGGCTCCATCGGAGGCGCTGGCGAGCGCGCAGTGCGGATCACAACCGGGAATACCCAGTTTTGGAATGCCGGCGGGCTCCCCTTTTTCCCCTGAAACCTTTTGCTGCGGTTTCGTTCCTCGTTGACAAAATTGCTGGGTCTCATTTTCGCGTGTGACCCCTGGACTTGAAGTTAACTCGATCTGTGATAAGTCGTCCTGAATTTTGATCGGCCCACTGAGTTCCTAACCTTCCATTGCTTTTGATTTCACCCCCCGCCGCCAAGTTTTACTCCCCCAACTCCTCAGTAAACTGCTCTCTCATTTCCCTCATCTTCCTCTGACCCTTTCTTGTCCCTGGGTGATTTTCGGACGTGGTATTTCTTCAGAATTGCGTCTCTTTTATTCCAGTCCTTCGGGGCGGTAAGGATCGGCCCCGCCCCACCTCTCCCACCTGTGCGCCGCTGTAGTTAATTTCGCTCTCCAACTCCACCGATAAAAGCCCTCAACCCCCGAAACTTTTCCGCACTCCCTCTCCCTCTGTCACGTCGGAGCTTGGACTCGGCAGCAACCGGTGAGGGTGTGTAGGAACGCGAGCAGTGCATTACGTGGGACACCCTCTATAAGACCCTCTGAAGGTCCCGGTAGCAGTACGAACGCGGAGGGAACACAATCACCAATCATTGAGAAACCTATAGACTTCAATGCGCAGGCGGCCACACTCTTTTTTTGCGTTTTCTATCTTTACGCCTTCATTTCTCTTTCCCCGCGTTTTTGGAGCTCGTTGTCCTTGGCAGTTTTCCCTTTTAGAGTCCTGTGTAACTTTTTTTTCGCTGGTAGTTCCCTACTTTGAGGAATCCATATATTGGGCTTAACCCTCCCTGTTTCCCTTATGAGACCCTAATTTGCTTCTCCCGTGAGTCAAATTCTGCTTTTTTCGGCTGGCGCCCGGCCTCGACTAATTCCCGGTTTAGATTCCAATATGCTGCACGTAGACTCGGTTTCCTTTTCCCTGCTAAGGGACGCTCGCCGGTGCCGGGTTGACGCGTTTCGCTATATTTTCTCCTCTTCCTTTTTTTTTTTTTTTTTTTGTAGCGATCTTCCGCATCTTCTTCCCGCACCCAGTAGGAGGCCGACCAATGCGCATGAATGCCGGCTCTACAGGCATTACTGCTTCTTTCTTCATCTTTTATTACTGTAAGTGAAGCTCTACCGGGCTTCCAGCCGTGAAGCTCGACTTGCACGTTTTTGGATTTTTTCCCTCACTCTTCAATACCAGGCAAAAACTTCTTTTTTGTTTGCCCGATGATAGATTCGTTCCTTGATAGTGGACCCCCCCAGTACCACCTCAAATTCTTCCCAGGGATTCTTCTCGCCCGGCACCACGGTCCGCCTCCCAGCAGCTCTTTTCTTCAAGAGTGCCCTGCTCACCTGTTAAACACCTAATACCGATGTTCTTTCCAGTGCCGTCCCCTGATTATTCGTTGGGGATAAAGTGATTTGTCCGTGATTGTAGCATTTCGTACCTCAAGTCCCTTCACAATTTCTTTTTCCAGTGACATGCATCCGCCCCAACTACTCTGTCGAATCATCTCCGACCGTTAGCTATTCAGTGCAGAAAGTTCTGTGTCTTTCCGTCGAGAAACGCGGGCTTGTGTTGCTTCTGAGATGTGAGCCGTTCAAGTACAGCTGATCCCACTGAGCGTCCTTTTCCGATATCTAACGTCCACGATTTGCTTCCTTGCCGAGCATCGCCGTCTTACTTCGCAGTCAGACTTCCCGTCGAACCTCCTCCGTCTTCTTTTCAACCGGACGATCTGGCCATCCGGGTTACTTCTTATTGAGTCTTGCGGCGGGTGGTCGCGACGCCGCCTACCTTCGTCGAAGTTCTTTCCTTACTCTTCCCTTCCCTGACTAGCTGGCCCCCCCTTTTTAAGAAGTGAACGGTCCATAGCATCTTCCCCCCGTCCTCTCATTGCAGTTTGTCAGTTCAACATCCGAGTTTTTCCATTTTCATGAAGCCCCCGCGTCAACTGGAAGCAGTTTGGTGAATCCCGCCAGCGTGCGTCTGCATTCCTGTAGCCGCTACAACGAGTTTAGCTCCCTGAGTTTTTCCCATCCCGTAGCTTCTTTCTTGTCCACGAATTGCCTCCCTTGATGCGCATTGTCTCATCCTCTGATCTGCCATTTTTTCGAAAAGACTTGAATGTCCCCTCTTTACCGGTTTCCCGACCCAGTCCTTCCTTTCCAGAGGTTTTTCCTTTGCTTAACCCTCGGAATTTTCATGTCCGGATGTCGTCTCTCGGGCTTGCTCGTCCGCTTTCGCGTTGCTTTTCGTGTAGGACATTTTTTCAGTTCCCAATACTTTGGTGATGACCGGGCTGTTGAAAACCCCCCCGATTCACAGTGTTCCATTCTCGTGTTCGAGCGATCCCCCAAGGCCCATTCCAAATGATGGTAGACCACTTTTCCCCTCCCTGGCCTCCATCACGGAAATTGTTTGTACCGTGATTTTAGATAGCGGCAAGTGGTTGGTGAATCCCTTTATTACCAGCTCTTCGGTTTTTGAATTCAACAAATAGTTCATCTCTTCGTCTTCGGATGGAGATCCCCTACCCACCCACTTTGGGCTGTACATCGTTCCGCCCGACCCGTGCGTGTTCTCGCTGCAGTCGATGGTGCACAGTTCTGTTTTCTGGCGCTCGGCGCCCTGCCCCGGTCCCAGGGACCTGCACCAGGGTTTTTCCGTAATTTTAGACCCTTCTCAGCCCCCATCCGTACTCTCCCCTGTCGACAATCACGAAATTCGCTTGTGAAGGGGCTATCAATCGGCTCATCTTTGCCTGTCCGGTGGCCCGTTTCTTTTTTTTTTACAGCCGCTTGTGGCATCAACCTTTCCCGAGGCCGCGCAGACAGCTCTTTGCGTCCCCAATCCGTGCGGTCCTTCGCCGTTGATGCTCTTTGCCAACATCACGCTTCCTTTTGAATTTTATCGCGTTAGTCTTCCTTCCTCATGAATTTCTAGTCGCTGCCAGCGCGGCATATCAAGAGACATTTCATTCGCGACTGGTGAAGCCCGTCATCTGTTTTTCATACTCTTCCGTTGCCTCCACGCAGAATCTGTTCACCGCCGCGACCAGGATGCCTTACCCCTCTAAGGTAAGTGTTGTCTCCGCTTTCTGTTTTCTCATGCTTTCTAGCCGGCCTTTTTTCTTCCTCTAGTTTGTGCTGCTCTCTACATCGGTGTCGGCTACCACAGACCTGCTTGTCTTCTTAGCGGGTGGTTGAGGAACCACGATCCCCGTCGCTTTTTGTCCGACCCCCGAATTTTTTTGTTTGAATTATGATTGCTGTTTTTTGACCCCCCATCCCCTTGACAGCGAAAGGCTCAAGCGTCAGCCCCCCCTTCTGCGCTTTGCCTTCCCCTTCTCATCGGTGAAAAGGCGCTCTCTCGCTTTCCATAGCGTTCGGCCTTACACGGCCCCCCCAGCACAATCTCGCAACCAAACATTAACGGACCTATCCTATCGCTTGGAACTCCTTCTTCTTCTGCCCCTCTTGGCAGTTTTTGCTTGGATTTTTTACGGCCAAACCCGCGTTGGATTGTCTCTTTTTTTTCGGTGGCGCCCGTCTCCACGGTTTTGATGATTTTTCTTCTCCGAGCGTCTCACACTTCGGTTGCATTCGTCAACAACCCAAGGGAGTTCTACTGACCGGACCCCGCTGGATCCTCTTTTAATTCCCCCGTGGTTGACTCGTCGTGTGCCTCCCAACCTTTCTTTCTTCGTTCCCAACTTCCTCATGCGAAAGGCCTTTCCCCATTGGCATTTTATGGTGCTTTTACCGCCCTGCTGCCGCGAACGGAGCCTTTTTTTCTCGAGATTCTGCCGCCAGATCATGTTCCTCTGCATTTTCAGTGCTGATCGGCAGAATTAGCAGATCAAAGTCATTTCCTCATCTCTTTTCCTTTTTGTGTTAGAGAGATCCACTCCTTGACTTTTTTTAATCTTCTCCCCGGCTGCAGATCCCCTGACGCTCCTTTATTATTCTTTTCTTTTTTGTTTAGTTCATATACAACCCCCCTTTTTTTTTTTTTATTCAGGATCAGTTGGGTGCCTTGGTCAGGATGTTGCCGGCGAACCTTGCCTTCCATTTTACCCCTTTCCCAGATCCGTAAGGTTTATTTCCCCGATTTTTCCTGCGTTCACCGACAAGGAGCAACACGGGTCTATCCTCTTCGACCCACCCTGTGCCGGAATCTAATCCCGACTTTTTTCTGTGTTCCACTCCTCTTGTGGGTGCCGATGGACTGGAATGCTAGCGTTTTCGTTTTTTTTGACCCCCAACGTTTTTCCTTTCCGCAGCCCCCAGGAGCCAACGGCCCGGCGTCGGTCCACTTTCTGCTTTTTTCTTCATTTTCCTCCCAGCCCCAGAGCGTCCGTCCAAATCGTGCCCTTCCCGAGACCAAGGACTATTCCATTTCTCGAGTCATCGATCATGTTGTGAGGCATGTGTTTGTACGATGGTGAGTGTGTACCGTCGCGTCCGTTAGTTGACCTCTCCACCGCTGTTTCCTGCTTCCTCTTTAAGCAGCTCGCTGAGGGCTTTCTTTGAGTCTTATTAAGTTATTGGGGTGCGCAAGCCGCCCCCCTGGCGAGATCATTCGTAAATTTTTCGCCTCAATCCTCAGCTCATCTTTTGCCCCAGCCGCGCCTTCCTTTTCCCCAGTCTTGTGTTATCCCCCGATTTGCCAGCACATCCGGGTCCCGCCTAGCTCAGAGATTCCGCTCCCGCCTCGCCATGACTCCCTTTTTTTCGTACGCCCATTCAACGAGTGACAGTCTCGCTACTGTTATACTTGATGCCGGCCTTGTTTCTCCTGCGGTTGTGGGCCTGCAAGATTGCGTCCGTTAGGGCATTTTAATCCCATACATGTGCCCGAATTCACCAGACTGGAAGGGCCGTCAAGTGTAGATGGCCAAAGCGGTTTGTCCTTTCCATTTGATACCTCCTAGTCTTCATTTGATGTGCGTGCGTCTAATTCCCGACGATTCGGTGTGCCGTTGCATCTGAATGTAATCGAGGTAATGTCACGTGTCGTAAGGGATGGTAGCATGTTCCAGCTGTTTATCTTCTAGGTTGCCTTTTGCG
>Ga0179593_1530949_pt1 | contig 15219 bp, 21 predicted proteins | sample CZODoug2_1_08_16_FD_185931 | JGI IMG/M metagenome (GOLD analysis project Ga0179593, IMG submission 185931) | Vadose zone soil fungal communities from Angelo Coast Range Reserve, California, USA - CZODoug2_1_08_16fungal (PacBio error correction) | ecosystem: Environmental > Terrestrial > Soil >... | reverse complement strand
TCTTCTTTGCCGTGGCTATCCCTCCCCCTTCTTCCAGATAGAAAGTGGGAGTACAATTTTACCTAGGCCCCGATGCCAAGCGTTGTGTTCTTGAGCGAATTCAATTTACCGATTTTCCTTTTTTCTTTCCTCTTAACGTCCTTTCTCTGGCCTTCTCTCTGTCGAAGGAATAAGACTCCCGGGATGTTTTCTAGTGAGTCAACCCCCCCTTTTCTTGGCGGATTTTCCTTGATTTCTGTTCTCGAAGTGTGTGGTAGAGCCGTAAAGCTCCGTTGTGAAACTTCTCCCTCTCCTTTATTCTCCTGGCTTCTTGCTCTCCCTTTTCCCGATGGACCCCCCTCAGTTGTAGATGATTCGTCAGATCTCCTAAGTGCATTTTCTCTTTAATTGGGTTTCCCTTTTCGTCTCTCCATTTATTTTCGTCCCGAGCAAAACTTCAATAGGTTTATGACTTCCCCCCCCTTTTTTTTACCCAAAGTAGGTTCCATCCTCATCGAGTTAGAGTAACCCTATTCCCAAAGGAGACTCCCCCCCCCCTTTGGAGGCAGTGTCCCGGGTTTTGCTCCCTCGCTCGAGATTAGACTTCCCCTCTGCTAGCCCTTTCCCATTCAACTCCGGTAGGGCTTTGATGCCTCTTCTAGACAAGTTTTTTTTTTATACGTCCCTCCGCGGTCTTCACCATCGTGACTTGTCTTCGGAAAAACAGGGCACTTTTTTTTTCAGCGCCCTTTTCCCTCTTCCCCCAGGTTGCGCTCCGGTGAAATCGGAAAGCCTTGTTTATATTGCGGTTCCTTTGCCCAGTCTCGACGCCCCGGTGCGACTCCTTTTTGTCTGTTCCCCCTGGACCATCCCGTTTCCGACAATTTCGAGAAGGAAAAACCCGAAGAAATCCCTTTGCACCTGATGTCACTTTTTCCTCTTCCGCGGTCGAAACCTCCCGGTTGTACCTGACCTCTAGCTTCCCTTTCTGGCCAGCCACGTGCAACCCTGTCCCTCCTCTTTTGCTCCCCATTCTTCCTCTTACAACTGTGGCGTTCTTGCTACTTGCTTTGGGTGGACCCAATGTTCCGTTAATTGTTCCCGCAGTGCCCCTACGCCGCCCGGACCCAGTTTTCTAAAAAACGAAGGTTACGCCCATCATTTCTCCCGGATCCCTAGTTTTTCAGTATTCCCATATGCGGACCTTTCTCCACTTTTCCTTTTTGAAGGAGGGTTACGGTACGGATGGCCCTTTTGTCTGCCTGAGGGGACCCCTATTAGGGGTTTTTTCTGCTTTTTGTTACCCCCTACTTTTCACCAATGAGGTTTTTTTGGACCTTCCGCTAGTGGGGTTTTTTCTTTCTGATAGTCGGCTTTGTGTTCGGCGATTTTTTCACGGGGGCCGAGTTTCTCCCGTCTCCCCCGTGCCCCCTTTTTTTTCTCGTTCTTGGTTTTTCCGACCGTTCGCGAGATGAAGCAGACCTCCTTCTCATCTCTTTCCTTCTTGGCAATCTCTTTTTTGTTTCGGGTGGTGAGTGCTGCCTTTAACCTTGCCAGCCCCGTCTTAATTCCAAAACTCGCTGGTATGATGTACTCCAGAGTTTCTTCCTTTTTGTACTTACTTCACCACCTCCTTGAGTTTCTTCCCTTCGGCTGTCACGGCACCATAGTTCTTTGATCTTTTCTCCTTTTTTTTCCCCGTGATCGGGTATGTTCCCTTGGGCGGAAGTTTCCCCCTTGCCCCCATTAGTTCTGATGTTTTCTGTGGCGGCTGTGGTTCCCCCCCCCCCTCTATCCCCCCGGCTTTCATTCAGGGTCGTTTTTTATCCCAACCTTGTCCTCAGTCGCCGTGTCTGTTGACCGTCTTTCAGCCTCTTGGAGGTTCGAAGAGGTTTGTGCTGGTTGTATGTGTTTGATCCGGTCTCATAGTAATACTTCCCTTTTTCTCCCCAGCCAATCCCTGATATGTTGAAGGGATATCCTTCCTGCTTTCCCCAGTAAGGTCCGGGTAGTCTGGTTAGTTTTTTTTTCCAATTTTTTTTCTGGTTCTTCTGATTCTTCCCCCCTGAAGGGTACACTTTCTCTCAGAAGGCGGCTACTAGATTAAATATAAGCCCTTTTCCCCTCTTCCCTGTTGAGCCATACCCAACTGTGTTTTACGACGGTTAGAGCCCCTATTTCTCCCAATTGGGTTTCCCAGGCCTTTATCCTTGTATTGCCCCTCTTCCAAGTGTAGAGTGCGATTTGACCTGCCCCTCTGTTCTTTTCTTTGCCTTTTCCGTTTTCAAGGGAAGTCACCCATTTCTCGGTTTCTTTCCCCCTCGAGGGACAGGGGACTGTTTCTCCAAAGGTTCATCCTAGCTCGCCCGCATCACGGAAATGTCACAAATGACTTACTTTCCAATTTGAAACAGGTTCGGTGGGTTCCCGGGCTTTCTACCTTTTGCCTTCCTCCCTCATCGACTTGGGGCCATGGGCCCGACTTCTCTACTAAGCTTTTCATTCGACTCTTCTCTTCCTTTCCCCCCTCTTCCTTCCCTTTTTTTTTTTTGAGCGAGATGGACTCGCCAGGTATTGCGCCTAGAACCTGTTTGACTTTACTTTCCCATCGGATTCCAAGATCAGGTTCTCCCCCTCTCCTCTCCAAATACCAGGTTCTTTTTTCCCCTACCCTTTTTCCCGGGTAACTTTTAACTCCTGGCATTTTCGAATGCCGCTTTTCTCAAGGCCTCCCCCTTTTCCCCCCCAACTATCTTATTTTTGACCTGTCTGTACCAGCTGTAATAGGTTTGTAGCCCTTCCCTTCCGGACTCCCCTCCCCCCTCAACGCCCAGAGATAGATCCCCAAATGAGAATTCATTATTTTTCCCTCTCACTGAAAGGCTCTTGGGGATGTTTTTTCTGCCAAAATATTCAGTTGAGCTCCCCCCAAAAGTCTTCCCAAACAAATTTGGTTTATTTTGAAACTTCAATGTAAGGTTTTCCTGGAATCCCTTGATCATCTCAGCCTCCTTCTATACCACAGGGTTAAAAGTCTCGTCTTGACCCCTTTCCTGTGGTTTTTTTCTGACCACTTTCAAGAACCCCAACGGTCTTCCCCTTTTTTTCCTCCCCTCTTAACTCTCCTAAATTCCCATGAGGTCGGACATTAGGTATCCTAATTTTTTTCACCCTCTTTGTCGATCTCTCCAACTGACCCCCGTGCCCCCCCTTCTCCTCCTCCCCCCCCTCCCCTCCCCGCCGAAGCAATGGTTAAAAACCGCGATTTTCCCCGTATTCCTTTGTCCAAAAAGACCCTTTCTCCTGGTAAGTCCCCTTTTTCTTCCTATTTTTTTCCCAACACGAGAAACACCAAAAATCCCTCTCCCTTTCTACCTGGTCGTTCTCGGAAACCGTGGAGGACCTGTTTTACTAAATCGTTCTTTTTCTCCAAATAAAAAAGACTCCTTCCCGTTATTAAGCCGGATTCTCAATGGAACCCTTTTTTTTTAAAATGTATCACCGTAAAACTCTTCTCCCCCTTTACACCCCCTTCCGAAAGAGAGTTAAGTTATAAACCGGCCCCCTTCCCTAACAAGGAACCAATCTCAATTTTTTCCCAGCCTAGTAGAAGGTTCTTTTCCCCTTCTCTTTCTTGAATAGAGGAAGGTCAGAGGCTCTTCCAGAAGCGTCTACCCCCTTCCTCTCAGATTTCACTTATGACCCCGGGCACCCATCTCCCGCAGAACCTGCCATTACCTATCCGCAAAAGACCACCCCTTACTCTTACATGGATTTACCCCCAAAAATCATCGTTTTACCAATCCTCTTTTTAAACACATTCTCCCCACAAATCTGTAGATTAGAGATCCATTCATCGTATTTTCCCTCCCCTTCCCCCCCGCTATCAATAAGCTCTTCCTCTAGATTTTCCCTGAAGACCCTTTCTCTACTGAAGCAGCGGGCAGTGAGGGTTCTTTGGTTCTAACCTTTGGTACGGCTTGCTCCTTTCACTTGTCTTTCCAATTCCAGGGAAGAAATTCCCACAAGCTATTTCCGGAACTTCTGGACCCTGCACCTTCGGTTTATTATGAAGACCTTAATCCACTGAGGGAGTCGTCTGTGGACTCCCATGGAGGCCTCAGATAGGTGTCCGCCACCTTTCCTCCTCCCCATTTCGAACATTAGTCTCCCCGTGACACAACTTCAGGCCTTCCTTTTTTAAACTCGGGCTGTTCCAGGCCAGGAGTAGTTGATCTGCACTGTCTTGTCTTTTGAACATAATTCCTCTCTGATTTCCAAAGCGGGAAGTTAGAATATCCGAGACCCCCACGATGGGCCTCTCTCCCCTACTCTGGAACCGGAAGACGACCTTTTCCTGCTATTTCCCTTTTTTTCTTCCCGAGCGCAAGGATGGAAAATCCCTCTCTTTAGTGACCGGTCCCACACACACGGATCTCTGCTTGCCTGAGCCCCTGTAGTACCCCCCCTTCCCTCCCCTACTGGCTCTTAACTTCACGGCAGCTTCCAGGACTTTTCCGCTTTTTCTCCTTTTTATCGTTCCCCTTTTCTCCAATCCCCTGACCCCTAGTTTCAGTCCCTCATTTCTGGTTTTTGGATAGCCCGATATATATACGTCACGCCCTTTTTATCTCCCCTCTTTTTTGCCTTTGTCCCCTCCTTTTCCCCTTTTCTGACCCTCTCTTTTCCATATCCTTTTTGCAGACCCAATTTTCCCGCTGATTACAAGCCGGTCCCCCCTGGCCTTTTCGCTTTCGTATCCCTGTACATTCCCCAGAGTTGCCCCCAGTTTCATCCTCCCCTTGCCTCTCTGTTCTGTTTGAAGGTCAACGTCTTTTCTCTAACCACCCCTTTATACCCCTGGCCTCTATCTTCGTAGACTCCAGGGTCAAGGTCCCTACGCTCTACCCCTGTCGACAGAAGTGGCGGTTCTGCCTCCTGCACGCGAGCCCCGTTATACCTGAGTTCCCCTCCCTCTACCCCCTTTCCTTTTGAAGGATCTTCGACTTCTGTCATCCCCTTTTCATTCCTCCCAAGAGGGAAGACCAGTCGAGCTTCTCTTATGCTTACAACTTCATAATGAGATTCCCGCGACTTTTTATGGCATCTTTTTCTCTATTTCCTCCCAAGAACCTTTGTTGTTTGAGTCTCTCTTTCTAAAGAATGTAGCTCTTTTCGCCTTCGGCGTTTCAGTATAGAGAAACTTTTTTTTGTTCCCTTCTTTCTTCTCAACCGAGGCCCAAAGGGATGGAGGTCCCCTCAATTTACCGAGGTCAATTTTCTACCTCTGAAAAGGGTGTTCTCTCCTTGAGAGAGTTGAATGGGAAGGATTCCCATACCTCAAACTTTTTTTTCTTTTTTATTGGGGTCGAGCATTTTCTGCTCTTCACCTGATATTCTGAGCATTTTTCCTTCTCCTAGAATCTCATTCCTTTTTTATAGCAGGTTTAATGTATTTGACCCCCTCCCTGACTTCCAGGGCTCTGGCTAGGATGATGAGAGATCCCCCTATGACCCCCCCTTTGATCTATTTCTTCGATAGACCGATCTCTGGAATTCGTTGTTCTCTACTTTTCCCCCATTTTTTGAAAACTTGGCCAGAAAATCCCTGTCGACCGTCCTCGTTGGCCCACCATTCTCCTTTAAACACCCCCCTTTTTGGACCACCTTTTCCTTTTTAACCTAATTTGAGGTCCGTATAACACCTACACCCCCAATCTCATTTCACCCATGTTTGAGGACTTGCCAGGATCTTAATGAGAACCTTCTCTCACATTAGACCCCGTCCCCTCTGATAGGACCGGAAAGACTTCCCTTCCCTCCGTCTTTCAGCACTCTTTAGTAGGACCTTTTTTTTTCGTACCTCATCCTCGGGACTTTAGTTCCCTCTGATTATCCCGATCTTCCAACCATTTCCGTCAAGTCCCGCTTAGAATGGGGACAGACTTGTAATGAAAATGAAGTTTTTTTTCCCTCCAGGAGTATCTTTGATAAGCTCAACCTTTTCTCTCTTTCCGGCCTTTGTGCATCCAGCCGGGCTGCCCCCTCCCCGTTTTTTTCTCCCCTCTCCACCCATCCGAGGTTACCCGGCCCAGTCTTCACTTTTTCTTCCGTCTTGGTCTCCTGATTTTTCTTTCGAATTGACTTCCTAAGAAAGTTTTTCCCAACCTCCTCCCTTTTCATCACCCCCCCCCCTCCCCCTCCAATTAGAACAGGTTCCTCCTCGATAAGAGAGTCTCGGGCCCCCCGGTTCCTTTGGTTTTTCCTTTCTTCTCGAGAGGAGGGTTGGACCATGGTATTCTTTAAGCAGGTCCCCCTCCCCCTCCGGGGACCTTTTTGATCCCCAAAAAAAAGTACCCTTCTAGTCTGTTCGTCGTTTCTCCCTTCCTTTGGGCATCTCTTTTAACCGAGGGGATTTCTGTACTCTTTTCTTGGGGCGGGCCCCCCTGCTTGTACTTTCTTGACTTTCCCGGGCTTTTTCAACCTGAAAAAGGTTGTGCGGTGGTTCCACCAATTGTTACCCACTCTTCTTTTTTTTTTTTCCCAGGTTGTTTTCCTCCTTCATTCTGGGAGTGAGGAGGTAGATTCATGGAGTTGCTTTCTCTTTTACGTTTCTATCCTTTTGGCTAGGGATTTTCTTTTCTATAGGTTGGAACCTATCTCTGGCTTTTACTGTCTCGGGATGGTTCCTCCCCCCTCAGACCCCCCCCGGCCCCCTCCCCCAATCTCTTTCAAGGATTTGGCGGGGTTCTCGTTCCTCTTCTTCCTGCGACATGGGCCTGACCCCCGAAACTTCTTTCCTTGCTTTCTCCTTTTTTTCTACGTTCCGGAGGGAACCATGTTTCACAGGCTTTGCTGTTACTTCCCTTTTCCCGGGCAGAGAGGGTTTTATTCTTTGTATGACTGGTCTCCCCCCGCTTACCTTGTCCCCATTTTTTTTCTTTCCTTCCCCGGTTGAAGGAGGGAATTTGTCTGTGCCAACGCCCCCCGCAGCACCTTCCGTATTTCCCGTCGGTGGTCGTTTCCTCCCACTTTGATTTGACCAAGGTTTTTTTTGATGTGCTACGCTTATTTTGCGCGCGTCGTTTGCGTTTTTTTCTTTTCTTCGCCCTTCCGTCTTCCGTTCCAACTTTCTTTACCTTCTCCCTCTTGCCTGGTGACCCTCAAGGGACGTGTTCGGGGCGCCTTCTCGTCTATGTGGTACGCCTGGTGTTCTGGTATCAATGGGGGCCTTCCCCCTCCGGGTTCCCCCCGTTCCTCTCGACTGGCTTTTCGCCACTTCCTCCCTCCCCCCTTCTCTTCCATTGGTCGGCCAAACCAAACCGGTTTGACCTTTCTTTTTCTCAACCCTGCCTGGTTTTGAGCAAACCACTCATCTATAGTTGTTTTGACTCCGTAAAGTTTCTGTATTCTTCTGATTACCCCTAGCTCTTCTGGACTTTGACTCCCTTGAGTTTAGGGTCATTTGCGACACACCGATTGAAGTGGTTCAGGAGAGTCGAACAGGACTTCTTATCGGGCGAACAGGGAAACTAGCTCATAAGGTCCCAAGGAATAACATGGTCCCTGTTACCGGAACACCCCCACCTTACACTCTTTTACCATTAATTTGGAGTTAAATTATTGTCTCGCTTCTGCACTCCCATCGTAGGGCAGCCTTGGAACGTCCCCCCCTTCCCCTTTTTCTCCGAAATCACGGTCCTCTACTAATATTTTACCCCTAACCAAGTTGGTTTTTTTGCTATAAGATCTTATGCCCCCGAGTCTCGGTTATGAGTCATTTCGTCTTCTTAGGGATACTTCTAGACATTCTCCCCCTGCGGTTACCCTCCAACGAAATTTTTAGCTTCCTTTTCCGGAATGCTTAAGTTCTGCCAGGTCAGGGATTATCCCCCCCCTTCTTCAAAAGTGTTACCCCCTTTTAGCCGGCCCCGTTGGACCGAAGAATAACAGTCATTTTTTTCCGACCCATGGACCCCCCCCTGACCCGACAAAAGCCTTCACCCTTTTTTCCCTACGTCTACCTCTGGAAAAGCGGGCCCCCCCTTCCTTCTCCACTGGCTCCGGTTTTGCCATTTCGGAGTCCCCCTGATTATGTTCTGGCCTTACCCTTATTTCCCCCCTTTATGAAAACCCTCTTCAAACAACGTTTTTTCTTTGGCTCCCCCCCCCCCCTGAGGGGTGTCTTACGTGAGGCTCTAAGTAATAGTTCCCCCCTGGTGCCCCCATTTGGTCTGACTCCCCTTTCTGCTGTACCAATTTTAACCAAATAAGGTCTTCCCCCCTAGGATCCCCTGATTCCTCAATTACCTTTATTTTTCCTTGCCCCCTCATTTCTCCCTTGGTACTTTTTGCCGTGGGATTCAATTCTGGGTCGATACTTTTTGGACTAAACAAAAGAACAAACGCCCCCAATCGACTTTAAAACCCAGAAAATGTTCCCCCATGGAACTCTCCGGTCGATAATTTCTTTTTTTCCCCCCCTCCCCCTCAAAGGGAAAGCTTCAGGTTTTCAGACGTGTCCCAAAAAACAGTCTCAAATTCCCCACTTTTCCCTGCCCACTTAGGGGCCTTAAACACTTTAGGTTCCCTTTAGACCTGGCTTTCATCAAGGAACCAAGATAAGACGTCTCTTAACTGTTCCTCCTCCTTCCTTCCACTTCCCCTTTTTAACAGGAGGTCAGCCTACCTTCAAAAGGCCTCAAACTCACCCTCCTCTTGCTTAAGTTAGGGCCCTGTAGGACAATTTCAACCCTCAATCCCCCTAACAAAAGACATCAATTACGAGTTTGAGGCTTCTTTACCCCTGACCCGGGGCCCCATTCAGAAGGAACATTCAATTCCTTCCCCCCCGTCCCCACTCCTCCCGTCTAGTCAAAGCTAACGACGGTTAACGAGAACCGCCTTACTCCAGCCTTTCCCCCTTCCGTCCACATTACGTTCACCCCCACGCTTAACTTTTCCCCCCCCCCCCCCCCCCCTGCCTGCTTGTCCCCCATTACTTCCGGGCCCCCCCAAACCCCCTCCTTCTAGTTCCCCTCTTCATGCCGGCATCGTGCCCCCTTCTTTTCATCCCTTCCCCAACACCCCAACGTCCAACGATCACCTTCCCCGATCTTTTAAGAAGAGTTTGCCCTCCTCCTCGGCGAGCCCCTCAGACCCCCTGTCCTCGTTCCTGAGTTGTTTGGTGCCAGTTTAGTATCTTCTTCACTCCCTGTTATTGTCAATGGCTTCCCCCAAACACGGCCCGACCTCCTTGTCCCCCCTCCCCTTCTTGTCCATTCCCCTGATTCTAAAAGCATTAGCGGTGATGTTTCGGTCCGTTTCTTCCCTGAGACTTTTTTTAGGGTAACCCCACTTTTTCTTTCCTCCTTCTCCCCCTCCGTTTTACGCGACCTCCCACGGAAGTTACCTAGTTGTTCTGTGGTGGTCTCGGTCGTCTCCCCCAACTGATCCTTCCCTGTTAGGGTCAAAGTTAAGTCCCTGAAGATTCCCAAGGTTACTTCTCTCGTCCAAGCGAAACTTTCGGTCCCCTTTTATTTCACTCGATGTAACCCAGTCCTCTACTATCTTTCCCTGCCCCTTTTTGGCCTCGAGCCCCCGCAAAGCAATAGACAAGAGGTCGAGGCCTTCCTTCAAAAACCCCACCCTTGATCCTGATTTTTTTTCCCGGATCTAAACGTTCCTCAAGCTTTTTCCTGACCTTCTCCTCGACCCCCATAGAGACCGAACTCCCCCTCCCCAAAGCCGTTTTTTTCGACCTTCCATGCTGTGTTTCAGAGAAACTCGCTCGAGGCTTGAAGTGTCGTTTTCCCCCCCCCCCCCTCCCTTTTTTCTCTCTTCTCTGATGTCCAAGTTCTGAGTAGAAAGAGTTTATATGTGGAACTCCCCCTGTTCCTTCTTCTATAACCCCCAAAGTTCCCTTTCTATCTTAGCGATAGAAATTTTTCATCTCCCAAAACGATATTCCCCTCTCTTCCCCTCCTCTTCTCCTATTCAGAGAGGACCGGTCCATCACTACCCCCTTTAGAGACCCCTGTCCAAGCCTACGTCTCCCTTTTCTCCAAGTCTGGAGTTTGCCAACGGTCACGGTCCCTGCCTCCTTCCAACTCCTCTCCGTAGGGCTTTCCTAGGAGACGCAATTTTACTCCACACATGCGAGAGGTTCTTGCGAAATGGAGTCTCCTGACCTCGGCAAGCGTCCGTTTGTGTGAGATCCCGGACGAAGAGTTGGAATTCTTTGATGATGAAGCTTTTTTTGCCTAGTTTAGAGATACTATGACAAACAAAAGCCTCCCTTGCCTCCCTCGCGATTTGATTATATTTTTCTTTCCTCTCCCCCCTCCCTTTTTTTGATCTCGATGGCACCCTCTCATTCGTCCGCGCTTGTTTTCGTTCGGCACTTTTTCACCGGCCTCCACCGTGGCTTCAAGCTGGGAGAGGCCGAGTGTAACATCAGGTATGGGATTTGAGAGTCTCCCATCGGGAATCCGAGTTCCGTAGTTGAGAGAGCTACTAATTGGGCTACCCACAGAAGTCGGCGTTCCCTGGAGCAGTAGAACAGGGACCGACCTGGTTTAGAGCTCCCTTTTTTAGTACGGGTTATGAAGGGGCTCAGCTCAGATTTGTGCGGAGAATCGGGAGAGATTATTAATTTTTTGCTTGCGCTAAGGTTTTGGTAGCTCCTAAGGATCCCCGTGGTGCCAATTAATCTCTTTTCGATTATGCACGAATAGATTCCCCCCTTTTCCTGGCGAGACTCAAAAGAGAGTGCGCCGACTTTCGTTCCTTGGCCCTTGGTGTGCCACCCGGGCCTCTATTCTTTTCTATTTGGGTCCTCTTGAACGGAAAGAGGAAGAGATACAAGCTCCGGGAAAAGAAGTTGGACATCGAGTCGACTTCGCGGATCCACGAGACCAAAAGAGTGATCGTGCCATGTATGGAAAGGTGAGTCTTCGCCTACATTCTCAAAACCGATCAGGATTTACTCTATCAGCCCTGTTAAAGTTTTTACCTCTCCCCTTACCCCTTGTTTTTGCCGATAATCGTTCCCTACATGGCTCGTTTGGTTTTGATACCGTTCATGGACGCCGCGGGACGTGCTGAAAGAGGGTCTCCTGTGCGCCACAGGCTCCCTGCAAAAAACTCGCGGACATGTAATATGACTGCGAGGAACCTGTGTTGACCTAGATCTTTCCAACGCAGGACCTGACATTGGGGCAGCGGCCCCGGAGTTTGGCCTGCCGTCACAATGGGGGATTCCTTCCCCGGAAGGGGAACCCCCGGGGGACAGCCCTACGTTTCCTACGCCGAAGAAGGAAAATAACGATGGTAACCTAAACGGTAGGATGACTACGTGGTTGTTTTTTTTTTTTTTTTTTTTTTTTTTTTTTTTTTCCGTTTTTTTCTTCTTTTTTTTTCGTTGTTTGGTTGGTTTTTCTCTTTCGTGGTTTTTTGTTCTTCTTGGTGGTTGTCTTTTTTTTTTGGTATTTGCCCGTGCTGCATCCTTTGTTCATACGCTAGACGGGCCCTTTCAAAGTCACGAGGAGCCCTCTGTTCACTTCTCCTTCCTGATAAAGCTGTGCTTTTAATAGTTCGCTCTTTGGGTTTCTCCTCTTCCCCCTTTTTTACCGCCGTCAGAAGCCTTACCTGAGCACCCCCAAGCCCCTTCCTTTTCTGCTTTCTGGAGGAGCTCTCCGTCGCGAAGCGAGTCTTCCTCTGTACTTTCTTTTTCTGCTCGGCCGGGAGGGCCCTGAAGTAATGATCGACTCCAATCGTTTTTTTGCTCCGTTCCCTAGTCCCGGTCCACAAACTCCTCTCTTTCGCCTTTGTTCCACCACTGGGACGCCCGCTCTCTCTTTTGGGCGGATTAGATTTTTGCCCCCGCTCTTTGACTGATGTCACCTCTGCGCAGCACTCGGGGGACTTTCCCCTTTGTAGATGCCCGCTCCTCGCCCTCTACGCTCCCGTTTTACTCCCTCTTTTCCTCATGCACCGCGCCTAAGAGATGCCCCCCCCCCCCCCCCCCCCCCACTCGGGCACCCCTCGGCCTTCCCCCCCTTCCCTTTTCTTTCCCCCCTCTTAATTGCCTGCAGACATCTGGGACGCCTCGCCCGCCCACCCCCCCCCACCCCGAGCACTTCTTTAGGTCCCTCGACACTTCTTTTGGACATCCTTTTCCCCCCCGCTGGCGGCTGTTCCTTCTTTTTCTTAAGATCTTTCTTTCTCTGTTCTTCCTTCTGAAGGTAAATTGACCCGTTTTTAATGGTCATTCCCTTGTCGCAGGCTCTTTTTGGGAACTTTGCCGTCGTTTTTTTGCCCCTTTCTACAGAACGACTAACCCCAAGTCAGGATTTTTCAAAAGTGATCCCTTACTAGTTTGTGACCCGGTTCTTGGATGTTTAGATCTGTTTTCTTTTCGTGGTGTCCTTCTGGAGATAGCCCAGACACCTTGTTTCTCCCCTTTCCTGAGGGAACGAAGACAGTTGAACTCACAATTTTTCCTTTTCGAGCCGGATCGTCTATTTTCCACCTTTTGGTTTCTGGTCTACTTTTCTTCCTAACCACCGTTGTCCCCCCGGGTACGATAGCTCCGGAGATGAGAACACTGGCTCCCCCCTAGCTGCCTGGGATAGTCCCCTCTTTTCCCCCCCAAAACTGGTGTTTACCTCTTTGTTGAGCCGGAATATTTTCGGCCCCCCACATCCCCCGAACCTTTCCGATTCATTTTCGCTTCTTATGCGGTCGTCCTTTGACTCGATCAGGGCTTGTTAGGCTGATGAGAATCCAACCTAGTTACTTTTAGTGTTTCCGGCCGACCTTCCTTTCACCCCCCGGAAGGCTTGCAACCCCGTTCTCGCCGGTCCCGCCAGAATCCTAGGGAATGATTCCCATTGTACTTGACCCTTTCTGTAGTTCAAACCCCCCCCCCCCCCCACAACAACCCCCCACAGGTGGTCCCTAGTCTCCCTCCCGAAAGAGGGAGGATGGAAACCTCTCTTGTTAGTCAGCCTCCTCTAATTAGAACCTTCCCTTCCTTTAATAATACCCGTTTTGTTTTGAGGTATAATATTCTTTTCGGTTTTGAGGTCTGAACCTTTCGTCATCTGTCCCCGTTAGACATCTCGCGGCTTTTCCTTTTCAGATTTTGACCAGATTTCCGTAAATTAATTTTAGGTAACTTTCTTTTGGTTTCGTGAAGATTGAGTTCCCATTCTTCGAAAAGGTGCCCCCCCTAGCTTTTTTCTGTTTTGACTCCTGTCTTGTTAATACCCGATCATTTAGCAATGCAATTCATCCTCCACGCCGCCACTCCCCCATCCTGAATCTCTGTTCCCCCTGTCAATCATCCCCCTCTCCCGTCCCATGTCAAAAGTGTGTGGCACTGCCACCTAGTCTTTTTTTTCCTCGCAACCAGTCTCCCCCAAAACCAAAGTTTTTTCTCTTTGGCTCTCCCCTTTTTGAGGTCAGTATCAGTCTTGATCCTCTCCGCTTTCCAGATAGGAAACTTTTCCCATTTCAGTTAGGACCGCTGGAGGAGAAAGGAGTCCAACAGGTCGACCCTCTCTTACTCCGCCTTTTCCTTTCCCCTCTTGGTTAAGGACCGCTGCCTTCAGGATTTTTTCCACAGCCGTTTGTCGACCTTTTTCGGGGCTTTCCCCCTTTCCCACTTAAAAACTAGTAGACCACTCAAGAGCACTGACCCCCCCAGGACAAGAGCCTCCCGTTCCTTTTTGACACCAGCCACCCAGTCTGGGATGAAGAGGCTTGCTAGCGTTGGTCACCAACCACGCTAAAGTCCTTCTTCCTCCCTCCCGGCTTCCCGTTTAATGGCTTGAAAGGTTTAAGCCCTATCTTTCATTTCCCAGTCTTCCCCCGATCAGTACTCCTGGGCTCTCGCGTCCCTGTTGTTACCCGGATTCAATCCCCCCCTCCCTAAATAGTCGACCCCCCTTGGACCCTCACACTCCGCCCCCCTCAGCGAGTTTTTTAGGAGACAGGTCGGCCGAAAGGAAATTCAGCCCAGCAACCCCTTTGACCCACGAAAGTTATTTTCCCCTCCTTTCCGGCTTTCGTCTCAGGGATCTTTCGGCCAGCGCGGACATCTCCCAGTCTTCTGCCCCCCCCCCGCCTACTCCTTCCAGCATAAAAGACTTCCCCCCGTGCCCCTCCATTTTGAAGGGAAAGACCCCTGACAATAGCCTTCCCCCGAAGCTTCCCTTTTTTCCCCCCCCCCCCCCATATATGATCAACCCCCTGTGGCAGTTGTTTAAACCCCTGGCGCACACCACTCTGGAGATTGAAGCGCCGACAAAGTACACTTAGGATTTCACGCCCTTTCACAAACTCCGTCTAAATTCCCCTCTCTGTACTCCTTCCTTGGAGAATCACCTCTAGTTTCCTCCGCGCGTACATCAAGTGTGGGCGTTTCTCACCCTGTAAGTTTCCCTTCTTTCCCCTTCGTTGAAAATCCTTTCCGACATGTCTGACACCACCCGCCCCTTTCGCCTCCCTGAGACCCTGATGTTCTCGGAGCTCCCTCTTGCGGGCATTTTTTAGTGGAGCCCTTTCTGACGGATATTCCGGTCCCCCGTTCTTCCGCAACTTCCATAGTGTTCAAAGCTCAATCGGAACTCTGGCTTTTCCGGCGGACTGCCACTCACCCTCTGATTCCTTGGCGGGGAAAAGCTTTCGACCCGTTAGGATTTTTCGACGACTCTGCAAACCTTCTTCGTCTCCCCTCCCGAGCGTCCAGTTCCCCCTACTTCCTTCTTGACGCCTGGTTTGCCGTGATTCGAAGTGGGAAAATCAATCCGACTTTCCACCCACGGCTTCTTCTTTACGATTCCCCTATTCCCCTTCGCAGTCCGCTTGAACTTTTTAACCGTGACTCCGTCTATGTCCTGATATATGTTCTTATTTTTTTTTTTTTTTTTCAACGTCCTCCCAACATTCCCCCCTCCCTTCTTTTTTGAAGAAAGCATCTTTTCTTGGCCATCTCCCCTCCGTATGACTACTTTTGTTAAAGCACCGGGGGGCTAAGAAGGCCCTCTTTTCCGTCGAACACCTCTTTCTGAGATCCCCCTTTGTAACGTCCCCCAGGTTCCCCCATCTTATCTCCAAGAAAGGGGGAGGACTATTACATTGAACCTCTTTCTAGATTCCTCTCCTCCCTCCCTTTCCCTTCCTCTCTTTTCAGGTCCCAGTCTTCGATCTCAACCACAATATGAGACCAATGTC
>Ga0179593_1518390_pt1 | contig 15219 bp, 23 predicted proteins | sample CZODoug2_1_08_16_FD_185931 | JGI IMG/M metagenome (GOLD analysis project Ga0179593, IMG submission 185931) | Vadose zone soil fungal communities from Angelo Coast Range Reserve, California, USA - CZODoug2_1_08_16fungal (PacBio error correction) | ecosystem: Environmental > Terrestrial > Soil >... | reverse complement strand
AAGTCCGCTGATGGATGATTTCGGACGTCCCAATACAATGTTCGGAGATTTTCGCTCGCTGTGGTCCTTTGCCCACAACGAGCCACCCTCCGCCCACGCGCCCACGCCTCAGCGTTTTTTTTTTTTTTTTTTCCTGCTGAGTTAACAAACCCCGCAGAACATAAGGTAGTTTTTTTTTTTGAGTATTAGCCTCTTTTTTTTGACCCTGAGGCCATGCGCTGCACTAAAGCCCCGGGAAGTCTCGTCCCCTTTCCCCTCGAACACCCTGAATCCCCCCCCCCCTCTTTTTTGTCTTTACCTAAAGGACCCCAAAGGAGTAGAAATTTCCAGTTATAGCACTTCAGATTTTGCATCGATGTGAAAGTATTTTTGTTTCCCTTTCAAGTGCGGTATCATCCCCCCATTCCTCCTTTTTTCCCTACCCACATACCTTTCGCAAGGCCAGGTTTCCGCTTCGCGTTTTGCCTTTTGACAAGCAACATGTTTTCATCCTTGAACAACACCCCCCTTCCTTTTTCCCTGTTGTTTAGTTTGTGTCGTTCTTTTTCCTGACCGTTAAGGGAAAGAGAAGTTCTTTCTTCGCATGACGGTCTCGGCTGGCGACAGCTTTTCATATCCGAGCTCACTTTTTTCGTGCGTGCATGCCCCCCCTTTTTTCTACCATACACAACTTGGGCTCTTTCCCTTCTGCAACTCAGGAGCGGGCTCTATAGATAAAACATATTAGTTTTTGTCCTCTTAACTGACAAACACCAACCCCCCTTTCACCCCCCCCCCCTTGGTTCCTTCGGGTGCCCAAAACTCTTTTTTTTCCCTTTCCCGAAAACATTTCTTTTTTTTCCTCAAAACCCTTCCCTTCTTGTTCGAAGAGTAGGGGGCGACGTATTCCAGACCCTGCCACCGCTTGAGGGTTTACCCTCCAAACGTGTCTGCTTTTTAACACTCCTCCTTTTCCCGATCCGGCGCAACGGTTTTTCAGAGACCCTGGGCCTTACGGTTTCCCCCCGCCACTCCGCAGGCCCCCATTTCCCACATGTCCTAAGAAATAACGTCACTGGGCCCCCGTTTGTTCACCTGTCCTTATCCCTTTGTCCTTTTGCTGGCGCGGAGTATCTTTGTACTCCCCAACCCCCCTTACCCGGTCCTCGGCAATCGCACGGGAAAAAAAGCCGAGCCAGCGCGACGTCTTCGCGAACCCTTTTTCCCCCCTTCCATTTTTTCTTTCCCCACTTTCTCCCTTCCCCCCCTTAGAGTAGAAATTAGTGAGCGTCACGGCTTCCTTTCCGGCGATCAACCTGTCTCGGGATGGACCCCCCATTAACATGCCCTTTACTTCGCGCTTCCCCCTTTCCCCCCCCTCCCCGTAACCCCCCACTTTTTTTTTCTCGGTGTGGAGCTAGTAACTATGAAACCCTTGGCCCGTGCGTGTGCGTTCAGGGGTCGGTTACCTAATTCCTTCACCCGCCCACCTTTTTTTTGAGCACCTCTTTGTCAGTTGCCCTTTTTTCCTCAAGGGGTCCCCCCCCCCACACGTTCTCCCCTGGCCCTCCGTGGTTTCTTTCAAGGTTACCATTCCTTAACGTACCAGAGTCCCCCTCCTGGGCTTGTTCCTTAACCCGGTCCCCCTCCAATAGGTTTTTCTAAATGTGCTTGCACGATCCGGCGTGGGTCCGTCATGCGTAGCCTTACCCTGACACAACCCCCAAACTCATTTCCTTTTTCCCCTCTTACGTTCCTCCCTGTACCATAGGATGCGGATGTTTTCGTCCCCTTCTTTTAATTTTCGCCAACCTCTCGGGCGCTTCCCTTTTCTTTTTTCTGGTCCTTTTCATCCCCCAACTTAGTCCCCTTTGCCAGGAGGATATTCAGGTGTCCGTCAACCAATCCCAAAGACATTCAGAACGAGAAAACCAGCAATTCATTAAGTCAACCCCGTCTTCTCTAAACCCCTCCCTTTTGTTATGGGTGGCTCTCAACCCCCCTTCCCCGATTAACATCACCATACGTTTTTGGGGATGATCCCATCCTCCTAGATTCCTTCCCCCTTTTGGGTCTTTATTTTTTCCATCTTGTCGAACTAGTCCGCATGCTGAACATTTATTCTACATTATCTGGGTTATCTTGCGTTTTTCCACGTACAAGTCTTTCTCTTTTTTTTCTCTTGTTTGGGCCGGTCCGTTCTCGCCCGCTTTCCCTAACCTTTTTTAATATAATATGGGGAGTATAAAGCTGTTGCATCGAACGTCCCAAGCAGCACCCGGTCGACCGAGGAAGTCGGTTCTGACCCCCCTTTCCTCCCCGCGCAAACCTCTCAAGTCTCTCAGAAATCCCCCCTTTCTTTAAGCACCGAGGTCAAAATAGGGAACCCCCCCGTTTTCGGAGCTCACCCAAACGTTTGTCCCCGCACTTGCCCGCGGAATCCGCCCCACGGTCAACCCCCCCATTCCTATTTGCCAAAGGGGCCAATCCATGATCGGGGCCGCCCCGCCCGGCTTTAACATCCAAAACAAACGCATCCTGGCATGATTTCCCCTTTGCGTTTTGATAAAACATCTTTCCCCGTTTCGATTCCTGATGACCCCCCCCCGGCCAACCGAGACAACGCGAAGGGCCTTTGACGCCAGCATTGTGTTGGTCAAGCAGGGTATTGAGCCCCCCCGGCATTCACATAATTGTGCACCCCTTTTTTAGTCCCCCCCCCACCCCCCTTTTGTGTTACCACCCGACAGTACAAAAAATGTCCCCCCCGGCCGCATAATGAGGTAATTCAGTTGACCACCTCGCTTTGGAGCGTCAAAAGTTTCACATATCCTTTCTTTTTTTTTTTCCATTGGACCAAGGATGGTAACCAAATGGACTCCATGGGTGTTTCCACTGCGCCATGTACGGGCGTACACCCTGCAGCTTTCCTAAAGAAATAACTCTCCCTTTGTTGTTGTTTTGGTCTTTAGATAGTATCTTCGCGTTGGGCACGTCCGGTCCGGCAGTCCTTTTCGAGGTTGTCCAAACCCGCTTGTGACCAGGTTTTTACGTTTTTCCGTTTCCCCATTTTAAAAACTGACTGGGCCTCTTGCTTTTTTTCCCTCCCCGCCCCCATCGCTTGGTCACCACCCGAGGCCCCCCTCTATCCCCATGTCCGACTTAGAAGGTCGAGAGCCGTTGGGTTCGGCAACGTGGGCCGATTTTTGATTCCCACCCCCCAAAAAGGTTTTTTTTTTGCCCCCCCCTTTTTTCACCATTTTTCTTTTTTTCTTCTGGCTCACAAAAAAGGGACTCATTGGGTACCCCCCCTTTGGATTTCGGCGAGGGTCCGGTTCGGTCTTTTTGAGAGGTTGTCTTTTTTAATGAGGACCTCACCCAGAAGAGAGTGCCCCGGATGTTCCCCGCCGGTGAAAAATCCAAGCCCGTTTGTATTGGTTTGAGCTTCACTCCCCGACCGAGCTTTAGATTTTTGAACTCCTGTAAGAACTCCTTCTGTTGTCTCTTTGATTCCCACGTTATACTGTACCCTAAGCATTTCTTTTAGGCCAGACTTTCAGCGTTCATTTGCGGCACGTTTCCTTTGTCCATCCTTGGTTTATGGTGAAAAAAAGTGGTTTTTTTTTTCTCTATTTTTTTACCGCTGCGCATTACATGTTTGCCCACTTTTCGCTGGCGATTCTCTAGGCGGGGACACGCCTAGGTTCCCCAAAAGACCTCCTTCTTGCGGGCCTGTGGCTTTTTTTTGAAAAGTGAGTTTCATGTTCCTTTGACCTGGTCCGCTCTAGATCAGGTTTTCTACCTTTTTCTCCCCCACTCAGATCTCTTTCTCCCTTTTTTTGTTTACTTCTTCCCCCCAGGTTATGGGTCCCACGGAACACCAAACGACCACGTAGGAGCGGCGAACGGGACTAAATCCTTCACCGTTTTTGCCATGTTGGTTTGCCGTTTTTTCACCGAAGGACGTGCGTACACCGTAATAAATGCCTTTTAAGAGCGGTTCATTTAGTTGACCTCACCTCACAGCATTGAACCCCCCCCTGGCCCAACCAAAGGACATAATATTGAGTTTTGATCTACGGGAAGGGTCCCCCAGGTCTTAAACCCGTCAAGTTGCTTTTAGTATGTAGGTTTTTTTTACACGTCATCCCTATCCGAAGTGTAGTGTAATGCATGATGGTATTGATGAATGCATTTCCTCTAAGTGGATTTCAGCTTTCTACATAGGAATTTCTTGGGCAAGTTTTGGTTTCGGCAACCCTGAGCTGACTCCTGAGACCTGACTCCCACCTTTTTGTTCGTCACGGGCCCCCTGTCAGGACGTCGGCTGATAATGACGCACACCCCCAGCGGGATTGTTAAGGTTGTTTGGTCCCCACACCCCCAACAAAACCAACCCCCCCCCCGTAAGGCCCACAACCCACGTTGTGGCCTCCACCGGCCCTCCACCCCCAATAATTCTTTGTTTCCGGTCCCGCCCTGCTCGTGATGAAAGGAAAGATGGGTAATAGGCTCAAGAGTCGCGAGGTGTAGTGTTGCTTGACCTGGCCCCTTTTCAAGCATCCTTTTCTTTACCCTTTTGTGGACGCTACCCCCCAGCAAACAGCCCGACGGAACGGGGGAGTTCCCTGCTCACCCCCCCTGGACAAACCCTTTCTTTTTTTCCCGGTGACCAAAAAATGAAGTTTGGTCGAGACGGCTTGCCCCTGTTACAAATTTAATTTTTAGCTCCACGAGGAGAGGTCCATGAACTATGGTTCATTGTCAACTTTCTCCCCCCCCTTGGTCCACATTTAAGGGCCCTCCACGAAACGTTGCTCTGGTGGTTTTTATATTACGTATCGACTAGAGAAAAGTCCCAACATGCGCCGGCGGGAACCCTTGCCGGGTCCCCGCCTTTGTTTACTCACTCTCTTCCCTCGCCCCCCTTAGAATCTTTTTCGTCTTTTTTGTGTCGCCGGAAGTTCGAACGACAACGGATTTGAATTATTGTTCAAACCATTGGGGCGAGGCCCCGCGGAGGTCGTTTTTGATTCGTTTCCCCAACGTTCGGTCGACTTTTTGACCTTTTCCGAGTTTTATTTTTTTATAACAATTAAATTGCCCTTCGGCGTGGGGAGCGTGGACCCTCCCCGCCTAACTTTCCTGTTTTTCACGGCAGTCCAAAAGCCGTGTTTTATGCCTAGGGCGCTTCCTCGGGTACCGTTATGTTACTTGGCCTTTCCGTCTTTTTTTTTTATCCTTTCATGTTTGTCCGGCGGGGCGGTGCTTGCCCAATCACGGCCTCAAAGACTCGTTTTTGAAACAAGGCATTTGTTTTCCCCATCGGACCGGTTTTTTTCCCTGCCGTTCCTGGCCTGCATTGAATTTCGTGACCCCCTCTCCCCCCCCCAGCTTTGGGGACTTCTTTTTTTTTTCCCCGATTCTCCCCTATTTTGTTAACCAACCACTGCCGCCGGGGGGCTTGTTGCCTATTAGGAACTCTCCCACTGGGACCTGGGGGTCTTTTCAGTTTTGGATTTCTTCCCCGTATGCACAAGAACGCGTATTCTCACTCGGCGACCTTTTCTCAACACAACGTGTTGACGGAAACACCAAACCCCCCCCTGTTTTGCGAAGGACTCTCCACAGCGTTCGGCTGCAACTTGTGTGTTTTTTTTCACGGGCCAACCATCGACTATTTTTTTAGCCTTATTTAGAGCCCTGTCGAATTCTACTTTTTTTTCTGTTTCAAGATGGAAAGAAGGCCCCCAACAAAACAAAATTTGTGTCACTTTTGATTTCCCCCTTTTTCCCCGGGCGCAAGGCTTGCGAAAAACAAACAACAACCCCAAAAAACCCCCCCCTTTTTTCTTTTCCCCCTCCCCTTTTTCGGCTCACCTAGACAATTCGCAAAGATAGTCTCGTGCGACTTCCCCCCCCTGCGCCGGTCCGTCTACCTCACACACCCCCTGATTCCATCTTTTCTTTGTTTTCCTTTTTTAACGCGTCCCCAAAAAAAGTCAGTACTTTTTTTCAAGTGCGTTTGGCCACAAACTCCCTGGACTATGCTTGAAAGGCTTCTTTTTTCGGCGAGCCTTCGAGATACGGTGTTGCAGCAGGAGAAGTTGCCCTCCGTGACCGACGCCCCCCCTTTCAGTAACTCCGTTGCAACCGGGAAAGGAACTAAAAAAAACACCCAAAAACCCACCGTCTTTTGGCCCCCTTCTTGTCATAACTCTTACCACTTTTTGCTGTTTTTTACTTTTTTGAGCAGAGGACAGCGGTTTCTTACATTTCGATTCCCTTGTTGCTTTCGCTCCCGGGAGTTGCTTGTTCAGTTATAATTACGGTTCCCGTTTTGCCTCCATGTGGCCCCCCTTCCCCCAGTTCCGAAATCTGCCAAAAAAGATAATCGATGTGACTTGCTTCTCGTTACCGCAAAACGGCGGTTAGTTCATGGCTTGTTTTCCCGTTGTTGCACGGGCCCCCCCCCCAAAAAACCTGCTAGATTTGCAGATAGCGTAAGGCATGTAGTGGCGAATTTACAGCCATCAGGCGTTTCCTTATCTCTCTTTTTCCCGGGTTGTTTTTTCTGCAGCGTCATAGTCCGCTTTTTTCGGTTTGCTTCCTTTTACACTCCCCCCCCCAACCCATGGCGTTTATTCGTTGAGCTCGTCTATTTGTGTGGCCGTTCCAAAACCCCCCCCGGCTCCGAAACGCGCCGGTTTCTCGATGTGGAAATCCGCATTTTCACCCCCCCTCGCTCTGTTGTGAGATTTCTCCCTCCTTCGCCCTTTTCCCCGGTTAAGTACGGTTTTGATGACACGGCGACTCCGCCGCCCCTTTTCCTGTGCACACTGGAGCGCCCAGTTTTGGTCGCTTAGACCCGGCCCCCCCCCGGCGTCCATTTCATCTTAAATGAAGGGGAAGGCCGGTTTTTCGGGCCTTTTTTCCGTCTGCAACCAGTACCGGTGTTTTTTAAGTTTCGGTAATCCCCCCCTAACCCGTGTGCCTCCTGTATCGGGGTACGACGTTCTTCGTTTCTATCCCCTCTATTTTGTCCCCCCCTTGTCCCGCCCCGTTTTCTTTTATTCCACCTTTGATTCACCATACAGACATAATTGTTGTTAAGATTTCGCGGATAGTTGTCTTGACCCCGCGCAGCAGTTATACTCCCCTCCGAGGCGCGTTGGAGAACTTCTTTCTTCTCCCTGACATGGCTTCTTTCGCATTTGGGCTTTTGTTCTTCGTTCAATTTTGACGCGGACTGTGAAACCAACTTTTTGACCAGCCAACTGCAACTAGTGTATCTCTCCTCCTTCAAAAAAATACGCGATCGCTTCCCCCCTGCCCCCCCCCCACCCCCACCCACCCAGTTGTCCTGCTCGGTCCCTCCTGTAGTTCCCCCGGACCAACGATTTGAAGAAGTACCATTTTGGGTTGCCGAAAAGTCCCGATTTTTCCTGTGCGGACGTTTTGTACCTTCGGGCGACTAGAACAGCCTTCGCACGTACCCCAAGTTTCTGTTAAGCTCTTACTTATTCCCTGACAATTTTTCCCGCCCCCAAGTGCGGCGATCTGGTGGACCCCCAGTCGTTAGATCGGTTCGAACCAGAATTTCATTACGGACCTCGGTGGTCCTCTTCTCCGGTCCACGCACTATATCCCCTAGAATTGGACATTCCACCTTCATAGTAAACCGTCGAGGAAACCCAGTTTTTTCCCCTGTGTTCCCACGGCTTACCTTGCTTGCGGTCGCGGAATTATCTTTCCTCCCCTTGACATGCTGCCCGACATTTTGACCGAAGCAGAAAACGGAATTACCGCCCAATTTTTTCATGACGGTTTCCGGGGCTCTCTGCCTTTTCAGGTTTTTTCCACTTTTTTCGGTGACCACTCCCCCCCTGTTTATTTTTTGCCCATTTTTTTTCACAGTTAGAGGTACAGCCTTTCGCCGGATTCCTTTTTTCCCCTTTATGTCTCTTTCTGCCCCCTTGCTATAATACCATACTGTCCTTCGCCGCTCAATCCCCTTTTCAACACTAAAATCGATTTTTTTTGGAGATAGTCACATCTCTGAAACGTTGGTTCTCCCGCCGTTGGTCCTGTGGTACAAGAATAAGAAAACACCCCCGTTTGGCTATCCCTAACTGCTGGACTGTCCTTCCCCGCAGTTTTTTGCTGTTGTTTCCCCACCATACGATTGTTCCCCCCCCCTACCGTTTTTTGATTGCAAGGCGAATAGAATCACTTAAAAAGACGGTTGCTATGTTGAGTCTGTGACGTGACCTATTTTTTTACTCTTTTTTTTCTGACACTACGGGAGCCGGGTAAAGACCCCCCTTTTTCAACATTCCTTTTTCCAAAGTATCCTTCATCCCTATCCCCCCTTTTTTCCACCGATAAGTGGTCCTCGACCCCTTCTATTTTTTTTTCCACGTTTGTTCTTTGTGTCCCCAACCCTGTTTGGTTTTTTTACACCTTCAGGTGCGCGGTTGATTTTAACTCTTTTCTCTTCGTTTCGTCCTAGCCCCCATCTTTGCTTTAGTGAGCCGGCGTTATGTCCCATTAGTGACGCCCAAAACAATGCCTCGTTTTGACTCCCCTCCATTCCCAGGCAAAGTTAACCTCGTCTAACATAAATGCGGCGTCTCCCCCCAGATTTCCTTTCACCCACACCTTGAGGGGACGGAACGGATATATCTTCCTCTGATTCTTTCCTTTGTTTGGGCTTTTTTTTCCCTTTCTTTGATTCCCTTTCATTTGAAGTAGGAATTCATACCCCCTTATTACTGGTATCGTTTATAGGATTTAGTTCTGTTTCTTCTTTTTTTTCTCTAACCTTTTCTTGATGAAGGTTTGTGTCCCCACGAGAACCTAACAGACCTTTTATCCAATCGCTTTTTATTCAAAGAAAGTCCTTGGTGCGTTATCTCGTCACCGTTTTTTCTACTCCAACCTACCACTTCCGAGTCACGTCGATCGGTTCTCCTCTGTCGAACCAACTGCCCCTTGAATGTTTGCCTTTCGTTTCCCTCTCCTTTCATTTCCAATAACCCCAACTGTTTTCCCCCCCCCCCCCGTACCCAAATTTTCCCCTTCCTGTGCCCTCCCCCCTTTTCAGTCGGACATTTGCAAAATGAAACCATCTTCTGCTTTTTGTCCCCTTTTTCCCAATACTGAGTATCTTTTCCAACCATTGTTGCAAAATCGCTTATCCCCAAAATAAACCCATTTTTGCATTTCTTTAAGGAGTTAAACCATTGCTCCATGTTTGCAGTGGTACCCCACGTCCCCTTTTTTCGCCGCCCGTTTTAAGATGCCCCCTTCGCTCATCCTTCTTGGGATTCCATGGGTTTGCTCCAGGACTCCCCACTTACGCAAAAAGGTCGTGATCCCCCAATTCGTCCCCCCCCCCTTCCTTCCTCCCCCCCCCACAATGTTCTTCCCTTTTTGCGGCACTGATCACTTAGAAGCGGCAAACTAGTGGGCTTCCCCCGTTCTTCATTCATTTCGTAGGGCCATGGAATTTCCAACCACATGTTGGTCTGAACTTTAACCTTTAATGGAGGACATTTTGCGTGACCCCTCTAATATCTTCTCTCTCCTTCTTTGTGTGAGTTTTGAATAGATCTTTTTCGACCCACCAGTGCTGTTTGCACTCCCCGGATTTGACACCCTTTTAAGTGGGACTTTTCCCAACTGGCAACCCCAGTTTACAATGGTTTTTTGTTACCGTCCTTTCCCCAAAGGGTTGAAACCCCCGTTCCCCAATGGCACATAAATCTAGATTACACGATGTTTCCCCTTAAAGGGAACATCCGCGATTCCTCAGAGGACGAGTGCGATGTCAGTCTTATGCGCCTCTGCGCCCCTTTCATTTGGCGTCCTAACAAAACACACCATAACCTCTCAATGACGCACCACCCCCAGGAAGCGTTTTTTTTTGCTGCGTCTTTTTTCTTTTTTTAGGTCGCATGTTTGCCATGTGGTTCCGTGAGCTCTGGTACTCCCCCCCCTGTGCATGGGTTTCTTCCCCCCACGAATTGATTCTCCTCTTGTCGTTCTTCGGGCGGTTTTTGAGCCGTGGTCTTTGTGTGTTTTCTTTGCTGGACGAGACCAGGTCCCTTTTTACTCCTCCGGACCTCCTTTCTGTTTTCTATTTGGGCATTTAATCCAAAATCACAGTTGCAGTAATTTTTAATTCTCTAAAAAAAAAGAAAATACGCTCCCCTTTGTTCACTACGTTCTTATTTGGCCCCTTTTACCCCAACACCCTTTTTCGACCTGATTCTGGGGGCCTTTCCTCTTCATGCTACAAGTGGTACCTTGGTTCTTGTCCCCTTGACATTACGTTTTTTGTTAGGACCAAGTTTTTCTGGATCCTTCGGCTCTGTCTCTTTCTCGCAGCGTTGGCTGGCCTCGGTACGGTTCTCCCCCCTGCTTTTTTTTTTTTCGTGGTGAACTTTTTTCCCCCCTGGGGTGTTTTGCTGGAACTTGTCGATAGACGAGACCACCCAGTCTTTCTCCTCTCCCCCTGTCTTTGCTCCCTTTTGGTTATCCGTTTTCCACCGACGGGCCCCTCACCGTCGGACCACCCCGCTCCGGGTTTTGAAAAAACGGACCTGCTCCTTGTGGGCTAAGGGACACAAACCCCTTTTTTCGCACCCGGCCCCATCCGAACCCTTTTCCCCTCCCGCCATTTCCCTGGACGCGTCTTAGCCGCATCAGTCATCCTCCTTTACACCCCCCAGTTAAACATCACTTTACATAATTCTCTCCGTGCTCCTTATCGTCCCAACAGTTGATTGTTTCCCAAAAAGGCCATCCCAATTCGGTAGCTCAGGATGTTCTTGATTTCATTCGTTTTTTTTTACCTTCTGGGTTCCCAATTTATTGCATTCATTGCAATTTTGTTCGTCACTTCCATGAATACTGTCCCATTGGCTACCTTCCTCCTTTTTTTTTTTATATCCCGCCCCTTACGTCCTCTTTTTGTCCGGCTGTGGCGTTGGATTTTGGGGTTGTGGTACCAAACAACAAAAAAGTTTTTTGTTGCACCGTGCCCCCTCACTCCCCCCCCCACCTCCCCTATGGGTCTGGCCCACTGCTTCTTTGCTTGAGGGCGGGTTTTGGGCCTGTTTACGTAAAGACACATGACCGTTGCTTTTCCCGCACTTTGGGCAGCCCTGGAAACACCCCCCTCTAGTTGTGCCTATACCCCAAAAAACACGCGGAATCTTTACCTTTTCCCCTTTCAACCATTTCTAAGGTCCTTCCAAGGTTTCTTTTTTTGTACCCCCAACTTGACTCCGGGTTTTAAGGCCCTTGCTCGCTTTTTTTCGTAGACCCCGACCCCCTTCACTTTTGGCCTGAGCTCCAAGTGCAAAGGGGGTTTTACTTCTTTTCCTAAGCTTGCCCCGCCACTTAGGAAAGTTATCAAATTTTTGTGACGTTGTTCAGGCCGTTTGCTTGGTCTCTCAAAGACTGTTCACACGTGATTTTTAATTCTTGTCCACCCCCGATGGGTTTTTTATCTGGTCCAGTGTGTCAATTTCCTCCTCTTTTTTTTGTCGGGCCCACCCCCCTTGTTAGGCCCCATTACTTCCATCCGTTTTGTTAAGTTTTTTTTTCTAAATTGCTACTACCGGCGGGTTTGACCGGAATTTAGGTTTCCCCTTGATCCGATGTAGTCTGAAAGAAGGCATCGAGCGTCGTTCCCCTCCATGTCCTTCCCTTGTTTCCTTTTTCTTATTTTTTCCCTGGCTTCGGTCGTCGTCGGGATTACGGTTGCTTGTAAATCGGTGACCCTATCCCATCCGTGAGGTTCCTCCTTTACTACCTTCCCGGGTGGAACCAACTACTTGTGCATAGGAAAGTTTTAGTACCTTCTTCACCCCCTTTTCTTCACTTTTTTCGTTCCTTTTTCTGCCCCACAGCTTCTATCCACTGACCAACCTTTTTGGAGTGTATAGAACGCTCCTTTTTTTTTAACCCCCTTTCCCCCGTTTCATTTTTTACTGCTTCTTTTTTCTAAGGAACCAGCTCAACGAAAGTCCCCCCTCCCCTTGGCGTGCAGGTCTTGGCTTCTGCGAGTACCCCAAAGTGTTCCCACTTTCCTTCCATTTTTTCCCTCCCCCCACAAAACACCTCACCTCAGGATAAAACAGCGCACCCCACAGTTGCGGACCGGGACCCCCAAAAGCTAGAGTTGGAGTTCCTGGGGTTACACCTCCTTTCCCGTCGTCCCCTCCCCTTTTTTGCTATTTTTTTCCAGGTAGTCTTGTTGCCAAAATCGACTATTTTTTCATCTATTAGAGCGCCGTTCTTGAGATTGGATGGGTCTTCCCCACCGGTTTAACTTTTCCCCCCCCCTTTTTCCCTCGTAAACCACCACACAATCGAACAAAAAATTTTTTTTCTCCCTCCCCCTTTCTGTCTTCCATCACCACTTTTTTTCCGCACCTGGCGGGAGACTCACTTAGACGCTGGGTCAAGGCCGCTATCTCCACCCACGGGCAAGATGTTTTTTTCCTTTCGTCATTTCCCCCCCCTTCCCCCCCAACGTCAATCCCCAGGTTTTTTTCCCCTTGTGTGGGCCCCCCGCGATTACCCCCCGTTCCAATTGAGTTCGTTCCACCTCCGCGGTAGCGGGTGCTTGCCATTCCCGTGAACTCAGACACCGGTACGTTCATGCGGGCTTCGAACACAAATAACCACCCACCATCCCCTGTTTTCATTCCACCCTTGCTGGCATGGGCCTACGACGACAGGGGCTCTGTGTCGATTGTTACGGGTAGGATTAACACGTGGTTTCCCCTCCTTTTCTCTTTTTCCTGCGTTGTTCTTTCCCTTCTCCCAAAGCTCCTATCCACCACACTAATCGCGGTGATGCGGGATGTTCATCTGTGAAACAGAACCTGTCTTGTTTAGTCTTCTTTCCCTCTTTTGTTGTGTGCCCTTTGGCCACGCGAGGTCTTCATATTGTCGAAGCCCGCATTAGTTGGCGTCTAAGGAGGCAGTTTTTACCTCCTCTCTTAGTGGAAGCCCCCATTCCCTTTTTTTTGTTGGTTTTTTTTGAGTCTGGATCTTCCCCCTCTCTTCTTTTTAAAACCTTCCTTCCCTTATGACGATTGCTCTTCCCTTTGTTTGGCCCGTGCAACACGAGGAGCAAAACGATGCGCGTTGGGTATCCGTTTTCTCCCCTTTCCCCCCCTCCTCCCCCCCTCTCTTTCTGTTTTTTTCCAGATTGGCTGTGACCCTTCCCCCGTAGTAATTACGGGCTGACTCACGGCCGGAGGGCTTTAGTGGCCACCCCAAAAGATGAATTTTTTCTCTTCCCCTCGCCCCCTGGTTTTTTCCCTTCTTCAGTTTTTTTCAAGCGGCAGTTTTTCTTGGCAGTCCGATTCAACTTTACGGTCTCCTTCTCAACGGGGCCACCACGACCCATTCGATTTCACCTTTCCTTCCCTTTTTAGTCCGCCCTTTGTCAAGCTTGTCAACTCCGAACTTTGTCGCCGTTAATCGCCTAAAACGTCTTTGAACTTGGCGTTTTTTAGGATTTCTCCCTTCCCCCTTTGCCCTTCCCGAAAGCTTTCTTTCTCCTTTGACTCGTGGTCTTAAAAACGTTTCTATCCTGACTTAGCAATTTTTTAGTTTACCCTGTACCTTTTTTTTTTTTTGAAACACCCCCCTTTTTTCCCTTTCATATTTACCCCTCTGATCTTCGCTCTAGCACCACCAATAAGTCGATTTGCCGCTCCTTGAAACACACATTGGCTTCCGAATAGAGGTAACCGCCCCCCCTATTTTTCCTACTCCCTTTTTTTTAGCCGGCCCTCTTTTTTACGTTGGTGGTTCTCACGGTAGATCCCAAGACCCCTGCACGCCCAGTCTTTCAAATCAACCTGGGGTTTACTTGTGGTTTTCCCCGATCTTTCTTTGCCTCCATCGTTCCAAACATAGGGGCTTGTTTTCGATTACGGTCCACGACGCGTAACGCAGGTCCCCTGGAAAACCCCAACGAACAACAGACTAGTTCCCCCTTTTACGTAGGTCACCCCCCTCCTCCAACCCCCCCCCCCCCCCCCCCCCCCCCCGAACCACCCCCCCCCCCCACCCCCCCCCCCCCCCCCCCCCCCCCCCCCCCCCCCCCCCCCCCCCCCCCCCCCCCGCGATTTCTTTGAAGTGAGTGTTCTTATATTCAGGACCCCCCTTCCCCCCACCGTAGTCCCCTCCCACGCACCCGCCCCTTTTTTTTTTCCCCAAAACCAAAGGGACGACTCCAGCCCGCAGGCTTGCCCCTGAGGTTGCCGATTCTCTCACCCCCCTTTCTCCCTTTCTCACCCCCCTTCCTCCCTTTTTTTACCTGGTTTTTCCCATTTTACCGGTGGGCGGTCCAACCCGGGCCGACTTTCCCCTGGCGATTCCCCGGACCTGCTCGTCTCGAAGGGTTTTAAACCTTTCCCTTTCAAACGGGACTTTCTTCCCTCTTCCAAGTCCCCCCCCCGTTTCCCCCCCACTGCGATTTTTTGCCGATATGATTTGCCCCTCGTGGGGCCGCGGGCCGCGGGGTGGAGAGGCATTACGACAAAGAGGACCCACATTGCCTTCCAATACATTTTTTTTCAGCCCCCCCTTCGGCCCCTCCCGGGAGCAATTGTGTACTAATCGCAGTCCCCCTTATACTTTTTTCCTTTCAGTACATTCGATTCCAGGGTTGGTGGTCTCGGCGTGCGGTCCTCGCCGTTCACTTTATTGTCAAAGATTATGGAAATACCCCCTCCCCCCCCCTTTTTTCCCTCTTCCAGTTCTCCCTCCCCATAGGGGACTGCGTTTCGTTGCCCCCCCCCTTTTTTTGGCTCATTACCGACTAGAGGGAGAACTTTACTTTTTCCTTTTCTTTTTTTTGTCCTTCCTCCCCCCTCGGGCAGTCTTGATTCAGGACAGTTGACGACACCAAATCAAGATTCGAGTTCCTCACCCTCCTTGCAACTCCACCTTTCTTTCTTCTCCCCATCTTTCTTCCGGCCGTCTTCCCTTTTTTTGCCTTTTCTATTACGGAGAATGAGCAACGCCTCCGCAGATCATATTGTTGAGGGGGTCGGTTGTTTTTTTTTTTTTTTTTCTGGGCTTCCTTCAGCTCCTTTTTGATTCTCATTACCCCGGTAGCGGTTTCACCTTAACCCATCTAGCACCAACCCGGGACCGCCCTGAGAATTTTCCTAACGCGACCCCCCCACTACCCTACCATTCTGT
>Ga0179593_1480413_pt1 | contig 15220 bp, 16 predicted proteins | sample CZODoug2_1_08_16_FD_185931 | JGI IMG/M metagenome (GOLD analysis project Ga0179593, IMG submission 185931) | Vadose zone soil fungal communities from Angelo Coast Range Reserve, California, USA - CZODoug2_1_08_16fungal (PacBio error correction) | ecosystem: Environmental > Terrestrial > Soil >... | reverse complement strand
ACGTGTTGTTGGCATTTCTGATGCGATTTTCCTCGTTGACGTTAAGGTATAACGGTCGGAATGGCGGCACCCCTTCTCCCCCTCCGCTTCAAGAGTCGCAAATTTTCTTCGTGAATCGAACCATCTCGATCTGGTCTTGCTTCTTTCTATACTCGTTCGTCTGGGAGCTGTAGACACGCGTTCTTCCTGCGTCACTACCTAGGATCATACAAGGAGGTACAGCTCCAAGCTTGTGTTTCAACTTTTTCCCATGGAGACTTGTGCCTTTTGCCTATTCACTGCCTAGCATTGATAGTTCATCTGACCTCATTGACAAGGGAAGTCTGACTCAGGGTCATTTCTTGCAGCATCTTTCATGCGCCTCATAGGTATGGATGAGATTTATTCATCCTCCCTTGTTGTTGAACGCGCTTGACTAGCCCGAGTAACAACCATGTCTTTTTTTTGGTAATCATCAAGAGGGTATACGGCTGGCCCCTGCGTTGCCGTAGCTTCTGTTCCCCCAGCGCATATTTAATTGGTTTGTGTATCCGTTTTTTGTTTCCGAGTTTCTGGTAGACATTTGGAGCACGAATCAATACAAAGTAAATTATTTCCTCCATCTGTGGAAATGTACTGGAGGTGGTACTGGCTATCTGACAGGTCTGCTGCACTGTTTGGAAACCGAGGCGCTTTTCCAGTCTATGCTTGAGCGAGGATCGTTGATCACATCACCAAAATTCGGCGCCTGGCCACCTCGCGGACGCCGCTTCCTCTCCGGAGCCTCGCCATTTTCCCGGCCTGCCCTGAACGTGTCAGAGAGTTTCGATCCTTGGCATGATTTCGAACTCCCTTACCAACCGGGGTCTTGCCATTTCTTCACCGGACGTGGATTCTCGGCCATGGACTCCTCTTTGTCGTGAATTTCGATGGTTTCTGGGCACGTTTCGCGTTTTCTGCCCATTTAGTCTCCCCGACGGGGGGACGGATTTCTGGGACTGCTTTTCCGCGCTTCCTATGGCGCAATAGGCTGGTCGCAATTAATAGATGAGGGTTGCGCCTGGAGGCATGTTCAAAGAAGGTCCATATTTCTTTTCTTTTAACATCGCCAGAACATGGGACTTATCCTCCGCGGAATCTATCCGTCTTGTGGCTTCCGGCTTTTCTTTTAGGTACTGACCGGGCTGCTTTGCACAGCCCCGACTCCCCCGGAGCAGTACACTTCCTAGTCGGTCCCATGCTTGTGGCGCTGTTTTCTTTCCCACTGCGACCGCGTCCAGACGACCCTCGGTTTTCCCGTCGCCCGTTGCTTTAAGCCCAGCGAAGCGAAGACGGGAGCACGCCGTTGTGCCGTTTTTCAGGTGGCGGAGTGGGCTTTCGTTATTTCCGTCGGAGACGGGGAATCATTCAGGCGTAAATTGAATTATATCTTTTTTCTGTTGAAGTTATGTCCCTTCCTGTCCGCGACCGGAGCGAATGACCCCCTTGAGGCCCCATTTGATTATTGATCATTCAAAACATTTTTGATTTGTGATGCGGCGATGACCTTCCCCCTTAAGTGGTCAAAACAATCCTACCTTTTGGCCGGTTATTGGACCGTCCGGTGCATCCGACAGATTGTCTTTGCCCCTTCAGAAGGCTCCAACCCAAGGCCTGGGTGTTCCTGGGGGACAGTGGTCTGCTGGTTTACTTTCGTGGCCATGATGCTTCCCCTGGGCCTCGTCCCCAGAGCCGCTCTCTTTTCAAGCGGCGTTTGATCGCACGGATCGGGAGACTGGATTTTTCACGGTTCGGCAGCCGACCCTACGTTCGCGGTTGTCGGCGTGCTTGACGTTCGCCGTGCTCGCCGTTAACCCGCCTTCTCTGGCAGGGTCTCTGGCCAACTGTCGAGTCTCCCTGGAATTCCCACGATTTTCGGCCAAGCAATTGCCCCTCCGCGATGCCCTGGTTTTTGCTGTTTAATTTTTTGAGAAGTGCCGACTCCGTGCCGACTCCGAACACAGGAGATGCATGATCCTCTTTGGTTCTCGCCACATGAAGATCCTGTATGGCTTCTGAGCTTTCCCTTCTTTCGGCTTTTGTACGCCGGCATGCCTGTTTTCTCTTGGGCTATTCGCTGGATTTGCGCCTTTGCCCTCTTGCCGTTTGGCTTTTTAAGTGTGAAGTCGTGGACTTCATGCCTTACTGTTGACCCATACCGCTGCTGCTTCTGAATGTTTATCATCCGTGTCTTGCCCAGCTTTCTTTCTCCGATGAATGTTCCGATCCGCCGTTTTTCTTTTTCGTTTTTTTCTCTCAATGGCGGTGGCTTCGCCTTCATTTTCGTCGACGTCAACGGTAGATTCCTCTCCTCTTTTGCACTTCGATGAAGGGGCGCTTTTCTTGCAGTGACAGTGTCCTCATAGTCGCGTCCCTCCCACGCTTCTCCCAAGTGAGAGCAATCCCTTCTGACTGTCACGTTGTTCAATTACATGAGCTCGATGTAATTTGGGTACACCTCTGCCTTTCTTTGCGGTGTTTTTCTCTCTATGAAGGCCAATCTGATCCTTCGGCCTCGCTGCCATTGGACCGGGTTCTTTTTCTGCTGTCGAATAGGCAAAAGCCCTGCAGGTTCTCAGGTCTCTCTTTGATCAACGTTCATTTCTTTTCTGCATGCTCCTCTTTCGAGGGATGCCGCCTTTCGTGTGGGGCGTTGCGATCTTCACGGGGTGTTTTTCTTTTGCACATTATCATCAAGAGAGTTCGCTTCTACCCCCCACCGCAGCACTGGCACGAGATGAAGGAGTCGCCGAGATATATGTATCCATGCATTTCTCTCTTTCCTCTCCCCCCTCCCCGTTGAGAGACAGTGGTGCTTCCACCCCGCCCTAGACATCGGCTCCACCCTCAGCTCTGCCAGGTGGTTGATATTAGAAATCTTGGTCTTTCTGTTTTATTTGATGCCCCCCCTCCGCCCCCACGCCAGTGACCAGATCGATCCCCACGAACCTCGACAAGGACGTGCCATTCCCCCAGAGGAGAATGCTAAAGGTGCATAGCCTCCCCCTTCATTCTGTTGTTGCGAGTCGTCTCATCAAGGAAACCATGTCCCACAACATTGAAGCGATTCCCTGTCCGATGCGCTCTGACCGCTGCGGGGGCACGAAAACCACCCGGCTTGACCGTGCGATTTCCCCCAGAGCAGCGTCGTCATGTCATTGCCCACGCGGATCATGAGGTATGTTTTGCGCGTGACAGAAGCTGGTTATTTTGACGTAGTCCCTGAGGGCCAGGGTAACCGGCGCACAAGAGAAACCGCGCATTCTTTGCCATGTCTGATTCTTTCCCTCAGGGCAAGAGCCCCCAGAGTTATCCCTTGAAGGGTCCTTCCCTCTTTATGCCAGGAGCGAATTCTGCAACCAACAGCCGGTTAGCGCCCCCTTTTAGGCACGAGTTCCTGAGACCAGCTTACCCTCATCTGCCCAGACAACTTCCTTTCCTCTGACCCAATAAACCTTGCCGGCCGACGAGCAGCCTCTTCACTGTTGCCCCCGCCTCGGCATCAGTCGACCCCTGACGCCGCACCCCCCCCCCAAAAGCATTTCCGGGAAGCTCGGACCAACTCCCTCGCGCCCCGCTGACAACGGTCAGCGACATGGGACCCGCGCGCAGCCGATGACAGCCCAGGCCGCTAATACCTACGGCATGTCGCGCACCCTACCTCTTGTCCCTTGTGTCCACTCCAGTTTTGTTTCAGGTCGTCGAACGGAATTCGGCAATCCCTTCTAAAACAATAAACACCCCCCCGAGCTGGCAGCTTTGCCGTGCGCTGGCCAGGCCTGCCAGGGAAGGGCCGCGCCTCGTTTCCCATTTCCATGGTAGTTGCCTGACGACCTTTCCCAGGAACGGCGTGTGGTCGGGCAGGCTTTCCCCCGTTTCCCTGCGTTTGACGACCTCCCCGCCCCACGCCAGGTCTCGAGGGGGCCTTGAAAGCGGCCTATGGTTTCAGGCGGCCCAACCCATTTCTCAATCGCCGCTGCCCCTTAGCTCGGTGTGCTGACCTGCCGCATCCAGACGCCACGGACGTCACCAGCCCGACCACTCAAAGTTTAGTTTGCCTCCCCTCTGACCTTTGTCTTTTCGCCCTCGAGCACCGGCCTTCAACCTTTCTATTCCAATTGCGCAAAGAAATGGTTGTCCCCCTCTTGCAGCAAGAGGCGATGTCCTTACGACCCTGTGCATGACTCTGAAGGACGATCTCCCATTTTTTCTCAGCCCAGGAAACGCTTTTTTTTTGTTGCGGCGGACCCGGACACTGAAACTTTACAGTGCCAGACCTACTCCCTCCATGTACGACTTGAATTTACGTTGCACCAACGTTCACTCAGAGAGGACAATCCCACTCGAACCATAGTTACAGGATCCTCCCCAGTCCCTTAACTTCGATTCTGAAACGAGAGGGTGACCGGGCCCCAGCCCTTCGAGTTCCTGGGGGAGTTCGTGCGTTCTGTCGTTTTTCCCCCCCCCCCCCAGTGCCCAGGCACCAATTCCATTTCGCCCAACGTACGAAGTGTTCCCAGCGTCGTTTCTCCTTGTACCCGCATCCAGGTGGCGGAACTCGGGAAAAGGAACAACCTTGCGAAGCGACTTCCCCCCAAGACAGTCCTAGCCCGGAGTTACCCCCCCCAGTCGGCGGATCCCATGTGACAGGTTTCCAGCTTACATTGCTTGGAACCCCCCTTTCCTCCGGCCCTCCATTCCAACGCACCTCACGCACGTCGCCCCCCCCTGGCGCCAAGACGTCTCGCAGTCAGAAGGCCACGTCCAACCACCATCTTCCCGTCAGATTTGCTTTACACATCTTCTCGCGCTTTCCCAGTGAAGTTCCATAGACTTTCACTGACCCCGCTTCTTGGAAATGCCCGATCCCCGAGCGCCGGTTTTTCCCCCCCCGAGAGGAGTTGGGCCTCTTGTCCCCCTGAGAGTTCGTCCTGCCAAGGTATATAAGACTAAACCCCTCCGTCTGCCAAAATCAAAGGGCAGTTTTCCCTCCGGCGACTCCGCCTCCCATAATCGTGCGGATCGACTTTTCCAGTCCCGCGAGGGTCAATGTTGCGTGTCTTGCCATCCTTGGTTCCCCTATCCCGCGTAGGAAGATCCCCTGGTCTCCTTTTTTCAAAGAGTCCTTCCAACGTGAGCCGGGTTGCCGCTCCCCCCCCCATACCCCCTCCACCCCCCCCGGGACCGACCCCCTATTTCCTCCCCTCAAACCCAGGATTGATATCCTTTCCTTTTCTCCTCTCCTTTAGAACTCCACTCGAAGCCGCCGGCATACGACTCCCCTTCCTCGACACAATTCCACCTCTGCCTCGCTTCGGCAAACATCTGATCATCGTGCCCGCAATGCTGATTACCCTACATTATTGCGACCACTTTGCCCTTCTCGTCAGGTGCGCGACGGGTCACCCCCCCTTTCCGGGGAATCATGCAGGTAGAAGCTTCTCTCTAGTATAAGATCGCCCGGAGAAGAATGATTGTTCTTCCCCCTTTGCTTGCCCCCCCCTCTTGAACTGATCCCTTTTATCCTTGAGCCACAGAGCAACCGGACCCATGTGGATTCTTTTTTTTAGCAAGGGTATATCCTGCTTGTTTTCCCTAATGCTCTCTGGGAAAAGCAAGTTTTTTCCCGCTAGCGCACACTTCTCCCGAACTGAAAAAGGATTTATTTGAGCCCCCTACCAGTTTCCCTTTACTTAAGAAACGCAATTTGCGACCTTTAAGCGTGGCTGTTCCGTGTGACTAAAGTTCTTCCTCTAGTTGCTCCCCCCGTTCCCCCTCCTTCTGAAAAACTATTTCACCGTAGATCCTTCCCTTCCCCTCCTCCGTGTTTTTTTGGGGAATGACGACGTTTGCCTCGTTCGGAAGTGTCTGACTGTTTTCCCCCTTCCCCTGCAGTTTGCATCCGCGTCCCCCTCCAAGTGCGATTATTAAAGTCACTCTTTGAACTCCTCTCCTTCCAGGTTGTCAATAGCATAATTTTTTTCTTTTCTTTGCTTTTTAATTCCTCTCTCCTTCCTTTAACAACTTTTCTTCCCCAAGGAGTCCCCCCGCGCCAAGCGGGGTTCTACCTAGTGCGACGCCCCGCCCCCACCCTTGCCCTTTTTGATATGTTTCATTCTCAGTCTTCTCTTGGATCGTGCACGTTCGACCAGTGACAGCTTTCCCCTTTTCTCTTCTCTTTATCCTCTTCCCGTGGTGGCTTTTCTTTCACGCTTTTTTCCCCTGGCTTATTTTTTGTCGATCTCTTCGGACATGTGATCATGTCAACTTGTTTCTTTTTCCCTTCTTTCTTTCCTAGTTTGTGTTTTTTCCCAGCCCTCTCCTTCCCTTTTGCTCAATTGTCTTGCTTCTCTTTATCCGTCCTTCCTCTGGAGTGCCCTTGGGCGCCCTCCTTTCAACGCCTTATCTATCACATTAATAGATGCATCATCATTGTTTTCGGGCCGGCCCTCGTTTTGTATACTTGGGAATGTCTGGTTCCTTGGTTTTTTATAGGCATTATGTTTATTTTCCAACCTCTTTCAAGTATCCTTTTCCTTTTCCTTTTTTTTCCTCGGTTCCCCCTTCCGAAAAGATCCGGCTGTCCTGGCCACAGGATATCGGGAAGGCCGCTTTCCTTTTTTGTACTTTCCCCCCTTCCCTCCCAATTCTTGCGAGTTTATATACCTGGTTTCTGAACCTTCCCCGTTTTCCCCCCGTGGACGTTCATCTTATTGGATTCTTCCGGCGATGGCTTTTCTTTTGCCTGCGCCCCCCCTCGTCTTTTTTCTTTTTACCCATTATATGTTGAGTTTTTTAAGGTTTTTCGACCGATCTTTTTCTCCCATGTGTCTCATAATGGATTTGTCCATATTTTTTATAGTGTCAGTTTGATTTCCCCTTTCGATTCTTCTGTTCTCCCTGGATGTTTCTGCAATCGTTATGAGGCGTTCCTACTTATTCTTAGGCTAGTCCGCAAAGATGTCCCAGATGTCATCCCAAACTCCCTCTGGGACCCTTCTCCCCTTTCTTCCCTCCGTCCAGCCGCTTGACGTTTTTCTTTTTCTTTTGCGCCCCTGTTCGCGGTTCTACAGACCGCGCAGTCTTCCAGTACACAAGTCCTCTTCCCGGACCAATGATGGGGGCTTTCTCTTTCCCCCGCATCAGTTGCGTCCTTCAATCTTTGTCCGTCGAAATGTCTCTTTTTTTTTAACTTACTGTTTTTCTGAAGAGTGTTTGAATTTGCATTTTTTTTTTGCTTACTCCCGCTTTTTCTCTTTTGCCCTGAGGTTCTTGATCATTTTTCTCTTGCTCTCTCTTTCTTTACTGATCATTCTTTTTTTTTCCTTCCTGACGGAGATCACAGGTCCGAAGACACAAGATCCGATACGATACCAGTGGCGCCAATTCCCTTCCCCAATGTTCCTTGCTTCCTTCCTTTCCCTTGTCCTCCTTTTTTTTTTTCCCCGAACCCCCCAACAATTCTGGGCCTGATTGTTTCCGTCTTTTAGCTTTTACCCTCTTTGACTAGATACTTAGTCTGGGTTCCCCCTGAACCAAGCCGACCTGGGTGTCCCTTCGGACCTTTTTTTTTTGTGACCTTCTTCTTTTTTAAGTATTTTTTGACTCCCCCCCTTTCGTTCTTGTCCGCTCTTTCAGCGTAGTTTTTTTTCCCATGCTTTTGGTCTCTTCCCTCTTTTTCATTGGAGCTGCCCCCCCCCTTTCCTCCTAGTTAGTATTTCTGCGCGCTCGTGTGACGCTGCCCTTCCCGCAACGTTTGTAGTCTTCCCCCCCACCTGTCCTATTCTTTCCCTTGGCCACTTTTCTCTCTCCTGGCCGGACACTTTTTTCTCTGCCTGCTCCCTCGTGTTTTTTTTTTTTTTTTTTTTTTTTGGGTTGTCCCTGGTCTTCTCAGTTTTTATATTGTTCTTTGGTCTTTAATTGCCCCTAATTCAGTGAGACACCCCTTGATTTCCCTTCTCCTTTTCTTTGCTAGACCCCTTTCCTGCCCTGTTATGCTCCGGTCTTTTTGCTCCCCGGAAATTCCTTATAGTGCGCCCTTTTTGTCTTCTTTTTTATTTTCCCTGCTGGATCGCTTCTGCTTGCGCTCTCTTTTGCATGCTTGGCGCGATTTTTGATCCCTTTTCGTGAATAGTAGTCTTCCCGGTTGCCTTTGACCCCTCTTTTCAGCTGTTTTGATGCTGTTTAGGTCATTTTCGGCTTCCTGAACCCCCGATGAGGGAAGCCTGATGCATTCTCCTGTCATCTGTTTTGTCTTCCTTGCTGTTTCAGCCAATTTGTCCGTTTGGTTTTTTCTCCCTCCCTCTCATACACACCGGGGAGCCTTTTCAATTTCTTCATGATATGGATTTTATAATACCGGACTCTCAGAGGTTTCTCTTTTCGACTTCCCCCTTGGAACAACCTTCTCAAAGTTCTTTCTTTTTTCTTGACCTTCTTGATGAGCCCAACCCTCTTCTTCACTTGCCCTTTTTTCCCCTTCACAGGATTTTTTCTCTGAAGCTGGTCCTCCCCTTTTCTGTTCTGAATCCTGTATGTTGGCCGTTGTGTTTAATCCCCTCTTCTTTTGGGCAGATTGCTCCCTTCCCATTAATCGTCCGGTCTTTCGTTGTGCGCCGGTTTTTTTCTGCTTTTTCCGTCCTCTCCAAAAATATTAGGTGTCGGCCTACCCCTTTTCTTCTCGTTTGTAATGATCTTTTTCCTTTTGTCTTCCTTGGTCCTGAGGTTGGTCTTTTTTTCTTGTCACTTTTGTCGTTTCGCCTGGGAATCATACTTCCCCCCTCTTTCCCGTCGCCAGTCCCCCTCGCACCTTTTCTTCTTCTTCTGTATTTACCCCCTCTTTGGTTTCCCTGTCATATCTCCTTTCCCTCCCTCTCCCCCCGGTGTTTTTTCTTATATGTAACAGGGGACTTCCATAGCTCCCCAGTGTCCTTCAGTCAGTGCTCGTTTTTTATCGACTCCTCCCCACCTCTTGAGTAATCTATGCCGCCCCCTTCGTTTCCCCGCTACACACGCCCCCCCCCAAGGAACCTTCCTCCCAAGAGGATCAGTTTCCCTCCCCTCCTTTCTTTTTCCATTATTCTCTCTACCCGTTGACTTCACCGGTTTTTGCGTTAGTCCGGACTTCCAGAACCCTGTCAAACATGGCCTTGAGAGCGGAATTATGATGCTTAAGCTTTCCTTTGATAGCCCCTTCCTTTCTCTTTTTTTTTTCCTTTCACGTTCAAATTCTGCTTTCGCCCACCCCGAAGAGAGATGTCAACTGGTCCCCCCTTCTTCATCTGCTTTGGATGTTATCATCGAGTCTTCCGGAAACTTCCGTTTTTTCTTCCTCCCTTGGACCCCTTCTTTCCCCCAGAAGACAGTATTACTTTTCGTGATCCCCACCTCCTCGGTTTTTATTTGCCCCCCCCTCTTCTCCCCTTGAAGGGCGTAGTTAGGACTGCGCTGTTAAGATTCTTTTTTAAACTAACAACCCCCTCCCTCCGTTTTAGATCCCTTCTGCCGATCACCACTTTCTCTAATAAGTTTCCATAGCACGATATGCAAATTGACATTTTTCGTCCTCTCCAATCAACTTTGTATCAGTACTCTCCATCTATGTCTCATCTGGGTCCAAATTCCCATGGCAATTATTCCAAGAGCCCTTTCCCCCACAGCTTAGCTCCCCTCTTTCCGATGTGCCCCCCCCTTTTCCATTCTGTGTTTTTTTTTTTAAATCCCGCCCTTCGCTCACCCCCCCCTTCACACCCCTTATGGCTCCCGGCTTGACACGATGCCCTCCCCCGCCCAAGCTCCAAAATTCAGGGAACTATCATTCCTTCCATGGCCAGGGCCCTTTTGAACCACTGTTTTTTGCTCAAATGACCCCTCTTTTTCTCTCTGTATCTGTTTGTCTTCTCCCTAATTTCGGCCCCATACCCCGAAAACTTCTCCACCCCTTGAGCCCCCTCCCAATTTTCCCATGGCTCCTTGACGTCGGGACTTTCCTGTCCGTACCTTTTCCCTCTCCTTTTCCCATTCTGTTTCCACCCCGTGGCCCTCCTTTACATGTACCTTTACCGGGTTTTCTTGAGGAAGGTCCAGCCCCTTCACCGCTCCCGCCCCGCCCCCCCCTCCCCCCTCCTTTCGCGCCCTTTTCGAGTGGCTGCCTAGGCCGTGAAACAATGTGCTAGCCCGAGAAGTGGCCACCTTCTCAACCTCTCTGTCCTCTCCTTCTTTTCCCTTCCTTTCAAGGGACATCCCCCGGGCAAGGCGTGTCCCCATCCCTTTTGACCCCTGGACGGACTTCCACATTTCTTCTTTTTTTCCCTTTTGACCTTTTCCCTTTTAAGGTTTTTTTCTCATCTTTTCTTACTTCTTTGCCAACACGGGCTTATAATGAAGCAACCTACTTTTGTTTTTTGGAGCTGACTACGTCGTGAGCTTCTTCCCCTTTTTCCGCGACCCGCCCTCTTCAATGGTCTTTGTCCTTTTTCCTCCTACTTCTTTATTTTCTCCTTGCCCGGAGCCGAGCTGTTGCGGCGGAACCGTTTCTTCAGGACACTTTCCCCCTCTGCCCCCCCTACTCTTTAACCCTAATCCTCCCTCAGGTCTCCTGAATGTTTCCCCCCTTGCCCCCCAGCGGACCGAGCCAAAGAAACAAACTGACCCCCCTAGTTGCCTTCTAGAAACTTATCTGTCACTTTTCGATGTTCTTCCCTTGTGGCTCGAAACCAACGTTCTTTTTTCTAGTTGAGACCCTTCGTTCCCCCTTTTAGGACACCCAATCCCCCCTTAGACCTAACTTCCTTGACTTCGTGTCTTGACTTTGAGTAGCGATTCCTTAGCCGCCTTTTTTAAAGTGGAGAACACCAAGTCTTTTCCCCCCTCAACCTCCCCTGCCTCCTTTCTTAGCCCCCTCCCCTCTTCCCTGGCTCATTATTATCATTTTTCCTTCCCCCCAATGGACACCGTTGTACCTTTGGCCTCCTTCGGAGCCTTTTTCCTTCCCCTTCTTCCCTTCCCTCATCTCGCTGGTGGCGAGCATTACGCCCAAGACTAAGCGCCCTCCGTTGTCACCACCCTCTTCCCTTTTCTTCCTGTTCCCGTGGAGACTCCTTTTCTACTCTTCTCGAGCCTTCGTGAGGTCTCCTTGGTGAAAATCATTCACCTTCCCCGCTTGCCCTTTCCCCCCCTTCCACACTCTCTGAATACATGAGTCCCCCCCCTCTCAATGAGCGTTGCACTCGTGTTGCCGCTATAACCAGGAAAAGGTCCCAAGTCAACTCTTGCTGCCAACCCCCTTTCAAATTTCCTTCCCCGCAAATGTGACGTAAGCTCAGGACTAAAGTTCCTCCGTCTCCGGCCCGTCCTGTCAAGGCCCAGAACACTCCACTTGTTTCTTTTTTCCTGACTTTTCCCAAAGATCCCCTGACAGGAAGAATTTCCGGACTTGAAAATGCGCCGTTTCCCACTTTGACAGGACTTGTTAAAACCCAGTACCCCCCCCACCCCCCCCCTCCCCCTTCACTCCCCCCCTCTTCCCAGCTACAACCCAGGATGTATCACGATATTTTCGCTACTGTGCCTGGAAATTGATGCCGCTTTTGTCTTTGTTCCCTTCGTTTACCTCCACCCCCTTTTAAGTTGTACGCCTCCCAGGTGCTTACCGACCCAATTCCCCATTTCTCGCATTAAAGCTACTCGTCGTTTTCGTTCTCTTTGCCCTCTTGATTCCCCATCCCGCTGAACACGTGTTTTCCGCTTCGCATGCGTCTGGGAAAACACCCCGGCCGGGCATAATTCCGCTTACTGTCAAAGAAGATGTCAGTCCGAGTAAGCTCTCTGCCTTACTTTTCTTAGCGTCCGCCTCCCCCTTGTCGACCTTAAGTCCCTTCCCCTGCTACCGCCGCAAGGAGAGAGACAGGATAGAAACTGCCCCCAGGTCATACTTTGAGTATTTTATCACCTTTTTTTTTCTGGAATTCGGTCTTTCGGCTACGCGAGAGCGCCCTCCTCTAAAGCGAAAACAGGAAAAGGATTTTCTCCTCCCCTCCAGTGCCACTTATTGAAAGTCTTCGTTTTCTCCAGTCGCCTTTGTCCCTTGCGGATGCGCCGTCCCCCTCCCCCAGTACCCCGACCGTTTCTTCCCCTTCGTAGCGCGGCAACGAGGAAAGCTCACAAAAATGCCCCACTCATTTTTTTTTTTTTTTCCTTTCCCCCCCCGTTGTTTGTTTGCGCGCATCTACGTTCTGGGGGCAGTTTTATGATTCCCCTCTTTTCCGCTTGCAGCTATTAAGTGTCTTTCCTTTTTCCGCGCCTTCGGAGCCTCCCGGGACCTTTCAAATGCGCTTCTTCTACTTACTTCCTCGTCTCTGGCACTGTCGTTGTCTCTCGGAATACTGTCCTGTGGGCTCTTTCATTTGCGATCCCCCTGGCCTTTCCCTGGTCATATACACTCGACTGACGCTTTTTTCCCCCTCGTTGCTGACGCACTTCTCCTGTGCATGTTTGCCATTCTTTCGAGCGTAGCCCCGTCGTTTTTTTCCAGTTAGCACCTTTCTTTCTCAGGGCATTCCTAGCCTATCCTTCGCTATCGGCTTCCTTCCTTGGCATTACTGACCCCTCCTTTTGGCACTGGTTTTTCGATGCGATCCCGGTGGGTGAGGGGGAATCCCCCTCCTCATGTCTTTTTCCCATCAAGCTGGGAGTTCCCTGTCCTCTTTGACTCCCGCTGTTTCCCAGGCGCGCTGGAATGGGGCATTTGCTTTCGTCATGGGGCTGTACGTTGGATGGGCTGGCGCCTCACTGACCCGTGTATCCCGAGAATCTTGGCATTCATCATTCTTTTGGACTGGTCCCCTGTTCTTCCTGGGATTGTGTTTTGTTGACTCTTCTTCAACAACGCGCTTTTCCGTTCTTCTCTTCATCTCGCTCGGTTTCTCCCTTCTGTCACACTACTTGATCACCTCCCCTGGCCTGTCCGTCGATCTTTGCAGGCCCTCGCCCCCATTTTGCGTTCTCCCCCTTTGATGTTTTGTAAGAGTTTATACGGGTTTTCGAGGCAAACACTTGTTCTTTTATATGGCTCACCTCGCTGGCTTTGATTCGGGGCGTCCCGTTGTTTCTTAGTTCCCTTCTGGTCCCCTAGTCTGGTTGAACGCTTCTGTTCGCCCATGAGTCTTCCCAGCTGGTCCTGGTTTTCTCGTGGCACTCTGCTGAGCATCTGGCTTTTGCGAATTTTTTGCAAGATCCCTCGTTGAGGCTGTTGCCTTGTGGTCCTTGGTCGCCCCTCCACGCATGGCCCCCACCCCCTCGATTGCACCTCCAATGGCTCAGCCTGGGACTTATCTCCTGGCCTCCTGACCGAGTTCTCTTCGTTCTCCTTGGTTGCGTCTTCCCGCGGACAATGGGGCTGCCCGGCTTAATCCCCGTCGCCCGGATCCCTCCATTTTTTGCCAATTTCTTGTTGCCTGGGCACTGCGCCTCCGCCCCAAAGTAACCGAACGGGCTGTTCCCCTTCGCCCCGCTGTTAAGAAGTAGAATGCCCGATCCTCTGGCTGCCCCGTGTTGTCTCTCTCCTGCTTATCTTATTTCCGCGTGTTTCAGAGGGTCAGAATTCTTCTTACAGCTGTTGGCACTGACCTATTGTTGAGTGTAACTGCATGCCGGTCGCGACAGGGTTTCTCCCCGCGGCGGTCACGCTCCCCGTACATGGAGATATCAAACCTGATTTCACGGCTGGAGTCTGCCCTTGCCGCCTCTCCTCTTGGTCGTCCTTTCCCCCAAACGAAAGTTTATTGGCGGCCCTCATCTTCTTTGGCAAGCCCGTATTGCTCCAGTTCCTGAAGGGTTCTGTCCGCGACGAAGGTGTTCCATTTTCCGGACCATGGTCGGCTTGATGCCCGACTTTCCTTTTATGCTTCACTTGCGGCGGTCACTGCGCCGACTCGTTCTTTGCGATTTGTCCTGCACCCTCAATGTTGGCCTACTGAGGGCTCGGTACGCTTTCACTGGACTTTTCAATTACCGCGCGTTCGAGGGTTCATGTTTTGTGGTGAATGGTGACGTTCGCTGCCCTCGACCCCCGCCATCTTGCCTTCCAACTGTCTATTCGGAATGGCCACGATGCTCGGCCCCTCCTTGCTTCCAGGCCCGAGTCATGAGCCGCTTGCTCCGTTGCTGCCGTGGTTTATCGTTTTCTTTTTGAGTAATTTCGCCTTCTTAGACGATCAACATGGAGCCCTGATCACACGATTACCTCTTCCTTGATAGAAAAAAGCCTGAGGCCATGATCCCTATGGAGCTTGACATGGATTTCAACTAGCGGCCCTCTTCGGGGGGGGGGGGTGTGGTGGGGGGTTGGGGGGGGGGGGTTGGTGAGCCCCGCCTGGGTTTTTCCAGTTAGAGAGGGTCGCATGGATGGAGTTCCGCTTTCAACTTTCAGGCAGTTTTTTGGCCGCTAGTGTGATCTTTCGGTTTTGAAATGACGATGGCCCCCGGTTGGGTTCCCATGTATTACTGATGTCGCCCTCTTTCTGTAAGCTTTACTCTGTCTTGAAGTGCTTTCAAGTAGTTTCGATGCAACTTTATCGATACGTTTATCGTGCTGCTGCCCTTTCCCCTTGGCTTTGGGAGTGAGCCCATCGCGCGTCATCACTCAGGCTCTCCATTAAAGGGACTTTGGGTCTCTTTGCCAATGATTGACATCCTTAATGTTCGCTTTTCCTATTGGGAGAGTCAACAGCACCGCTACCTCACCCAAGCCTCCTTTTAAACTCCATGCGAGAGGCGTCATAAAGAATGAGTCACCCCCCCGTGGTACACACGCCTCGGCTCTTGTGATCCATACTTGCAAGGGGTTTTTTTTTCTTTTGGGATTTTGGTTCTTTTCGTCCACCATTTTTTTTCCAGCTTTCAGAGGCTCCTCCCTATGAATCATCGTCAAGCATCCTGCTTTCCACGGTTTAACTGGTTTTGACCCGACTCCCTTCCCCCCCCCCCCCCTCCACCATGAGATTTTTTCCTCCTCATGGAGACTGCATCTTTCCTTGTCGTCCTGATATTTTGAGGTCAGATTCCTTTTCCCTTTTAAGGTTGTCTTTTCCCCGATATTCCGTTTTTTTTGCTTGACCAATCACCACAAGATAGCGTTCTCGTACCCTGATCAGAAACTGTATCCCGTGCAGTATCTTCTTCTTACCCTCTCCTTGCTGTGTAT
>Ga0179593_1647895_pt1 | contig 15221 bp, 16 predicted proteins | sample CZODoug2_1_08_16_FD_185931 | JGI IMG/M metagenome (GOLD analysis project Ga0179593, IMG submission 185931) | Vadose zone soil fungal communities from Angelo Coast Range Reserve, California, USA - CZODoug2_1_08_16fungal (PacBio error correction) | ecosystem: Environmental > Terrestrial > Soil >... | reverse complement strand
CTTTACTGTCGTTTTTTAGAATAGACGGTCTCCCCCTGTAAGAATTTTTTTCTTTTCTCCGCCCTTTGCTCTTAGAGCATTCAGCCTTCCTTTTCGACCAAGATTTTAAGCTCGTATGACGACCCTTACATTTCCCCCCGGAAAGTTTTAACTCTTCTCCGCAGAGGAAGAGAGTTTTTTTCGCGTTACTTTTTTTTTTCCTCTGAAGAACTGTCGTCTTTCTTCCCCCCCCCTAGGGAATTCCTGTTTTCCCTAAGAGCACCAGTTCCGTGCAGAACCACAAGGTTGAATAAAAGCTCCCCTCTACCCCCTCTTTTTTTTTTTTTTTTGGGGTGGTGAAGTTAAAGCGGAGTCTCCCCGAGGAGGCCGCCCCCTCTCCTTTTGGTGTTCACTTCCCACTTTGAGAAGATGCGTCCTTTACCCAGCTCTCCTCTCAGCAATTCCCTACCTTCCCCATTTAAAGCACCCCCCCCCCCCCCCCCCCCCCCCCCCCCCTACCGCCCTCACAGCATCCTTTATCTCTTTTGAGAAGTAGACCCTAGAAGACTATATTCTTTCTCCCCATATCTCCCCCTGGGGGTGGAGAGATTTTAAAATCTCTCAGGCATTTAATTGTTTTTCCGAATGCGCCCGCTTACTTTTTTTTCCTAACCTACTTTCCATGTAATAGTTAGTATATTATATTTCCCTCCATGCTTCCTGGAGAGACCGTACCCGCCCTGTAATGGCGAAGCGCCCCCCTCATCATTTCATGGCCTGCCCGCGAGAAGAAAAAAAAGAAGACCCCCCGGAGAGGTAATGTCTCCCTCTCCTGGGGGAGAGAACAGCGGCGTCCCCCTTGAGTTTCCGCGTAGCGTCTGCCTTGGATCAAAAAGTCCTTGGTTTCTTCTTTCTTTACGTCCCCCTGTTTGGAGAAGGAAATTGCCCCCCCCTCCTTTTACCCTTTTTTAAGAAAGACATTCCGGCCAGCCCTAACTCCCCCTCCGCCTTCTGTCCTCTTAGGCCCAACTATTCCCCTGAGATTAGAGAGAAGCTTTTCACTTAGAGGCTTCCTCCCTTTTGAATAGCTGTCTCCCATTTAGCGTTTTTTTGCGGAGAGTGGAGGAGTAGTGCTTCGACGATTTGTCCTTGCTTGCTGCTCTTTTCCCCTTAAGTTTAACCCTGTTATTCTTCTAGGTAGGATCACTCCGAAGAAAGTATTCCCTACGAGGCCCCCCACTTTTTAAGAGCGTTTTTCTCCCCTCGAGCTTCTCAACTTTTTTTTTTGTTCTCCCTCTTTCGTGAACGAGGCACTATCTCGTCTTGTCGACGAGGCTGATGATTTTCCGAATAAATAGAGCTTTTCTTTACACGAACTTCTGTTTGAATTGTGACGACAGCCTTTTCCCCCCACACGGAGGCTTCCCCCTCAGGACGTCTTTTGACGAGACGACGGGTTGCTTTTTTCTCTGCTTCCCCCAAGTTTCCCTCTCGGATTTGGACCCAAGCCTTCCCTTAGAAACGACTTGGTGGCGAGCCTTTCCCTAGTCGCCTCTTCCCCCTTTTTGTCGGTTTCCCCCCCTCTCCTTTTGCCGTGTGTCCCGTTCTTTTTGGTAGACACACACACTCCCTTTGTGTTTCCTCGTAACGCCGATTCGACAATTTCTTTTTTTTTCGGCGCGATTCTTTCCTTGTTTTGCAGCCCTCCTTTCTCATGCAGCAATGCAGAAGTCCCCGGCGGTCCCTCAATTTTTTTTTTTTGTTGGCGAAGGCGAAGAGCACCCCTCCTATGGCCTCTCGCTTTGACTGCCTTTTGCCTTCGAGGTAGAGGGAGGTTTTTTTACTCCAGTCCCCCCTTTTCCCTGCCATCGCGTAGAGTCTTCTGTCCTTGGCTTTTTCTTCCCGACTAGAGTACCTTCAGATCCGTAAAGCCTTCTCTCGAGTGGGAACGCTTTTTTTACTCAGACCATCCTCCTTGCCTCGTTTAGAGCCTTCTGGTAGACGGGCGCACCCCTCTAAGCGAAGACCCCCCCCTTTTTCATAGTCGATTTTCCCAATGTATCTTTTTCTTTCAAGAGGGACAGCCCCTGAAATCCCCCCCCCCCAAATGGAAGCATCTCCTTCGGGCTTTCGTAGCCGGGCTCGTTCCCCCCCCCCCCCAAGTCCATTGCAGATAGAGTAGCGTTTCTCTCTAGCGTGTACTTACTCTGAAAAAGGCAGACTCCCCCCCTCTGGATACTTTCTACGTAGTTTCCCTTTTCCTTCCCGGCTAAATAAGTTAGCTTACCCCTTTTTTCGGGTCGGACCCCCGAGAATAGGAAAAAAGGCCTCTACCCCTTTCCCGCATAGGGTTTACTCTCTGCCTTGGAGGTGCCCCCTGCCTTTTTTAGGGCAGAAATAATCCTTCTTCGGAGCCTTTCATTCTTTTGTTTTTTTGTGGTAGTGCATCAGTCTTTTAGGGAGGATTTCTTCTCCTCCGGACTTTTTTTTAAAGAAAAAGGGGGTCTTCCCTCCTCCCCCCCAAGATTCTTTCCTCATTTCCCTTGCCCCCCCCCCACAAGCAGGCTTCCCCCTGCGTCTCTTCTCCTTTGAGGGAGAGATTTCCCTGATTCCCCCTCCTTTTTCCCCTCTTTTGGTAGCTCAACCTCTTGCTTTAGAAGCTTTTCCGCAAGTTTTCCTCCACGCCCCCAAACTTGTCCCTCTTCCCGAGAGGAAGTATTTTGAAGGAATCCCTGAAAAAAAAACGCCTTTTGAGTCGGACCCCGTGCCCCCCGAGAGAAAAGGAGCTTTTCTAGAGACTCCCCAGAGAAATCCATTCCCCTAGATCTCCCTGAGAGGGAGTTCCTTTTCTCTTTTAAGATTTTCTCCTTTCCTTCTTCTTGGTCCCCTATTTGTTTTTTTTTTTTTTTGTCTTTTTTTTTTTTTTGGAAACGCCTCCCCCCAAGAGAGTAGAGCCTCCTTCGCGAGAGCCTGCCTTTTCCGGTTTAACTGGAGCTTACAAGAGAAAGACCCCCCCCCCTGACGCGCCTCTCTTTGAAGAAAAATAAAGCCTCTCCTTTCTCCTTGATTTCGTGCACCGGCCTCCCCTCTTCCTTTCCGTCTGACGCCCCCCCCTCCCCCCCCAAGAGGTGAGCAGCATTTTCCTTTTACTCAGGAATGTCCCCCTTTCGGGCGAATAGTCAGATTTTTTTCCCCAAAAGCACATTTTTTTTCTTATCTAGCAGCCCCCTCTTTTCAATAGCCCCGGAAAGAGCCTGGCATTTCTCTAGGTAAAGGAACCTTCTCATACGTAGTCCCCCGGTTTTGGGTAGATTACCTCTTAGATTTTCCAACGCACTCCCCAATTTTTGCCCGTAGAGATTCTCCTCTAAGAGCGGAGTAGAGCCCTCCACAGGTCGTTTGGTTCCGAGGGAGTTCCTCCCCTTTTTTTTCTTCCTTCAACCGAGAGGTGACTCCTTTTTCAACAGCTCCGTCCCCCTTTAAAAGAGTAGATGCGATTAAAGCCTCCCAGTTCATGAATTTTGGATCGTCCGGCGCCCAGGAGAAGAGATTTTCCCCACTTCTCCATTGCCCCTTCTTCTCGCAGCGAGGACCTCGACCTTTTTTGGTTTATAAACATAGTTTTTCTCCTATTTTACATCCTAATAAGTTTTTTTTTCCGCAGAAGATACAACTCGAAGACCCCCCCTTTTTTGGAGATACTCCTCGAGAGCCTTTTGGGCATGCTTTCCCTTTCAAGTTTCCAGCACTCAGGAGGAAGTCTCCCCCAACAGCATTTTCCTTCTTCTAACATTTTTCCTCAGAGGTAATAGCCTATTGTTCTGGATAGGAGCCCCCCCCCATAGAGGGCTCTCCCCTATGTTTACAGTTTCATAGGCCCCCCCCCCCCTGGTGTTACGTTCCGAAAGAGAGGATGCTTTTTCTCCTTCCGGAACTGGTCCGACTTTCGTTTACCCCCTCCCATCTGGCAGAAACCGAGAAGACTTCCTGGTACCTTCCTTTGCCGGAAGCTTGTGCCTTTTTTTGGCTCTTTCCCCTGCAATTTTCTTTTGCGCCCCTCTGTTTACAGAAATTCCGCCTCGAATAGGTGAAGCGGTTTTTAGCACATTCCTCCTCGTTTTTTCACAGGCCCTCTCCCCTGCCGCGGTTTCTTCTTTGTACGCGCAATAGGTTCTTTCTCAAACTCCCCTTTCCTTTTGGTTTTAGTTAGTCGCCATGCCGATGTCTTTCAAAAACGTTTCGCCCTCAGTTTTCCCCCTCTGGCTTTTTAGACTTTCCTTCTGTACCCCGTCCGTTTGGGCGCAAGAGGGTATACCTGGGGAGTGTTACTCCTTTGAATTTTCGATTTTCCTTGCGTTCCCGGAAATCCTCCCTTTTTTTTCAGAGAGGGGTTTTCGGTTCTTTCGTCTCCCCCCCCTTCTGATAAAAAGAGTCCTATGACGTCCTCCTTCCCACGAAAAGTGTTAGTGTTTTTCTCGTAATTCCCCCTTCCTTGAGAGGCGACTTTTCTCTTCCTGCGTCGATACGATTTCTTTCCGAGCGATTTGCGCTACCCCCCTCTTTGATCTTCCTTTTCTTCGTTCATTCTTCTCACCCCAGAGCGAGGAGAGGAAGACTTCTTTGCGGGATCTCTCCTCCGTGGGGTAGGAAAATGGAGCCCCAGGCCCCCCCCATTTCCCCCCATTTTTTTCGAGGAAGGCCCGGCTGTCTTCACCCTGAGAGAAGTTCCTCTTCCCGCCTTGAATTTCTAGAAGCCACCCCCCCCCCCCTCTCACAGATTCCCCCAGGAGAAGAGGTTTTTTTATGGATGGCATTCCCCCTTTTTCCTGAGATGTTGCCCCTCTTCGAGTAGAAGCTTTTCCCAGAAAAATCTTTCCTTCAGGCTTAGGTATTCTCCTGTGAGACCATTCGCCACCCCAGAAACTTCCCTCTAGTTACCTCCCCCTTTTTAAAAAGTAAGCCAAGCTTTTTTTTATTGTTTTGAATTTTAGAATAAGGGGACGAAGAGAGGAGAGACCCTATTCCCCCCCTTAATGAGTCGAGCCCCCATACTCGGGAATAGTCTTCCAGTGATTGCCCCATGAAGACGATTGGTATGTTTTTTTTGTATTTTTTTCTTTTTTGTCGTTTTCCCCCTTTCCTTTTTCACCATCTACCCTTCCGAGAATCGAAGTTCCCTTTTACGCAAGTTTTCCCCATTCAAGAAAGACTTCCCCCCCCTGCAGATCCTCTCTTTTTTTTAGCTTCCGTTTAACGATAGAGGAAGGCCTATCCTCCCTCTAAAGCCTCCTCCCCCACAGAGAAGGGGTTCTTCCCCTTCCCCAGGAGAGAGAGCTCCCCCCCCCTCTTTTTCCCCGGTCAATTTCCTTTCTCTTAATTCCCTACCCCCAATAGCAGGTAACTTTCTGGACCTTATGCCCCCCCCTCCAAGAAGCTGCGTATTCTCTCCCCAGAAGGCTTCTTCTCTGCCACCCCACCCCCCCCTTTTGAAAAATTAGAGAGAACATGGCAACCCCCTCCCAATTGAAATGAAGTCTGCTCGAAGTTTTTTCCCGCCGACGCCCCCGAGCTCGTCCTCTTTTCCTCCGAATCAGCGGAATAAAGACCTTTCCCATTTTACAACGCCTTTCCCCATTTTTTCTGGTTTCCCTCTGCGCATCGACATCCTACCCACAGGACCGAGCGTCCCCTACTTTCCCCCGAGTGTAGTGGATACTTTTTCCTTTCCGCGTGGCCCTGTTTCTTAGTATCGAAAGAAATAGATTCCCATTTTAGAGGTTGTTGATTATTGCTGCACCAACGTCCGTAAGTAAGGCCCCCCTATGACAGAGAAGCCCGTTACCTTTTTTCCCTACCTTCCCTTTTTCTCCTTCCGAATATAAGAGAGCGTTTAGCGAACCACCCTCCCCGGAGTAGATAGATTTTTTTTTTTTTTCGTCACCCCTCTCTCTTGATTGAAGAGAGATTTTCCTTCGTCTGTTAGTTCTCTCCCACTCTCCTCATTTTTTTTTTTCCTAACTTTTCCCCCCCCTCGGAGACCCCGGAACAGAAAGTTCCCTCAGACGTAGCGCGCAAAACCCCGCATTTTTTCGATTCAAGTAGAGAGCAGCGCCTCCTCTGCCCCTCTCCTTCCTTTTACTCCGACCAGATGACTTCCTACAGACAGAGGACGTTCAGGTGTTCGCTTTCATGAAACTGTCTTTTTCCCTGTAACTGTGCCCGTTCTTAGTGCGACTCCCAATCGCAAACTCCTTTCCCCCCCGAAAAAGCGCGTCCCCCGGTTTCCCCCCTTGATCCCCTCCCCTATAGAATGATACTTTATCCCTTTCCCTCGAGGAGGCCCCCTCTTCTTTGCGAAACCCATTGGGCATCTCCCTCTCCCCTCCCTTTGCGGAGTAAAGAGCTTCGTCTCAGCGAACCTTTACCCTCTCGACAACGAGTCCCCCCTTTAAGGTCCACTCCTCCCGTAGGCACTCCCCTTCCATCCCCTAGAAGAGTAACTTTTTCTATCTTCCCCCCTCTATCTTATTAATCTTTTGAGATCTTTGAGGTTTCGAGATCTTCACGCGGATCCTCCCCCCTTTTTTAAGTAGGCAGATTTTTTTTACGGAATGGCCCCCCTCCCCCAGGTTAGTGGCGGAAGATTTTCTTCTCTTCCTTTCTAGAGAGAAAATTCTTCCTTCCCGTTTCGCTCCCCTATAGAAGGCCATGGAAGCACAGACGCTTTTTTTTTTCTTGTTGTTATAGTTGAACCCCCCCTTCACCGTGCCCAGTTGAGACTTTCCTTGAGAATACGGAGATAATACTTTTCTGTCCTCCCCAAAGTAGAGATTTTTTTTCCCGCCTTTTCTCTGGTTAGATTCGAGGAAGGTTACCCTGAAAGACTCAACCGTTTTAACCGTTAGAAGATAAATCCCTTTCTCTCCCAGAGATGTCCCCCTTTTTCCCGAGAGGGAAGACTTTATAAGATCATTCCCCCCTCCCCAGTCTGCGATCTTGAGGTCTGTCCTCTGAAATAGGACGGTTTTGTGTTTTTCCCCACCACTGGTCGTATGACTCCTTCTTGCAATTTTTGGCTTTTTTTAGGATCTTCTACAACGGTTCGTTGGTTGGAGGAGGTTTTTTTCCTCCGCCGACTCCCCCCTTTTCCTCGCCTTCCTTCCCATCGAAGTTAGTTTCCCCTCCTCTCTTCTTGTCGGTTTATCCCCCTTTCTGAAGCGGAATATATTTCTAGTCTCCTCTAGATGAGCCTTTTTTCTCAGATCCACTCTGATTTCCCCGACCTTTCTGACGGATCCTTTTGTTTTGCAGCCATACGCCATAACCTCTCGGGCCTCGACAGGATTTGATTTTTTCCCTGTGCCCCCCTTAAGAAGGCTGAACAGTCCCCTCTTGTAGAAAAAGACGCTCCTCATTTCTCGTCCTTGCTGTCGATAGCTTTCGAGTAGGTGAGACCTTCCTCAGTGGTCATGGGAGGGCTTCCCCCCTCCTTTACTCTTTTTTTTTTTCTCCCCTGTTGCCTTCCACATGTCGCTTTCTCGTTGAGCCCCTCCTGTAAGCCGAACTAAGCCGCCTGCATCCTCCAGTTGACGACACTTTTTTTTTTCCTTCTTTTTCAGATTTCTTTTTTAAGGGATTCCCCTAACCCTCCTTCTGAGAGCATCCCCCTCGGGCTGCTTCGGATCGATTCTTTTGGCTTTAGACCTCTTCCTCTAGGTTGCTTCGACTCCCATATCCCCTCCTCAGGAAAGAGAGCTGATCCGCGTCCTTCGAGGGATGTCGCGGGAAAGTGCCTATAAAATGACTCAGTCCATGTGCAGATATTCCCTCATTACTAAAGGCCCCATAGATTTGCAGCGTTTCCCTTACGAACATCTTATGACCTTTTCAGATGATTCCTTCGATTTTTTGATCGACTTTACAAATCACCCCTTTGGTGATAGGAACCCTGCCGACTTTGTCAGTCCCCTATCGGAGTCGTCATTCACAAAAGTCTGGCCCCCCCCCCCATAAGAAATGCGCCCCTGCAGGTTAGTTTCCTTCCTTTTCTTTTCGTCAGCGATCCTTACCGCACAACCAGTGGGGTGCGCGCGTAGAGCGCCCTGGGATTCTTCCTGAGACCGCTTTACCCTTTCCCTGGCCAAACGGATTTTCTTTCTCTTGGGAAAGAGCTTCTTTAAGCGGTTTTAGAACGATTCATTCCTCTGAGAAAAGTCCCTCCCTCCAGCTTTCCCGCCTCTACTAGGCCCCCAAGACTGGGAGAAGCAGCTCTGTCCATGACGGTGAATGCACCATAAGTAGAGGTACCCCTACGCCGTCACAGAAGGAAAGAATTGTCTTTCAGTTGAGTGGAGTAGACCATTTTTTTAGTTCCTTCTTGCGAAGAGTAAAGAAACTTCCTTACCCTCTAAAGCATTTCAATGATTCCTTTTTTCCCTTTTGTGGATCTACCCCCTTTATTTCACTTTATATCCCCCTCTCGCTTTCAGGAGAGATTTTTTACACCTCTCCCACTGATGGGTCTACGACGATCTTCGGCCAAAAGAATTACTTTCTTTGCCCGAATCCTGTCATGTTATCCTCCCCAGACCCCGAAAGGTACCCCCCTCTTCCCCGAAGACTTCCTTTGACTCCGTTCCGGAACCCCACTCCCCCCCCTGCCGTTTTATCTACGGCAGACAAGTTCCCCCGGTTCTTCGACTAGGAGACCCCCTCGGGCCCTTCCCAGTACTCCTTAGGCCCCTCTTCGATTGTAGGATTTCTCTTCATCTTCTCCCCCTTTCCCTACCCGCGCAGGAATTGTGCCCCCCCCCCCCCGAGTAGAAAGATAAGTTCTCGACTCTCCGCTGGGCCGGCTCTAAACCTTTGTTTGTCTCGTGCAATGAGAACACCTCTTTCCGTAAAGAGTTTGGGTTCCCCCATCAGAAGCCGCTGCTTTTTTCTTTCCAGGCGCAGCCGTTCCGTCCACCAAATCAACCACTCCCTCCCCCCTTTGGCGCAATGTGCGACGTTTGGCACCGTGATTTCTCAGATCTTTTTTAATGGCTTTGTCTGAAGTTGACGCACACCTTTGTCATAGCCCCCTATTCTCGAAACCTTTCAGCAGTCCCCTCCCCCCCCCGCATACGACATTTGTCGCCGTACATCTTCCATGAGAACGTAACTCCGCTCTTTCCCCCTTTGCCTCTCATCCAGCTAGTTCTGCTAGAACCCCCGTGGTGCCCGAGGGTCTCCCTACCATCGCGCGCCCAGCGTGTTTTCTTTAGCAGATCAACCGTCCCTCATTATGGACTTGTCCCCCCCCCCTCTTATTACAGCATGTGCCCTCTTGGGACTGGCTTTTTTCTCCTTTGCTCTCGACGGCGCTTTTTTTTTTCCAGAGCCTCCCCCCCCCTCTATCATGGCTATCCCCTCTTTTGTTGTTTTCCGCGGCACCTTCCTCCCTATCTTCTCCCCTCCCTTTTGGGATCGAGCCACCCCCTCTAATTTGCAGCCCCCCCCCCCCCCCTTCGTTTCTGAGGTTTTCTCCCCTGAGACGTTTTTTCCCTTCACGCGACCCGCGTTTCCTCGCTTCCTTCCACGCGACTCACTGCCTGTATAATCTGAATCAATCCGTTTCCTTCTATGCCGAGAGCGTTGATTTCTATCCCCTGAGAGACCTCTCTATGAGTAAATCCCACTTAAGTGGTTTCAGTGTGCTCCGTTCCAAGAGAATGTCCTGTGAGAAAGTCTCCCCAGATTGATGATGTACTTTCCCCTGAAAAGCATCTGTAACCTCGAATGATTTTTTATTATGAGAAATGACCTTCCTTTGCTAGATTTTGGTTCGTCTTTCTGTGACTTGCAGCCTACATGGGTATGAGACAATGCCTTCTTTTATATTCTAGTAACGCCCCCCCCTTCGGGACAGACGGACCTTCGAACATTGCTTGCTTCTATGGGTTTTTTTCCCCCTTCTTCCCTTCTAGTAGAGATGCCAAGTTTTTCAGAACCCCCTTTTTTTTGGAAGCTAAACCTATCCCGTAGATGTGGATGGAGTTTTGTTTTTTTGCGATGATCCACCCCGTGAGTTTAGAATAAGGAACCTTTTGCGTTTGCCCGTCCTGTCTGATGGGAGCGGTGTCTCTGGTTTTCCTTTCTCCCGAGAAGGGATCCCCCCTCTAGGAATTCCCCCAACCCTAGACAATGGTCCCCCTATGAGTGGGGCAGGGTTAGAGCCCCCCTTTCTTACTCCATCTCAGCTGTCTGGCGCAGATGAGGTCCGCTAAAAACTTACTTTCCCGTTTTTTTGCAGTAGTCATCCTGGACAGAGGACTGCTTTTTCGCCCGGTTCTCTTTTGAGTAGTAAAGGAGAGGCAGGATCTTTTTTGATTCCCGCACCTCCCCTTCCCTCAGTTGATTATCCATGTCCGAGAACCTGAGAGAAAGCCGTTCCTAGACGTGCTCTGCCTTCTTTTTTTGGGTAGAAAGTCCCCTTCCCATGTTTCAGAGTAACCTTTTTTTTTTCCCAACTGTCACCTCCTCCCTCTCGGAGGAAGAAGACCCCAAACCTCATATCCCCCCTCCCGTATCTCACGAAGTCAAATCAAATAACGAGAAAACGGTCCTTTTCCCTAATCCTTCAGGTCCGATCGCCGTGAGGCCCTTCGCAAGGTAGGCTCGGACCCCCCTCCCACTCGGCCCCCAAACTGAATTCGTCCTCAGTACGAGGGGTCCCTTCCCAAGCACAGTCCCACCCGGAAGCGATGCGCGGACATGGCATGATGGGGTGGAAGACATGATCCTCCTTGCCCTTTTTTTACGAAGTTTTTTTCCTGAATTTCTGCGTCCCTCTTGGGCCCCCCTGACCCTTTTTTACGTTGCACACGTCCTTATATCCTTGGCTCGCCGGTGCATCTTACATACATAGAGTTTCTCGAATCTCCCACCCGTCTCCTGTAGCAACCGCCGTGGGAGCGTCTCCGAACCTGCGCAAGGTCAATCTCTCCCCTCTCCCACTGGGACTTCCCGCTTGCCCGAGGGATTGCTGGACTTCGTTTTTCTTTTATTTCGAAGCCCCCTACTTCTTTTTCCTCCCCCCCATAGTTTAGAAGATAGACGGCCCCCTTTGAGAACGTCGCCCTGCCCCCCTTGACAAGCAGCTAGCTTCTTTTCCCTCGTCGAGGCGCTCCCGGCCTGATTTTTCTTTCAAAGACGTATCATGATGCCCCATAGCCCGCCCCCTTTTCCGGCTCTACGCGCCCTGGGCTTCATTGCGCGTTCGTTAATGAAGGAACCCCCCATAGCTGGGTCCCGGCATCTAGAATCAGCTGCTTGAGAAGATTTTCACCCTGTGAGTGCTCTTTTTCTCGAAAAAAAACCCCCCCCCTAGAAAAGTCGGGACCGTCCCTTCCGTTTCCACTTGCGTCGTTCTTGTAGACCCCTAGAGAAGAAACTCCTCCAATAAGTGACGCACTCTTCACCCCCATGGTTTCACAAAGCACCTCCAAAGGCGTGGAGACTTTTGAACCTTTCTTTTGGAACTTTAGCCCGTCGTTTCGGTTTGATGATCTAAAGAGTGAACCACGTTCCTTAGAGGTTCTATTAACCCTTATGTCCACGCATAGGTATTATCCCGTTTTCCTATGGAGAGGTCCATTCGGTTTGGTTTCTCCCTGCATCACAACGGAGTAAGTAAGGTTCGGGAACTAGCCCCCTAATATGTTCTCTCCTTGAATATAAGTCCCAGCCCGATCCTTGAGAGAGAGAGTTATTTTTCTTGCGAAACCGTGCCTCCTTTCAGGTTTTACCCGTGATTTTTCGCAAGCTTCTGCTTGACTGTATTTTTTGCGTTTTTTTCAATGATCCCTCAGCACAGGTGGTCCATGTCGGCCGGACCGAAATGGCCCCGACGATCCGATACTTCTGGAAGTGCTCCTTACGGATTTCCCTTTAGCCGCGATTCCCGCTGCGCTCGAATTAGTAACCTACCAGTCCAGCGACTCTTAGAAGAGGATGTAAGAGTTTTTCCTTGCCCCCTTCTTCCATTGTCCCCCTGGGCCGCGCTTCCCTCAATGAACCCCCGTCCCCTCCCAGAGAGTATCTTAATCCCCCTCTCCAATCTACAATGTTCTTATTCCCTGTAGAAACCCCCCAGTGAGTATGGTCCCCTCTAGAATGTCCCCAGGTGTCCCATGGACATCTGCGTATGTTTTTGAAGCTTTTTTTTTCTCGCGCATGTTAATCCCCAACAGAGGTAACTTCTTTCGAAAGAGCTAATCTTGTCCCCTGGGCCTTTTTTTTGCAATGCCTCTCCGACTTAGCCTTTTATAGAGTGACATTTTTTGTGCCCTCCCCTGTTTGAGAGAGATGGCACGCCCTTTCCTTTGACCCTTCTTTTTGACGTTAATACCTTCTCCCGGGCTTCAAGAGGCCTCCCGGTCTTGCGAGCGGATTTCCCCTGATGCTTCACTTTTCCACCGAGAAGCCAAATGTTTCCTATGTCTATTCAACCAAGACCTCTTCTCGCGGGCAGGATATTCGAGAGAAGAAAGGCTTTCGGGCAATGTGTACTCCCCTCTTTCCAGTTCCGACTTTTTTTTCTTCTTTTTTTCGCGCTTAGTGCAGTTCCGCGTCCCCTCTCCCCTTCCCTCTGCCCTAATGAAGAAAACGAAAGTTCGTTTCCCCTCCTGGATCTCCCCCCTTTCGTCATATAAGCGATGACTTGTCCTATCTCCCCTTCTTTGTCCGAATCGATGATTCCCACGCGGGTTCACGAGTTCTAGAATCTAAGATGCTCCGTACTGCCTGTCTATCTTGCAGGTTAAGTTTACCCTGCTGATTCTTTCTTTTGAAACCAATGCTCTCTAAGTCTCTTCCCGGACGAAACCTGTTTTGAGACTGCGACGCACCTTTCCGATCCAGGACACTCTCTTGTAAAAGATTTGCCTTCTCTATATCTAGCGAGTATTTTCCTAGAGGTGTTGTCTTTTGCTTCTGGGATTTCCCCACTAGCGATGTGCCCGCCCGAACAAGTCTTCCGGTACGAGTCCGGGGCTCCCAGGGTCCCTTTGAAAGATCCTTTGAAGACATGCCCCCCCCGCGTGCCTCGCCCTGGCGGTGTTTTTCCTTCCTGTGAAAGTTCCGTCCCCCCCTCAGCCCGACCGCTTTGTCGAGCAGACGTAGAATCTCGCTGTCTTTCATGAAACTACCCCCAACCCGATAAAGCTTCTTGAGGGGGTATGATTTCCTTTGTTTGATCAAGATACGAAGCTGGAGCGGCCCTGAGAGGTCTAACTACTCCTTAGAAAGGAAGACTTCTTTCAGATCGACCGAATCCCTTTCCATCGAGATAGTTTTCCTGGCTCCCTTTTACGGAGGCAAACGCCAGGAGTTATCGCCGATTCTCGAACAACTTTAGATTCTACTAACGGAGAGCCAATTTGGATGTCCCGGTTGAAGGAATACCTACCCCCATCAAATGAACGTCGCCCTCTTCTTATCCGAAGTTACGGCCTGTGACATCTGCCATCGTAGGTAAATGCTATTAGTAAAGCGGCTCCACTAGAGTTTTTCCTGGTGTGATAGACTCCCCAGAAAGCACATCTTCCTTTCCTCGTAGATGAAGCGAGCTAGGGTCGACCCCTCAACCACCAGTGTCCGGTGAAAAGCAGGACAGAGAATGAGATAGAGGTCCTTTCAGGCAATTCTATAAGGGTGAATACCCAACAAGAATTTTCAAATTTGCATTTGAGAGAACTGAATTCCCTTTTAGTCCTATCCCTCCGCATGATTCCCCACAAAGGTCCATGGGGCCTTTCCCTCTAGAGTAGGCGTCTTCGAGACCCGCTTCACCTTTTCAGTCTCAGGATTCACGCCCCCCAAACCGGGGACGCCCCAAAGGTAGTGGGGAGATTTTTCTCCCTGGGAACTTGCGGAGAATGTCACTCTTCTGAAAGCATTCCCTGCTTCACTTTCCGATCGACTCCCTTGAGCACCTAATGAGAGCATTTTTCCAACAGAGTGTCCGACACACTTTTGTGCTCACGAAGGCTGGGAAACTTAGCCCAAGCACGCCGGGCGCTCCCCGGTGCCCTACGGGCCGACGCCTTCAAATAATATAGGAGAATCTTTATGATCGACTCCTTGTATTTTTTTTTATCCTTTTTGCCTGAGGAGAACGTAGCCACCTCTTGCCCACGATCAGGCTATTTAAGATTTTGGGGCATTCGAGAAGGAACGTTGAAAGAACACCGCCCCTTCACCCTAATGCGAAAATGCAACACCCCGGTTAATGGCGTGCAGGAGAACCCAACACACAAGAAGTTTTCGCCCCTCGATCTTTCGAAAGGCGCGTTCGGCCACAGGTAGATCTTCCTCGGATGTCTCACATTGTTCGATCCGTAAAAAACAGCATCGAGAACTTTTTAGTGACGCATGCATATAATACTCGAGCCGAGGCAAGTTAAAGACTTCCCCACCCACCCTAACAACGTGTGGGGAACAGAGTCTTTCCGGCAGCAGTCGCCTGAGAGGAGATGTCCCCGAGAGACCCCTCTGTTTCCTTTATGAGTGCAACCAGCAGATCGACCATAGGCGAACGTTTTTAAGGACCTCTTTTCTCCTCTGCTGAAGTAACCAATCGTCCCCCTCCCTCAGTAGAAAGCTTTTTTGCCAGAAGGCGGAATGCCTAGGCCTTACCCGGTTGTGCCCCTCTTCCCTCATCGGCCCAGGCCCCCTGACGCGAATTTTTAAGAATAGCGAGCTAGAGCCTTCCGTCTTCCTGTGTTCAAATAGACGTCCAAACCTCACCGGCATCGGTGTTGATCCTCAGAATCCCCCCTTGCCTTTACCACCGATTCTTGGGCTTTCTAAGTATTGATGTTTGTTCACAACCAGGTCCTTTTGCGCGACCAGCGTGAGGAGGTCTTTCTTTAGACGAATCTAACCACCCCCGATAACCCAGGAAATACGACTCCTCGAGCCTTTCTCGTATCCTACAAGATGCTTTTTTCCGACGAAAGTCCCTCCCTTCCCCCAGTGTGCAAATCCTTCACCCCCTCCTATAGAAGAACACACTCTTTTCCAGAGGGTTAAAATTTTCTCAGCTAGGAAAGAGATGGTGATAACACTTCCCCAGGAGGACCGCTTGCATTTTTTTCAAGACAACTAAGTGCCTGTGCCTTGGAGACAGGAGAGACTGATGCCGCGTCCTCTTATCAAGCCCTCTTCGGCGATTTATCAACCTGCTACTTGGTGGGGGG
>Ga0179593_1679936_pt1 | contig 15222 bp, 13 predicted proteins | sample CZODoug2_1_08_16_FD_185931 | JGI IMG/M metagenome (GOLD analysis project Ga0179593, IMG submission 185931) | Vadose zone soil fungal communities from Angelo Coast Range Reserve, California, USA - CZODoug2_1_08_16fungal (PacBio error correction) | ecosystem: Environmental > Terrestrial > Soil >... | reverse complement strand
TGTTTTTTTTTCTTTGTCTGTTGTCTTCAGACCAGCCTTTTTTTTTTTTCGATGTTTGTTCCCATTCCCTTTCCCCGGGCATTCGCACGCGTTGGACAATTGTTTTCTTTTGATGTTGGACCCCCAACAACTAGGTTGTCCCCCTCAAGAGTATGTTTTTATCTTTTATTTTACCCGGTTGGTATTTCCTTACTTTGGTCACCCCTTTTTGCGGTCCTCCCCTGTTTCGCCTCAAGCGTTAACCCTTGTGAGATTTCGGAGCCAGGACATATTTTTACCGTTACTGATCTCTTATTTAGGCGCTCCCCCTCCAGACGGGCAGTCTTCACGTCCCCGCCTCAAGTTCCTGCATAATTTCCTTCATTCGCTGTCCTTTTTGCTTTCCGGCGGATTAATTCTTTTTTACAGTCTAACTTTTAGCTGAGATTGTCTCCAATTCCAGTTATGCAGAATTCAAATGTTCGCGTGTTTAACCGTTCACTTCCTTTTCCCTTTCCGCCTAAGATGCGGTGATCGTTTTAGTCGACGTCCCACGTGACATGTCGCTCGGCCGGCCCTTGGGGGCGGATTTTGGTTCTCCCTTTCGTCAAATTTCTCCCCAAGAGCGATGAGCATGCCGGGAATGAAAGCGGACCCGTCATCCCAGTTATGCGTTTTGCGGCCTTTGCCCCGTTTTCTCCTACTCCGTCTAACACCTCATTCCAGCTGTAACGTAGACCCCTCACCGATTTCACCATTTGTCGATGTTGTGGTTTCTATTTTTCCCCTCAAGAGATCCTTGAACTTCCAACTCTTTTCGATGGTTCAGCGATCCGGAGTTCAACATCCCCTCCGCGATCCACCCTGCCCCTTCGACCGTTTCTCATCTCTAGATGAGATAAATCTTGACACACTGTTAAAAACGTGGTTTTCTGTTTCTGGGAGGGTCTGTATGAAACTCTTTTTAGAAATAAGTATTGGTTCTCTTGATTGGCACTCCCGAAACTTAGAAGGCTTTTTTGGTGTGGAGTGTTCAGGGCTCGGGGTTTTTTTTAGGCTTGAGGCGTTGGCGGTTCCCGCTTTTCTTGTGGGATTGTCGGAGTCCCGGCTTGGTGTTTTTATTGCGGTCAGGACCTGCTGCGGGAGGTCCCGCGGACGCGTTGGCTCGAAACCCCTGGATCGACGTTTTTATGTCTCCAATCTTACCAAACCGTTTTCTCCTGAGTTTGATCAGTCGTGCCACCACTTTGTGCCAGGGCCATGACTTTTTTTCAACCCCTCCCCGCTCTCTTTTTTTAGGCCGGCCTCCCCGAATGACTAACGGTTTTTACCTTTGGGAAATTCCTTCTACTTTCTTGAGACCTTCACATCACAATAGGATCAGGGGCATCTAAGTCATAGTCCATTCGACAGCATTCTTCCTCAAGATGACCATTGGGATAAATTTCTTCCCGACCTCATTATTTTTGGTTTTCCTTTGCAAAAAAGAGCTCCCTTATTGCAGTAACGGCCTTGATTTTGAGGCAACTGGAGAAGAAAACCGCAATCTTGGATTCAGCTTGCTCCCTTTCTTTTTTTAACATTTAAATAGTTTTATCTATGAGCGTTTAGCGTACCCAGTAGTCTTCCAGATCTTCTCGGACCACCATATGCATGTGTTGGTAATTCCAGGCGCCGAGCTCCCCCCCCCCTCTTTCCTTTCCCTTCCCCCCCCCCCCCCCCCCCCCCACTTACTTTTGGTGTCTGAGATCTCGATTTTCGGGCTCCCACTCACGGCGTTAATGATCAGTCACACCCCCGATTGTCCTCGCGGGGACACTGACTTTGACTGAGCACCCCGACGACTTCTGAGAGAACATTCTTCCATCACCCCGTGAGAGCATTGTGGAACTTGGAATTACACGGTTCTGTCTACAGTTTGTTCCAGCCCCGTCCGTCAGTCCCACTCCCCCCCCTGACTCTGAGGCCATCCGTGGCTCTTTTTAACAGGCCAACCCAACAGAATTCCTTTCTGGGGATAGTCAGTTTTAGAACACTTTCCTTCCTAGAGTGAGACGTAAATGCGGCAAATTTACTCTCCCCCGTGTGTCATGACGAAACCATAGTTTTATTTGCCCCTGTACTCCTCTCGTGGATTTATCAGAAAATGGACCCCCCTGCTTTAGTTTGCTGTCGTGACAACTGCCTCTAGCCCCATTTTCTTTTTTTTAAACCTTCAGGGCCCTTTTGCCTAGACGTGATGGCACGACTGATACACAACACCTTTTTTTAGTTGAGCCCTCGCCTCCAAACTCGCTCACCTCCGCCCAGACGCGCCGCCCCCCAGCCCTCCTAAAACCCCCACCGCCAACGTCTCGCCCCCACCGACAATCTCTCGCCAACGCCGCTCTGCCCAACAACCCTCCCCCCCGCAACTGCCCCCGCCGCCACCCCCCCCCTCCCACGCCCCTTAAGTTCGGTACGCCACCCCCCAATTGTGATAACGAGTTTGGCACTGTCCTCCCACTGGCCCCCATTCTAACGATTTTTAGATGGTCCTCCCTAGTGAATTTCCCCCGATCTTCTTTTTTTGGAAGAATTAGGGCTGAAGCGGCTTTTCTAATCGGGAAACTTGTTTGGCCGTCAAGCCCCCCCTTCTCCCCCCGTTTTTAAAGAACCCTTCCGCCAAATGGTGATCATGGGACTTCCGGCCATTCCTTCCTTCTGGAACGGCGGTGCTCGCATTATAACCCCCTTTTTGGTTTCGCACTCCCCGTGTCCTATTACCTAGGTCCCGGCATTTCATTCATCGACTACTGCCTCGCTTACAGAAGTGATGCCCTTTGCATCCGCACCCAGCCTGTCAGTTTTCGAGCGTTTCCCCGTCCGAGCATCCTTCGATTTTTCGTCTTCGTTCGTTCCCACGTTTCATTTGTATCCCCGCCTCCGAACATTTCGGCGACACTTCCTGGGGCATAGGGGTAGCAATATCCCACCGGTTTTTCTCCTGGAAACGTAAGTATCTCCTTTAGAGTACCTGCCTTCATGATTTTGCCAGCCCCTCCCTGGGGGTTTTCGGGTCTGGCTTAGTGCGGACTGATCTGTCGGTGGCCGCGATCGATAATGATTTTCCCATTATCAATGTCTCCTCGCGTAATGTTTCCAGAAATCCCGTTTGTCCGTGCATTGCGAACTTTGCGCCTGGGACCTTCGGTCCCACTAATGTAACTCCTATACTCTCCTCGCGGCTGTCCCACCTCCTTTTCACAACATCACGCTTTGCTTGAGAATTCGCGTCTTTCTTTATCTCAATCTCCGCCAATTCCCGTTGATGTAACGCTTCTGCCGCGAGGACGGTTTTTTTAAAGAATGCGAACGATGGCAACCCCTAGCTTTTATCAGGCCTACCCAGGACAAGCTGTTCTGGAAGCTCACCGCCCTCTTTTTAGCGAAAGTGGTGGTTTCCTCCGTTTTCCCCATAGTCGTCTTTGCATTCTTTTTTCGTTCAGTAATCACGGAACGCTAGGCAGCGTCTTTTAGAAGTTCCCTCCGGTCTTTCTCCTCCTCACAAATAATCTCCCCACACCAATTGGGATTTGCGTATGCCGCTGTTTCTCTTCCCAGAAGCACCTTTGACATGCTTCCCCAGGTTAACCCAGGGTCATGTGTTTCCCCGGAGCGAAAAAGCCCTTTGAACGGGAAAGCGCTCTCCCAGCCAACAATTCTAGCCAAACAACCCTCTCTATGTCCTTCCTTTCCCGCCATTTTCGGGGCCTATCTTTCCTTTGAAGGGTGATGGGTTTCTTATATCTCTTTCCCCCCCCCTTGATTGGCCGCTACCGGTTACTCGCGCCCCCCAATCCGTTTTCGGGGTGCCCCCCCCCCTTCTGCGTGCCCTTTCAGTTTTTTTCAAGAAACGGGCCCAGCTTTTACCCTTTTTTGATCTGTCTAGGCAAGTGTGGAATTATTGCTTTGCGCACTGAGGTTAAGCTCAGCCCCCTTGTCTCTTTTAGTATCCCTTCAGATTTCCAAATCCGCTAGTGGTAAAGGACTTCTATTTAGTCTTTCTTTTTTTTCTTCCCATCGCTGCTGAATGTTTTATCTTCTTTTTTTCAGTCAGAGTCCGTTTGTCTTTCCTGAGGAGCTTGGGGTTGCCCCCTTCCGTTTCCCTCAATTGTGCGGCAATCCGCCGTCCCGCTCCCGGTGTTCTCTCACTTCAAAGGCCCCCCCGCTTCTTGTGCCCCGGGTGCTTCCACCAATGTTTTTTCACCACTCGTCTCGCTTTCTACTTTTTCCTTCTGCCGAGTGGTCCCCCTTTTTTAGTTCGTCGCCATCTTTCTGCTTCTGCTGCGACTGATTACCCAAACCTTTTGATTGCCCTCCCCCGCGCGGCGCTTCTCTCCGAGCAGCCTCGCATGGTTTTTTCTCTAAAGGTCCAAATTTTGTCTTGGACCTGCTGAACCTCCTCGTTAGATTGATGTATTGAACGCTGCACTTGCCGCCAGCCTGGTCCGGTTTCGCACATCTGTTCCTTTCAGTACAAGCCTAAATTGTAAGATCAATTCTGCTCCCCCCTTTTCCCAAAAGGTGGCGACCAATCTTTCTTTTCCTCCCCTTTCACCTTGCCCTTTTTTTCTAGAAGCGCCCGCGTTTTTTCCCGTGACCCCCTCCGACATCCGCAACCCGTGCGAACTCACGTTTTTTTCTCCAATCCTTCGTGGGAGCCTCCCTCTCCCCGGAAATCTTGTAAGGAGATGACTAAGACTCCGCCCGCGGATCATCTCAAGCCGTGTGGACGGACAGTCCCACAAACATTTGGACCAAACTAATTTCCCCGGGCGACCCCCTTCCCCCTTCCCTCCCAGTACTAAGCCCGAGAGTAGCCGGCGACCCCAATTAGAGATCTCTCTGAAATCCCTTCCGCGGTTGCAACGATGGAAAATTCCCTTTTTTGCAGTGACTTTTTCCCTCCTTGACATGTAATCCGCTTCCCTTTCCCTTAAGTTTTTTTTTTGAGAAGATACCCTGCTCGGTCTTGAACCGAGGCCCCCTGAAAATCTTTCCTCAGTTTGAATCCGCGTGGGACCTTGATTTTTCGCGGGCTGGAATCTAATTGGCGGCGGCGTCCTCCACTTACTGGGCGGGTCCCCTTGAGGCTTGGTCTACGTGGTCTGGTCAAAATTTTGCACCCGCGTGGCCGTCCCACATTCGCTTGTCTCAGGCTCCCCCGCCCCTGCTCTGCTTTTCGGCTGCGTTCTCTTCTGCAGAGACTTTGGGAGAGATGTGATGCTTTCACGCACGAAGGCTGCGAAGTCCTTCGGTTCGTCCTGTTCGTCTTCCCCTTTACTGGACCATCAATCGTGCCGCTGCGCGACACCCTGGCGTTTTTGTTAGAAGAGCTTTATCGTTGATTTTTTCCTCCTGGCCGAATTGATCTTCCACATTCTGGCCTTTGCCCCCCGCACCCTATTTTGCTGCAAGAATCCCTGATTTGGCCCGGCCAGCGAGGTGTGTTCACCCCTCCCTCCCCATCGATGTTTTAAGACATATCCTCCCCCAACGATTTTCCTTTAGCTTAACCCAACGCCCGTTTTTTCGTTTTTCTTTCTCGCGCCTTCCCCCCCGCGGTTTGGGGGCAATCGAGGCGCTTTTGTTTTCTCCCAGTTTGGCCTCAGGCGCGCAGCAGCCGGTTGACACCCCCCCCCCCCCCACCAACCACACCACCACCAAACCGTCTCCCCCCGATGAGTATTTACGAGACGAAATCCGCCCGGCTGGCATCGAAATCTCCTTCTAGACATACTGGTTGGGGTGCCCATTTTGGGCGACGGTTTGTCAGCGCGTGTCCACCATCCCCCCCGGAGAGGGGCAAACGAAGACGAACATTCCTTGGCTTGCTGACTCTGGATTTCCTCCCAACTTTAGGCGCCTCTTCCCTCCTTTGCAAAACCAAGCTCCAGAACCCCCCACGCCGGACCCCCCCCGCCCGAAACCGCTGACACTTCTGAAACGAGGATGATGAAGAACCCCTAAAGACGACCTGTTTGTGAGCCTTTTACGGACCTCCGATAGTTTTTAAGCGTGACGATACTGACGGACGAGCCTTTGAGGATCTGAACTAGTTTCCGAAGATAAGATCTCCCTGCCGCGACAAAAACCTGCCTCACGGTTCAAGCTGTGCGTTGTTTACCCTGTAGGGCACGTCTCCCTCGTTTTCTTTTCCCCCCCCCCCCCCCCCCCCCCCCCTAACGGCTTCGGAGGGAATTTATCCCCCCAAAGCGCGGTTTCGCGGACCCTTTCAAGTGCCCCCGCTCAACTAACTCACCCCCTCACCTTCCGCGCCATCCAAGAGAGAAAACCCCCCCTAGATGCCGAAGAGAGACTTTTAACTATCAAGTGGGTTGCTCGCATTGTTGCCGCCCGTTTACTCTGGCTCTCGAGATGGATCAGAAGCATCTGGTTCGGGTCCCCGCCCCCCATTTTCCTCTGTTTCCTTAAAAGATCCAATTTCTTTTTGGTAGGTCTTTTTGAGGACTTAAGACCCCCCCTTTTCGAAGTACAATTTGAGGATTGATTTTGTATCTTCTCCCCTCGTCGTAGTTCTTTTGGACCCCAAAAAGGGTTCTTTCACTTTTCCCTCACTGAATTGAGCTCTTTTTTCATCTTCCTGCCCCCTCCCCCCCTCGCATCATCTGTCGTTATGGCTCACACGCTGTCCTGGTATCTTCTGCCTGACAATTGAGCCTGCTCCGTTGTACCATTTAGCTGCTGAAACCTCCGTTATCTTTTTTTATTACCGAGCAACGGAATTTCGTCGAACCTTCCCCCCTCCGATTTAAGAATTTGCGCGGTGTAGGTTTGTGTGTTGACCCAGCTTTGTCGCCCCGCCCCGTGTTTTCTGTGACTTAAAAAGTTTAACCCTTACCTCCGGTCCCAGATTTCTCCCACTGTCTCCCCCTTGCAAATCTATCCGCCACTGAAGTTTTGTCCTCAAAAGGGCAATTTTGATGTTAGCATACCTTTCATCGTTAGCGATCAACCCTTCCGACCGACCCGATCAGTCTTCACAATGGGGAATTGCGCCCGCACATTCCCCATTTCGTGAACAAGGTCAAGATCAAGTCCGCCCTGCATCTGACGGCGGGGATGTCTATACTTAGTTACCGACCTTCCGTGAAGCCGTTTCATGTATGCGCTCCTTCCCCGTTGCCCGCATACTAATGGTAGGACTGATTTGATAACTTTCCACCCTTCCCCCAAAAGTCACGGCCGAGAATTTTGTCGGTTGTATGATCTTCCCTTCCATTTACTCCGTTTACCCCCTTATAATGGATTGCTTTTGATTTTCTCACCAGGGTAAAATCACCCTTGACGTAATTGTCAAGTCGCAGGGGCGCGAAGCAATGCCGGGAACTCGGTCCTAGGCCCGTTCTTTTTTGTTCCCGAACGGATACATTCGAAGGTCCCCCGGCCCGGTTCCGGTAAGGGCAGTTAGCTCCTTTTCGAAAATGATTTCAATTCTTGTGGTGGACACCGTTTCAGAAGCGTGTGCTTTGCCCGATATCTCTAGGTAATCGATCTAAGATTCCTTGTAAAAGCCGAAGGACCCAACGGAGACCGTACGTCAATCGATCGTCCCCCTTCCCTTTTTCCCCCATCTTTTTTTAATTTTGGGTGGGATTTGTTTTCTTGGTTTTCCCTTCCATCGTTATAAATATTTATGGTTTTCCAGTAATGGTGAGTGGGGTTTAACGAAACTTTAGATTTCTTTTTTCTGGTGGGCTCTTCGCCCGGATTTTTTGTTCTTTGGCGTGGGAGGCGGCTTTTCGGCGGGGCCGTTGTCGGTGGTTTTTGCTTTTGCGGCGTTGGCTTTGGGGTGGGGCTCTTCTTGGCTTTCTCTTTTTCTTCGGTTGGAGGAGGCCTTTGGGCTCTTTTTTCTCACTCAAACACCGGGCGCCTTGGCGTTTGCTCAGTCGTTTCCCTCTCAGGTTCTTTTTCCCCTTTTTTTACGGTTTCAGCCCTTTGCGAGGTTTTCCCCGACGCTTTTCGGTTTTTTTATGTTTTTCAGTGGTTCCCCCAACTGCAGAAGTCTTGATAATCTCAATTCACCAATTATCTTTTCGTCATCTCCCTTCTCTCTTTCATCTTTTTGCGGACTTAATTTCGGCTCTTTCCCGGATGAATGTGTTCTCCCCCCCTCCCAACTTCCTCCCATCCCTGATTCGGTGTGTGGTGCCTGTGGCCCACCCCCCTCCTCTGTCCCTTGGTGCTTTAGTAACGTTTTTCCGATGTGTGGACCTTGCCTTGCTTTGTTCACCTGTACTCCGAACTTCGCAATTTGAGATCCACTCTCCCAAGCGCTTTTTACCAACAATTTTTTTTCGAAGTAGGTTATTTTCCCGTTTGCGCGATTCCACGCTCGGCCCCCCTGTTTCCTGAGCATCGGTGCCGGTGGTTTTCTAGAGCCTTAATTTTTTGAGGAGATATGGCGGCCACTTGGTTTTTCTTGCATCGTCACACCGCAGATGGGGTTCACGGCTTCCTCGTTGCGTGAACTGACTAATTAGACGCGCCTTCCCTCTTTCTTTTTTTCCCCCACGATTTTCTTTTTTTTTTGACAAGTTTTCGGCTTAACTGCTCTCACGAGTTCCTCTGTCTTATTAGCCGTCCCCCGAGGCCGTCCCGTAAAAACAATTTTTTCAATCGGGGGACAGATTTGCCCCCGGCCCATTAGTTCTGGTTCAGGGATGCCTTTTATCCAAGGTTTCCTCCTTCCTTTTGAGCTGTGGCGTTAAATGGCGCCTAATGATGCTATGAGGCTACTTTTTCCTTTGGAAGAAAAAGAGATTCCCCTTTTTTTAGTTCTCATGAACGTCGGTTGATCGGATTTTCTCCCTTCACCCCTTTCCAGTCTGGTCCTTCCCCCCAAAATTAAAGGAGACAGAAATGTGTTTTTCCCTTTTCTTTTGCGATGGTAAGACGTGTGGCAAGTGCATCCTGACCCCTGTGTGTTTGATTCGAACCTGCCTTCTCACGGGTCCACGAAGAAAACCATTTCCGACCCGCCGCCGCAGAATCCTCCTTCTCCAACCCCCCAACGCCCGCCGCCGCCCCCCTCCCCCTACACCGACGCATTTCCACCTCATTTACACCCCCCGCCAACGTCCGCCGCCCACACCCCCACTCCTCCTTTTGCCTCTTTTCCCCCCCCCCCTCTGTGATCTTTGGCCCTTTCCTTCCCTTCCCCCATCCCCCCCAACACTGGTTCAATTGGGCGATTATTTTGCTCGCGTTTTTTGTCTTGGTCGCTTTTTGGCTTTTGAACTAAGCTTTCTCCCCCTCGTTCTCATCTTTTTTTTTTTTGGTCCAGTCCTTTTTTAAAAAGGTGATCCCCCAATTTCCCCTGCCACAAGGTCAATCATTTTCCTGCTCTCCGTTCCCCTTCTTTCCTTCATTTGTCCCGGCTTTTTTTCAATTGAAGTACCCGTTTACAAGAACGTAGATTAACCTCCCCCCTTCCTCTTCACTCCGGCCTGCCCAGACTTGTTTTATTTTCCTTCCTTGACTTCCTGGCTCCCAAAACCCCTCATCCCTCCCTTTTTCCTGTGTCGAGCGTATGGCACTCCTTGACCCCCCTATCCCAGCATTCGCGGTTCCTTCTTAACTTTCCTTTTTCTCACACCGACATAGTCTACATTCATCCCTGTGGTGATCATTACCTGCCCCGGCGTTATCCCTTTCCCACGAATATCTCCGCTTACCGCTTACCATTTCGAAGATTTTTCACCCTCCCGAACCTTTGTTCCTAAGTTTCTCCCTGTCACCCTTACTTTCCTTTCTGAGGTCCCAGGCGAATTATCGATAGTAAGGATATTCTCGCTTCAATTGGGATACCCCCCCCAAGATTCTTTTGACCCCCTCCTAGCAAAGTTCTGTTCCTTTTCTGCTTGCATTTTTCTAAATTGGCTCCGATCCTATGGGACCGGCTTTTTCCCTATCCTTAAACGTGAAATACTCTTTCCACTTTCTTTCCGGCGGACCCCCTCCTTTTTTTTCCCCCCCCCCATAACCTTGCCCGGGTCTATAACTCTTTTCCTCTTGGACTTTCTACAAATAACTCCCCCAAAAGTCGTTGCATGACCTTTCCTCGGAGATCCGGAGACCCTTTTCCGGCTCCTATTGGCTTATAGGCTCAACTGCATCGCTTACTTCCCCCAGAGTGGTATTTTACGATTCGTTTTTATGAGCCCCCGTCTGGGTCTTTCCTTCAGTCTTTCCCCCCCTATTCCTTTTTTAGATCAATGCTTTGTCACGGCATCCATCCCCCTTCCCCTCATGATGGATTCCCTCTCCACGCTACTCCGCTCTTTTCTTTCCTTCCAACAGTCAGAGCCCCCAAACTCCTCAACGGAATTGCGTACTTATTGTTCCTTCTCCTCCTACCTAAAGCCTCCCCCCTTCTTTTCCCCCGGGTTCTCTTTAATGGTTTGCCCGGGGTGTCCCTCACCCGTCTGATTCTTGTCGGATGAGAGCTCTATCCCTTGTCCCTAAAAACCTTCTCCCCACCCCATGCCCTCGTCTCCTGGTCCCCCTTTCTTCCCATCTGGTTCTTTCCACGCATGGTTTCCCTTCAAGTGTGAGGGGTGCCGTATATGATTTGGGCAAAGTGAACGTAATTTCCTTTTTTTTTCTCGCGAAGGCCATACCTTCCCCCCGCTTCCCCAACAAGATCCTGAATCGTTCCTCAAAGTTTTATTACCCTCCGGTCCCTTTTCTTAGCTTCATGTCGCGGGACCAGTTTTTCTATTCTTTCTTTTTGAGTTTCTACCTTGATAGTCTTTTTTATCCCCTTCCCGCTTTCCTTCAAGTATTTTTTTTCTTCCCGCCTTTTTCTTACATTTGGTTTTCTTCCAGACGATTTTAGAGGACCCCCCCCCCCCCCGACCCTTTGTCCCAACCCCCCCCCCGTCCACCCCCCGTGCACCCCCCCCCCCCACCGCCCTCCCCCCCGCCCCGTCGAAACCCCCCCCCCCAGCTCCCTTCATTTGGTTCTCTTGGGTTTGGGGTTTTGACTGGAGTTTCTCCCTCCCTTTGAGGACAATCTCCGTCAGAAGTCATCCAAGGCTGTTTTTCTTTTCTTCAATGCCCAATCAAACATGCTCCGTTTTTTCCTTGACGCGACACCGCGCCTCCACCAAATGTGTATACTTCAACCCCTTTCTGTCTAGTTCCTCTCTCTTTTTTCGAGATGACCTTTTGGCCTCTTTTTTTTCTCCTACCCTTTTTCTGGTGGTAACCCCTTTCTGGACTGACGCCTGATACCCCCCCAATTCTTTCCCCCCCCCGCCCCCCTGATCTTCCCGCTCGTCAGGGCGCGACGTATCCTCTCAACCCCCTGGTTTCCCCCCGTTTCCCATCCTTGCAGTCCCTTCGTCTGGGGTGAGTCTCTGTGAGTTTAGGACTGTATTTAACGCGGCCCCTCGGTTGTCTTGCGGGACTGGCCAGCCTGGCGTGATTTCTTTTGCAAGCTTTTTCGGCTTCACCCCTCCCCCCCCCCCCCTCCCCCCTCATGAAGATTAACTTTTTTGTCCTTTCTCCCAATCGGGAGACACCCTACGACTCCTTAACACCTACATTGCGCCCGCACTTGTTCTCTTCGCCTCTCCTTTGGCACTTTTTTTTGACCTTCTAAGACCTTCGACCCTCTCTCCGCGTTATGGTCTACCTCTTCTTTCCTTTTTTCCCCTCGCCCTCTTTTCCCCTTTTCCCCCTTTTCCCCTTCTCTGGAAGCTCCGCAGAGCTGAGCGGCGATGCTACTCACTCCTCTTTTTTTTGACTCCCTCTCTCCCCTTTTGCAATTTGACCAGAACTTCCAAGGTGAGCTCAAAGTCCGTCCAACTTCCCCTTCCCCTCCTTTTTTTTGCGACTTTTGATGCGCCGCGCAGCACAAATTTCTCTAATCCCTCCCCTCGACCCTTTTCCATCTCTTTTTTCATTCCCCCCCCCTCCAGTTCGCTGTCACATCCCGCAATTGAAAGGAATCTTCTATCTTTTTCCTTTCGAGATCTCCCCATGTCAAAGGGAGGCTTTCCAGTGAACTTTCTCGGGGTGAAACACGCGTTGTTTTTTAGCTTGGGTGATCGCTGTCCCTCTATTTTCTGCGGCGGCCCGATAGAGCGTTCCTCCCTCTTTTCCCATTTCTTATTTTTGAGTATAAAGTGGAAGCATTCTGGTCCCTTGACTCCATGGATTCGGTCCCGCTTGCTCACCCTTTGAATCGCAGCCCGCAGATCCCCTTCCCGCTGCTCTTCTTTTCAGCTCCCCCTCATGGGAGAGATGGGTTCTCTCTTCACTCCTTTCCAAGTCGCGAGATCCTCCCGATGTCTTTTTTCTCAGCGCAACGAGACACTCCCGACCCCCACCGTGAGGCGTCACCTTTCTTTCCGCTCTGTTTAGCCCCACCTTGCTGGGTCCCGACGACGACCTTTGATCTTCAGAATGAGTTCGCGGACTTTTATTACTGTCCCAACTGCGCCCCGAACTAAGAGAAAGGCTTGGCCCTTCCCTCGTAGTTGTTTTCCCCAACATCCCCGACCCTGGCTGTAATCCGCCCACGCCCGAAGATTTTGCTTTCTCTATAGACCCACCCGCCCCTTCTTGTCTTCTTTAGCTCTTAGCCGAGTTTTCTCGGCCTGCTTTTTAAAAGTGTTGTATAGGAGACATACAGGGTTTTACAACCCCACCCACACACCCCAAACGCCACAAAACCAAACCCCCCAACCACCACCATTCGCCCCGATGTCTGTCGCCCTACCTTTCTTCGAGTTTCATCCGGAAAATAATCGTTTGACCTCCTGAGGGGCTTTGCTACCCCATTTTGTGGGAGCGCGCTGAAGCGTTCCGCCCCCCTCAAGAGGCTCTGATTTCTCCGTGCCCCCCCCCCGAAGACCAATTCATGCTTTCAGGTTTTTTTTTTGAGCTGCCCCCAATTAGCTGGCGAACTGCCCGCATGGGACAACACCACAAGATCCCTCCTGCTTCCCCACCCTTGACTCCCCTCGCTGCCTTCCGCGGAACCGTTTTTTATGTGGAAACCCAGAAAGAAGACATCCAAGAAAGAGGCTGTACGGACCTAGCGGAGGATTGTCCTTGGAAGTGGAAATTGACTCTGCCTTTCTGTGATGAGTCGTAGTGAGCCCCCGCTAGTTACCATTTGCGCCAAACCTACAACTCGCTTTGCTTTTAAGAACATCTTTTTAGGTCATGGATTTTTTGCACGTTTTAGTGATGGGAGGTTTGTTTTCAAACTGGACGGTTTCGCTCACTTCACGTGGCCCGGGCTCAATTTAAACCATCCAATTAAGCCGCGAAGCCCGAGCGGGTAGAACCTTTCGAGAGTTCCGTTTCCAAATTTGTTTGCTCGCTTTGCTTTTTTTTTCGGGGTGCGAGTGCGTAGCTTTATGGATAGATGCCAGCCTCGGGGTCGCGTGTTTCGTTTCAACGCGGGCGCACCCCATTCTTTTTCACCCTCCACTTTGCTTTCTTTTGGATAGAGCCCTAGTCCCTTTCTGGGAAACCCTTTTTTGCGGCGTTTGCGCGATTTCGTTGATTTGTCTTAACGATAGAAAACTGTTTTTCTTCCCCTCTTTCATCTGCTTTCCCGTACTGCTCCAACCTCTTTAGATTCTCGAATTCTGTTCACTCACCAGACTTTCGCATCCAGTTCGCTTCCTCTTGCTTCTTCCTTCTCCTCTGCGATGCATTTGCAGCCGTTTTTGTGCCCCCCTTCGCTTGGGTCTCTTCCTTCGCTTTGTCCTTCCCCCGATTTTTTTCCTTTCGATTGTTATTTTACCCGATGTAACCGAGCCCCCGTCGTTCTTTTTTCTGGTGTGAAAATGATGGCCGCCCTCTTCTGTTGTCAGATTATGTCCAATGCTTCCCGTTCCCCCGCTTTCCCCCTATCGTGTCGAATGTTAGAACAGCTCATCAGCCCGGTGGTTCAGGAATAGAGTTCCATTCCAGTTAATTTTCTCTCTCTCGAGAGTTCCCACGAGACAGATAAGTCCGCACGAAGGGTCCACCGACCGCCCCCATTTAGTTTCTATATCCGCAAGTAATATCGGCCTGGGAGTGTTACTTTCAGACCTTGAGCAGTTTAATTAGACGCCTTCTGTCCTCCATTCACTTTTCTTTATCATGTAGACCCTTCCCGCCGAGCTTGGCATTTTTCTCTCCTTCCCGTTCTTAAACGCGACTTCTCTGTTGTGATGCTTCGAAGTGCCTCTCCCTTTTGCTACGGACAAGGCACTTGCTTTGCGTTTTTTTTAGCTCCCACTCAGTGCTGTCAAGAGCCCTCGTCCCTTTTCCTGTACGGGCCTGTCGCCGGACGGTCGGCGTTTTTTCTTTTGCAACCTAATTTTTCCATCAATGTCCCCCCACCGGACCGCGTTGTTGAAGTAATCTCCTTCCAGGCTATGGCCCCCGCTTTGACCCCTTTTTTTTTTTTAGTGATGGTTGGCCCAACCCTCTCTTTGAACCTGAAGCTCGCTCCCCCCCCCGCTTCGGTAATCTAAGCAGCTTTTCCGGCCAAAATCTAAGTCGATAAAACCCTCGTTCGGGACCTCGACCTTTTCCCATTGCCCCCCCCCCCCAGGGTACCCTTGTTTTTTCTTATTGGTACTTGACAGTGCCACCTTCACCCTTTCTTTTGATGGTTGCTCTCTTGAGAGGGCGTTGGACGGGGGTGGTGGACTTTTCTAGCTCCTGTTTGGTCTTTTTAGGTCTCGGCTTTTGTCGGCTTCTGTTTGATTTTTTTATTTGGGACCTGCGTTGTGAGGTTTGGGGTTTTTGCGGCCCTTCGGATTTTTTTTTTTGGGCGGCGTTTCTGTGCTTTTCGGCGCCGTTGGCTTTCCGGTTTCCCTAAACCCCTTTTCGCATTTTGTATTGTTCCATTTAGGTTTCTTCCCCCTGACTTAACCCGCCCCTTTTTTGGTCACGACCTCCATCCCGGTCTTTATTAAAATCCTTAATCCACTTTTCTTGCTTGTACGTTCACTCCACTTCTTTTTCTTCATGCTTGCCCGTCTTTCCCTCTCCATTTACGGTCTTACTTGACTTTTTTTTTTTTTTTTTTTTCTTTCAGCCCAGACCTTCCCACTGAATTTCGTGTGGCGCTTGTTGACCCCATCCGGCTTGACAGCAGTCCCTCGATTTTTGTGTCCTTGACTTCCTTGATTTTCCTTCCGTATCAGAACCGCGATCTGT
>Ga0179593_1488785_pt1 | contig 15222 bp, 17 predicted proteins | sample CZODoug2_1_08_16_FD_185931 | JGI IMG/M metagenome (GOLD analysis project Ga0179593, IMG submission 185931) | Vadose zone soil fungal communities from Angelo Coast Range Reserve, California, USA - CZODoug2_1_08_16fungal (PacBio error correction) | ecosystem: Environmental > Terrestrial > Soil >... | reverse complement strand
CGTCCGACGTGAACATTGGTTGCTTCCGAGTGTGGAGCTTGAGGTGGCCCTGGCATGGTGCTAGGACCTTCGCCGAGCGTGCGTGGACCAAAACACCGCGACCTAATTTGCCCGTGTCACTTTTGCCTTGCCTTTGCTGACGTCAACAAGCCCAGATTCCGGACTGCTCTTTTCTGGGGAGGGAGCCACTGCCCTTTGGTTCGCAGCCTTTTTCGTCCCACTACCGTTTAAAGAGCCCCGCCAGGAACTCATTGCGGCTGCTTCTCCTTTTCCTGCATTTTCCCGCTGGGCGGGGGTTTTCCCGTGTCCCTACCCCACGTCTTTTGTTTCTTCTGCGGAATATCATCGCCCTGGGGCAGGCCCTCACCCTAACCCCCAAGCGTTCTTGAGTTCCTTGAATGAGAAGATCCTCCAAAATATTATCTGCCACGCCATTGGTTTTTATGGGCTGGGGCAGAGGGCAAACCCCCGCGGCTTCCGGTTGATGTGATGCTCGGGCCTTCACGGAAATCGCGTTTCTGGGATAAATTGTGCACGCTAGACGAATATCTAATGGCGACTTTAGAGGTGGTTGTGGTGGTTGTTTTTTTTTTGGGGGGTGTGTGTGTGTGTCTGGCACCGGATGATGGCAGACATGGTCTGGAATGGCGCTCCCCGCATGCCGACTTAGACTTTTTTCTTATATCTCCGATGTACGCCGCGCGCATTTCAAATTTTACCACGGGCACCTTCCGAAAGGGTTTTCGCCCGGCGGAAAGGTGCGGTGCGAGTTGACCTGGACGTCGTCCCCCCCCGGGTATAATAACTTTGTGGTGGACAGTCGCACAAACCCCATCCAAATCACCGAGACGCACCTTCTCACTTCTTGGCCCAGGGGCGGATTTCCTTTCAAGGTGGCCTCGCCTTGATCTTGCCGGCCCTTGCGTGGCGCTGCGATCGTCCTCCAGAGTTCCCCCCCCACAGTGGCCCCTTCGGATGCGCTTAACCCGGCCGTTATCGGTTGGGCCAATATCTACGTGGCCGTTGGGAGAGCTGCGGCAGATCGATGCGGCATATCTTACTGGCGAAGCCGTTGTGTCGAGGTGATAGATATTTGCACCCCAGGGGTAACTCGGGCAAGAGCCGGACCGACAGTGACCCCCCACCAACGCGTCGGTTTGTCCCCGCCGTATTGGAGCTTTCTTTTGGCGGTGATAAGGGACTCAGGACCGTCTTTGAGACTTACGGGCACCCGGCATCAAGATACTCAAAACTCTCCCATCCTAGAGGGCCTGTCTCGGGTCCGCCTCGTATTAGTTACACGTTTTCGTACAGCATCTGGTGCTCTTCCTGGGGTTGTGACCCTGGGACTGCCGTTGCCCCTACACTGTCAATGACTCCTGACCCAGGTACTTTCAGGATCGTCTCAGAGTTGGTAGCTGTCCTTTGAGCATCGGGGAACCTTTTTTCGACTTCCTGCAGAAGTGAAGTGGGCAATTTTATGGCGCGATGAAAAGGTCTTGGCACCTGATCATCGGCTCCCGAGCCCCCCGCGACCACATTCCCGTTCCCACATGGTGATGCTTGCCGGAGCTGACTACGTGCTTTGTTTGGTGGCCGGCTCCCGATGAACACCATCGAACCTGATGACAGTGTTACGCCGTTGACCCTCCCAATAGTTCTTTGTCCCTTGGGGCCAGTTTCCTCCAACCGACTTGCACTTTCAGTGTGGGGAAGACCCGAGAGAAGGGTCTCGCGGTCCGGCAAGAATCTCGGGCCCTATCTTTTCGCGTCCCGGAACCTCTGTTGAGAGGTTTTGCCGCCCTTAGCAGGTGGAGTAACGAGGCGACCGGCTACACCGAGTCCGTGGGGTTCAGTCTCGAGATGATAGCTGGCTGTCTGGAACTTTTTACCCTAAACTGAAGGCGGTGGGTAGGAGTTTTGAGATACCCTTCACGTGGTCCCAAGTTTGACGGGTCCCAAGTGGGGTCTTGTTATAAGAATGGTCGTTGTTAGCTGCATTCCGCCGGCGATCCCCTCCCCTTCCCCCCTGTTTTTTTTTTTTGTCTTCCGAGGCGCCTGATTTAAGGCACGGCTCGCACCCACGCCCGCTATGAGACTCCCACGTGGACCCATCTTCCGCCTCCACCAAGCCTCCCCGGCCCACCCCTGTACCCTTTCCTACACACCGCCTTCAGTTCCGTTATAACAGTCCCACCCACTGACGATCCTGCACGGCTTCTAGATGATTGCCAACCCTTGGTGGTTGACGCTGTGATTGTCCTTTTTTCTCGTTGTTGCCTGAGCCACAGCTAATGGCGGCAACCAAAAATTTTTCGGAGCCACGCGCAGAAACTTATGTCACTATACTCGTGCCCCCCGCTGACGCTGGAGTTGAACTTCGGCTGCGTTACTCTTCCCACTGAAGAAGGGTCCGTGGAGGATTACCACTGAACCAATTCCCACCCGCTGCCGCTGGCGGGTGTTCTTCCCCCCCCCCGTAACACTGCAGCCGGGGCGCTGATGTGTTTGCTACCACAGACATCGCGTAGGCCAAGGTTCCTGATCACCAGGTTGTGGCCTTTGAGGTTCTCGCCGGTGTTCTCGTTTGTCCTCCTCTGTCGGTTCCCTCCCCTCATCGACCATCCGTTTGCCCACTGCCGCTTGCGGATATCAACCTACATTTATTATAACCCACATTTTCCCCTCCTTGAGAGAATGCCGCCCCCCCTTCCTGGAAGCGATCCTTGAGTTTGGTTGGAGATTTGACAGTTTGTCGGCAAAACGTCGATGCCGTCCACACCTCCCCCCCCAGGAGCCCAGGACTGTGTTCACCTCCTTTCCTGCCATACGATGAGACCCATCCTAGGGCCCTCTACCTTGGAGAGGGCACGGTGCGAGTTTCTCGGATATGGTTTCTGAAGGCCTCTACAAGTAGACGGTCCTGAGCGGTCCCTTTTCACCTCCACGTACCCAGAAGCATATTACGACTCCCTCTTCGTTTTTTGGACTAGGTCATGGGCGTTCCTCAGTTCGTTCCTGTGGATATTAATTTCCCACTTTTTCTACCCCCTGGCTTCGCCACGCTCCAGTTGTAGGTTACCCTCGGCGCTGTTATCGTTCGTTTGCCCCCTCAACGTTAGCATTGCCCTCGGCTCCAAGGACACAATTTTTCGGTTTAGTTCCCCCTTCTGGACCGGTAAGTGCCCAATGGCGACATGACCTGTGGCATAATTTGGAGTTCCCGCCCCCAGGTCAGCCACGTACACTTTCCTTCCCTGATCATTTGAGGAAACCAGGGACTTTTCACTCTCAAGTTCCTGTCACCCCCTTCACAAGGAGATGATACTTCAGTCCTTGTTTTTGGATGCTGCGACTGTCAAAACCCCGTCAGTTTTGTTTTCTGATTCAAACCAGACACCAGGTCCGGTCAACCTCCCAAGCCATTGGAAGGAGAGGAGTTTCAATGGAATCTCTGCGGGGCTATATAGAACTTCCTCGCTCCGCCATGGCCACGGGCCTTGATTTGCCATCTCCGTCACCCCCAACCCCGCCATTGATACTCGGTAGCGTGAACCTTCTATCAGGCGCGATTTCCGCGAAGTACATTATACCCCCATCCTGGCGACTAGGCCACATCGACGTGTTTCCCACCTGCCACCCAGCACCATAACCCACAATAAGTGGCTGTCGCTCTCCCTCTTGTTATCTTGCTCTTTCCCCGTTTACCCTCCCCTCTGAGAGGGTTTTTTTTTCGGTGCCTCCATGCCCGGTGCGAGTATATTCCACATCATGTGTGATTCACAGGACACGTTCCCTGCCCTCCCCCGTCCCCAAAGGCGATCACTTCTCAGATGTCCAGTCTGGCGGGGACTCTGCCGTTAATTTGTCCCGTAAGATCGTAAATCGTCTACCAGAGTCGAGGTCCCTAGAACGGCGAAAGCGCCCGGCCGCTTGTGACGCAGAAAATTGAGATATGACAGGGCCTGAGGCTCGGTGTTTGATCCCCATCCTTTGCCATTAACGCTAGGGGCCGCTGTTGCCCCCTCGTCAAAGTCTTGGAAAATCTCCACACCGGAACCCCCGTCCACCGGTGATGCGGACTTCATTCTATTCATCCTTGTTGTTGAGGAGTCTTGGCACCGTCGCCATCCCGGTGGACCTTCTTTTTTTTTGATTTGAGTGGCCTTTATGGACCTGTCATCCGCCGATGGCTTTTCCTTCGCTCTCGTGGATAAACACCGCGACCCCCCTCAGGGACGTCAAATTTGCCTCGGCTTGCCTCACCACTCAGGGACGAGATTCCTCTCGGGCGCAGCCTATCGGAGCGGATGGTAGATTTTTCTCGTCTTGCGGGACCGTGGCGAGAACCCGCCAGTACCCAATGCTCACCCAGTGATGCTGCGACGTGGCGGGCGCTCAGGTACATACTACAATCTTTTCTCTACCGGGGAATCTGTCTTCCTCACTCCTTGGAGTTCCGTCTCCCCCCCAGGGGGAGGGCGGAGGGTCACAGGTGAAGGGCAACATGGCTCCTCACAATTGTTCCCCCCCGCCACAGCCACGCTATTGGTTTCTTTTGGTCCTAGTTTTACCCAAACGTAGAGGTGTTCGACCGTCTTTCATGTCCGAATCCCGGCGGCACTTCCCTCCTTGCTTCATTTCAAACGCGTGTCATGTGCACATATCCTAGCGTATCATGTCGTTTTTCCGGGGGAACCTAGATGGCCCTTTGGTCCCGTGGCCATGGCTCCTGACGAGTGAGATTCTTCACGCTTATCCCGCCTACTTGACACATACAGGGGTTCTCCATGTTTACTCAGGGCGTGGTGACGGTAGTTGACCGTAATGCTGGTATGGGCCTTCTCACGAACAACCGCTGGTGGGGTACAGCAGCAACAACAGCAAAATGACACAAGCTTCACCTTTCTCAGCCCCGGGGTTGACCGTGGTCCAGTTCACTTTCCCTGGAGCTCCCTTGATCACGACGTGTTGGCACTTGCGCAATGAATCGCCCCCCCCCGACTATGCCACAGGGCGGCCAGTTGGCATTTCACGATGTTATTCCCCCTCCCTCCTTGTGGAGGTTCCACTAGTGGCCGACGGGCGGGTGTTTTTTAACGCCAGCGATCCTTCGGCTTCCGTCCAGCTTCCTACAACGCCTGGGCCTCCGCTGAGTGTCGAGTGGGGCGAGTTTAGTCCCAACAGGACAACAAGGTATAAAGAAGGAATTACCTAAAAGAAGCGTTCCCCAAGAAATGAAAAAAGAGGCGGGCGTTAGAGCCAGTGATTGTGAAGCGGGGGAGTGGGGTCCGGGGCGTGGATGAAGCAGACGTTCTAGGGGGCGGCAGGAACCCATTTGGATCAGTTCCAACCCTAGCGTTCTCCCCTCTCCCCTCGAGAGATACAGTTGTTTCCGGCAGGAGTTCCTATCCACGCGGTTTTCAGCAGTTGCGTCTCCTCCCTGCGGGCTTGACAATGCGACATGCAGCGCCGTTTTTTTTCCGGTCCGTATTTAAAGCAAAAGGGAAGTGAACTCACGATACCAGTCGTAGTTCGCGCGCTCCCTTTGAGCAAGGACGGGACATTTTTTTTTTTCGACGCCTGTATGTATATCCGCAGACCCACGGAGGAGAAGAAGGGATCAGGAGGGAAATATTATCTTTACAATCGAGAGAACATAAGAGACCAGGTATCAAAAACCTGACTTTGAGAGGCAATCCGCGAGTAGACCTAGGTTGCCGGTGCGGTCTAACACCCCAGCGCCCTGCTGCCAGTTTTACTTGGTCCGCCACCTATTCCAGTGTACAGTTGTGTCTTTTAACCGAGACTTGACAGGTTCCTTTGGGTTACACTAAGTATCCCAACGGCCTCTTTCCTCTTCGGACGTAATCGCAGGGCGCCCCCCTTATCATTTCTCTCCTGACACATTGCCCCCCGAGAGGACATCCTTATCAGGTTTTCCCTTCTGATGCTTGCCCGCAACTACACCCGGTCAGTTTTCAAGAATCCCGCCCATGGAGAGTGCTGTCGTCGTTAGTCTGTTTAGAACGTCAGTCCTTCCGGTTTTCTGTTCCTAGTTTGAGATACAGATTTGCATTAAGTTTGATTTTGTTCTTTTGGTTTGCTTTGTTTGGAAGAGGCCCACTCGCCATTAGCCTCAGGGTAGGCTGCCGTGCCCAGTCGGCTAGGCCCATTTCTTTAATCCCTCAGTTGTTGTTGTCTTCTCTTCTCCCTCTCGCTCTCCGTGCGCCCCCCCTCCGCGGAATGGACTACCCCGGGGCCCTTTTCCCGCCCGCCCCCACAGCACGTTTTCCTTACTGCACCACGCCCGGTGTATTTGGTTCCCCCCCTCCCCTCCCCTCGTTCCGTTCCCGACTGCCAAAACGTGTCTCCTGCGCACGGGCGCGCGCTGCTCCTTTGTTTCATCTTTTTCCCCCTCTATGGCTGCAAAAACTTCGAGGTTTTTCTTCCCTACACTGAACTAACCCATTTCATAATGAGCACTTTACTTGAATCAATCCTCCGTTGGAATTTCCCTTTTCCACCCCCCCCACTTAAGATGGAAAGTCTTTTATGTGGACGTTCGAGGAACAATCCTCCCCTTGAAAAGGGCCCAACTTTCGACCGCGGGGGTGGACAACATGCATCCGAAAATATGGAAAGGGTTTGTGCGGTTTGGTCGCGCTTGAAAAAACCAGACTGGAATTCTCCGGGAAGAAACCCGGTTGTTGGTTTTTGAGGTCCGGGTGTTTAGTGAGTTTCCACTTTACATCATCGACCCTCCGTTTGCCCAATGCTTCTGCGGACCCCCTACCATATCCCACAACCTTGCCCGTCTTTGCAGAAGTCATTCGCCTAACCCACTGGAGACGCCGAGTGAAGCCAACCCCACTGCGTCAAGAACCGGGACGACCTTGACCAAGTCGGCTAGAGGAAAACGGGATTTTGCGACCAGAGGGTCCCCGCACTGAGACTCACAGTGTCCACCGACTTAAATGCCTTTTGAACCGCCGTGCAGAGGACTATTGGACATCCTAGGCATCTAAATGATTCGGAAAGGGACTGCGCTTTTTTCTAGTAGATGTGCGGTGCATCTATCCCAAAGTAGACTTACGGTCATGCTGCGTCCAGTTTAACAGCCCCCTTCAACAAAAATGCTGCTAACTACGCCGGCGCATTCAAGATCCACGTTTGAAGGCCCGATTCTTGTACAGGTCTTCTTGCGTTCAGATCTTACACCACCACACAAACCCCATTTTTTATCTAACATAGCTCTTCTCCATTTACCTGCTTCGACCTCTCCGAAGGAAGTTTCAGTTCAGGGTCGCGTTGTTTCTTTAGAGCTCGTCCCCCAAATCTCCCCCCCTCTCACTAAAGCACCGCCAAAACCTCGAGGGAGGTTGTTACAATAGTCCCAATGAAGGTCATTCCCCCAAGGGTACCCCCCGACTGGAATTTTTTCTTTTTGAGGAACAGTCGTAAAAGTTGGCTCATCTCAAGGGTCGGGCCCCAGGGGAAGTAAATATCCAGTGCCCCTGGCACCCCCCCCAGTTTTCGCCCTTGGTACAGTGTTTATGGTTTTCTGCGCATACAACGGGTTTTCTTCTCCCCAAATTGCCAGACCGGCCGGTCAAATCCCTTTCAACCACTTCTGCCGGCCCCACCTTGCGAGGAATTCCCTGGATAGTGGAATGCGCTTTTTCCCTGGCCCACGGAACACGTTTCCTCGGCATGCTTCCCTTGGCCCCTGGTCCCCATGATTGGCCATCCCAACACCTATGAAATGACTCTTATTTCGGAGGAAGCGTTGCAACTATCCCACGTAGACCTTTTCTTCGATTTTAAAGTCATTATCAGAGTCCTAATGGCGAATAGACCAACTCGTTTTTTGTAAAAATGCCCCCAATCCCCTACACACACCTTCTATTGTGATGCTTACAGATGTTTTTTTTCTTGTTCTCTTCCACTGTACCCCTTCAACAGGGGTTGAGGGGAATAATGGAACAGCGAGAGATATTCCCCATAGTTTTTATTCCCCATCCTTTTAGTACGAAACCGTCTCCTCCCTCTTCCTAGGCGAAAGTTCGACTTGTAGCAGCATTTCCATGCGTAATGGAGTCTATTCCACTTTCTTTCCCCCCCCCTTTCCTCTCGTGACCAGTTCAGCGCTAGTCTTCGGAAATCGCCAGGGAAGCGCATGCGTTCCACATGGATTGTGGGACTCCCCAGCCCACTGGCCGATTTCAAAAATTTCCCGGGCCATGTGGTCGCTTGTTGGTCATTTAATACCCCCCCATGCACCGGCGGATCAAGGAGCTGTTGTCCCTAGCACCAGTATAGGCCCCTCCATATACTCCACATCGGGGCTGCCCCTTTTCCGGGACTTCCATTTCCCTTTTTTTGTGTGGAGATGAGGATTCCGATCAGTGGACATGCCCGAGTGTGTTAGGAGACGATTTCCTTTAGCCATTGTATGGTGCCACCAGTGCTCTGCGAGCGTTTCTTTGGACACGGGGGATGCTTGGATCAACCCCCCCCTCCTTTCCGTGGCTTTTTGCCGCGCTTCCTGACGCAAAAAGAAAGTGCTCGATTCTTGCTCTAGGGAGCTGTGTCTCCTATCCGGGAGTGGTTTTCGATATTGGTTCCCCCCCAAGGAATTGCCTCTCCGCCTCCTGCTGTTTTAAGCGAAGGGAGCCTCCCTTCCGCTGCCCCCCGGGCCTCTTGTAAGGACTACCTACCCCTCTTTTCTCTATGCGGATATCTCTTTTTCCTAAATGGGTCATGGTTTCCCCCCCCTTCCCCCCCCCCCCTATCCCAGAGGGGACCGGAGGCCAGGGTAAGAGGACATTCGCTACCAATCTGATAGACATAAAGATATTTTTTCTGGTTTGCAGAGGGTTTAACCCCCCCCGTCCGATGGGGCTACCATGATTGGATGTCTATTTATTCACTTCTTTCCGAGAAACTAAGTTTTCCTTTTTATAAACTCTTTCCCTTGAGCCGAAGTCGATTTTAGCTTTTTGTTCACCGGAGATGGCCATTCCCTTTGCCTTTTCTTTCCTGGAGAACTCCTCGATGAAGCTTGCATTTTCCTCTTTTTTTCAAAAAAACCCACCCCCCCCCACCCTCCCGGTGGGCCGGCACGTTCCCGTGTTTGACGGGAGTTTCCTCGGATTTGCCCTTCTCTCAACCCCCCACCTGCTTGCGCAACCCCCCCTTTCCCCCAAAAATACCCAGAGGCACCTTCTGCTTGGGCTTGGGGCCAGGGGCTCTGAGTTGACCTTCAACTTTGGTCTCCTTTCTAGTGCCTTACGTGGCTTTTTTTTTCCCTTCCTCCCCCAGAAGTGAGCATTATCTCCAGTTTCACCTGCCGTCGAGGGGATTCAACTTCCCCTCGGTTTTTGCCTTTCTTCCTTTCTCAATATCTACTTTTTCCTTGGAACGAGGCGTGCAGTCCTCTTACTTTCTGCTTCTCTGGATTCGGTGACGTAGTGTCTTTCCTTTTTCGATACTTTATCTCCACCTGTCCCTCCCTGCCTGAGCCAGGCTCCACCTGGACCTCTAGAACCCCCCACCCACAGATACTGCTTCTTTTTCCGGCCAGTATTTGCTCCTCTGTCTGTTTCGGGGTGTTTTCCCCCCTGGACAGCATCCCGTCTCTACGGGTGTTTTATAGCTGCCGTCTCCCTTAGATATAGAGCACCTCTCTCCGTCGTTCTCCCCCTTCTGGGCCTAGGCCAAGGTCAGCAGTATTTAGGACCCTTTTCCCATAATGGAGTTGGCTCTTTGGCGGTCATCTGGGACCTCGAAGAAAAGGTCCGTCTCCCCTTTACCCCGGATCCTTCCCTGTGACTGTAACGCTTAGAGTCCAGGAGTCGGAAATTTTACTTCTTGAGCAAGGAATTGACCATGTTGTTTTTCTTTCCACTTCCTTTATATAAGCAGGGCAGTGGGCACAGCGTTCTTTTCCCTTATCTTTTTTTCGATCCTCGGAAATTTCCACGGTTTTCCCCACTCCCATTCCCTTTTTATTCCCCCCAAAATGGTGTGCCGAGCATGCCTACGTCAGAGCCTCTTCTTTTTTTTTTTTCGGTAACCCACCCTAAGTCCCCTTTCGTAAAGTGTTGGGGTTTAACACCCCCCTCTGAATATGGTCCCCGTCCCCATTGTTCCAGTGGTTTTTTTTTTCCTCCCTTCACGTCCCAAGACTTCCCCAGCGTTCTTTTTTTTTGAGTGATGGCTCACTCCGCGTCAGAGTTCTTAAGTATTACGTGCTTCCTTGGATTTTCTCTTTTCGTTGTCCCCACAGCGTGGAGGTTTTTTGTCCCCCCGTATTTGGGGTTTTGCACTTTGCGACAGGCAACCCCCCTCTCAGTTGTTTTGTCAGCTGGCGTGGTCTTTTGACTTTTTTGTCGTTTATTGCCCTTGAACCCTGCGGTGGTCAGTGTCTCCGGGTTCCTGACCCTGTTCAAGTTTTGCACCGAACCGTTGGTGGCATTTTTTTTCCTCGCTTTTAGCTCAGTAGAAGAATGGTTTTTTTTTTTTTGTCCTGAAGAGTGACCTTTCACAGTTCGCGTATATATTTTCCTCCCTCCCGTTTGTTTTGATCTCTATCGAGTTAAGTTCCCCCCTTCCTCCCCCCCCAGACCCCTCGCATCGACTCTTGGGCCATTATCCAATGCACCCCAATAACTTTTTCCCCTCCCCACCCTTCCCGGTTTATCACTTCTCCCCCGCCTTTCATTCTTCAACAGACCACCCCCCCTCCCCCGTCACTTCCTCTTTGCCTTGCCCTTTGCGCATCTTGCCTTGCTTTCCTGTCCTCAATTGGGAGGCAAAACTCTGTCCAGCGTGTCGTCTCCCCCCCGCCGGCCTGCAACCCTGCGCCTCTCCTTTTTTCCCCCGGAGCGGATGAGCCCCTTTCCTCCTCATCTTTCAAACAACTGACTTTTTTTCCAAATATTGCGGATTTTACCCCCCCCTCCCCCAACTTCCTTAGTGGTTTTCAAAACGTTCCCCCCCCTGGTCCGCGTGATGTTTTTTTCTCCTAGCCAGGAAAAAAGACTCAGCCGCTCGAGTTATAGGAGGCTAAGGGTCCTCCCCCCCTTTTGTGGTGTTGTTCATTTCCTCTTCTTTTTCTCCCCTGTCATTCTCCTTTTACAAGAAAATAATGCCTCCCTTTTTCCCCACGCCTCTTCTGGTTTCAACCATACATTTTCTCCGAACCCCCCCCCCCATTTTCACCGGGCCTAGCAGGCGTCTCCCCCCCCTTAATGGACGACCTTCCGTTCCTTCACATGGTATGTCCGACCTTCCCTTTGTCGAGGAACGGGTGCATTTTCACTCTCCCACGACACAAAGCTTTTCCCGGACCCAGCCCTTTCTTTCCCACGACGTGGATAGACCTATGCTTGAACCTTATACTTCTTCCCCTCGGGGATCGCAACGGTTCTGCGTCTTTTTCTTTCGTTCTCGTTCGTAAGCTCCCCAGGAGAGGGTGCCCCTTCGACTGTCATTCCTCCAACCCTTACCCCCCCTCACCACTATTCAACTTTTCCTCACCCCTTGTTGACTTCTTTTGTTTAAAGGTAGTACATTTTCGTTAAGAGAGTTTCATGGTTGGATCTCCAACCTTACCCCCCCCATTTCCTCGCACCCCTCTTTCTCCTTCCATCCGGTCAGAGGACGCGGATAGAGGATTTCCCTCCACACCACTTAGATAGTTGCCCCCGTACTGCCCCCCCTTCCCTTCCCTCCCCCAGATAAACCCCCCGTGAGTTCCCCTTTTTCCTCCCCAAAAAGAAGAATTTTTATTCCCCCCCCTTTGCTCATCTTGAAAGTTGTTTTATGCCCCCTTTTTTGAGTGCCTCTCCTTTCACCTTTCCATTTTCCCGTACACTGTGCCTTATTTTCCAAATTTTAGATTCCCCTTTTCCTTTCAAAAATATCCATTGAAAAATCACCATGTAGAAAGGTTCTCTCTTTTTTGTCGTTTGTTCTAATGTTTCCCCCCCCCCTCAGGTGTGTGCCTCAAGGCCCTCCTTGTTCCGGAAGGTAAAACGACTTACCAAGGAACGTCTACCCCCTGTTCGAGGAATTCTTCTCCCCCAAAGTCAATTTCGTTTTGCTTCCTTCGGTTCGATCGGGATAGAAGACGCTAGGCCACTCCCCCAGTTTAAAAAGGAGATGGAAATAGCAGGAAAACTCTCCACTAGAAATTAGTACTCTGATTCAGATTCCTCCCGCGTTCTGCAAGTGGGGGTCTTTCACCTTCCCCTGATTCTTTCCTCCTCTTCCTTACCTTCCCTCCATACACCTCGACGGTGTAGTTGTTAAACCCTATGCCCCCCCAGTCCCCCCCCTCCAAACCCCACCCCAGAGAGTTTCTTTTTTTTTCCTCTTTTTTATCCTCTATAAATGTGCCTGGCCTATACCTCTGGTTCCTCTTTTTATTTGGTGAGGGGCTCTGCAATTTCTTCTATTACCTTATAGAATCCCCGTTATTCTCCTTCCCCCCTTCCGACCAGAAGAAGCATGTAGCAGGCAGATCACCCTTCTTTAGTTTTACCGCATTAGAAATAGTTCGGCTCTCTTCCCCTGTGAAGTGTTTCTTAAGTGAGACTTCGTCCCTTGCCGATTCTCTTCTGTCCCCCCCTTTCCCCCCGTCTCTTGCATCGTTCGACCCCCCCCTGTCCCCTTTTGTCCGTCAGCAGAGCGAGGTCACCCCCTCCTTTCCATGAGTTCTGCTCCCCCCTTTCTTAACCGTTTCTTCCATGAATACCCCTTCTTACGGAGATGTGACAAATGCACTCCCGGCCAACTCATCACCCACTGTTCCGTTCCCCCCCCCTTTTCTTTCTTGTGCTAATCTATCTCCCCCGCCCATAATAAGTTTTTTTGTTCGGAGATGTGCACGTTCCCTCATTCTTTGACTTAAACTGCTTTTTTCTTCTCTTTCGTTGGCCCCTTTTATCTTGTATGGGCCCTCTGCCCTCTATTGTGGAAGGATTTATGGGTAGGAGTGGATTCAAACCCCCGCGCCCCCTCTGGCCCGGTCAATTTTCTTTTTCCCTACCCCTCCCCCCCAACGCCCTTTTTCTCCTTATGAGATGTAAGGTTTTGAGTTAAGGGGCCTCCCTTAGAAGGCTTCTGGAGTCCTCCGACCCTGATCTTACTTACCCCCTTTTTCTTTGATCCCTTCCTCCCCTCCCTTCTGCCCCCTTTTATACAGTTCCTCCGCCGATTTTTCCCTGCGGCTTTGCGTTGTCAGGGACCCTAAACTGCTTCTCTATGGTTGAATATTCAGCTGCCTTTCCCTGTATTTGAGGTCCTCCCCTAAAACTCACATTCCTTTTTTTTCCCTTAGTCCCCTGGTACGAGGGACCCCGCGCTCACCCACTGTATCGCACATCAAGTTTACCTTTATGGTGGTCCCCTCTTTTGACCCCCCCACCTCCCTCTTCCGCATGGGCTGCTCCTTCCCTTTGCCAGGGAGGCCCTTGCATAGAAGTTGACTTGTTCTTCAACGCGTTTCTATGCTGCTCTCCAGCATATTTGATACTGGACCCGATTTCTCTGTGCTTGGCACCTGAGCTTTTCAAAGATCATGCATTGGAAAGGGAGCTTCTTCCTCAGTTTTACTATTATATTTATACTCTTCCATCCCTTTCCCCTAGATTTCCTCTTATCCCCCTGGCCAATGAATAGAAATTTTGGAAAGGTACTTTTTCCCGGTGCTTTTGACAGTTGCGTAGTTTGATAAGACCCCCCCTTCTGTTGTTTGACCCTTACCTCCACCTCCTTACCAAAACAACCCGAGTCCTTCCCACTTTCCCTTACAGAAGGGGGGTTGGCATGTTTGGCCATTGGCCTGTTCGGGAACACCTTTTTGGCCCTCGCCTTTCCCCTTGAAGGCCCTTGTGTTTCTTTATTCTCCTTATCCTCCTCCTCATTCGATGACAGGTGATATGTCTCCCCCCCGTTGTGTCCCCCTTTGGTAAGGGAGATGTTTCAACTCCCCCCTTCCTTTTGTTTCCTTTGTTATTCCCTTCCCTTCTTAAGTTCCCCCTCTGCGGTCGGCTTGCAGATTAATCCGCTCTGACGGGCACCCCCGTTTCTTTCGACGTTTTCCCTGCCTTGAGTATTGTGTGAGGATCGAGCTCGGGCTCTTTTCTCCCACCCATTTGACTACCAGATGCAGAACTAAGGAACCTGGACCCCTCCCCCCCTCTAGAATAACCCCTCTAGGCCCTGATTTGTTTCCCCAGCTTTGAGATTGTGTAACTGGGTTTTTTCCCCCTTGACGCTCCTTCACCGTCTTTCTTGTCAGACATGAAGGCCCCTCCCCTCTTAGAGCCGAGAACAAATCGCCAGTCTTGCACCCCCGTGTATTAGGCTATTCAGGTTTTAGCTCGTATGCGCGAGGGAAACGTATTAAAATCTTGGAGTCTGGGGCTTTCTGCGTTTGACATTTTCTTTTTTTGAACCCTTCCTTTCCCCCCTGCAGGCCATCCATTGCCCCTCCGAGCACCGAACCCTCCCCCCCTTTTAGTCAAGTTTTCGCGTCCTTCGTTTGGGCGACATTGCTGAGAAATGATGCCAATGTGTTTTCGAGCGTCCCGCAGACGGGTTTTAAATTTTGTTTTTCTCTACTCCGGTCTTGGAACGTCGAAGTCATATCACTAGTCCCACCGTCGAGTACCCTCAAGAGAAGGGAATCCCAAACCTTTTTCTCCGGCGGACATACTGAGCTCTTTCTTCCTGGTGTTGCCGGCGTCGCGACACACTCCAGCGAACCTTCTGTGGGTAACCCTCCTCCCTCTCGGGGCCAGTGTCATTGGGTTTCCCCAGTGGTACTCCGCAGAACAGCTTGCCCCAGCGTCAGTGTGGTCCGGTGTAAGTGCCGGGGCTCAAGAAGTCTTTTTTCCTCGCGGGCAACGCTCTTTATAGAAATTCTCCGTTTCGCAGTGTGTTTTCTTCCCGCCCCCGCTGGAGCGGTTTTGCCGCTTATCCTTTTCTCCACGATTTGACCAGGAAATACAAGATCCAGTGGTGTCCCCTATCTTCTAAGCCGTCATGGATTCCTTTTCTGGTGTGCAGTCTTAAACTGGAAATGAAGGGAGGTGGGAGGCTAGGTTCTTCAACCGGTTCAAGTTATCCTGCCCCCCAGTTGGTGGCCTTTAGGTTCCTGGATCTTGGCCAACGAGTATGAAGGCGGTTTTATGTGGTGCCTTGATTACA